>Ga0180434_10004939_pt1 | contig 15966 bp, 20 predicted proteins | sample SS_ome_7_FD_132453 | JGI IMG/M metagenome (GOLD analysis project Ga0180434, IMG submission 132453) | Hypersaline lake sediment archaeal communities from the Salton Sea, California, USA - SS_1_D_2 metaG | ecosystem: Environmental > Aquatic > Non-marine Saline and Alkaline > Hypersaline >...
AAGGGGACCGAGAAAGACAAAGGCTCATTCGTTTTCATTGCGTCCGCATGGACCCTCGCCATAACGTTTTCTGTATTCGACGCCTTGACCTATCGGTTGACCACGTTGCCGTACCACCTCTCGTGGATTCAGTATGGTGGGATACCTCTGATCATTATTGGGTTCGCTCTGCGCGTACCTGCACGACTGGCGCTCGGGCACGCGCTCAGCCCGTTTGTGCAGACAAGTAATCCCGGCGGACTCGTCACGAACGGTATCTATTCGCTCATCCGCCATCCCGCTTACCTCGGTGCACTCAGTCAACTCGTGGGAATCGCCCTCTGTTTCGGCAGCATAATCGGTGTCGCAGCCGGAATACTTGGTGGTATCCCCGCGCTCCTGTACAGAATCCGGGTCGAAGAGCAAGCTTTGCGGGAGTGGTTCGGGAAGGATTACGAGCAGTATGCGGCACGAACCAGCAGGATGATCCCGCCCCTGTGGTAAGTTGCATTTAATGCTATGCTGGGTCAAAGCTATTCAAGCGGTTGCTTTTCCTTGCGCGCTTATGAGGTCACATTCGTTCGTTATCACAATACGCGCCTGCTTTGACATACCCAGTCGATTCTGATATGCTTACAGCAGACGTCGGGTATAGGGAATGAGCGTTCCTCAAAGGTGGTGATACGTCCGGCCGACTAACCTCATGGCGTGCCCTTCAAGAACCGTGGAAAACTTCGCTTTCGACTGGGGGGGAGTGAGTGGACATGTCAAGGAAACCGGAAGGATTCACGCTGATAGAGCTGCTGGTGGTCATAGCGATCATCGGGATTCTGGCCGCCATTCTCTTACCGGCACTGTCTCGGGCGCGAGAGGCCGCGCGTCGTGCCAGTTGTGCCAACAACCTCAAACAATGGGGTCTCGTGTACAAGATGTACGCGGGCGAGTGGGACGGACGGTTCCCGCAGTTGACCAGCACACACGAGGGATATATCAACCTGGCACCGCAGGGGCCGGCGGTCTGGCCGGAATACGTGAGCGAGATTGCGTTGTTCTTCTGTCCGTCGGATCCGACCGGTTATCTGATCCTGCCGCCACCGGAAGGCCTGTGCGAGTGGTGTGACAGCAACGGCACGATCGACCCGCGCCTCATCACGCATAAGTCATACTGGTATTTGGGCTGGACTACGACGCAGGAGTATGAAGGGTACGCCACCCTTTGGATTATCGGGTATGACGACCTGCAGCCCGGGAACGAGTCACAGTTTGTCAATCATAACACAGATATGGACTTGGACATTAGTAGGTACGCACATTTGCAGCACCCGGCATTCAGTAACGCGGGATCGGGCACCATCTACCGGTTACGCGAAGGAATCGAGCGGTTTCTGATCAGCGACATCAACAACCCCGCCGCGTCGGCGGTAGCGCAAAGCGATGTTGCTGTAATGTGGGACCAGATGCAGGCTCACGGCGATTTCAACCATCAGCCGGGCGGGTGTTGCGTTCTGTATATGGATGGACACGTCGAATATGTAAGCTACCCCGGCAAGTACCCGGTCACACCGCTCATTGCGCGTATCGGCAGCGCGGAATGGCAACCCGTGCCGACACCGCCGGATACGTGGTAACGGCTCCGGCAACAGGGCCGATCACAAAAGGAGAAAACGGTATGTTTCGCATGGTAGAGGTCATCAGCAGTTCCGACCGCGGATTCTCGGAGGCCGTCAGGCAAGCCGTGGAAGGCGTCATACAGTCGGGTGAGAAAGCGCACTTCTTCGAGGTCATAGAGCAGCGCGGCGCAGTGCGGGACGGCAAATTCAAGGAGTTTCAGGTCAAGGTGAAGGTCGCCGTCGAGGACACGACAGCGCAACCGTAATATCCGGCATTCGTTCACGAAGTGCGGAACCGTCGCTGACCGCTGCACCGTGCGGCACGAACACGTTCAATTAGCGGGTGCGATTCCGCACGACGAACTTATCCAACCGCGCCATACCTTCCGCAATGTTTTGCAGGCTGTTCGCATAGGAGATACGGAGGAACTGCCGGCCTGCCTCGCCGAAATCCATCCCCGGCGCTAACGCGACCCCGGTCTCGTCGAGGATACGGTTTGCCAACGTGAGGGAATCTTCGCCGAACTCCTTGCACTCCACCCAGACGTAAAAGGCACCATGCGGTTCGCATGGCACGCTCAGCCCGATCTCACCCAACCTCTTCAGCACGAACCGGCGCCGCTCGTCAAACCGGGCAACCATCCGGGCTGCATCGTCGCCAGCCTCTCGCAGAGCCGCAACGCCCGCGTGCTGAACAAAATCGTTCGGCGATATGAAAAAGTTCTGCTGAAGCACCTGGATGATGCGCACATACTCCGCCGGGACGATCACGTACCCGAGCCGCCACCCGGTCATCGCGTACAGTTTCGAAAAACCGTTGATAACGATCGCGCTGTCGGTGAACTCGAGCGCCGAGCTCTCCTTGCCCTCGTACACCAGACCGTGGTAAATCTCGTCGGAAACCACGGTGACCCCCATCTCGCAAATCGCCCGCAGTTCCTCTCGATCAATCAACGTCCCGGTCGGGTTTGCGGGCGAATTGATGATAATGGCTCTCGTTCCCGAATCAATTCTCGTCGAAACCTCCGCCGCCGTGCACTGAAACATTTCCTCCGGTTTCGTCGTGATGAAAACCGGTTCCGCATCGAGGTGCAGTAGGAAGTTCGGGTAGCACGCATAGTGAGGATCGGACAGGATCACCCGATCGCCTCGTTCCAGAATTGCCGTGAACGCCAGCAGCATCGCCGGCGAGGAACCTGACGTGATTACGATCCTACCGGGCGACACCTCAACGCCGTACGTATCGTGATAGTGGCTCGCTATTGCCTCACGCAGCTCAAGCAGGCCCAGGCTCGACGTATAGTGCGTATGGCCACCTCTGAGCGCTTTTTCCGCCGCTTCGAGCACGCACCCCGGCGTCGGGAAATCCGGTTCCCCGACCTCCAGATGGACAATGGAACGGCCTGCGGATTCCATATCCTTCGACCGCTCCATGACGTCCATGACGTAGAACGGCGTCATGTTCTGGCTCGATCGGCGCATAATCCCTCGTCACTCCCACTGAAGGCACCGTCATATTATGTCAGACCGCAGCACGTGTCAACGGGAGAGCGGGCGCGCCCAGCTGCGCCCTCAGACTGTAGGGGAGGTCCTCGTGGCCTCCCACGGGGGGTTGCAAGACCCTCCCCTACGACAGATCCTGGCTCAGAACGCGCCGTGGCCATGTGACGTAGGGGCGGTTCGCGAACCGCCCCTACACATGCTGGCGTGTACTTCTAGGTACGCCTCACTTGATGACCACGGAGGTTCCGTACGCAAATCGGTGACAGTGTGCCTTGTTCCGACAGGACATTATCTTACATGGGTCTCAACTTTGCGAACGCTCTCAGAAACTCACGTGCATCCCGATACCGAGTTGCGGGTCCAGCTTCCCGCGAAAGATGTCCTCATACCGCTGTGTCGCGTATACCCCGGCATCCACCTCGAACCCGTGTGACGCGAACAGGTCCTTCGCGACACCGAGCCCGGCTCGTTCCCGCGTAGCTACCGCGTCCAGCGACCAGCCCTGACGCAGGGCGGTTCCCGAACCGCCCCTACTTTCGATAAGCTCGAACGCGACGCTTTCTTGCGGCGAATCTTCGGTCACCAACACACCGTATTTCGCGGCGTCCGGCAACCTATCGCCGATCTGACGCACGAGGTTGAATACGTGGCCGCTAACGCGACCGTTCACGCTTTTTTTGGTTCCGCTCTCCCCTTGAGCAACCGCACGATCTTGCTGATGAGCACCGGTATATACTCCCTGCCAAGCTCCTCGATCACGTCGATCCCGCGCGTACGGCCAAACTCCTGCGCATACGCGACCGCTTTCTGCCGCGCCGTAGCTTTCTCCTCGGGGGTAAGCTTCCCGTCGGCCTTCGCTTCCTTAAGCGCCTGCACGTAAACGCGGTAGGTCTTCTCGACACCCGCTTCGAGTGCCTCTACAGCAGCGAAGTACTTCTCCTGTTTCATCCGCTGATACAGGTCCCTGCTCTTGAAGAACGTCCACGCAGCCCCGACGATAGTCGCGACGAGGGCTACGACCCAATCGAGCGCGAAATGTTCCACCAACTCTTCCATGATTCTCTCCTTTCACCCTGCGCCACGGCGCATTTACGAGCCGTAACGGTTATCCCCGTGAACGTGTCCGTCGGGATAATCGTCCTTAACGAAATCGAAATACCGCCGACATACCGCACCAACCCTCTCCTGGGGGAACCGTGCACCGCTGCTGCGAACCCTCGCCACGATGTCAACGGCGATCCCGCCGTACCGTGCGAGATGCCGCGAATTACGGCTCACGGTACCCCCTTCATCAGTCCAGCCATATCGCTTTGCGAGCTGACGCAATTCCTCCTCCGTGCGCAGCGCGTCGGTGATAACAATTTCTATCTCCTCGCCTGCTTCGCGACAGAGATCCCGCCGCACCTGCTCAAGCGCGCGCGGGACGCTCGCGTGGATCATCACGAACCCATACGCGTTCTCAAACCCACGCAACGAGAAGTGCGACACAAGCTCGCCGTCAATCTGCGTGTACAACCTCACCCTGTTGCGGCCACGCTGCGTCTGGCCAGCATTTCCGGCGTTGTCCATTCTGCTCAGTTCCCGCAATACCGCACGCGGTGCATGTTTCGTCCGTGCAGAACCAGTCACATGTCCGCTCATGAACCTCCACCACCACGTCGTAGGGGCGGGGCTTGCTCCGCCCCGGCCCTCTAGCCCTCTGAAACAAACTGGTGGGGCAGACATTCCTGTCTGCCGTCCTGTCCGTCACTGACTTACTACAGGAACGTTCTCACGTCGATGATGTACCCGTTCTGGCCGTCGTCCGTATCTTTGATGCACGTCATCCCGACCCTCAAATAGAGCTGCGCCAGCGCTATGCAGTCTGACGAGACCGATGAAGGCGACGGGCTTCCCGATTCCTCCCCCGTCTTGATGGACACCGACCAGGTCGCCAGTTCAGCTTGCACGAGGTCGATCCTCGGGTTGCCCGCCGGCGGTGTCACGGGACCGGACGCCGTATCATCGCCCAGCTTATAGATGAATTTCGATATGAACGCTCTTCCCGCGCTCACCGTCACACCGAGGTCCGCCGGCGAGTTCGCCACCACCTTGAGATCGTTTTCCGTGGCAGCGCGGATCACACCGCCGCCGCCACCCCACGCGAGCGCTAGAATGTTGTGCAGCAGCTCGAGCGCGCTCTCGATGTTGTCGTCCCACCCGTTCAGTTTTGACGAGGCGACCGGCCGCTCCTGAAAGCTCCACGTCGTCTTGATGTACCCTTTACCCTTAATCGCCACGAGGCCGCTCCTAATCCAGATGGTATCCCATATCCACGCCAACCGCTTCGTCGTCCAGACGGAACTGAAAGAAGGTGCTCGTACGCGGCTGGCTCTTCACAACAAACCCGAGCGGATCGCCCACGGACCGTATCACCGGCGCGAGGGAACACCGCGTCTCGACCCGCGCGTTTCGAATCAGCGTTTCCTTTCTGCCCACCCGGAACACGTGCCTGTCAGCGAAAATGTCACCGTGTTCGCCAGCGACCCTCCGCGTGATCCTCTTTATGTCGGACCCCCGTATCTCGACGATCTGCCCCGGCGCTATAACAGCCTCACCGTCAAGGAATGTTATCGTGCCGCATGGTTCCGGATACGCCACATCATCGAGTAATCCCGAGACGATGATGTCCGCGTCCCGCTCCTGCGACACCGAAAACAGCTCCAACGTGTGGCTCCTCACCCCGAACTCCTCTGCGCTCGGTTCGTTCACGTAAACCTTCTCGAGCTGGCCGCCCACCGGGTTGCCGAGCACCTGAATCCTGTTCACCACGTTGCTCGAATCGCTGCGCAGCGATATGCTGTGCTTTTTCGGGTTGTAGAAGATGACCCGGTCCGGCACCGCAACCTTGCGAAACGTGACAGCCTCGTTCTGATCGATACCCCATACGTATCCGCCCGCCGCGTATGCGAGCAACGTCAGAACCTCGTAAATGCCGTTGTGCAGATCGAGGTTCGAGAAGGATGCATCAGTACTGGCAACAGAGTCCGCGTTCGGTCCCGTGTACGAGAAGTACTCTTTCAGCCTTATCTCCGGCGGATTGTACGCACCTTGCTCATAAAGGTACACGGCCGAATGGCCAAGCTCCACCATCGCGGCGTTGAAGCATTCACCGCCGCCGTATACCAGTCCGATATACCGTCCGTACGCATCCACCCTGTTGTCGAACTCCCCTATCGCGTTCCGATGCCAGTTCAGCTCTATGTACTCGATACCTTTCGTATCGATGAGGTCTTGCAACGCCTCTTTCGCCCGGTCGGCCCTGAACTTGTACCCGCTCCGCGCGTACTTCTCCTCCGTCCATGTCGCGACTTCCGGGTGCATCTTGATAGTGTGCGTGTTGATCGACAACTCTTCGGTATCGATCATCATCAGCCTGAGGTCCGGCCACGCCGCACCGTCAATCATCAGCCTGGCGATCGTATCGCCGTCCTTCGCATACGCGTTTGACGAGTTGATCCGCGACGAGCCAACGTACTCGCCGGACGCGACAGAACCCACAGGGAACTCCGACATCCATTCAAGCCGACCCGTGAACTTGGTGTACTCGCGCTGGGCACCGTCAGGATAGCTATCGTGGTCTACAAGATAGTGGATCTCGCCGGGGACCGATTCGATAGCATCTTTCGCTATCTCGCTGATCGCCTTCGCTGTACACGCCTTCTTGAGCAGCACGTTCGTCTCGTTATAATCGCGCTGCGCGACCACCTCGATGATCGCGTGGAAATCGACGTACCGGTCCAGCACGAGCTTCTTTCTGTCACCCCACTGCGGATCCACAACCCGCACCGGTGCCTGCACTTCGAGCCTATCGTCAAGGTATACGCGCAGCACGTATTCGTGCCCCACATCGATCAGGTCCGCAGGTAGCATCCCCGTTATCAACACATCCTCCGTAACGAACCCGCGCGTTACCTCCAGCAGATGGGTGCTGTATACGGTCGAGATCCTGCGATTCCACGTATCAACTATCTCTATCCGATACTCCATCGCTTTTCTCTTGGGGCTTTTGGTGTTGACTTTCCCTACATTCTACCTACTACCTACTACCTACTTTCCCCGCTCACCACCATCTATCCCGAAACGCTATCTCGATGCCGGCGGTGTGCGAGCTCGACTCGTCATCGGTGTACTCGAGCGTCGTCCCTTCCGGCGATATCTGCGGAAACTCACCCGTCGTGTACGGAATCACGTCTTCACCTTCGAGAATGACCGCGCCCGCCGCACCATCGAACACGAGCACCTCACCGTCCGCGACAGTGCCCAGATACGTCATAGCGCGCGTCCCGTCGGAAATTGACGGGTTCACCACATTCCCCGACGCGGTCACCGTGAATCTCGGGGTCGAATACACGTTCCCCGCCGCAGCAACCTGTCTCGTCTGGCCTGAACCGGTCACGTTCCACTGATCGATGGTCTCTTCCGTCGCATACTCGAACGGATCGCCGGCGCGAAGCTCCAGCTCGAACGCACCGATCAGCTCCTCCTCGCCAACCTTCCTCTCGAACCGTTCCCGCTCGACACGGAACTCACGATCGGCACGCAGCGACAGCGTTGCTCCGTACTCCGCTTTCGACGCCTCGTCCAATATCGTGTCCAGCTCCGACTCCATCTCGGCAACAGAGCTCTTCCCAACGATAAGACCGCGCAGGACAAACCGTCTCTCGTCCCTGCCGCCGACCTCCTCCATCCTGTCGCGGACAGACGTGTTTTCACCGTCAAATACGTATGAATTCAGCCTAATCGTCATCAGAGTCGCCCAGAATCTCTTCCGATTCCGTCACACCCGATTCAAAGTATGCCCCGCCTTGCTGCGGCACGAGAAACTCTCCAAGAACCTCCCATGCCTCCTTCTCAAACCTTTCCCCCAGCGTCATGAGCGCTTTATGCTTGCCGGTCTCGCTCACAGTCTCATCCAGGATACGCAACCCCCTGATGTCGAACGCCGCACCCGACGCCAGCGATCTCAAAAGATATGCCCCCGCGAGCAGCGTCTCGCCGCGCACGAGGTTCTCATCCAGCGGTGTCACGTCGTATACCGGGTCCAGCCCTTTCAATATCTCCGAGTGCGCATCGTCAATACTGCGTGTCACCAGTTCTGAAGAGACCTTCGCGGTATCCGTGAGTTGCGTTGTCACCCTCACCCGCGTCTCATCGGTGAAGTTAGCCATGGTGAACGCCCTCCGGTCTCGTCAGCAGTCCCGCCGCCTTCTGCGCTGCCGCAAGATCCTCGATAAGACGCGCTTTCTTCGGCGTCACCGCGTATCGCAGCCCCGCCTGTTTCGCCTTCCGGTACAGGTCAATGTACGACATCTCGTCCAGGTTCGACGCGCCGCTATCCGAGCCGGTCCCCGCCGTATCCCCCACCGCTCCTTCCTCAGCTTCAACCGTTACAAGCGCCCCTTGATCGAGCCACCCTTTTTGCAGCACGGTCAGCGTACGCTCGTCCAACTCCACCACCTTGCCTGGCACAAAACAGATGCGCGACTCGGGATCGTACAGACATATCGGCGGATCCGCGTACCGCTCGCTTACAGTGACGTTAATCATCGTTTGCCACCTTTCGGATGGTCCGGGAACCCCGACCCTCGCCGGGGCTCCCGGAACACACGTCATCACGTCCAATCGCTCTGCACGACGATCCGCGCATCCTTGTAAATGACCGCAAAATCGGTCACCACCGTCAGGTACGACCGATCCCACTGCTGGTTGATAAGCTTGTCGTTCTCGACGAGCAGATCCTGCTCGGTCAGCTTCGACACCGCGTAGTTCCTGTCCAGTATCGTCAGCTTGTTTGCCGGCTGGTCCGCCATCGGCACCAGATTCACCCCGAGCGGGTTCGGAAACGTGCCCGTCTTCGCAAAGTCAAACAGCAGCGCGTCCTTGAACTCGTCCATCGTCAGGATTGTCTGCGCCAGGTCCGCGTTGGCGAGCATATGCGTCGGCGTGAAGTAGTGCTCCATCGCCAGCGTCAGGAAACCCTTCACGATGTCGCCGTACACCCACGAGCCGCTCGTCGCCGTGTTGACTGTCGTTGCAGCCGTGCCCGCACCGGACGAGTCGCCGCTTACGAGCACCATGGCGATCCGTGTGTCGAGGTTCCTCCCGAGCCGCTCGCCCATCCGCTGGAGATGCACGCGGAGCATATCAACGCTCATACGCCGGATCACCTCGTACGAGGCGACCACCCCGCGCCCTTTCTTGTCTATACGGACGACCCTGTCGCCGTACTTTATCTCCGACTCGGGTATCACAGCCCCTTCCGCGACGCCACGCAGCTCCTCCTGCTCTGTATCCTCGACGACGTAGGGAACGTCGTACGCCGTACCCTCGATCCGCTCGTCGCGGATGATCAGTTGCGGATACACCGGTTTGCGGCGCATACCGGTAACCACCGCGTCACGTACGATGTCCGGAAACAACCATTTCGCGTTCGGGTCCGACTGGAAAAACCTGTCCACCGTGATCTTCCTCAGGTCGATCCCGAACTCCTCAGCGCAGTACTCCTCCAGGTTCGTATCCGCCGCCCGAAAATAGGCGTTGTGCGTTATGCCGAGTGAACGCAACTGCTCGTACAGCCCCTGTCCCTTCACAGCACGAAGCTGTTCCGGTTCCTGGCTGAGCAACCGCACCCGTTCGGCAACTCTTTCGCCGTATGCCATGTCGTTACCTCCTCTTAACAGCAAGCGCTTCATGTGACGCGCATCGCTTCCTAGAGCAGCACGTGCACTTTCACCGCGCTCGTATCCACTTTCAGGTTGACACCTTTCCCGTTTCCGCTCGCAGGCGCTTTCACCTTGCCGTCCGTCGCCGACGCCACGATGCCCGCGGCACCGTTCACCGTCGGCGCCGTGCCTGCATAGTCGAACACGCACACACCGCGCACCTTGACCGGCACCAGGTCGTCGTTCGTCGTGCTATCCGCCTGCGCCTGGCCGAATACCGGATCCTCGTCCTCCGTGTCGTTGTCAACGACGTATCCGCCAACCAGCTTCACCGCCTGTCCCTTGACAACATCCACGTCACCCGAGGATTTTGTCCGGCACGTTACCACCAACTCAGTGACAGGTCCTCCAACATCTCCGTACGCCATCGTCGTGCTCCTTTCCTCACCGGCGGCGGGCACTACTCACGGAGCGACAATTCCTCCGATAGAATACCCGCTGCCACTCGTTCCCTCTGTTTCGTGTCCGACTCAAGCCGCTCCTGCCTTGTCACCGGCATCGGCGGATGTTTCTGGTCAAACCTCTTCTCGAACGGCCGCAGGTGTCCGTAAATCTCACGCAACGACAGGCCACCAAGCGTCTTCCGCCACATCTGCTCGTCGAACGATTCGCCATCGAGCTGTCTACCGAGAGCGCACAACCGCTCCATCGCACGCTTCCGCGCCGTATCACCGTCATGAGCACGCGCAACTAACTCCGCCGCATCGTCCGTCCGGCCAAGGTCGAGCCCGCATTTTTCTTGGATAAACGCAACCGACTCCCCATACCCATCCGCCGGCGACCGGCCGCCTCGCTCTTGTCTCGTGACGCTGTACACACCGGCGAGCCGCTCGCCGCGAAACGCGATCAGTGCTCGCGCACCGCTTTTTGTCACCCACCTGTACGTTCCCGAATCTTCAACCGTGCACCCTTCCTCGTCCACCTCCAGCCACCGTCTCGGATGGATCCGTTTCAACTCGCAGGGCACCTGCTTGCCAAACGCGAGTTGTTCGACGGCGTCCGGCGGCAGTCGCCAGCCCACCAGCAGATCACCATCCTCGAGCCGAAGGTCGAGATGGTCGCCAGCATCATCACGATGAGCGTGCAGCACAAATGTTCTCGACTCCGATGTGCCCACATCGGAACGCTCCGCTGCTCGCCCGGCGTCAACCTTCTCTATCACCCACTGTTCCATCCCCGCGAACCTCCCCTTTCACCGCTTGACGAATGTCTCGAGCAGAATCACGATTATCCCCGCTAGATTCGCCACAAGTAAGGTCACCGCGCGCGACAGCGTCGTTTCAACCTTCTCAATTCGTCCTTTAAGCTCAGCAAGCTCGGACGCAAATCGCGCGAATTTCTCCTCGTACACCATACCCATTGCACAATAGCTTTCCTGAGCGCAGTCCGTCATCATTCGCCAGCCTCCATCGCCACAACGTCCGCAGCCTCGAGGATCTCGCGCAGCGTCGTCTGCTCCGGCAGGTCCACGCATCGCAGCGCCCGTGCCGCCTCGACAAGTTTCACCGCCTGATACTTCGTATCCACTCTGTCGACCAGCGTCTGTCTGAGTCCCTCGATCGATTCCGCTTGCTCAATAAGGTCAACACACGCGGCCGGCTCTTCGTGCACCATCCGTACCAACCGCGCTCTCGTCTCGGGTTGAAACTGAAAACCGGCCTGCGACACACCGCTCGTGACTACGACAACAACCAGCGCGAACAACGCGAAACCCGCACCAACCCGATATCTCACCGCAACCTCCTTTCGTCATTGGACTGCCATGTACTGGAACGCGGACCCGACCACTTTGACCGTGCCGGTGCATGCTCCCGACTCACCACGCCGTATCCGTATCACGACCACCTTACCCGCCGCGACGGGCGCTACTGCATCAATGTCGAACTCGCATCTTTCAACCACGCCGACCGAGCTGAACGTCGCCGCGGAGGGATTGTACGCCGTGTTGCCGAGAGCGCTGCCGGCGGTCTGAACGAGCACCTCGCATTCCAGCCGCAGGTTCGAGACCGAGGTCTCCGGTACCGCGTACACGACCAGCGTCGCCTCCTCGCCGGTACCGTCGACATAGTCCGCCGGGATGACCACCGTCGTTGCAGCCCAGTCGTTGCTCGAGCCCTCGTCGTCAAAAAACAGGTAATTGCCGGAGTAGACGGGATCGTCGCCGTCCGTGTCAGACGCCACAAGCCCTACAGCCACGCTGTCGTCCGGGTTGTTCCAGGCAGGGATCGGGATGTTGATCGTCCTTACCACATCCGCGATGCCGCCCGACACGACGTATCCCGATGAGCTGGTTATCGTCACGTCGCTCGTCCCGGCGGTGATCTGACCCCGCACCGCGAGGTCATGCCCGGCTCCGTCCACATCCTCCTCGAACGTAGTCGTCGCACCGTAGATCGTGTGGTCGCCGTGGTCGGTCACTGGTCTCTCCGAGAACGACCAATCCTCCGGCCCTTCCACGAGAGACGCGCCGTCAAAATACGCGACAACCGCAGGATCGTTCGCCTCAAGTGCGAAGAAACATTGGAACGTCGTCGAATCCGACGGTACCGTGCACGTCACCGTGACGAGATGCCACTGGTCCGTCTCGACCGCATACTTGGTCTTATAGGTAGACCCGTCAACTTGGGCGGTAATGCGGGTCTTGCTCGGGTGTGAGGTGTAGACCCACGTCCCGAAGGTGAACGTGCGATCGTGTGCCTCCGAAACGCCGGGTTCCGACGAGCACATCAGCCACACCGTCCCATCCGTCTTGCCGGTACATTTGGCGCTGGCGCCACCAAACTTCACGGTCGAGCTTTCCCTGGCGATCTGGCCGCCGCCTACTGTTGACCAGAACGCCGGGTCCGACGACGAACCGTTCGGCCACGCCTCAAAATTGCCGCCCGCTAGCAGGTTCTGCGGGTTGGCGTTCCGGAACAAACGTGACGCGGTCATGCTGCCAAGGTCTGCGACCACACCGGAGAACCTGATCGCATCCGTATCCGAATCACCCACCTGGACATCACCGTCGATTGTCAGATCGCCCGGTATCAAGCTTATGGCACGGCTGTCCACCCCATCATGGTCGTGACCTGTCGCCGTGTTGGATAGAGAATCTTCCGCCGCTTTCAGGCTGACCGGTACCTCGTCGTACCAGTTCGTCTCCCCACCCAGATCGGACAGCATGTGGCGGATCGCGTCGAGTTCCTCCTCGATAGTGGTCGCCTGATCCGCCGTATGGTCGGTCCCCGGAAAGTCCTGACCCTCGTCGGAGTCCTGTATGTGGATCTGTTCGAGATCCGACGGGTCAACACCGTTGAAACTCGCTGCCGTCACCTCACCGTCCGTGTGGATATCCCCGTCATGCTCGAAATCGGCCCCGCCGTCCACCGGATCGCCGTAGCCACCACCAATCCGCAGCTCCTCGAGGTACCGTGGATTCGCGCCAATCCCGAGCAGCATCGCGCCCAGAACCGCCAGCATGGTTGCGACAACACCTATCCTTGTTCGCCTTCTCATCCATTCACTCCTCTGCGACGTGCAACCACGGCACATCTGTGATGCGCCGCTGCACGGAACTCACGAGCTCTACCGGGCGATGATACGCCTGGCGTGCCGCTTTCAGAGCCTCGCTTACGGTCGGTCTGGCCCCGGTCTGGCGCGCGTTGACGAAACCGGTTCCCTGCGACGCGGAGAACACCACCGACCCTTCCAGCACCGACACCACGTCGCGCATGACGTAGTGACACAGCTCGTGGTTGTACGTCCTGCCGGGAATGTGGTCGCACGCGCGTATATCCTTATGACAGACCGAACATTCCGGATGCATGAAAGAGAATCCTATAGACGTCGCTCGGTACACCCCACCCTCAATGTTCGTGATCAGACCCTTGTTATCATCCGTGTGCAGGACGTACACGTCCGGACGAACGGATACGTAATCCCGGTCCTGCTTCTCGTGCAGTCTCGAGCGGAAAAAGGTCCCGCGCGGAAGCGTCCCCTTCGTGTCATGCCGTTCCATGAACGGTCTGCCGGGCACCATGGTGTTGATCGATTCAAGCTCTTCCACGGGGAACCTGCTGTAATGCGCGTCGATCTGGTTGTTGCACAGGTCCATCGTGAACACCGCGAATTCATCGCGACTCAACGGGCGGAGCGTGAACTTATTCACCTCGTTCACCAACTCCGGGTCGCTACTCTGATCCGACCCGGATCCATCACGTACCGCAGAAATGATCAGGCTTTCTGTATAGAATTCAAAAGGACCCATGTCCATTCCTTATCTCACCTCCATGGTCATCTCAGCGGCACCCTGACGCTGTTCGAGGCCAAGCGCCCGACGTGCCGCCAGCAGGTGGCTGCGCACATACGAAGGCACGTCCATCGGTCTGCCCGTATGGGCGCCGTTCAGTGCCGCCCATGCCGCTATCACCCCACCCCGATGCAGGTACATCTTCCCCTCATGCAGAAAGTGGTGCGGGAGTTTCCAGGTCTGCCGGTCCTCAGTCGGGGCGTACGCGAACGCCTCACGAGGCAGCTTCGATTTGTCCACCTCCGACCAGCGCGGCATCGGAAATCGCGGGATCCGGTTGTGTGGCGCGCGGATACCGTGGATCGAGCACGCACGCTCGTCTCGCTGCGCCGTCGAGCCCTCTGTCTTCGGGTTTTCGACTGCCGGATTGTCTATCCCAAGCCGTGCCGCCGCACCCTTCTGGTCGAGAAACCCTTCGTCTCTCAACCGGACGGCGTTTTCTATCTCGTTCTTGACGGCCGCCGATTCGCGCAGCAGATCCACCGTCCTGTTCGCCTTCATCTTCACCTTTGCCCTGGCGCTCCCCCACATGAAACTCAGCTCGAAGTTGTAGAGCCGCTCGAGCAGCCGCTTCACCGCCCGGTTCACGCTCGCGACCTGCCTGTTGATAATCTCGTACTGCGCCGTGCCGTATGTCTCCGTCGTGCCATAATTTCTCCCGACCAGGATCGGCATGAGATGCATCCCGGTTATCACCTGCTCCTCGATAGCCTTGTGGTTCTCGTAGAAGACCGACGAACGCTGGTTGCCCGTTATCACGTCCACCTCGACGTTGTCGTACGTCACCAGGTTCTGGTCAGTCTTCAGTTTGCTCACCGAATCGCGCAGCTTCTCGAAATTGCTGCTGATTCTCGCCTGATAATCTTCCGCCGATTCGCCACGAAACCGTTCGGCCGGCTTGTACTTCACGTGCAGCTTCGACCAGCCGGCATTCCGCGTCGCTTTCGCCATATCCTCCAGCAGACGCTGCTGGATCTTCACCACGAACGGTATTGACCGCAGCATGGACCTGCCGTACGGGTTCGTACCGTCACGGTCCGTGCCCAGGTAGAAGAACAGCTCCGGGTTGATCGCTATCTCCTCCCCGTCATGGAGCTGATAGGGAATCGCCTTGCCCGTACGCGGATCGCGTTTGAACCGCACCGTCCAGACGTCCACCGGCACGATATCGTGTACCGACTCGCGGCTCCGGCTCAGCACGATCTCAAGCGCGGCCGCACCGTAGGTGAACAGCGACGTGTAGAAAATGTCCAGCAACCCGTCCATACCGCCGCCGGCCGCGTTCACCCGCGTGTCCAGGTCGCGGATCATCCGCAGGCGCGCTCTCGTGCGAGCTCGGAGGACGCGTCCAGAATCTCCACCTCGTACCCCGTCTGGCACAGCCTCTTCCACGTCCAGACGGCATCCGAGATGTCAGGAATCGCGTCGCGAAGGAACCGATACACGTTCAGCATGAAAAACGGCGTGTTGTTCGGCAGGTTTATGAAGCTGCTGAAGGTGCTGGACAGCAGGGTGTGATCTTCCGGAAAACTCGACGGTTCTCCTTCAACCCGTTCCATGAGCTGCATTGTCCCGCCGGTCGCTTTGTGCTTCGGCCGGAAGAAATCCAAGAACCGCGGCTGGAGATATCTATATAGCAACTACCGGAGAAAGTTCTGGAGTTCCTACGGGTACCGTTTATGCGAAAATCCGAGTAGGTGAAAACCAAACACTTATGGCGCTTTATACGGTTCCTGCGGGATACACCTTGTATCTTTCCAGAGGATCTATTTCTTCTGGAACGGAAACAGCCAATAAATTTATTATAGGACGATTGAGC
>Ga0180434_10004941_pt1 | contig 15964 bp, 16 predicted proteins | sample SS_ome_7_FD_132453 | JGI IMG/M metagenome (GOLD analysis project Ga0180434, IMG submission 132453) | Hypersaline lake sediment archaeal communities from the Salton Sea, California, USA - SS_1_D_2 metaG | ecosystem: Environmental > Aquatic > Non-marine Saline and Alkaline > Hypersaline >...
AAGAGCATGAAAAAGCAAAAAATGATTCCTCATATGTTCCAAAAACATTGTTGATGGATGAATTGATGCCTGGTATTTATGAGATTGTGATGACCAATTTTCATGGCGGGGCGTTATTCCGGTATCGGATTGGTGATTTATATGAAGTGGTCTCAATTGGTGACGATGAATTAGGAACTGTTCTCCCTCAATTTAGATTCTTCTCGCGATGTGATGACTACATGGACCTGGGCAACATGGTCCGATTTACAGAAAAAACAATCTGGCAGGGCCTGGAAAGGTCAGGAATAAAATATGTCGATTGGGCAGCCCGCAAGGAGATCAAAGAAAGCAATCCTGTCCTGCACCTATATTTAGAATTGGAACATAAATATAATCAGGATTCCGAAGATCTAAAAAGGGATATCATCAGGGGTTTGAATGATATCAATCCAGAATTCGGAAATATGGAAGAAATTATGGGTGATGGTCATGTAAAAATCTCCATTTTGCCTGCCGGAGCATTTGATCATTACATTGAAAAACAGCGGCAGGTAGGTGCGGATTTAGCGCATATTAAACCACCGCATATGGAACCACAGGATGAAGTGATTAAAAAACTGATGATGGAATAGGAATAAGATTGAGATCTTTAGGCATTAGTCCATTTGCAGCCATACCATTAATTGCTATTGTGCTGTATAGCGCATTGCATATATTGGTCGCTTTGATTAAACCGCAAAACAAAATACGAATACGTTTTCGGTTGTATTTGCTCGCCATGCTTATCTGGTCGATTGGCGCATTGGTAGTCTTGCTCGATACAGCGCATACTACTTTTTGGTTTCGTCTGATGAGCTCTGGCGCCATCCTTTCCATGGTTGCGTTGTTTTATTTCACGCAGGGGGTTGTTACAAACCCTTTAAAATCCTGGTCAAACGTCATCTATGCTTTTAGTTTTATAGCATTTTGGGTCAATCTGCTGACTGATCTGGTAACGCCGTTTGCACAGATGATTGACGGGGAATTGGTGTACGAACTAACTGTGTGGATCATCCCTCTTGCTGCACCGGGTTATCTTGTAGTCATCTATAGTATTACGCAGCTGTTCACCAGTGCCAGAAATTCTCAAGATGAATCCAATGTGACGCGCTATACGATTTTGATCGTTGCCATAGTGGTTGTGTTGATCGGCGCAGCGTTTAACTTCACAGATCTTGGTAAATACCCGGTGGATATCGCAGCAAATGACTTTGCAGCGTTATTAATCTCCTATGCAATACTGCGGCATCAATTATTGGACATTCAGGTTGTTCTTCGTAAAGGGGTGTTATATTTCATCCCCACAATCATCATTGGGGCAACCTATTTTCTGCTTTTATCATCAACATTATTTTGGATTGATGCGAGCTCCCAATCAGAACTGTTCACCATTTCATTGATTGTCTCTATCATTGCAGGGATGGTGATTCAACCTTTCCGGGATATTCTCCAAAATTGGGTGGATAGATTTTTCTTCAGAGAACGGTATAGTGAAGTGCAAATGCTACAGCGCATTTCAGAGGCTTCGGCATCACTCATTGATATTGACCTCCTTTCGCGGATGATACTTGATGAGATTTCCGACACCATGCATATTGAGAATACTGCGTTGTTTTTGCGCAGTGAAAATCACAAAAGTTACTATCTTAATGCTCTGATCGGTGTAACTTTGTCGCCCCGCACAAAAATATCAGAAGATAATCCGATCATAAAGCATTTAATGGAACAAGATGAAGTGATCACATACCATCATCTTCTCGTTGATCCGATTTATAAATCGATGTGGAAAGATGAACGCCAGATTTTAGAAAAAATGTCCGTAGAATTAATCGTACCCTTAAAAACAGCGGGCGAATTGCTGGGTTTGATCATGATCGGACGCAAAAAATCTGGTCAGAGTTACTCCAATCAGGATAGAAATATCCTTTTCACTCTTGCCCAGCAAACAGCTGTGGCGGTTAATAACGCGCAACTGTACTATCTTGCTCAGCGCGAGTTAATGCAAAAAAGAGAGACAGAAAAACGCCTACAATTGCAGCTTCGAAGATTATCCGCATTGCAGGATATCAATATCGCTATCACAACGAATATCGACCTACAAATCCCACTTTACTTATTATTGGAACAGGTCACTGATGAATTAAAAGTAGATGCTGCGGATGTCTTATTGCTTGATGAAGAGACACAGCAACTGATTTTTGTGGCGGGCCAGGGATTTAAGACTGAAGCTCTAAAATACACAAAATTAGATATGGGTGCGGGTTTGGCTGGCAGAGCCGCTGAATCAGCTGAGGTGATTCATATCAATAGTTTACAAGAAGAAATTACATCGCTTGAACAGTCGCCAAGTATTGAAAAAGAAGGTTTCGTTTCGTATTTTGGTGTTCCACTGATTTCTAAGGGTGTGGTGAAAGGTGTGCTTGAACTTTTCCACCGATCACCACTAGATCCTGATTCCGAATGGCTGGGCTTTCTTAATACGCTGACTTCTGAAACAGCTATTGCTGTTGATAATGCCCAATTGTTCCGTGATTTGGAAAAATCAAATTTGGATCTGGCGGTAGCCTATGAAACGACACTAGAGGGATGGGCGCGTACACTGGAATTGAAAGATCGCGAGACGGAAGGCCACAGCCAGAGGGTGGTGAATCTCTCGCTGCGGATAGCAAGAAAATTGGGTGTCCCGGAATCAAACCTCGAGCATATCAGAAGAGGTGCGCTTTTACACGATATTGGGAAGATGGGAGTACCGGATGAGATATTGCTAAAACCGGGCAAATTGTCCGATGAGGAATGGCACGTGATGAAGCAGCATCCGGTTTATGCAAAAGAGTTGCTTAAATCAATACCATTTCTCAAACCTGCGATTGACATACCATACTGCCATCATGAGAAATGGGATGGTAGTGGATATCCGCAGGGGTTGAGGGGGGAAGAGATCCCGCTGGCGGCGAGGATATTCGCAATCGTTGATGTTTGGGATGCTTTGCGTTCTGAACGGCCATACCGACCTGCCTGGTCAGATGAAAAAGCCCTGGAGGAGATCAAAAGGGGTAAAGGAAGGCATTTTGATCCCGTGGTTGTTGAAGCATTCATTGGGTTAATGAATATTGAAAAAAGAAATGCAAGAATTAAAAATTAATCCCCAATTCATATTCAATCAATGGTTTGCGAGAATTTATTAATAAGCAAAAACAGGATATATTTCACTCTTTTTTGTAAACCCCAATCCCTGGTAAAGTGAAATGGAATTCCGGTTGTTTTTTTGCGTATTAACAGAAATGTTTTGGATATTTTCTTTATCACAATGTTCCAGAAAATCCACTACCAGACTTTTCCCAATATGTCTTCCCCTGTGATTTATATCCACAACTATACGTGCTAAATGAGCGCGGTTGTTCTGTATGGTGCTGATTTGAAACCCGAGAATTTTTCCATCATCCACATATACGGTAGCATATTCAGACTGGTTGAAAGATAATTGAAAGGTCTCAAATGATAGCTGCCATGTGCCCGCAAAACTATCATGATCGATCACATATGCCTGCTTTAGATCATATCTTTTCATGCGCCTGATATTATGGTTTTGATGAGGCTTGCGCTGTTCGGTGGGGAAATTTTTACACATTTCGAACTGGACGATATCCCCGATCTTTTCCCAGCCTTCGATCTCAAGCATTTTTATCGTCCATGTTTGATAAGCCAATGAGAAGATTCGCGTTTTAGAATGATTGATTTTTTCTGTTGTTATGAAATGAGTGAATAAAGACTGCCAGACAGAGTTCGCAGTGCTTTGATGCTTGCAGGCAAATATCCTCAACCAATACATATCCCCGATCTCAGGTGTACAGCAGAACATTGCTTCAATTTGTTCTCTTTTATCGAGTCTCAGGAGGAAGTTTGGGGCACCAATCCAATCAAGCGGTTCGCGCCAATCCAGGTGGCGATGAAGAAATGGCTTTCTTGACAGAAAATATTTGATATGAGCAACATCCGATTGATTTGCGGTACGAATAATTCTCGAAGGCTCCATTAATCGCGGTCGTTACCATCTTCCGGGGATATTTTTTCGAGTAGTGTCAATAAGGATTCTTTTAAGTTTGTTAATTTCTCAATGCCAATATCCGCTAACTTGCGCGCTAAGTTCAGGTTCTCTGTGTTTTCAGGATCAATAAAGAATTCCACCAACTCTTTCGACATCTGATCCGTTTTTCTATGTGTATCAGCGGATTTTTGCCACAATCCAACAGGACTCTCTTGGTCTTCGAAGTCTGAAAAATCAATTTCCAGGGCAATAGATAAACTGATCAATTCATTCAAAGGGGGTTGAGATTGGCCTGTTTCATATCTTTTTATTCGTCCTTTGGTGATCCCTGTGATTTTTGACAGGTTTTTATATGTTATCTCTTTTTCCTCTCTTGCAAGCACAAGCCGTGTGCTAATGATTCCCTGTCGGATTTCAATTAATCGCTGTAATTGTTCGATGTTTGGTGAATGAATGTATCGGTCAATCAGGGTTTCATCCATCAGGGCAAACACCGGGATGCGGTATATATACGAAAGGCTTTCCAGTTCTGGCAAGGTCGGTATGTAATTACCTTTTTCGTAATTCCTGATGCGGCTGGTAGGGATATCCGTTAATTTACTGATCTCTCGCAACGATTTGCCGCACGCGTCTCTAGATTTGGCTAAGTTCTTTGCGAGCACTTTGGGTTTGAGAGAATATTGTCTGTTCATTTTATTTCCTATTTGTTTGCCACCTAATATAATTCTATATCATTCCTCTCATTCACATACACCCAATTTCCATTAACCATGGTTGCCGTTGGTTTTAGATCATAGATCTGATCGGCTTTTAACTGGTCAAATTGTGGGGGCAGCAGAACCAGGTCAGCAGCCATACCAGATTGAATTCGGCCGGTCCGTTGGGCATGTCCGCCAATCTGTGCGGGAGATAGGCAATATGCCTGCAACGCCTCATGCAGCGAAAGGCATTGCTGCGTAGTCCATCCTTTTGCTGGATTGTCAGTGTTTTTCATTGATAATCGCTGGCGTGATAGCGCGGCCGCAATACCCGGGAATGGGTTAGGTGTTTCGACGGGGGCGTCCGAGCCAAAAACTAATTTCGCCTGGTGGTCTATCAGGGATTTCCAGGCGTAAGATGTGTTGCAGCGCTCTCCCCAAAATGCTTGCGCCATATCCAAATCAGAGATGGCGTGAATGGGTTGCATACTTGCGGCCACACCCACCTGAGAGAAAGTAGGTAAATCATCTGGGTCGATGATCTGGACATGTTCGATTCGTGAGGGGAGTGCAGACTTATTGAGATATCCCATCTTTTGCAGAGTTTGGTATGCCGATAATACTTCTCTATTAGCTCGGTCACCAATAGCATGAATGGCTAGTGCTATACCGGCTGGTAGCGCCGCTGATCCATATGTGAGGATATCTTCTTTGTTAAGCGATAACATCCCGCGGTCTGTTGAATTTTCATATGGGGAAAGCATGGCCGCTGTCTGGGGGCCAAGAGCACCATCTGAAAACAACTTAAGCCATCCAATGCGCAACCATTCATCTCCATCGCCGCTTTTTCGTTTTTTCTCTATCGCTTGCCGTAAATGGGGTTGGGGGATGCTTTTCATAACGCGAAGGGATAATTCTTGGTTATTGCGAATACGTTGTAATACATCAAATAAGATCCAGGCGTCAAAATCATGCACGGATGTGATCCCAAAACCATTCAAAGATTCTTGTGCCGATTTAATGGCTGCGATCATTTGGTCAGTATCTGGCTCTGGTATTTTGGATGCGATTAGATTCATAGCGCTTTCCAATAAAATCCCGTTAGGTTCATTATTCTGTTCTCTCATGATCACGCCGTTATCTGGATCGGCGATATTTTCGGTGATTCCCGCGAGTTTTAATGCGGCGGAGTTTGCCCATCCGCAGTGCAGTGATTTATGAGTGAGGTAAATAGGGTGCTGCTGGGTGATTGCGTCCAGATCATGCCTGCTTCCATATTGACCCTGCCAGAGATTATGGTCCCACCCATGCCCAATGATCCAATCTCCAGGTGCCGTCTCATCCGCGGCTTTGCGCACTTTTTCAAGGCATGTATTCAGCGAATCAGCCGCCACGTTCAGTCGCAGGAGATTTTGCCCATAAGCTAGTAGGTGGATGTGAGAATCCGTTAATCCAGGCAGGACAAAAGATTGTTCCAGATTGATTACTTTTGTATCCGCAGGGACGTTCGCTTGATCCAGCTCATTGTTATCCAGAATTTTAGTAATACGCCCATCAAAGATCTCAATTGTTTTAGTAATGGCTGTTTGCTTTTTAAAAGAATAAAATCTTCCGTTTGTTAGGATCGTTTTTTGCATTTTATTTTTTAAACTGGTCAATTAATGCGTCTAATTCTTCCTGGGAATAGTAATGAATGGTGAGAGTCCCGCCTTTTTTTCCATGTTTCACGGTTACCTTGGTTCCCAGAATGGACCGCAGTTGATCCTCCAGGCCTTTTACGGCTGGAGATACTTGCTCATGGTTGGGTGTGGATTTGGGCTTTGAACCGGTATATTTCCGGACAAGCTCTTCAGTTTGCCTCACGTTGAGCTGATTCTTCATCACTTTGTCGAGTACAGCGAACTGTGATTTTTTTGTTGATAATCCAAGCAATGCTCTTGCGTGTCCTTCAGTGATCTGCGCGTTCTGCAAAGCAAGGATGATTCGTTCTGGTAAATTCAGTAAGCGCAAAGTGTTTGTTACGGTTGTTCGGCTTTTCCCGATGCTTGCGGCAATATCTTCATGTGACATCCCAAATTCATCATTAAGTTTTTGATAGGCCAGTGCCGCTTCAACAGGGGATAGGTTCTCCCGTTGTATATTTTCAATCAAAGCAATTTCCAGACGCTCTAACTCAGACGCATCCCGAACAATCGCTGGAACAAACTCAAGACCGGCCATATCCGCGGCGCGTAATCGTCGTTCACCGGCGATCAATATGTAATCATTATCAACTTCAGAATTGGTCACAATCAGAGGCTGGATGATTCCGTGTTCCTGGATAGATTTGGCTAGGTTGGCAAGACTTTCAGCATCGAAAGCGTTACGTGGTTGGGAGGGGTTCGGTTTAATGGAGTGCAACGCGATCTGTTGAGCACCCTGCGCGATTTCAGGCTTGAAATCACCGCCTGGAATCAGGGCATCTAATCCTTTTCCTAGACCTCTTTTTGCCATGCTAATTCACCTCATCATCAATAACGGGTATATGGATGCCATCTTTTTCGAGTATCTCTCTTGCCAGATCTTTATAAGCGATGGCCGCTGAAGCGCTTGGCGCATAAATAGCGATTGGTAAACCATAAGATGGCGCTTCTGCCAGGCGGATGCTTCGCGGGATGATGGTTTGAAATACTTCACTGGGAAAAAATTTCTTGATTTCGCTCACCACGTCAGCTGCCAGGCGTGTGCGCCCGTCATACATAGTCATAATTACACCGCGAACGGATAGTTCGGGGAATATGGATTGTTGGATCCGCCTGAGTGTCTGGGTGAGCTGGCCAACACCTTCCAATGCCAGATATTCACATTGTACGGGAATCAGCACACCATCTGCGGCGGCCATCAACCCATTAATCGTGATGATGCTCAGGGATGGGGGACAATCGATCAAAATATAATCGTAACGTTCCACGATTGGTGCCAGTGCCTTTTTCAGGCGAGAGTTTCGTTCTTGCATGTCAAGCAATTCGACTTCAGCACCAGCCAGTGCCGGAGAAGATGGCAGGATCGACAGCTTCAGGCGCGGGTTATGAAGCACAGCCGGCGCGATGGGAGAAGATCCAATGATGACTTCGTAGGTGCCGTGCTTAACTGTATTCTTGTCAATGCCCAGGCTTGAAGTCGCATTGGCTTGTGGGTCAAGATCGACGATCAAGACCTTTTGGCCAAAATATCCCAGATAAGCACCAATATTGATGGCTGATGTTGTTTTTCCGACACCCCCTTTTTGGTTGACCATGGTGTAGATTTTTGTCATGTATTTCGCTTCCTTAAATTATCTCAATTTGTAATGCGCGCATTGCATCTGCGTCAGGTACACCTTTTATGCCAACTCTGGAAACGGAATCGGATGCAATCGAAACAGCTAGTTTTCCGGATGCCCAGGGATCATTGCTGCGATATAGCGTTGAGAAGAACACTGCTGCGAATATATCTCCCGCCCCGGTCGCGTCTGTGGAAGGCACGCTGGGTGCAGAAAATCGCCGCATATCCCCATTCCAATAAACCAGCGCGCCGTGATAACCTTCTGTTAGTGCCAGTACTTTACATTTTCCGGCATATTGTTCGATCAGTTTCCGGTCACCCTGCACATCTTCAATACTAAGAACGACTGCGTCTGCCCTTGGTAGTAACAAATCTGCGCTTTTCCATTCTTGATATTGAACGATGTCGTTTTTATCTTTCTGTCTCATCCAACCCTGGGGTGTGATGCCGATGAAGGAGTTTGGGAAAATGTCTACAATACCCGCATCAAGTTCATCAGCTACCGGTCCCAGATGGACGATTTTTGGCGGAGACGCAAGTGCTGGTAAATCTTCGCACCCGATAGGCTTTGCTACTTTGTGCAGGATCTGCTTTCTTCCTGATTCAGTTTCCAAATTCTCAAATGTGGTTGTTCCGTATGATGGAATGCGATATACGGGGATATGTTCTAATGATTTAGGTCGGCATCCTGCATCGCAGGCGGTGATCACACCGGTTTTTTGTTCTAAGTTGTGAGCGCATAATGCAGAATATACGACTGTTCCTCCGGGAACAGTGCTGCCATCAATTAAATCGCGGGTGATATGACCAATAACCAGGTAATCAAGTTTTTCAGCATGAATATTCATTTTTGACGGATGTCGTGAAAAGACAACTGAAAAATTATAGCATTAAGGACTATATCGAGGGTTCGGATGTGTGGGGTTTGCGCGAAAACGCCAGGATGGATGAGATAATAATCGCGGTAAGCCATATCAAAGCGCCGGATAGATAATTTGCTGAAAACAGGCCATCATTTACTAACTGGGCAACGCCAAAGTAGAAAAAAGGCGAGATGAATTGACCCAGTGAAAAGCCGCTGTTAATCAGCGCGAAAGCCGATGTCATGGAACGTGATTTGTTGACCTGCGATGTGCGATAGATGACCGATGGACGCAGTGTGCCCATCCCAAAACCGCTGAACATCATCCCAAGCATCATTACGGGGAATGTCTTCGCAAAAAATATGGTGATAAATGCCAGTGCCATCGAACCAAAACCCAGCGGAAAAGCGCGGATGTTCAGTTTATGGGTAGCGTGCGAAAAAAGAACACCGGCTCCAGCTGCGGAGCCAACCTCAATTGCCAATAATAAAGCCGCATGGGACGGGTTGGGGTTTTGTAATTTTTGCACGAGAAAAGAGACATCCGTTGGCACCAGATAATGGATGACATAAATGAAACACGCCAGAAGTCCCATCAGTAAAACGGGTGTACTCAGTGGGAGCTTTTGATTTTCTTTAATTTCTTTTTTCTGGACAGGTTTATTGGGGATGAATAACATGGTGACAAGGAAAACGAATAATGCTGTCAGGTAGATATAGAAAGCATTCTGCCAGCGTTCGCGGGCAATCCATCCTGCTAGCAGCGGGCCCAGGGCAGCGCCCGCATAGGATGTGAAAGAGGAGTACCCCATCATTTTGGCGCGTTCTTCTCCTGAATAAAAATCTGTGATCAATGAAGATGCCAGCGGAACGATCAATCCGGCTCCCGCTCCCATCAATGCGCGGTATAAAATCAATACGCCGATAGAATTAGTGCCGGCGGCTAAAAATGTGCCCGCGAGATAAATGATTAAACCAATAGCGAGGACATTTTTCTTGGTGAGAAATCGCACAAGCAGACCGGAGATGATGCTAAAAATGATGATCATCAACGAAGGGATTGTCATAACTTGCTTGATCAAAGTCGGTCCGGCTTGTGGAAAAGACTGGCTGATTAACCCAAGCATGGGCGCCATCGCTGCGTTAGTCATGATTGTAAGCAGAGATACTGATAAGATGGCTGTTTTTTTCATATCCATGTGTAGTTGATTCCTTATTGTTTTTGTGGTGTTGTTTGATTTAAGCTAATTATAAATGTGGCGGGAATGGATAATAATCCAACCAGAGTAAAGAATGAGCCTGCTACTTTGAAATTGAAGATCACCGGTGATGCGGGTATGAATAAAGACGTGATCAAGGCAAAGAAAAAAGGCGAAAAGAACATCCCAACTGAAAAGGCCGCATTGACGACTGCTAACGCGGCGGTGCTGTCTGCTTCTCCTGTTGAGTTGGCAGTCAGCAGCAAAACAAGTGAGATCAGGACGCCCAGGCCGAGCCCGGTGCATAAAAGCCCAAACAGAACAAAAGCGCTGTTGTGCGTAAAGATTGTCAGAATGAACCCCAGCGCACACACCAGGAATCCTGCAGGGATAATCCATTTTCGCATTTTTTGATAGAGCCATGAGAATCCCAGCCCTGTGATCGATGATCCGAGTGTGGAGACCGATAACCCAAACGCGGTCACATAATCCGGCAGGTGCGGCTTGGTGGCAATCAGGAAGGGGATATCCGTAATGATGATGAAAAAGAATAACACGACGACAAAACTGGCAATTGATAGCAGGATCACATCTTTTGAGATCGGCGCTTTAATTCTTCGTGCATGCCTGTTGGTTGTCTTTGGAGATGGCGGGATGAACAGCATTGCACTCGCAAAAATAAATGGTGTGATGGCGTAGATCAGGAACGCCGTCCGCCAATCGTTCGCGCCGATATAAGCCGCCAGCGGGGGCGTGACTACGCCTCCGAGGTGCGAAACAGCAAATGAATAACCCACCATGTCCGCGCGCGCTTTACCATGATAGAAGTCAGCGATCAGGGATGTTACGATGGGTGAGATCATCCCGGTTCCTGCGCCGAGCATCGCGCGCATGATCATGTGATTGGTGAATGACTTCGTCCATCCACCGGCGATGCCGCCGATAGAATACAGTGTCAGCGCGATTGCAAGCACCGCTTTCTTGGAGATCACTTTCACCAGCTGGCCAGCCAGCAATCCAAAGAAGATCGCCAATAACGCGGGCAGTGTGATGGTTTGTTTGAGCAGCGCCGGACTGACGTTTGGAAAAGAGGCGCTCATCTGTCCGATCAGTGGCGTGACGGTGTCTGTTGCCATGATGGACAAAAAAGATAATGATAAAATCGCTGCTCGTTTTAGTTTCATGGCGTAAAGTCACTCCTGGAGATCAATTTCCACAAGCCTAGAAGTATATCATCACGGAAAAATCAACGCATGAGAATGGAAAAGTTTGTTGTATAGTTATAGTTATATGAAAAACAACCCATTAACTGAGAACAAACAAATCGGAATCAGGGATCTGCCAGAGAGTGAGCGGCCGCGGGAGCGTTTGATGGCGCTGGGTGAAGCCTCGCTCAGCAAGGCTGAATTACTGGCGATCCTGCTGCGCGTTGGAGTAGAAGGGATGAGCGCGGTGCAGCTTGGGCACACGCTGCTGCATAGTTTCTCTGGTTTGCGTGGACTGCATGCAGCCAGCGCTGAGGAATTATGTGCGATAAATGGCATGGGCCCTGCGAAAACCGCACAGATCAAAGCTGCTATCGAATTGGGCTACCGTCTCCAGCAGGAGTCGGAGCAGGAACGCCCCCGCCTGGCTACGCCGGAAGCGGTTGTGCGCTTGATGGCGCATAAGATGGAAGAGATCGCACAGGAAGAATTATGGGTCCTGGCGCTCACCACACGCAATTCACTAATCAAGCAGCAGTTGCTCTATCGCGGAACCGTCAATCATTCAACTGCGCGCATGGCGGAGATCATCGAAGTCCCGATCCGCACGCATGCCGCTGGTATCATCCTGGTGCACAATCATCCCTCGGGAGAACATTCACCCAGCCCGGAGGACAACCGCTTTACACGTGAATTGATCCGAGCCGGGCAGCTGATGGATATTGCCATCCTCGATCACATCATCATTTCTAAACAGGGCTTTTGCTCGCTGCGCCGTGAGGGAAAAGTGCAGTTCAAATCATCAACCGGGAGGCAATGGGATTAATCTTTGCATAACAAAACGCTCAATGAATAAAAAATGGTCTTCAAAAAATAAAATTATCGGATAATGAAGGAGAGAGCAATGAATGATTGGAAGTCTGGTCTGGATGCTTATTTTAATGAGCAAAAAGGGACTAAAGAGGAGATCAAAAAGAAAAAGGACCAAGCCAGGAAGCAGGTTAAGAAATTTATGAAGAAAGTAGTGCTGCCTGCTTTTGATGCGCTGCAAAAAGAATTCACTAAGCATAAAAGGGAATTGCAAATTGACCATAAAAAAGACTGGGCCGCGGCGCTGGTCAAAAAAAAGAAGCGTAAAGAATTCGTCTATGAGATCAACATCAGCACAGATGGGGAAAAGCTGATGGTCAGAAAAAGCGTGTACCGCCCTAACAAAAATGGCAAGCTCAAACTGGGCGTGGAAGGAAAGATCCGCAATGCCGATAATTCACTTTTGATCCACGCAATTAAAAAGGATGACATCATCAAGGATTTTTTGGAATTCTACAAGGACGCAACCCGCATCAAATAAGCCCGCACGCATTTTCAAGCAATTGGATTGACAGGAGCACCTGGCTGTAATAAAATTGTTCCGCTGTATGGCGAGGTAGCTCAGTGGTAGAGCAGGGGACTCATAAGCCCTTGGTCGTGGGTTCAAATCCCTCCCTCGCCATCTTTTTTATACCCCCATATCTGACAGAAACTGCCAAAAATATGGGGTTTAGTCTATATATGGGGGTGCTTAAAATCACCAATTTGAAGGAAAAATAGAGCAGGGAATTACTAGACCTCTTACCACCAAATACCACTGAATTAAAGGGTTCCTAATATGACCTACCCCCATAATATGTACCAGTTCTTATGATAGTCCACCCCCTTGGATTTGGGTAGGTTGGACCAGGATTGAAGCGGGTACAGGTGGGCGATACCCCAGTGCACTGTGCGGTCTTATGGTGTTGTAATGCCTGCGCCATATTTCAATCAATACTTGTGCCTCCTTCAAAGAGTAAAAGATCTCCAGACTTAATACCTCATCCCGCATTTTGCCGTTGAATGATTCAATATAACCATTCTCCCAGGTACTGCCTGGCTCAATAAATAATGGTCGTACCTGTAACCTCTCAAGCCAATCCCTGACGCGATTGGCAATGAATTCCGGAACATTGTCCGATCGAATATGCACTGGTACACACCGTTCGATGAACAACTCAGTCAGTACCTCGATCACATTGTGTGAGGTCAAACTTCTGGCCACCTTTACTACCAGGCATTCCCGTGTGAATTCATCCATTACATTAAGGATGCGGAACTTGACACCGTTATGGGTACGATCTTCCATGAAATCATAACTCCAGATATGCTTGGGAAACTCAGGTCTCAGGCGGACCACTGAACCATCAGTAAGCCACAATCTAGCTCTTTTCGGCTGTTTTTGGGCACTTTCAGTCCTTCTTTTCTCCAGATCCTCTCTACTCGCTTGTGGTTCACTATCCAACCTTGATTACGCAGCAATGCTGTCACTATACGATATCCATAGCGTCCATACTTGCTGGCTAGATCAATCACCTTTGCTTGCAGCATCTCTTCATCCTCAGGAACATCTTTTTAGTATCATTGTGTGGATCTGGGTTGTTGAAGTGCCCGGCAGGCTCTACGTTCTGATATGTCCAATACGGCAATTGCTTGTTTCACTGCCTTCCGCCGACTGTCCGGGCTCACAATTTTTTTGAGAGGACTTCCTTGATGATTGCGTTGTCAAGAGACAGATCTGCGACAAAGGTCTTCAGTCTGGAATTCTCTTTTTCTAGCTCCTCCAACTTTTTTGCTTGGGTCATATTCAATCCCCCATACTCTTTTCTCCAGCGATAGTAGGTCTGTTTGCTGATTTCCAGCATTTTGGAGATTTCTTCCGTAGATCTTCCTCGGCTCAGCATCACATCGGCTTCTCGTAACTTTGTTATTATTTGTTCAGTGGAATATCGTCGCTTCCTTGGCATTTTCTGTCTCCTTTTGCCTGATCTGTAACATTCTACTTGGATCAGATTTAGGGGGGCAGGTCACCTCGATGGTCTATTGGACATCTTGTGGCAAGATAAACTCTACAGCGAAAAATTCGCTGCAAAACTTTTTAGGTCTGGTTTAATTTCAAAATCTCTTCCTCAAAAGGAGATTAATTTAATTTTCCAAGAAATGCTTTTGCCTTTTCAGCAATAATATCCGCTTGATCGTAATGAATATAATGTCCAGCATCAAGCTGTAAATATTCTCCGTGATTAATCATTAATAGATAATCCGTTAATGCTTCTTTCCAGCCAGGTACATTCGCAATCTGATCATCGGAGATAAAAAAATACATTGGCGTATTGATAGGTACTTCATTTTCTGCAACAGTTCTCGCATTTCCTTTTAGGAAATCGACCTCTTTTACCATATCTTTGGTTATAGAACTTCTATAAAAAACAGCCATGAATTTTTGCTTATCATCTTCCGTCATAATCTCTGACCTCATCAAAGGGAAATTTTTCTCAACGTCAGAATCCGGCATATATCTGGATAAACCTATCCTTGAAATGAAACTCATAGCGTGGAGTATAAATTTTTGAGTTTCAGGAAGAATATCCATCGATTCGGGTGTGCACGGATCTAATCCAATAATTGCTTCTACCTCATCAGGGTATTTTTGAGCCCAATAAATCGCCTCTAAACCTGACATGGAATGGGGAAAAAGCACATAAGGACCTATTTCTCCCGACTGGTCCAATGCCTTGCGGGTTTCTTCAAGAATGGTATTAATATCCCTAGGGCTATTTGATGTGTCACTCCAGCCGTAACCCAATCTTTCTACTACTGCAATCCTGTAGTCTTCTGCCATCCTCACCCATAAAGGTTGAAAATCCAATGTAGGGTTGCTGGTCCCGTGCCCAGCCAAAAAAACAAGAGTGGGTTCTCCTTCACCTTCTAAATATACATGGATTTTTTTGCCATTAACTATTACCAAATCACCGAGTGGTGGGTATCGAATCGCTTCTTGTTTTAATTTCTTTGTATGATTAGTATAAGAAACAATCAACAATAACGGGATAACAGTGAATACAATAAGAAAAAATATTCCAACAATTTTAATAATTTTCATAATTCCCTTTAGTACTATTTCTATTCGGTATGTCCTTTAGTTCAACATGGTTTCAAGCAATTAAATCTAGAATGGTTTCTTGGGAAGAATATTTCAATCTAGAAAACATGTCAACTCGACCGAATTAACACTTACCCGTTTTTCAATAAATAATTGTGCTCAAGCAGTACATCAGCATGTTCGCACATGATGCTGGCTCGAGTTTGGATATCTAATCCCTACACCCTCACTCGCTCCATCTCTGATGATTCAATTAGTCACACCAAAATGCAGATGATGGTCGTTTTTCCCGATCCATTTGGACCCAATAAACCAAAAACAATTCCTTTTGGGATTTCCAGCGTAAATTCATCTACTGCTTTGATGTCGCCAAAATCGCGCGTCAAATTCTTTGTAATAATCGCAATTTCTGTCATTTTTACCCTTCTTTGTCAAACACAATCTAAAGAATACATTCACTTTTTTAAAACGATGAATAAAACATTTATTTGTTCTTTTGCAGATCAATCACTGCGCCAATTATTAATCCCATCCCAGCACCAATTCCACCACCAATTGCCATGTTCTCGAACAGCATTAGACCAAAAATCGTCCCAATAGCAGCTCCGATGATCAACCCAAATCCCGTGATATTGTTATCTTTTTGAGTTTCTTCTTCCTTATTTAAATTCTGATCCAT
>Ga0180434_10004942_pt1 | contig 15964 bp, 10 predicted proteins | sample SS_ome_7_FD_132453 | JGI IMG/M metagenome (GOLD analysis project Ga0180434, IMG submission 132453) | Hypersaline lake sediment archaeal communities from the Salton Sea, California, USA - SS_1_D_2 metaG | ecosystem: Environmental > Aquatic > Non-marine Saline and Alkaline > Hypersaline >...
AAGGATGCCCCCTTTTCTTTTAAATTACAAGTCCTCAGAATCCAAAAAATATGCATTAATCCTCTGCGTAAAAAAAGACGCCGATTCGTGCGTAGAATATCACGCCGATTCACACCTTATAGAGAGATGGTTAAATCAATAGCGGAAATGGCCGGTATAGGGGCATGTTGTAGCTCATCGCTTTCTTGAGTTCTTCACCATCCAGGAAATGGTTATCACGTTATCCCCATAGAGCAGGATGGCTCCTGTCCCTGTTCACCCGTAAATACAGCATGGCATGGCAACAGAACCTATAGACGGGGGACCGGAAGGATCCATGCCCAAATGATCCCAAAGCCCCTTCATTTCAGACAAACAGCTGGAAAAGTATGCAGGATTTGAACGTATTACAATGCTATCTGCCAAATTGTCAAATTGTCAAGAACCGTCCCCCATGGTTCCTCAGCCAGATTGCCAGACTGGACTGCTTTTCAGATCTCAGTACCAATAGCCCGGGCGGTTTGTATTACCGGTTCCGCAAGCAATAGACAACCCAACCCACTCTACTGTCATACTGTACAGCACCGTCCCCCTTTCTCAAACTGCTGAATAATTAAGAAGAGTAGCCAAACCCTCACCATAACTAAGAAATAAATCATCTGTTGAAGATAAACATTCACTAAGCTCATCACGCATATTATCCTCTAAAAGCCTGTTAACTCTTACTGTTGTTCCAACATTATAGTTCTGCTTAGCAAAACCAACAGTCATGCTAGGATCACCACTAAAACCTTCATATTTAAGATTACCCAGACGAACAACACCATTAAGCTTATACTTCTCATTAAAAACATCCATGACATTCTTCCACATATTCTTATTAGCTTCTGTCAAAGGAATACTGGCATCAGCATCATTCTCAAAACCAACATTGTGATGAGTGCCAAAAGTAGCCCCCCACTGACCATAACCTTCAATCATTTGAATGTATTTCTGGACGCTGGTTGGAAAAAGAAAAACAACATAATCAGCAACCTGATTAGCTGTAAAAGAACCAATATTGCCCCCTATTCTAATTACTTGTTTAGAATTCTCAAAATCGTCCAGGCCGCTGACCGTCCAGACCGCGTTGCGGATGTAGCCCGGGTAGTCGATGACAAATTCGCTGTCCTTTTCGATATCCCGGGTGGCCTCCACCCGCCCCCCCAGGGCGTTGACCACCGTCACCGTGGCCTTCTCCAGGACGGGGTTGCCGTTGCAGCCCCCCAGAAGACCGATGGCCGCGCCCCCGAGGGCCATCTTGCCCGCGTCCGCCAGAAACCTCCGCCTCGAACAGATCCTCTTGCCTTTCATCGCCCGTTCACCTCCCGCTGGATTCAACCCGCCTCATCGCGGGTCCCCCGGTCAAAAACCCATTATACCCGCCCCCCGGTCCCAAGTCAACGCAGTGGTTCCAGGAAAGAGGGACGGTTCTTGACAACTTGACATTTTTCGTCCCCGCCAGTTCCCTTCAATTGGTTCGCCTTATAAAAAGATGGTTAAATCAATAGCGGAAATGGCCGGTATAGGGGCATCTTCAGGCAAACCGGCGGATCGTATTCCTGCACACCGGGGGAACGCCGGCCCTCTTTCCCTACCGGGAGAAACTGACCGAATGACCGGCCGGGGGAGCCGCCTTAGTCCAGCTGGTCCGGCCGGATGTACTCCCCGTTTCGGGCCCGGGCCTGAATGAGCCGTTCCCGTTGCGCCTCCAGAACCTCAAAAAGCACGGGTGGCGGGTCTATTACCTTTTCCCGGTAGACATCCTCGATCCGATCGAGTTTGTTCAGGTTTTCCGACACCCGGATGGTGAACTGCCGGTTGTAATCGTCCCGGCTGTACTCCTTGCCCAGTACCGTTGAAAAAAGCCTTTTCAAATCATCGTAACGGGGGATATATCCCGTCGGCGCCTTGATCGCCTCCACCTCCCGGTTGGCGCGGAGTTCCGCCCATTTGTACCAGACCTTTTTGTCCTCCCGGGAGTTGAGAAAGTGGCCGGCCGGGTCTTTCAGAAAATAGTTGACCGCGAAGATGGCGGGAGTTTGGTCCAGATTCTCACCAAAATCAAGATTGGCCCGCAGGTAATCTCCGATCGAAACGGACAGGAAATCCAGATTGGACATGGGGTTGAATTTTCGCACCCCCTCCTGACCCAGGGTGGCGGCCGTGGTTTCTGATTCCAGAGAAGCGCCATAGGCGATGATGCCGTGGGTCCAGTCGAAGGCCTCCTTGACCGGCACCCAGGTGTCGGAATCCCGTCCCCCGTAAACCACTCCCCCGACCACCACCCCCTCGGGATCATGAAGAGTCGGATCGAGGTTCTGAAAGTTCTCCAGGGAAATCGTAAACCGGGCATTGCGATGGGACACCGTCACCTCATTCCCGTCGGCATCCCTTGCTCCCGGATGCCATTTCCCCCAGTGATTGATCCCGCCGGACGGAATCTCACCGTCTTTTCCAATCCAGTGCACCCCGCCCTCCGGGGTCTTCAACACGTTGGAGAAAATGATCTCGGCCGGAGAATGAAGGGCCTTCCAGATGATGGGATCGTCCTGGGAGTTCACCCCCATGATGATTCCGAAAACCCCCTTCTCCACATTGACCGCCCGGACCCGCCCGTCAATTTTCCTCAGATACGCGATATCATCCCCCACCACGGTTTCATTGTCCATCATGGCGGTGGAGGTTTTGCCGCAAAGGGAAGGAAAAGCCCCGGTAAAATAGGTGACCCGGTCCCCCGGGCCGTGCACCCCCATGACCAGCATGTGCTCGGTCAGCCAGCCCTCCTGGCGGCCCCGGTTGATGGCCAGGCGCATGGCCAGTTTTTTCAGACCGATGGTATTTCCTCCGTACTGGGTGTTGGCGCTGAAAACGGTATCTTCCTCCAGGTCGATGTATACCCGGCGCCGGTCCAGGTTCCGGCTGGTACTGCGCTCATCCAGCTCCCCGGCGGAATGCACAATCTTAAAAAACCTCTTGCCGGGTCCCTGCCGAACAAATTCTTCAAATCCCTGGCGGTAGAGCAGGTCTTCGCTGTGGGCGACATAGGCGGAATCGGTCATCTGCATCACCGGCTGGGAAAACACCGAACCGGTGGGACCCAGGCAGAAAAACCGAATGTACACCTCCTTCCCCTCCATGATACCCCGCATGATCTCATGGATTTCTTTGAGAGAGTCCTCCCGGGGGCCGGTATTGATGGCCGGATCCAGCTTCTCCCCGGCCGGTATCAGTATCCGGGTATTTTTCTTGTCCCGGGCCTGATCACGGTAATTATCGAAATGGATGGTGTGGTTCTCTGCCGCCAGCCGGATTTCCTCTCCGTTGGCCAGGGCTTTTTCCCGGATGTACCGGAGATCTTTTTCGCTGTCGGTGCAGACAAATACCTTTCGGGGATTGCAGTGATCGATATACCGGGCAATGAAGGCGTGCAGATCGGAATTGTCGATCCGCATCAGTTTTTCATATTCCCCGGGTTCCAGTCTTTTTTGTAAGATATCTTTGGACACGGTTACACTCCTTGGTTGTTTTTCGATCGACCGCCGGCCGGGGCCGGAACGGGATGAAACCGGATCAATTTTGGGAAGGGTTCCATTCTCCGATTCTATGCAAAAACCCTGTAAATGTCAAAGCATTCGCAGATACTCATCCCGTACTTTCGCTTGCCCTGCGATTTGCGGGGAATTCACCCGCTACTGATCCTGGTAAATTTTTATTACGCTACTACCGTCGGATTTCTGGTACCCCCGGTACATGCCGGGGGTGTTGAAGGGCATGGCCACGTTGCCCTGCCCGTCGATGGCCACCACCCCGCCCCGGGCGCCCTGCGTTTTGAGCTTTCCATGGATGACCCGGTCGGCCGCCGACTGGAGGGAGAGTCCCCGGTAGGCCATCATCGCCGAGATATCATGGGCCACCGCCCAGCGGATAAAAAACTCCCCGTGTCCGGTGCAGGAGACGGCGCAGGTGTCGTTGTCGGCCCAGGTCCCGGCCCCGATGATCGGCGAATCCCCCACCCTTCCCCACCGTTTGTTGGTCATCCCCCCGGTAGAGGTCCCGGCCGCCAGGTTCCCCTCGCGGTCCAGGGCGCAACATCCGACGGTGCCGAATTTGTATTCCTCCTGATCCCGCTCCAAAACCTTCTGCAGCTGGTCCCAGCGACGCTGGGTAAAGAAGTAACTGGGATCCACCACCTCCACCCCCTGCTGCCGGGCAAAGGCTTCGGCCCCTTCCCGGGCCAGCAGGACATGGGGGGATTTTTCCATTACCCGCCGGGCCAGGAGAATGGGGTTTTTGACGATGGTTACCCCGGCCACCGCCCCGGCATCGCGATTCTTTCCCGCCATGATCGAGGCGTCCAGCTCGTTGCGGCCCTCCCGGGTAAACACCGCCCCTTTGCCGGCATTGAAAAGGGGGGAATCCTCCATGATTCGGATGGCCGCCGCCACCGCTTCGACGGCGGATCCGCCCTCTTTGAGCACCCTGTATCCGGCATCCAGGCTCTCGCGCAGTTTCTCCCGGTAGTCCTGTTCTTGTTTTGGACTCATCATCCCCGGGGTAATGGTCCCGGCCCCCCCGTGAATGACCAGCCCGAAAACCGGAGTTTTTTCCATTGGGAGCCCCGGACTGCCTGAGATCAGAAACATCAGGACCAGGATCGGAAAGAAACCGGCCCGCCGGGTATTCTGTCTGTTCATCTTCCCCGTTTCCCTAAAAGACCTTTTCCCGGTACAATTCCCACACCTCGGCATCCAGATTCTCCTTCAGATAAAAATAAAAACCCTGATAAAAAAAGAATAGCGTTCCCCCCGCCCCCTGCCGGCCGAAGGTTTTGACAAATTCCGCGAACCCCGCCTGATTCCCCAGGCGATATATATGGACCGCCGGCTGCTCCTCGGTGACGTACATCCGGCCCTGGGCGGCCGTGATAAAAAACGGCCGCAACACCTCGGACAGATCCGCGAGCTTTTCCGCCGGCAGCCGGTTGCCGGAAAAAAGCCAAAGCCCGACAACCAGACAGACCATTGCTTTTCTGGGCGCCATTTCTTCCTCCTCCATATCCCGATTGACTCCGCCAGAGGCGAAGGATTCTCAACCCCCCGACACACTCCTTTCGGGGCCGGCCTCAGGCCAGAAAATCCCGGGGAATATCCCGGATCCGCAGGATATCGGCGATCCGCTCCCGGACATCAAATCGGCTGGCGCAGGTCACCGAACAGGTCCGGCAATCCCGGCAGGGATTCTCTCTGATCTGCTGTTCTTCCACCAGATCCCGGGCGGCCTGCAGGTTACGGTATCCGTAGGCGTACATATAAGAACGCATCAGGTCCGGAATATTAACCTGTCCAACACACTGGGTCAGGCAGGTGCCGCACTGCCTGCAGTACAACCCGGCCAGGGTTTTGTCCGGCGGCGGCTCAAGCCCCGCCTTTTCCTCCCTGGTCAGGGCGAGATCCTCCATCACGGTAAGGTCCAGATTGAGCTGGTCGAAGGTGGTAAAACCGGGGATGGCGGTGTGCACGTTCTCGTCGGCCAGGGCCCATTTGAGGGCGGCGGTCATGTTGATGGGATGTTGTTTCTCCTTGTCCCAGTATACCCCCGCCTGGGTCTTCATGGCCACGATCCCGATCCCCTTGCCGGCGGCGTAGGCGATGGCCTCCTTGACCTCCCGGCGGTGATCCTGCCGGAAATTGTAGGCGGTAAGGATCACATCGTAAATGCCGGCATCGGCGGCGGCCCGGATCACCTCGGGTTCCCGCTGGTGGGTGGTCACCCCGATGTATTTCACCCGCCCTTCTTTTTTCAGCAGGGTCATGATTTCCATCAGGGGTTGGTAGCGGGCGCCGGCGGCGCTCTTGACACTGTGCAGGTAGAGAATGTCCACCTGTTGGAGCCCCAGCCGTTTCATGCTGGTCTCAAACTTATCCAGAAACGGACCGGTAGGAGTGTCCGGCAGAATCTTTCCGGTCCGCCGGTCTTCATGCATTCCCGGGACCTTGGTGGCGATGAAATAATCTTTTCGATCGTAATCCTTGATAACACTGCCCACCATCTCTTCATTCCGCCCCCGCTGGTAGACCCAGGCGGTATCCAGGTGAACGATCCCCGCATCCAGGGCGGCCCGCACCAGGTTGGGATTGTCAGCGTTCATCACCCCCATGCTCACCACCGGCAGCCTGACCCCGGTTTTCCCCAGCGTGCGGAAAACCCGCTTGATGTTCCGGTCGGATGCGTCTCCGGGGACCTCTGACCGGCCCATCCCCGGCAACAATCCCAGGCCCGCGATTCCGGCCACGCTGTTCTGGATAAATTTTCGTCTGCCCTGTTGTACTTCTTTGCTCATGACAACCTCCCGCTGTTCATTTGGATTGCTCTCATCTTCCCCATCCCACCATGTTAAAGGAAACCGGTCAACAATGCAATCTACCCCCGGTCATAAAACCGGTCAGGTCACCACCACCGAAGCCGCGGGATCAAAGGGATTGGTCCTCGTGGCCAGGGAAAACAGGTAGGGATAGGCGGTCTGCAGGTGTTCCATGTAATCCAGCCACTGGAGGATCAGTCTGGAGTAAGCCCGGTTCATATCGTTGCCCAGGTGACCCCGGTCGCTTTCCGGCAGACCTTCCAGGGTCTTGCGGTGCTGCAGTTCGTTGGCCAGGTGGACCACCGCCCACATGACATCCGAGAACTGTTCATGCTCGATCAGATTGGGATTCCCCAGCAGGTCAACAAAGAAGGCCTGGCGGGAAAGCAGAAATTTCTTTAATTCCTCGGGATCCCTTCTCAGGGGATCCATGGGCAAATCCTGGCTGGAAATGGTTCTTCGGGCCTCGGCATATTTTTTACGGTTCCATTGGGGGGTAATCCGCAGGATTTGTGACACCTCCTCCTCTCGGGTGCAGAACCCGGCCATCTCCCGCAGCAGGGGGGTACCGGCCTCACTGAAGAAAGTGCCAATCACCATGTTGAGTTTCCGGAGCATGGACTGCTTCTGCTGGCGGTCCAGCAGGCGATGGATGATCAGGGTCACCATGAGCACCTCGATGGGAACAAAGGCGACATCCCCCACCAGGTAGATAAAAATGTGGTGGGGATCCTCAAAGATCAGGTAATGGACGAAGTAGAACAAAGCCGATAAAAAGACCAGCAAAACGGCGAAGATGACCAACCAGCGGTTTTTTCCAGACATGGGATCCTCCTGTCGGATTCCTTCAGAAATACAGACTAAACCAGGCCGGGACGATTGTCAAGTGGTCCCCTTCCTGGCCGGTCCCCGCGCGATCCGTCCTATTCGGCAGAAAGATGGAGCCGGCCTACCGGCCAGTGGAGGGCCGGGGTGAAGACCCCGAGCCTGGATATTTCCTCCCCGGCGCCCCGCAGGACGAACCGGTAGGTTCCCGGCCGGCCGCCGGGGGCCTCCACTACCATCCGGTGAATCCCCCGGCGGTTGGGGATTTTTAGGGTCCTGACCACCTTCCCCCGGATATCCTTCACGATCAGCTGCGGGGCCCGGGATCCCTTTCTCCGGACGTAGCAGTCCACCAGCAGCCCCTCCGGTTCATTGGGGGTGCGCAGGTGATTGTCCCCGGTCATCTGATAATTCCCCCACCGGGCCCGGTGGGAACGGTTGTTGACCGGACGGGGGCGAATGGTAAACAGGTGAATCGCCTTCCCCAGGAGGTCGTCGGTCAGCTTCTGCAGAGGGGAGATATTGGCCACCCAGATCCCCCGGCCGTAACTTCCCACCACCAGATCCCCGGTATCCGGCTGGACCTTCAGGTCCCGGACCGGAACCGGGGGCATATTCAGTCTCAGGGAAATCCATTCTTCTCCCCGGTCCAGGGAGAAATATACCCCGGCATCGGTGCCCGCCAGCAGGAGGTTCGGATTGACCCGGTCCTCGACGATCACCGACACCGGGGCCTCGGGAAGCCCCCCCGATATATCCTGCCAGTGTCTGCCCAGGTCTTCGGTCCTGAATACCAGGGGTCGGAAGACATCCCGCCGGTAACCGGACTTGACCACATAGGCCCGCCCCGGATCATGCCCCGAAGCGGTTACACAGCTGACCCAGATATCCCGGCAGTCCCCCAACTCGTCGATACGGGCGGTCATTTCCTCCCAGCGGGCCCCGTGATCGGTCGTGACATGGACCCGGCCGTCATCGGTTCCCACCCATATCGTCCCGCTTTTCCGCGGGGATTCACTGATCGTGGTGATGGTGCAGTACATCATGTGTCCCTGACCGGCGATTTTCACCGGGTCATCCGTGGTCAGATCGGGGCTGATCTCTTCCCAGTGACGGCCCCGGTCCAGCGACCGGAGCAGCATCTGGCCGCCGGTATAGAGGATATCGGGATTGTGGGGAGACAGAACCAGGGGGGTGGTCCAGGTGTACCGGTAGGGAGGCTGGCCCTCCGGTGCCCGGGGAGTGATCTCGACCCGGGTTCCCCGCCACTGGTCCACCCGGTGGTGCTTGCCGAACTGGCTGGTGAAATACAGCCACCGGTTATCCCGGGGGTTGACGGAACAGTACATCCCGTCCCACAGACCCACGATCACCCAGTCTTCCAGCCCCACGCTGCCGGACCAGCCGTTGACCGGTCCCTTCCAGATCTCGTGATCCTGAAGCCCGGCATATATATTGTAGGGCTGCTGGCGGTCCACCGCCACCCGGTAGACCTCCCCCAGGGGGATCTGGTAGTGATGAGAGGTGGTCACCCCCCGGTCATAGGTCTGGTAGAAGCCTCCGTCACTGCCCAGCATCATATGCCGGGGGTCCTGTGGGTCGATCCAGAAGGTCCGCACGTCACCGAAGTTATTCCGAAACAGCTCCCGGTCCTTCCAGCTTTGGGGCCAGGTACGGCCGCCGTCACTGGAGTACTGCATGAACACCCCGATGATGTATACCCGGTCGGGATCATGGGGGTCTACATAGATCTCATTGAAAGAATAGGCCGCTTTCCCGCTGACATCCACCCCCGGTTCGCTGACCTTTTCCCAGCTCTCGCCCCCGTCATCGCTCCGGTAGACCTCGCCTCCCACCAGGTGATCGTAGGAATGGTCGGTAAAGGGATCAAATGTATCCGATTCACCGGCCATCGCCGACGGCCTGGGATTGAGATTCTGGATCACCGCATATATTATATCCGGATCGGCCCGGTGGATGTCGATCCCGATCCGCCCCAGTTGTCCGTCGGGCAATCCGGCGGTAAGCATCTCCCAGGTATCCCCGCCGTCCCGGCTCCGGTAGATCCGGCTCTGGTTGCCCCCCGCCTCGTAATGCCAGGGGGTCCGGGTTTTTTCATAGGAAGCGGCAAAGAGCTCGGAGGGATCCAGGGGATTCATGCCCAGGTCCACCACCCCGACCTTTTCACTGATGTACAGGACCTTTTCCCAGTGACACCCGCCATCGGTGGTCCGAAAGACCCCCCGTTGGCTGTTGTCTGAAAAAAGGTGCCCCATGACCGCTGCGTATACAATGGCCGGATTTTCGGGGTGGATGACGATCCGCCCGATGTGATGGGAATCCGGCAGTCCCATGTGCTCAAAATGTTCCCCCCCGTCCCCCGACCGGTATATCCCGTTTCCGGCGTAGGAAGACCGGGCATACGAGTCATCTCCGGTCCCCACCCAGACGATCGCGGAATCGGAGGGCGCCACCTCCACCGCCCCGATGGCGTTCACGCCGTAATCATCGAATATCGGGAAAAAGGTGGTCCCGTTGTTCACGGTTTTCCATACCCCCCCGGTCCGGGCCGCCACATAAAAGGTACCCCCTCCCGGGGAATCCTGTTGACGGGGAACCGCGATATCGCCGATCCAGGCGCCGGCCCGGAAGGGTCCCAGGTTGCGGTAGGCAAAATCCTCCAGCAGGGGAAGGATCTGCCCCTCCTCAAGGGAATAACCCAATCCCTGGCCCATCAGCAAAAAAACCCCGCAAAGCACCCGGGCAGCCCGGTGGATCTGTTTTCTGATTTCCAAGAATCACCTCCCGTTTTGATTCATTATAAAGGACCCGGCAGGGCAACTCAACCCGGCATGATGAATAAATTTCCCGACCCCGGCGCACCCGGAACAGCAAGGAGCGTAAAATGAAAAATCGATGGTGGTGGATACTGTGGATTCTGCTGGTACCGGCCCTCTTTCAGGTGGAGACGGGGGGCCGCTTGAGACCCATCACCTGCAGCACCTCGTCGATCACCGGCTCGGCAATGGACCGGGCCCGGCGGGCGCCGCGGGCCAGGATGTCCCGGACATCGTCGGGATGGGCCATCAGTTCCCCGGCCCTTGCCCGGATGGGCCCCAGCACCGCTTCCATGTTGTCAGCCAGCCTTTTCTTGCATTCCAGGCAGCCGATCCCGGCGGTGGTGCATCCTTCCCGGACCCACTTCAGGTCTTTTGGGGAAGAAAAATACCGGTGGTAGCTGGTATAAAGGTTGCAGTCGTCGGGAACCCCCGGATCGGTTTTGCGTTTTCGTCGCAGATCGGTCCGGGCCGGCGCCAGCTTGCGCCAGATCTCCTGGGGGGTCTCCAGCAACCCGATATGGTTCTGCAGGCTCTTGGACATCTTGTTTTCTCCATCCAGTCCCATGATCCGGCGGGCCCGGGTTACGTGCGCCTGGCATTCCGGGAAGGTCTCCCCGAACCGGGCATTGAACTTCCGGGCGATCTCCCGGGCCAGTTCGATGTGCTGGACCTGGTCCTCTCCCACCGGAACCGCGCTGGCCTTGTACAGCAGAATATCGGCCGCCTGGAGTACCGGGTAGGTGAACAGCCCCACATTGACGTTGTCCTGGTGGTCCCGGGATTTCTGCTTGAACTGGGTCATCCTGGCCAGATCGCCAAAGGGGGTGACGGTGTTGAAAATCCAGGCCAGTTCGGTATGCTGAGGCACCTGGCTCTGCACGAAGATGATGCATTTCTCCGGATCCAGGCCGGCGGCCACATTGGCCACGGTGGCATTGAAAATCCGCTCCTGCATCTGCCCGGGATCATAGGATATGGTGGTGGCATGGTGATCCACGATGCAGAACAGGCAGTCGTAGTCATCCAGGAAGGTCACCCAGTTCTGGATCGCTCCCAGGTAGTTGCCGATATGAACCTCCCCGGAGGGCTGAATCCCGGAAAAAGTCCTCAGTTTCCCCTCCCCGGTCTGGTAACTCAAATAGCCTTTGGAATCCCGATACAAGGTCATGGTCTCTGATCTCCCTGACTGATTTTCTGCACCATCCTGTACACAAGATCCCCATTATAATGGATTTTGTCTTCCGTGACAAATCCGGCCGGGCCGGTCAGGATCCCCGGCGGGAAAAGAGACCGGTGACCCTTTTCCAGAGCCCCTGGATGAGATGCCCGAACCGGGAAGGGGTCACTTCCCGGATTTTACCCCGGAGGGCGTTGATGGTGGTGTCGCGAACCATCTCCCACAACCGGTCCGGATCCGGGGCATGGACGAAAAAATCCAGGTTCACCTGAAAGGCCCCCTTGTAATGCCGCGCCCCTCCGTTGCGAACCAGATCCTTGATCAGGCGGTTCAAATCCAGTTCCCTATCCCGGGTTCGCAGGGAGGCGTCCAGGGTCAATCCTCCCGGCCGGCGGATAAGGCCGAAAACCACCACCGTCTCGATCCCTGCCCTTTTCAGCAGCAAATCGGCGACCAGGGCCAGGTTGTCCCGGTGATCCTCCTCGATGAACCCCACCCCGGCGATCAGCCACCGCTGGATCACCACCTGATGCCGGGCGGCCATTCGCAGAAAATCCACCGCCTCCCCGGAAATGGGAAGGCTGGCGATACGGGACAGACAGCGTTTGTCCACCCGTGGTTCCAGGTACGACAACGATTCCCGGTCCAGGGCGGTGGCATGGCTGAAATTATCGGTGTCGGTCTGGATCCCGTAGTAAAGGGCGGTGGCCGCCCGTCGCCAGGACTTTTTCCCCACCTCGATTCCCATTTCCCGAAAAAGCCGGACCAGGATCCCGCTGGTGGATCCGGCATCCTCAAGGACCAGGGAAAAATCCACCGGGAGTTCTTCCTTTGTTTTTTCGTGGTGGTCGATATGGGCCAGACAGGGGATCACCCCGGTAATTCCCTCTGCCGAAACGGATTGAAAATCCAGGATGACATAGGCATCGTATTTTTTCACCTGGCCGGGAGGAAGGTGGAACTGGACCGGCAGCTGCAGGTCGCGAATCAACCGGATGTTCTGGGGCAGGGAAGGCGGGTTGGCAGAAACGATGGCGGCCTGCCGTTCCAGTCCTTCGCAGATCAGCTTGAAAAGAAAGGCGGAGGCCAGCCCGTCGGGATCCGGGGATCCCTGGATATAGATCAGAATATTACCGTATGCCCGGATCCTGTCGACCAGGTTCCGGGCCTGCTTGCCAAAATCCATCTTTCCCATTATACCATCCCGGTGGCGGTATACAAGGACCGGAGAATCTTTTGCCTCCCTTGAGAAAACGAATACATTCCCGTATAATAGATATGGGGAGTTCATGGCCGGGGATTTTTTATCCCCGGCCGGACCTTTGGGCTACCCCGGAACGAGAAGGAATACCGATGAAAAAAGAGAGAGAAAAACTGTTACGGATACTGGCTCCCCTCCCAGGGTTGCACCAACTGTTGACCTCCGAAAAATCCCTGGAAGCCAAGCGTATCGATTTTCGGAATTTTCTCTCCGGCCTGTACCATGATTTTGAGGACCACCCCGGGATCCCTTCCCTGAAATGGGTGCTGACCCATAACGTCATCAACATCTGCCGGAACCTGATTTCCAAACGCAATGAAACCCTGGCCGGTTTCAGTTTTTTACAGTACCTGGTTGAGGTCCTCACCCCCGACGGAAAGACAGGGATTCGATCCCCGGCTTCCGCTTTCCTGGCGGAGATGGATCATATGATGGCGGCCCTCCGGGGAGAAGCGGGCATCTACCGGGAAAAAGCGCCGGCATTTCTGAAATACAAGGGCCTGCGGGCAGCCAAGATGCGTTCCGCGGACCTCTCACGCATGGCCCGGGCCGCCGACAGCCAGATCGACCGATTTGTCAACGGACTGGATCCGGAAACCATCCGTCATCGCAGCAAGAACACCCATCGGATCATGGCCCATTTTGACGCCACCGAACTGGAGTGGAAAGACTGGAAGTGGCATGTCCGACACATCATCAAGGATGCCGACACCCTCAGGGGAATCGTGGACCTGACCGAAGAGGAATACCGGGCCATCAAGCTGGCCCGGGAGAACAAGATTCCCTTCGGGATCACGCCCTATTACCTCTCGTTGTTCGAGCAGGAAAAGGACCACCCCTGGGACCGGGGGATTCGCTCCCAGGTGATCCCCACTCTTCGGTACGTGGAAAAGATGATCGAGAAGAGGGCCTCCAGCGAGCAGTCCATCGATTTTATGCTGGAACACGACACCTCTCCCATCGAGGGCATTACCCGGCGCTACCCCAACATCGTGATCCTCAAGCCCATCCTGACCTGCCCCCAGATCTGCGTGTACTGCCAGCGCAACTGGGAAATAGAAGACGTCTATTCCCCCCATGCCGCTCTGAGCGAGAAACGCCAGGAAAAGGCGATCAAGTGGATCGAGGAACGACCGGAGATCAACGAAGTGTTGATCACCGGCGGCGACCCGCTCCTGATTTCCAACAAGAAACTGGAGCACCTGTTGTTCCGGTTATCCAGAAATCCCAATATCATCCGGATCCGGATCGGTACCCGGACACCGGTCACCCTTCCCCAGCGAATCACCGACCAGCTGGTCAAGGACATCAACCGTTACCATATCCCGGGACGGAGGGAGATTCTGATCATCACCCATTTCGAGCATACCACCGAAATCACCCCCCAGGCCATGGAAGCGATCCAGAAATTCAAACGGTACGGAATGGACGTCTACAACCAGCTGGTGTATACCTACTACAATTCCCGCCGTTTTCAGGCCGTGGCCCTGCGACGCCTGCTGCGCTACATCGGCGTGACCCCTTACTACACCTTCAACACCAAGGGCAAGGAAGAAACCAACGACTACCGGGTCCCCATCGCCCGGCTGCTGCAGGAACAGAAGGAGGAGGCCCGGCTCTCCCCCGGTACCCTGCGCACCGACAAGGTGGTCTTCAATGTGCCCGGCCTGGGGAAAAACTACCTCACCGAGGGACAGCACCATGATGTCATTTCCATCCTTCCCGACGGACGGCGGGTCTACGAATTTCATCCCTGGGAGAAAAAACTCTCCCTGGTGGACACCTACGTGTACACCGATGTTCCCGTCTACAATTACCTCCAGCGTCTGAAGAAGGACGGCGAGGATATCTCCGCCTACCGGTCCATCTGGTACTATTACTAAAGATCCAGAGGATCGTCCGTTCCCCTGAAACCCGCGCTTCTATATCGAAGCAGGGGCGCCGTTATTTGAGCTTCAGGGGTTGGATGTCGGCAAAAATCCGCAGCAGTTCTCCGGATTCCAGCCGGTCCTTCAGGGTCTTTTTCAACCGTTCCCGAAACCGACCGAGGTCTTTTTCCATCAGATCGTTGTAATCTGCGATGAAGTCCGCCAGTCTGGTCATGGTTCGCTGGTAGCGGTTGCGGGTATACTGGGTCCAGGGAAAAATGAACTGGGGATAGGAACGGTAGATGTCTTCGGTCAGGCTGGGAGGCTGATCGATGAACCCCTGGATCTGGGGATCGGGATTGATGATCCGGTTCTGCAGCTTTTCCAGTTGCTCCTTGAGCGGATCGGCGATCTCGCGGATCCCGTCGGAATCCGCCACCTGAAGGAAGGTGTCGATGGCCCCGATGCTCTTGCGGATCTCTTCCAGGCCGGTGGTCAAAAGGGTCAGCCGGTTCTTTAATTCCTCCAGCTTGCGGTAATTCTCTTCCATCACCTGGCGCTGATCGAGAAACCTCGGATCCATTTTCACCGCAAAGGAACGCCGGTATTCCACGTCCCGGCAGGTGATCCGGACGCTGTATTTGCCGGGCCGCACTTCCCAACCCGGGGCATCATGATCCTGGGGCAGGGGTTTGCGGGTGTAGGGGGTTTGGATCGCCCGGTCCCGCAGGTCCCAGTAAAGGATGTTGAATCCCGGTTTGAAAACCGGTTTGAGGACGCGAATCACCTCTTCCTGATCGTTGAGAATCTCGATCTTTCCCGCCGGAGGGTCTGTTTTCTCCTTCCCGCCGGCCGGCTCCGGGTCTCCCACGTAGTAGGTGATCCTGGCCCCTTCCGGCTGGTTTTCACCGAAAAAATCCGCGTCGGAGGGGCTGACAAAGGAGGGAGACCAGGCCCGGAGGTACTGGCAGGCGTCGGCGGTGCCAAAGAGGTGGAAGGGGCGTTCCAGCACAGAATCTTCCATCTCGGAGAGGGCGGTGATGTCGTCCAGGATATAGATCCCCCGGCCGTGGGTGCCCACCACCAGGTCCCGTTCCCTTTTCTGCACGGCGATATCCCGCACCGGAACGGTGGGAAAACCGCCGGTCATGCGGTGCCAGCGCTTTCCGCGGTCGTAACTGTAGTACAGGCCGAACTCCGTTCCCAGGTAAAGATGTCCCCGGGCAAAGGGATCTTCCCGGATGACATGGGCAAATCCATCGATTTGCGGAGTGGAAATACTTTTCCAGCTGCGGCCGTAATCATCGGTGGTGAATATATACGTCTGCCAGTTGGAACGGCGGTGATCGTCAAAGACCACATAGGCCCGGGCGGCATCGAAAGGAGAGGCTTCCACGCAGGGAATCCAGGTGCCGGCGGGCGGATGACCGCCCCGGCCGTCGACCAGGTGGTCGCCGACCCGGGTCCAGTCGGCCCCTTCATCCCGGGTCAGGTAAAGGTTTCCGTCGTCGGTTCCCACCCAGATCACTCCTTTTTTCACCGGGCTGGGGGCGATGGTGATGATGGTGGCGTAGTTTTCCGCTCCCGAGACGTCCCGGGTCAATCCCCCGG
>Ga0180434_10004943_pt1 | contig 15962 bp, 15 predicted proteins | sample SS_ome_7_FD_132453 | JGI IMG/M metagenome (GOLD analysis project Ga0180434, IMG submission 132453) | Hypersaline lake sediment archaeal communities from the Salton Sea, California, USA - SS_1_D_2 metaG | ecosystem: Environmental > Aquatic > Non-marine Saline and Alkaline > Hypersaline >...
CCATTTCAAAACAAATCCCAAATCTCACACCCCCAAACTTCCAGGGTTCATAAACAAAAAAAGAGGCATAAAGAAAAAAACATGTAAAACAAAAAAAAAAACAGGGAAAAAAAACAGAAAAAAAACAGAAATCTCATTTAACCAATTATACTGCTATATGTAATAGGGGGCAAACCAAGGCACTCTCTGCGATAAGACTCTTCTTCGACCACCTCGTCACTTATCTTGATAATGGACGGTCTGATGAAAAAGTCCCCAAACATAAAGCCATCGGCGTTCCGGATTATCGTCTGCAATTCTCTCTCACGCGCCAACTCCAACATAACACTATTAAATTTTTCAAATGGTAAAAGTTTTTTGTAAATTATCATACATACATCACCTGTAAAATATTTTTCTAACATTTTTTTATAATATTCAACAGATTATAAAAAGTTGTTTGAAACCAGTCCAGAAAAACAAAAAAAAACAGAAATCTCAATTAACCAAAAAACTAATTATACCGCCCTCACAACCAAGTCCACGGCTTACCCCAATTGCTCATATCTTCACCATCCTCTAATTCGAGTAATTTGAGTTCCACACTAAGAGAATTACCTCTCCTAAATGAGTAAAAACTGTAAAAACAAGAATTACATATTTCTCCTGGACACCTTATGCTTGTCACGTAATATCTGTTTTCGCAGTAATCACAGTAAGCGCTGACCGCAAAGTTATCGTGCAACTTCATTCCGGCGTATTCAAATATGATTTTCATCACGTCCTTCGGGATTTTATAGAAAATGTTCATTATCTTTACCAAGGATTTTATTTCCCCACATCTAAACGAGGCTCACTCCTCGTCAATGAGTGGAGCTCTCGGTGTGAGAGGGCACGGAGGCTCAACAAGCACGGTGTTATTAACAGACTCAACAAAAGAACTCTTCAACTTACTCTGTTGTTTGCCGTCAAACTCGCATACGTGGTATTTACCCAGGACTTCGTAGTAAAGAGACGAATACATCCAACCTTCCGAAATCTTGTATTCACGGAGTTCGTAATCATCACCATTTTTATGGTAAAAGTACCCATCTTTTAAGATTATCTCCCACGCAATCGTTTGAATCGCCGGTACCTTGAGCTTTGAGTTGAAGTAATTCATGACCATCACTGAAACCTCGTTTTTCATTCTACACTTTGCCACCACCTTCTTCTGATCGTCGATGAGAAAAAACATAATTCTATATATTATACAATGATAAATTTTTTTAAGAAACTTTGTAAATGTTTGTTCCCTGAAAAAATTGAACTTGACGATGATATACTAGAATTTGCGAAACAATACGATGAATTCAAACGCCTTGAAGATACCGATATATATTGGTATAATTCAGACATTAGATGAAACCTTATATTATGCCCTCGTTCTTCTTAGTCCCATCTTTCCCTATTACGACTAAGTGGTCACGGCTTCTCTCAATAAGTAATTTTGTTTTTGCTTGTTCTACAGTGTCAAAAATGTATGTCTCTGTAAAACTAAGTAAAAAGTAATAATTATAATGTATGGTTAGAACAACACAATTATTCTTCTCTTCAATCTCCGCCCGCTGAAACTGTTTGCTCCACATCCTATAATAATTACTTAGATTTTACTGATAACGAAAGAATAACTGTAAACATCAGCAGTAGTTGATAAATCATCTTCATTTGCGATTGCTAATTGTAAAGTATCACCTGTTGTCATCGTAGTTACACCTTCAAATGATACTTCTAAAGGCCAGTTATTATTATCATCAAATGTAGCGCGACATTCACCGAGGCCAGCCGTAAATACTCCATTCTTCAATACAGAAAAACTGAATATATCAGAGCCTCCGCCAGTGGTTCTTTGTATAGATGCGTGACCTGTAACTCTCATTACTAAGGGATAATTACCCGTATAAGTCACGAGTCCAAGTGCTCCGAATGTAAACTGCCCGCTGTTGCTACCAAGAACCCCATTGTTAAAGGGGTAATATGTATTTTGTAATGGTAGAGACATAGCGGTTGTGGTGTTTGCCTGTAAAGATGCGTAGACTTGTCCAAGAGTATAAACCAGATTACCACTGCTGTTCACTTCCAAATGTTGCCCTTCTGTTCCTGCTACAATCGGGATATCATATGCTCCACCAATACGGACAGCTCCAGAGTTAGCTTCAATCCTGTCGTTCCCTGCTACTTTTATAATTGTATCAGTATTCGTAATTATCATATTTGTTGACTGGTCAGGGCTTACGATTCGGCTGTCTGTTGCGTCGTGTCTTAACCTTGCGGTTCCTGCGACTGTCGTTGTTGCTATTCCATCTGCTACTCCAACATTTGTTTGAGCATCAGGCGAGTATATGTTTGAGCTGCTTGTATCAGCGTTAATTCTGAAGTTTCCACCCTGTCTAAATCTCAATGAGTTGTTTGTTATTTCCAAATTGCTCAATGTATCGGGTGAGTATATTGTGCTTTGGTTTGCGTCATTTTTGACACGTAAAAAACCTAACACATTAAGAGTATGGGTGTTATTTTCCAAAATTATCTCGGTTAAAGTATTTTCTGACCTCAAAGAAGTACTCGCAAGGTCTACCTGTAACTGTGTATTAGCAAATGATGATACACTGAAACTTAGTAAATTATCATCTAATAATATCCTTGAAACTCCAGTAGGAGACAAGAAATTTGTATTTCCTGCACTCATAGTCATTCTTGGTATCGTGTCCAATTCATACCTAAACCCAATTGGGCCGCCTCCTAATATAACTCGGCTTTGGTTTGTAAGTCCACCAAGCAGTACTGTTTGAACCGTTGACAATTCCATTTTTTTAAGAGAGTTAAAAGTTAAATCAAAATCTGTGTCTTTCAATTCCATAATATTATTACCATTTGGAGATGTAAGTTTAACTTCTGTAGAATCAACTTTAAATCTTTCACGTGTTCCATCAGTAATAAATATGTCAGCATCCGAAACGCTCAAAGTATTAAGATTATTAGGTGATGTCAAAAGTGATTGTGTCAATGTTGCCTTAATTCTATTGCTCCATTCTGTACTATTACCAACCCCAGAAATTAAAACATAACCTTGACCGGATGCCCTAGCACTTGGTAATGTATACTCTGTTCCTGAAAAACCGACCTGTAAGCCTGTTAATGTTTCAATAAGTCCCGATGTTGTTAAAGAATTAGGAAACAAATCATTTAGGTATAAATTCCCAGTCTGTTCTGGAACCCATCCCGTTTCAGTTGGTAAAGTTGATGAATTAGCAAATAGAAAAAAATTATTACTGTTTGAATTTTTCAAAAGTCCGCTAAAACGGGTATTACTAAATCCATTAATAACAACGCCCGAGGTGTCATTGTCTAACAGTCCATTTTTGTTCAATGTTATTATTGCGTCTTCCACTTCTAAGTCCGATATAATCGTACTTACAGTCAAAGCCCCCGTGATTGTCATATCTCCAGTATACACATCGCCGGTGTCATTAAAGTTGTAACCGTACCAACTTGTGCTTTCAGTTGTTCCGCTGTAAGTTGGAAGATTTGTGAAAACTCTTAAAACTCCAGGGGCTACGCTTCCAGGGTTTGTATTTCCTAAAACAGCCCAGCCGTTAGCGGTTGTAATGAGAAACTGAACAACATTGCCAGAAGACAAAATAAAGTTTACAAAACCTGAACTGTCTAATGTCAATGAAACCGTTGAAGTTCCACCGTTCCCTGAAATGCTTGCGTCAATTGCTACTTTTAACAGTCCGAGTAAATCAATAATGTTATAGCTTCCATTTGCTACTGTAAGATTTGGTGTATATGAAGTTACACCGATAGCATAACCAACCGTAAAAATATTATCAAGCCCGTTTAATGTAACGGTTTGACCTTCATTTACAATAATACCTTTTCCTGAACTTCCCGCTGTTGGTAGTGTAAACAAAGGCGAGCCACAAGTCCCAACTCCTAAATTTTGGAATGTTCCAGTAACAGCGCATACACTTGTAACGTCAATATCATCTGGTACTCCACCGCCTCCACCACCTGCTGCTTCGTTTCCGTTGTAGTCCATTCTTACTATATATATAACAAAGTTATTTTAAAATATCAATTGCCCGAGTTCCAGAAAACTTTAAAAACCAATACAGTCTCAAAGTTATCAGTAATCTCTGTAAGTAACCGCCCACCGTTTCCACGTAGAACAATTCTCATCTGTTTTAAACTTTTTCCGTTCCTTCCGTACACCTGCCTGTCTGTCTCTGGCTCTCCTTGGTATGTTTGGTAAACACCATAAGGCACGTTAACGGGGACGGTAAATGCGCCGTTTACGTCTAGGATGTTCCCCGTGTCACTTGACAAATAAGTAATGTTGTTTGCAAGTTCCACGCCGTGAATATAAATGACAGTACCACCGTTCAAAGCAGGCAGACCCTGAGCTGTAGCAGCAGCCGTTGCGGGGATTGGCTGAGTGATGCCCAACGTTAAGTTTAAACCCGTGTTATCGTATGCGATGGTTTCAGCACCTGTAACGACCCATGATATTTTTCCACTTGTTGCGTCCTGTGTTATGGCTACTGTTGACGGTGCTATATCAATGTTCATCTGTGCCTGTATAGCAGTTAATATTTGCGAAGTGCTATAAAATCCATCTTGAATCACGACCTGCTGAGCTCCGGCAATAGTGCCGGTGTAAGTAAATGTGTTGTTACCAATTGCCAGACTTACGTTATTTGCGAGGTTTGGTATGCTGGCGTTCATAAAATGAACCTCTGTAATTCTATCAAGTCGTGTGTCATTGCCAAAGTTACAAAGAAAATTATAAGGTTCACCGCTCACCCTTTCTTTGCTTGACACCCTTAAAATCTTGTAATTTTTTGTATCAGAATGGGTTCTCACTTCTAATCCTTCTAAAGCATCACCTGACATTTTCAATCTGTTATATATAATGAATAGATAATAAATTTTAATCTCATTATTATATATAATAGATTGAAAAAATGAGCGAAAACGCAGGATTACAAACGTTAACCAAAGGCTCAAATGTTAAATATAAACACCAAATTGAGCAACGTATCCCCCCTACTTTCAGGGTTAAAGACCGAACCCGTGTTTTTCAAGTAGACCGCTCATATAGAGCATTACAGGAAACAATGGCACGGGAACAATTAAGTCTGGAAGACCTGAGATATTCACCAGTGACACGTGCCGATAAACATTCAATGAACTACGAGCCCGTAGGCGCTCCCCGTTACTCTGAAGCAATCAGAAGAACTTTTAAGAAAAACAAATTTAGGCCGTCCGTGTCATTCATCCCTCAAACCGCACTCTTAGAAAACCAACCAGCCCTTAATATTGCTGACCCTGTTTATCCTCAATTAGGATTTAACCCAATGGAAGAAGTCCCAGACCTTTCAGTTGCTAACAATCTAAGCGAGAACCGCCAAATGAGAACCTCAAACCGCCGTCTTGCTTCTTTACTGGACACAAGAGCCAGGGAACGCTCACGTGCGCGGTTTGCTATGCGAACCATCAACCCAGACGCCCCCCGTATCGTTAACGTGAAAAAACACAGGTCACAACAGGCTACACTTCAGGCAAGCCAGGACGTCACAAACCAAAAAACGAAGGAACTTGTCAAAAAGTTATTTAGGAATTCGTCATTAATCCAAGAGATGGATTAACGAGTTCATTAATCCAAGAGATGGATTAACGAGTTCATTAATCCAAGAGATGGATTAACGAGAACGAATGTTTAACTTTTTACGTCTCAAGACCTTCTGGGGTTGCGGCTCAGCTGCAAATTCCTCTTGGTCATCATTAGCCTTGTACACCCTCCTTTTTTCTTCACTTACTAATTGTTTTATATTCTGTTCAACATCAAATTCTAAATCTTCTTTTTCTTTCTTTGGCATTTTCATGGCTTTTGGTGCGTGGTTCAACCTCTTCAGCGTCACGAATTTATCAAGATTCTTTCTAAATCTTTTATCCTCTGACGCACGCTTACAGATTACAAGAAAATTGTTTTTGTTTTCTTCGTCGTCCTCGGTGGTCTCCTGTACCATTTTACTAAATTCTTTTTTGGTCATAGACGGTGGGCAGAACTGGTCACTTAGAACCTGTAACTCCGCACGGTTGGACTTGAACACAAAAAGATAATTTGCCTGAAGCCTCAAAGCCTTGGGGCAAAGGTTCAAGTATTGTGTAAGCATCCAAGTAGAACTATTGATATGACGACCCTTTACGAAACACTCCAGAAATGGCTTACTTCTCATAAGTTTGCCGTCATTTACGACGTCGTCAAAAATGAATAAGATTTTTGGAACTTTCTTCATATCACCCTTGGCTCTTTCTATCGCCGTTTTCTGTCCATCAATTACTTTCTGGACATCCTCAGGCGTTGGCATATGGCACACATGATTTTGTTTTATTATGTCCATATCTATCAGATGGTCATACATATCATCATCTGAACCAATCATTAAAAAGATAGCGTCAAAATACGGCTTGGGTAAGGCGTCAGGATTTTTCTTAAGTTCTTTCTCCATACCCTCCAATGAAAGCCCGTACATTAAAGAATTTGTTAACAAGTTAGCGCAAAGTGTGGACTTACCGCCGCCTTGAGAGCCAGACATTAAAGAAATACTTGGATGATGCGGGATAACTCCCATTTTCATTAGGTTTCTCTGTGGAATATTGTGTTTTGAGGTGTCAATCTTGTCAATCTTCAAGGACATTTTAACTTTAGTTAGATATTTTACAATTATCTCTGTATATAATATACACAAATAATATTGTAAAATATCTAACTAAAGTTAAAATGTCCGACGCAGAGCTGAAAAAATTACAAAAGTTAAAGGTACCTACAAAAATAAGTTTGGCTGGTTCAAGAAAAGCTTTACGCCTAGTTCTTACTGCGTTTATGAATACGCAACGGGAACGTGACAGCCCCTCGTTAAGAAGGCTAAAAAGTGAAATGGCAACAATTCTTCAAATATTAAACCAGTCTGGAAATTTAAACCCTGAATTGTTCAAGGGTGTGGGAAGACAGAAAAAGCAAGATTTACAAGAATTCGCCAAATACATGGGTTTGACAACATCAACGGAAAAGATGACTAAATTTGACATTGTGCAACAAGTCACAGAAAACGTAGGGGGCGGTGTAGAAGGCTTTCAACTTGGGACAAAGCAACTTACACAAAGGGAAAGGTCTAAACTAATTGACGCGGGTAGTCGATTTTTGGATTTGGCAGAGAAGACCATTGAAGTACAAGATGAGAACAGGTTTGACTTCTTAAGATTGGATGCTGTCCTTGATATTTTAAGAAGCGGGAGAATACCAACCTTAAGAGATGTTGAGGGAAAATCTATATTTGAAAGTTTTCAGCAGGCCGTTATACCTGGTTACAATTACTGCGGAAGTGGAACAAATGTTATTAAAAACTTTTTGGAAGGTGTAAGACCAAAGAACAGGGCTGACGAGGCTTGTATGATTCATGATATTCGTTATTTAGAAATTGGAGCGTCAAATGCTCCAGACGCTGAGAGAGCCCAAGCAGTCCGAGACGCTGACAATGAACTTATAGACAATCTTAATTCTATTGATGACCCGACACAGGACGAAAGACAAGGGCGATTAGTTGGAAAATCAGCGATGAGGTCAAAAATTGCGGCGGAAACAACGGGTGTTATTAATCCTTTGGGCTTCATTGGTGATAGTGTACCACTTGGAGCACAAGTTGAAAAAGATTTAGTAAACTTAGTTAGAGAAGAAACAGGAGTGTTAGGTGCTATTATACAGGAAGAAGCCCCTCGTGACGCTGCTTTGGTTGAGGCGTTATTAGATGATATTGATGCCGTCCAAGAAAAGCTTATTCGTACTGAGGAAGCAGTATTTGACGAACCACGTGAGCCGAAAATAAAGGAGTTTAACGTAGTTAAGGAAGAATTGGGCTCTATGTCCTTTGACGAACCCGAAAAAGAAAAAAAACCTGTAGAAAGTATAGAAGGAACAGAAATGTCAAAACCACTTGCTAAAATTATAAGAGACTTGAAAATAGATATTTTTGAAGAAGATAATCCAACTGTTAAGGCTCAGATGCGAGAAGTTCTTAAAGTCCTTGAGGGACAGCGTAGCGCAGGCGCCGCAGCAGAAGGTGTCGAAGGCCAAGCAGGAGAAGAAGAAAAGGTAAGTGAAGAACAGGCAGTATTGGAGGAAGGAGTGCTTAGGTCTTTGGAAAAAATACCAGAGATTTCAGTTGAAAGGTCTCAGGAATTGGTTGAGGCACAAAAACAAGCGAACCCCGCAGACGCCCCAATAATTGGCGAGCGTTCAATGCGTCCTCTACTCGTGAGAGCTGAAGGTGACCAGGTGGAACTGAACCAGCAACAAATACAAGAAAACCGTTTATGGTTAGAAAACTTTACATGGGTTGACCCAGGATTTGGGAACGGAAACCAGGAACGTTTACCTTGGAACTTCACAGGAGGCAAAGCAAATAATACATTGTATCAGGCACAGGAGAAAAATATGAGATTGCGCTTCTCTGGTTCACTGAATGACGGCGACCAACAATACAGACACAAGAAACAAATGAGCGCCAAAACAAAGGAAGCTATCAAAACGTTACACATCCCCAACATCCAGAACGAACAAAAGTTTATAAGAAACGGTTCATTACCCGCGGGGCTTGGACGACCAATTCATATGTTGAGAAAAGCTCCAGAAGGTACCTCTTGGCAAAATGTCAATATGAAATCCCGCCGTTTAGTCAATCCTGATATTGTTAAAGGAAAACGTTACATTCGGCGCGTTTAACTTTTTTATTTTTATCTTGTGTATATTATAAAAAACTTAATAAAAAAATGGAAGCAAAACTTGGAGAAGAAAGCATTATGGAACTTCGTGAGCTTAACCGTCTGGTGTATCTGCGCCCCGACAATGGCTCACTGGTTAACCAGCGTACAATGAAAACGTACAACTTCACAAACAGCTCATACTCACCAGGGCAGACCGCCCAGGCTATTATTAACTCTGGTAATGATGCCCTTTGGGGTCCCAGTTGTTACCTTCGTGTTGAGTTCACAAAGGACGCCGGGCAAATTGGTACTGGTTCAATTCTCAACCTTTTTCGTAACGTTCGTCTTACTCACCGCTCTGGCGAGGTTCTCGAGTATGTCCAGGACTCAAACGTCCTTGGTCAGATTCTCCGAAGCTATGACGTGTCGAGTGAGCAAAAGGCAAAAGTTGAGTCACTGATTGATGTCCCAGATGCCGGCGCAACTTATGTTCGCTGTGTGCCTCTCTGGATGCTTCTCGGTGTCTTCAATGACCAGGAGCAGTATATCCCCCCTGCTTTTCTCGCTGGCGCAAAGCTTGAGTGTGACCTTGAGACCAACGATATTATTTTTGCTGCCGTTGGTGTTATGTCTAACATCAAAATTGAGCTTGTCCTTGACTCTGCTCAGGTTTACGACTCAGTCCAGAAACAGCTTCTGGACGAACAGGCCGACGTGTCCAAGTCTGGCCTTCAGTACTCTTATTCTACTTATTTTTCAACAAAGAACGATTTTAAAGGAACCGCTGTAAACTTTGACATTCAGCAGTCCGCAAGTGTCACAGAGCAGGTTTGCGCTGTTCTTCGTCCTGTTGCTAACATTGCAGCAGGTTCCGACAGTTTCAGCTTCTCAAACACTGCCACCCTTTGGCAGTTTAGACTTGGGAGCCAGTATATGCCACAGAAACCAGTGACAAACGCCCCAGGCACCAATGAGAGTTACCAGCAGGCACTCATCGCCTTTGAGGCTTCACCTCACCAGCACGCAAGCTGTCACGGTGCCTCTGGTGTTAATGCTACTTTTACAGACTTCAAGGATAACGGAAAGGCTATTTTTGCGCAGTCTCTGGAGAAGTCCGCCGCCGGTCTTCAGCTTACGGGCGAACCAACCAACAACTCCCGCATTCTCAACCTTGAAATGACCAAGGGTGCCGTCGATGAGCGCGTGAACTGCTTCCTGAAATACCTGCGTGTAGCAAATGTAATGGGTGCTAATCTCATAGTTGATAGATAAATGGGGATACAATGATTTAAAGAGAATATTGATATATATTATAAAACATTATGTACAAGATTTATAAACTTTCATCTATTGAAACATCAAACGTCTACGTTGGGCTAACAACGAACACCCTTTCGAGGCGTATTTCAAAACATAAAAATGACTATAAACGTTATTTAGAAACAAACTTTCATTATTTAACATCTTTTGAAATATGTAAATATGCGGACGTCAAAATTGAACTAATTGAAGAAACAGACGATAAGACCCGTGAAAGGTTTCATATTGAAAATACGGAAAACTGTATAAATCACGACATCCCGACGAGGACGCAAAAAGAATACGTCAAGGCAAATGAGGCAAAAACGAAAGCGTATTATAAAGAATGGTGCGAAAAGAACCGTGAACACTTGCGGGAATACAAACGTAAACAAGTAAAAGAAATAACCTGCGAATGCGGTACTGTAACAACTACAAAGCACCTTAAAAGGCATATGGAATCTCAAAAGCACCTGGATTTAATGAACAATGTTGAAAAAGAGACAAAGGAACAACGAAACGCCAAATATAACGCCCGTAGAAGATTAAAGGTGAACTGTCCAGAATGCGGAATGGAGATGTCCAAAGCTTCTCTATCTCGTCATATGAAAAAATTTCATTCGTAATCTTATAGAATGCCAACCTATTACAGCAAAAAGGAATATAAACACGTAGGCTTTGAGAAAGCCAAAGCCAAAGGTAAAATGTACAACGCTCTGTTAAAACGTAAGGAAGACGGCAGAATAATTAAGGTACCGTTTGGCTCAAAGTTTGACGGTAATTACCATGATAAAACAGGATTGAATTTATATCCTCAACTAATCCATGGAGACAAGAAGCGACGAGCGAGTTTTAGGGCGAGGCACAAAGGATTTTTAAAAGATGGTTATTATAGCCCTGGATTTTTCAGTTTTTATTTTCTTTGGTGATTATATAACGATGTCCGATAAATCCTGCGTAATCAATCCTGCCACTGGAAGAGCTATAATTGTAGGCTCCGCTCTTTATAAAAGACTTGACAAAAAAGGAGCCTTTAAGAAAGATTCTGTTGAACGCTCAGCTGGAAAGATACGAGAGAAAAAGAAAGCTAAAGCGAAGGAAGCAAAGAAAGTTAAGGAAGAAACACCAGAGGAGAAAGTTAAAAAAATAAATGTAAAGATTAAAGAACTTGAGAAAAAACTGGGGGGCATAGATGACGAACTAACGAGCGGTGCAAAGGCTAAGAAAATAGCGGATGAATTAAAGATGTTGAGGCGTCAATGGTTGGAAGCCCGCCGAGAGGTAGCAAAGAAAAAGAAAGCAATGAAAAAATAAACATCGATTAAAGTATAACGTAAAGTATAACGTCGTTAAAATGTTCACGGGAATATGTAACCTTTACGGCTGTACCCGAAGACCAAAAGATAAAGAAAAATTACTAAAACAAATGGATATTGACAAAACAGTTATAGAGTTAAACTTATTGAATGATGGTTTATATTCTAATTACGATAAAGAAACCTGGAAAAAACTGAACCGAATAACTGAACTAAAAAGGAAATATTTTAATTTGTCAGGTAAAGTATACAAAAGGTCTGAGCATTATAACCAAGATGTTTAAGATATTGATTGCTTACATAGTTCTTGTACATCCAACCATTGCTATTTATGGAGTTTATTATTTAGCAACATTTACGTTAAAAATTATTTTATGAAGTTATTATATATTACTTGATAAAATGGACGCGTTCGTAAAAGGATTGACCGACGAACAAATTGAAAGAGTTTTAACGGGAGGACTTGGTGAACTTGGTCCGTTTGCTCTACCACTTGCAATAAGTATTTATAACACTGAGGAAATCCTTGACGAACTTGAAAAGGAAAAGACAAGAAGAGCGAGAGAAAAAGCACAAGCGAGAGCGGACGCTGCCGCCGTTGCTGCTGCGGGTGGGATTGGTGCGATTGCTGGAGGAATCCGTGTAGGTGGCGGAGGATTTATGGGAGACCGTGGAACACTTGGACAGGCTGGGGGAGCGTCTCAAGTTGAACCAAGAGGGGCAGGTGGAGAATCAAAAGAACCAGACACTGGACTCAGGGGAATAGAAATTATCCAACCTTCACCTGTGGTAGAACGTGGGTCTCTTGGACAGTCTGGGGGACGAACTGTTTTTGAACCGCCCTCATCTTCAAGTGGGCTTCGTAAAAGGGCAGTTGGACACGCTGGCGTAGAGGAACCAAGCGCTGGGGCTTCACAGGACGCAATCCAGCGAGGGCTACGGGGTGGATTTGAAGATGTGCCACTGGACGAAATCGTTGTTGAGCAGCCCGACATATCCCAAGGGAAAGAAAGGCGCCAACGTACACGATTACCACGACCAACAAGGCGACAAATTGGAGTAGGAGGCGGCATTATTGCTACTATTGGTGCTTTGTGGCCTGGTGCTAAAGTTATTAAGAAGAATGTGGACGGAACCGTTGACGTTAAAGACCCACAGGGAAACATTCACCGGATCAATCCTTCTATGTTTGAGAAAGCAGCCAGAGGAATGACTGAAGCAAGTTCTGGCGTAGAGTTTTATATTAAGAATAAGTACAGAACCCCAAGGTCTGGGAGATGGGACAGTCGACTTTTTAAGAAATATACAGATGTAGGCGCACAGATGGCAAACCCTGGCGGAATCAATAACAACGTAGGACGAAGCTTGGACATCAGCAGTAAAATAAAAAAGAAAAGAAAGGACGCAGGAATACAGAGCACAGGGCGACGCATTCAATTAGATGACCCACCCGAAGAAAGAAGCCGGGGGTTGGTATAAATGGTATAAGGTAAAGGGTGTAATGAATTAACAAGTAATGACTGAAACAAAAGTATGCTATCATTGTAAAATTGAGAAACCCGTGAAAGAGTTTCGGTGGAAATCAAAAGGGAAGAGACAGGCGAGATGTAACCCCTGTTTTTTAACACCTGCTAAGATGGCTATGATTCGTAAGGCTGCCCGTAAACAGGGACAGATGACTTACTACAAGAAAAAACGCCTTGTTTATCATAAAAATCTGTTGTATCTTGATGAACTTAAAGTTAAACTTAAAAATAAAAGGGTATAAAGAAAATGGTATAATAATATATAGAATATTAAAGCATTTGAAATGTCAGATAAAAATCTTTCGTATATTATTATGTCTTCAAAAGCTCAAAAGGTCAACCAACTCCGCAAGGATTTAGTAAAGCAGTCAAATTCTTTAAAGAAAAAGGGTAACGAAAAATGGAAGGAACTTTTGAGATTAAGAAAATCATTGAGGGACAACATGAGTTCGGACGTCCTCAATGATATTGTAAAAAAAGTAAACCTAATCTTGGAGAGTAAGAAAGTAGTTTACAGTATCACGGTTTCTTACAAAACAGAAATTCGGTATATGGACAGAAAGGGTAAGTGGGGCAAGTGGTTAATTGAAAATTCACGTGAAACATTCAAGAAACAGTCTGGAAAGAAAATGACAGTTAGAGAAGCAAAGGATAAGGTCAGAGAGTTAGAACTGGAACGACAGCAGGGAGCCAGTAAGACAGACCACAAATATACTTACAAAAAAGTTTCAAACGTGAAAATGGACGGGGAAAACAACTTGGGTAAAACCAGGATGTTTAAGATGGATTATAAAATTTCAGGCAAAATGATTTCTGACTTTATTGATAACGGCGAAGATGAGTGTGTCTATGATTTTCTACTCCACCGTTACAACGGAGTGAACAATCTTCAGCTAACAAAAAACAGAATTTACGGGTTAATGTTTGATGACAAAGAATATGATTTTAAAAAGGGAGTTTCTACCGATGAAGTGAAAAAGTTTTGTCAATACTTCAAAATCCCGATGTATGCCTTAGATGCAACAGAGAGGATTTTCGATAAGCACATCCCGGAGAAGAAAAGTAAAGCGTATAAATCTCTTTCGTTCATTGTTTCAAACAACCACATGTACCCTATTGAGGATACGAAACATATTCTCTCAATCTCTATGAAAACGGTAGAGAACAAACTTTCAACTAAATGTAAGAAAGTTGGTGAAATCAAAGAGAAAGAATTGATTATCCTGCCCGTCGAGAACCTGGATGATATGCTGGACGAATTAATTGAAGTAGAAAAACAGCTACCAACCATTGGACGCTATAACGGCTCAATTAAAACCCTGACGTACGACGGTGTAACCTATGTAGCCTGTAGAAACAAAGATAATATTGAAGAATATTGTAAATTGTTTGAAATTAAGTTTGAGGGACAAGACATAACCTTATTGAGTAAACATCTTTTCACCCGGTTGTACCCAAACCACAAAGAGAGTTATATGAACCAGGCGATTATGAAAGCTTTTCAAGAAAACAACAAGAGCGCCTTCAACTATACTTTCAAGTTTCCTGATAATTTTGATGACCTGACCCGTTACGACATCAACAAGTGCTACACCCATATTTTAGAAACCAACGAATATGAGTATTGTGTTTTTCATGTAACCGATGAAATCAAAAAGTATGACGGTAAAGGATACGACCGCCCCGGTGCTTACTGGGTAGAAACGGACAACTTCTTTCCACTGAAAAGAAACGGCCTGTATATGTACAGTACTCTTATGGAGTGCGCCAAGCGTGGTATTGATTTTAAAGTAAAGTATCAAATACTTTGTTCTGAAACATTACCTCACGATTATTTCAAAAAGTACGTGGACGAGGCGCTAAGGGTAAATGTTTATAAATTACTTTGTAACACGATGATTGGATACCTCAACAAAATCAACACACAGTTTTTTAAAAGTAGGTTCACGACAGACTACAACGAAGCCTGTTATTTCTTCTTCAACCGCTTTAAAGACAACAACAAAGGATTTACTGAAAGGCTGAACTTTTGCGATAATACCTGTTATGAAGGCATCTATGAGATTGAGACAATGGACATTAAAATGAAATATGAAAATTCTAAACCTGTTTACAATCAAATCATTGAGGCGGGATGGATAAAAGTTTATGATTTATACAAAAAGATGGGTGGTGAACTGATAGCCGTGAAGACGGACAGCGTGACTGTCAAAGACGTTAATTTTAAAATTGAAGAATCATTTGAACGGGGACAGTTTAGCCAAGAAGAAGTAAGCAACGACTTCAAAAACTGGAAGATTAGAAAAAATGTGTTACCATATAACAAGCTGGAATGGGACACCGTGGACGAACAGGAATACGTGGAGGACTTTGACGGTGATGAGTTTGGATGGGTGGATGAAATAGTGAATGATATTATTGAAAGTAAAGAGGGTTACTACGTGGACGGTAGAGCTGGGACAGGTAAAAGCGTATTATGTAAGAAACTTGCACAAAAGTGTAAGGACGAGAATTTAAAGTATATCATACTAGCACCAACCAACAAAGCGGCTCTAAACGTTGGCGGGTGTACACTACACAAGTTTTTCGGGATGAGTCGAGACGACAGCGTGATGAATAAAACTTCACTATTAAAAATCTATAAACTGGACTACTTGTTCATTGATGAGATAAGTATGGTTAGTAAGGATATGTTAAAGTTTCTTAGCTTTGCGAAACAGAAGAAACCTTCATTAAAGTTTATCTTGATTGGTGACGGTCGACAGTTGCCACCAGTTGGAGAACAAAAGCACCTCGAAACAGATTGTGTGAAGATGCTTTCAGATTGTAACAAGATTGAGCTGACTGTAAACAAACGATTTGATGAAAAACTGCGTGACATATCGGACAGGTGGTACTCAAAGGGTAAAATTAACCTTGGTACCTTCAGGAAAAAAGATATCAACGAAGTTACAATTAAAAGATTTCTTTGTTATACCAACGTGACCCGTAAACGACTAAATGCTGAGATGATGAACAAATACGCAGACAGGGAAAA
>Ga0180434_10004945_pt1 | contig 15949 bp, 13 predicted proteins | sample SS_ome_7_FD_132453 | JGI IMG/M metagenome (GOLD analysis project Ga0180434, IMG submission 132453) | Hypersaline lake sediment archaeal communities from the Salton Sea, California, USA - SS_1_D_2 metaG | ecosystem: Environmental > Aquatic > Non-marine Saline and Alkaline > Hypersaline >...
GGCATCACCACGTCCGTGAGCAACAGGTCTATTTTCTCGGCTGTCTGGTAGACCCTCAAGGCCATCCGTCCGTTGGCCGCCGTCAGCACCCGGTAGCCCAGCGACTCCAGGAACTCTTGGCCTGCTTCTCGTATACTGTCGTTATCCTCCACGAGCAGGATACTCTCTCCCTTTCCTGCCGGAGGAGATGGAGCTTTTTTCTTCTTTAGAGCCTCGACCTCCTCCACCTCGTGGGCCGGCAGGTAGACTCGGAAGGTCGTTCCTTTACCCACCTCTGTCTCGACGTCGATGAACCCTTCGTGTTGGGCCACGATGCCATACACCTGGGCCAATCCCAATCCCGCGCCACGCCCCGGTGGTTTGGTGGTAAAGAAGGGTTCAAAGATGTGAGGCCGTACCTCGAGTGGGATCCCAATGCCCGTGTCCGAAACAGACAGACAGACCCACTTACCGGGAACCATCTCCCTCACTGGTGGTTTCTCGTCAGGGCCGATGTCCACTCTCGAAAGACCGATGACCAGTTTTCCTCCTTCTGGCATCGCATCCCGTGCGTTGATCACCAGATTCACCAGCACCTGTTGGATTCGAGTGGGATCAGCGTTCACTCGAAGCGGAGCGACTGTAGGTGGAACGGCGTGTTCCTCTACCTCCACTTTTAACAGCGGGGAAATGCTCTCCGGAATCGTGCGCTGCAAGACACGGAAGGCCTCTTTGATGAAGGGTTCGAGATCCACGGGGTGAGTTTCGATCGGGGAGCGGCGGCTAAAGTCCAGAATCTGCTGTACCAGGTCCGTCGCCTGTCGCGACTCGCTGACGATGGTCTTGAGAGAGTTTGCCAGGTCCGGGGGTAGATCGGGATTTTTCAAGGCCATCTGCGCGTAGAGCATGATGGTGGTCAGCAGGTTGTTGAAATCGTGAGCGATGCCTCCGGCCAACTGACCTATGGCTGCCAGTCGCTCGTGCCGTCGCAGCGCCTCCTCTGTCCGCTTGCGCTCGGTGATGTCGGTGTAGACGGCGATCGTCCCGCTTACTTGATTCCCCGTAAAGATCGGGGAGCCGGAGATCATCACGTCGACCGGCGAGCCGTCCTTCCGATAACGGACGGCCTCGGTAGGAGGGGTGCCCTTCCCACTCATGGCCCGTTGAGTGAGGCCAAGCGCCTCTTTGGTAACGTCGTCGTCGGTCCCGGTGATAAGTTCGTCGATGTTTTGTCCGACGACCTCTTCCCGGGTATATCCAAATAGCCTCTCCGCTCCCGGATTCCACTCGATGATGTGGTGTTGGGCATCCATCGTGACGATGGCGTCGGGAGCGTTGGCCAATATGCTTTCCAGGTACGACCGGCGCTCTTCGATCTCGCGCTCCAATCGTCGGTGCTCGGCGATGTCCGTGGCGATGTGGATCACCTTTTCGAGGCGGCCAGCCTCGTCGAGCACCGGCGTGCAGGAGACCAGGAACAGCCCTTCCAGCGCCTCCATCTCCATCTCGACCGTCTCGAACCGACCGGACGTGAGGGCCGACTCCATTGGACAGCATACGGGAGGTCGGTCGGTTTCGGCCTCGTGGAATATCTCGTAGCATTTCCTGCCTACAAGCTCGTCCTCCGGTTTGCCCGTGGCGCTCACTGCGGCGCGGTTGGCGGCCAGGATGTGGTGCTGCAAGTCGAGGATCAACACGGGCTGGCCGATCGCCTGGAATATCTCTTCCCATTCTCGCCGCGCGCGACGCAGATCTTCTTCCGCTTGCTTTTGTTCGGTGATGTCCAGGGCCGTCCCGATCATTCGGATCGGCTGGCCTGTTTCGTCGCGGATGATTTCTCCCTGGGCGTGCAGCGTCCGAATCTCGCCATCGGTACGCAGGATCCGAAATTCCAGATCATAAGGCGCTCTTCCTGCAATGGCGTCGCCCAGAGCAGAAGCCACTTGTTTCGCGTCGTCTGGGTGGATGGATTGGGCAAATTCCTCCATACTGACAGAGCCGGTATAAAAGTCTTTGTACTGGTAAATGCGAACCATCTCTTCGGAAACGGTAAACTCGTTGGTGGCGATATCCAAAGCCCAGCTTCCGAGATGAGCGATCTGTTGCGCTCGTTTCAAATTGGCCTCGCTCTCTCGCAGTGCCTCTTCTGCCTGCATGCGCCTGGTAATGTCGCGGCTGACGCCGATGAGAACCTGCTGAGCATTCCAGCGACCCCGCGTGACCTTGGTCTCGACCGGTATTCGGGTCCCATCTTTGGCCATCAAGGGGATGGAGCTCCACGCGGTCTTGCCCGCCACGATGTCGGCGACGACGGTTTGCGCTTCCTCACGCCGGTCGGGTGGGTGCACGTTGAGCACGTGCTCTCCCAGCAACTCTTCCTCAGAGTAGCCCAATCGCTCCAGGATCAGCGGGTTGACGCGCAGCATGCGTCCTTCCAGATCGAGTACGAACAGGAAATCTTCGAGGGAATCGAACAGGGTCTGCAATTTGGCCCGACTCGCCCGCAACGCCTGCTCCACCTTGGCGTTGATGATGGCGCTTCCGATCTGAGAGGCTATGGTTTCGAGCGCATCGCGGGCAAAGTCGGGCACCTCGTCCAAAGTATAAGAGGCGATGTTGAGGCAGGCGACGATCTGTTCCTCGTAGCGTATGGGGATGACGGCGATAGCGCGTAGACGCTCACGGTGATTCACTTCACTTAGCGGCACCCCCAGGTCTTGGTAGCGGGTATAGACCGGCTCGCCCGACATGACGAGCTGTGCATTCGCCGAGCTGGCGTCGTAGTGCGATGCCCTCTCGACGAACTCGGGGGACAGTCCGGTGTGAAAGGCGAGGTCCAGGCTGCCGGTGGTCTCGTCAACCAGATAGATCCCGCCGCCGTCCATCCCTGAGGCGCGGATCGCGGCCTCGGTGCAGAGGCGCAGTGTCTCGTCAAGCCCGGGCGCGGCACCGAGCGCCAGGCCCAGATCCCGCTGAACGCGCAACAAGTTCTCCGCCCGCTTCCGTTTGGTGATCTCCAGCGTGACCTCGACGGCGCCCACTATGTTGTCATTCTCATCCCGAACGGGATAACCCCGTATGAACCAGATTCTCCCATCGGGGGTGGCCACTTCCGTTTCCTGTGGTTGGCCGGTTTCTCTGGCTCTCAAGACCGGGCAGTCCACACACGGTTCGCGGCGCTGATTCCATATCTCGTAACAATGGCGTCCTACCAGTTGTTCGGCGGCGAGGCCCACGGATTCGACTGCGGCCCTGTTCGCCCAGAGCACTCTCATTTCAGTGTCTTGATACGCCACCAACTCCGATATGCTGTCCAGGATGATGGCTTTCTCATGCTCGCTTTTTCGCAGCGCCTCCTCCGCCCGTTTGCGTTCGGTGATGTCGCGAAACACGACTTGGACGGCCGGTTGACCCTCGTAGGTGGTGGGGATACCCGTCACCTCCACGTCAATTTCCTCTCCGTCGAAGCGGACGAGCTTTTCTTCGGCCAGCGGTGCTCTTTTTTCCTCTCCTATCGCCTTTTGAACGCGCTCCACGACGGTTGCTCGATAATCAGGGTGCACGAAATCCAGCATTGGTTTTCCAATGAGCTGCTCAGGAGTTTCCGCGCCAATGATCTCTGCCCCGGCAGGGTTGGCAAAGACGACTTTACCTTCACAGTGGATAATGATCGCGTCGAAGGAAAGCTCCATCAGACGATGGAATTCTTCCTCGCACGTGCGCGGTTGATCCGTTTCTGCTTTTCTTTGATGCTGGGGTATGTGGTTCGCAAGCTCTTTTTTTCCTGGCATGGTTCACTCCCGGCGAGCTAAGCTTTTACACAGTGAGGGGACAAAGTGACCTTGCTTGTAATGGAACTGCCACTACTACTGGTTGATAATAGTATACTCCATAAATACTTTATCAGCAAGAAAAGAACGGGTTTTCTCCGGCTGGATGTGACTTTTGTCGTAGACAGAAAGAGGTCTTTCTGTTACAATATCGACCAAATGGAAAGTAGGTGTGAAAATATAATCGTCAAAAAAGGAGCTAAACAAATGAGTGCAGAAGAGACCACGTTGAAGGAAAAAGTAGAACAAACCCTGATGTATATCAGGCCCAGTCTCCAGGCGGATGGAGGAGACGTGGAGTTGGTTGACGTAAGCGACGAGGGCATCGCTTCCGTGCGGCTCACCGGCGCTTGCAAGGGCTGTCCCATGTCTCAGATGACGCTAAAGATGGGGATTGAGCGCATGCTGCGCCAGCAAATTCCCGAGATCAAGAGCGTGGAGGCTGTATAAGCAGTGGCAGTACGACAGATCGTGCGCATCGACGAAGAGCTTTGCAATGGCTGCGGCGCCTGCGTGTTGCCGTGTGCCGAGGGAGCTATCGTGCTGGTGGAGGGCAAGGCAAAAGTCGTCGATGAAACGCTCTGTGACGGAGCCGGATTCTGCCTCCCGGTCTGCCCCACCGGCGCGATAAGCATCGAGGAGCGGGAGGCCCCCGCTTTCGACGAAGCAAAGGCGGAAGCGTTGATGCACGAGCGAGGCCAGGTCTATATCAACCAGCGATGCTTTCGCTGCGAGACCGGAGAAGATCAGGCGCCTCTCCTCCCCATCCGCCATCGGGGGAAGAGTATGTGGGTCTGCACCCGCTGCCTGCCGGGATTGATTCATAGTTAACCAGGACCAAGGAGGTCAAGCCGATGAAGGTAAGAAAAATCAGAGATAAGGTGCATTGGATGGGCGCCGTGGACTGGGATCGACGGTTGTTCGACTCGCTGATACCGCTCCCCGACGGGACGAGTTACAACGCCTACCTGGTGCAGGGAAGCGAGCGCACGGTTTTGCTGGACACCGTCGATCCCACGATGGCGGATGTGCTGATGTTTCAATTGGAGAGCGTGCCGCACATTGACTATGTCGTCGCTCACCACGCGGAACAGGATCACTCCGGGGCGATCCCCTGGGTGCTGGAAAAGTATGAGGATGCCCAGGTCATTGCGACCCCCAAGGGAAAGGGCATGCTCGTGGATCTGTTATCCATTCCCTCAGAAAGGTTCGTCACCGTCGAGGACGGCGAGACGCTCTCGTTGGGAGACAGGACGCTGGAGTTTATCCACACCCCCTGGGTCCACTGGCCCGAGACGATGGTGACCTATCTGCGGGAGGAAGAGATTCTCTTTTCGTGCGATTTCTTTGGCTCGCACCTGGCCACGACCGATCTGTACGTCACCGAAGAGTGGCGCGTCTATGAGGCGGCCAAGCGGTATTATGCCGAGATCATGATGCCCTTTCGCAAGATCATCCAAAGGAACCTGGACAAGGTCGAAGCATACGATCTGGGACTCATTGCCCCCAGCCACGGCCCGATGTACGATCAGCCCCGTTTCATCCTGGACGCCTATCGGGATTGGGTCTCTCCGAAACCCAAGAACGAGGTGGTACTGCCGTACATCTCGATGCACGGCAGCACCGGGAAGATGGTCGAGTACCTGGTCAGCGCGTTGGCCGAAAAGGGCGTCCGGGTGCATCAGTTCAACCTGGCCGTGACCGACATTGGCAAGCTGGCGATCGCCCTGGTGGACGCTGCCACCATCGTCGTCGGGACGCCCACGGTGCACGTCGGCCCGCATCCCAACGTGGTGTACGCCGCCTATCTGGCGAACGCTCTGCGGCCCAAGCTCAAGTTTGCCTCGGTCATCGGTTCCTATGGCTGGAGCAGCAAGGCGGTCGAGCAGGTCGCCGGGCTGATTCCCAATCTGGATGTGGAGATCATTGAGCCGGTCCTGTGCAAAGGCGTCCCCGGAGAGACGGATTTCCAGGCTTTGGAGCGTCTGGCCGTCGCTATCGCCGAAAAACACGAGGAGCACGACCTGGTTTAGACTCAGGAAGAGGTATCACTGATGGTGGAGATTCATCTGTACGGCAACTTGCGCCGGTACGTGCCCGATTCCCGGCCCGACCGCGAAAGCGTGGCGCGACTGGAACCGCAGCCGGAGGAGACGGTGAGGACGGCGTTGGAGCGGTTGGGGATCTCGCCCGACGAGGTTTGTCACGTCTTTTTGAACGGGACGCTGCTCTCCACCCGCAACTCGATGGCCCCCTGGCTCAGGTACCGGGAAAGCTGCGTCAGCCAGGGGCTGGATACGCCGGTGCAGGTGGGCGACCGGCTGGGGCTGTTTGCCCAGGATATGGGACTGCTGGTGATCTGATGATGTACGATGGGTTCAGCGCGGACTATGATCGCTTTGTGAACTGGTCGGCGCGGCTGGCGGCAGAGCTTCCCTTCATCGAGCGCGAGCTACAAGGCTTGAGCGCCCGCCGCGTGCTGGACACCGCCTGTGGCACGGGGATGCACGCCATCGCGCTGGCCGGGCGAGGGTACCAGGTGGTGGGAGCCGACCTGAGCGGGGAGATGATCGAGCGCGCGCGGGCCAACGCCGCCGATGCGGGGGTTGACGCGCGGTTCGAGGCGGCGGGCTTTGGCGAGTTGAGCGCGCAGCTGGGGGCCGAGTTTGACGCCGTGCTCTGCCTGGGTAACTCATTGCCTCACCTGCTGACCCCCGCCGAGCTGGCGGCGGCGCTGGCCGACTTTGCCGCCTGCCTGCGCCTCGAGGGACTGCTCCTGATCCAGAACCGCAACTTTGACGCGGTGCTGGCCCGCCGCGAGCGGTGGATGGATCCGCAGGCTCATCGGGAAGGGGAGGATGACCGGGTTTTCCTGCGCTTCTACGACTTTGAACCTGACGGCGCGCTCACGTTCAATCTGGCGACCCTGCGGCGAGAGAGGGCGGGTCACTGGAGCCAGCAGATCGCGTCGACGCGGCTGTGGCCCCTGCGGCAGGAGGAGTTGGCGCTGGCGCTGGCAAAGGCGGGCTTTGGAGCCATCGTCTGTTACGGCGATATGACCGGCGCGCCCTTTGATCCAGAGACGAGTGGAAATCTGATCGTGACCGCGAGGAGGTAAGCGATGAGCGAGTATATCAATAATCAGACGAAACGTAAGGAGGCCCTCAAGCGAGTGATCCGCCGGTTGCACGAGGGCCAGACGGTCGAGGAGGTCAAGGAAGAGTTCGCCGCGTTGCTGCACGACGTGGGCGCGACCGAGATCGCCGAGATCGAGCAAGCCCTGATCGCCGAGGGACTGCCGGAGGCGGAGGTCAAGCGGCTGTGCGACGTGCACGTGGCGGTCTTTCGCGAGTCATTGGAGGCCCAGGCGAAGCCAGAGACGATCCCCGGCCACCCGGTCTATACCTTCCTCGCCGAAAACGGAGCCACCGGGCGCGTGCTGGACGAACTGGAGGCGGCGCTTGGCGCGTCCGAATGGGAGCAGGCGCGCGCGTGTCTGCGAGAACTGCGCGAGTACGAGAGACATTACCTGCGCGAGGAGAATATCCTGTTCCCCTATCTGGAGAAACACAACTTTGTTGGACCGTCGTCGGTGATGTGGGCCATCCACGACGACGTGCGTGCCGGCTGGAAAACCCTCGAAGCGTTGTTGGCCGACGCTCCCGACGAGGACCGCGTCGCCGAGGTCTTTGAGCCGCTCGCCACCGCCATTCGCGAGATGTTCTACAAAGAGGAAAACATCCTGTTCCCCACGGCCCTGGAAAAGTTAAGCGAGGAAGAGTGGATGGCGATCCGCGATCAGGAGGCGGAGGTGGGCTACTGTTACCTGGAACCCGGCCACCAATGGCCGCCGGGCACGACTTTAGAGGGCGCGTCGCCGCCGGTCGAGGAGCGGAGCGTGACAGGCGACCTGCTTCATCTGGATACCGGCGCGCTCACGGCAGGAGAGGTCAACCGCCTGCTGACTCACCTGCCCATCGACGTCACCTACGTGGACGCGGAGGACACGGTGCGCTACTTTTCGCAGGGTCGGGAGCGTATTTTCCCCCGCTCGCCTGCCATCATCGGGCGGAAGGTGCAGCAGTGCCATCCGCCTGCCAGCGTCCACCGGGTGCAGCGCATCCTGGACGACTTTCGCGCCGGTCGCCGCGACGAGGCCGAGTTCTGGATTCAGATCCAGGGCAAATTTATCCACATCCGCTATTTCGCCGTCCGCGATGAGCAGGGCGAGTATCAAGGCACCCTGGAAGTGAGCCAGGACGTTACTGGCATCCGTGCGTTGGAGGGGGAGCGGCGACTGTTGGATGAGGGGGAATGACGATATGCGCATTCTGGCGATCATTTCAGGTGAATACGGCCAGCGGCACGTGGACAATATCCGTGCCTGTGGCCCCGATGACTGGCAGATCGAGGTATGGCAGGCTCCGGCGATCTTTCCGCCCATCGTTGATTACCCGGAGGACTATTTGCCGGAGTTGCTTCCCGCCGCCGACCTGATCCTGGCGTTCGGCGAGCACAAGGGCGTGGCGGAATTGATCCCGGAGATAGCGAGGATGACGGGCGCGCGCGCCGTCATCGCTCCGGTGGACCGGGAGGAGTGGCTGCCGCGGGGATTGGCCCGGCAACTGCGTGGGTGGCTGGAGGATATGGACGTGGCTTGCGTCACACCCAAGCCCCTCTGCTCGTTGACCGAGACTCACTACAACGTCCGCCGCCATCGGCAGGAATACGACGATCCGCGGATCTCCGAGTTCGCCCGCTACTTTGGCCGGCCCAAGTTCCACATCACCGTGGACCCGGACACACGGACCATCACCGAGGTGGATGTCGTGCGAGATGCCGTCTGCGGCTGCGCCCATCACGTGGCCCAGGGATTGGTGGGCGTCTCGGCCAACGACGCGGAGCAGGAAGCGGGGTTGCTCCATCACCATTACCCCTGTCTGGCCGGGATGGGCAAGGACCCCGACTTTAACGACACGATCATGCATATCTCTGGCAACATCCTCAAGGGCGAGGTGGGGGAACAGGTGCGGCCGTATCGGGAGATCGCCTACGTTGTGCCCGGCAAATTGAGCGAGGAGTGAGCCGCCATCTATACATAAGGAGACATAGCGATGGAGACACCAGTTACTGAACCGGTTCGCATCAAAGAATTCCTTGCCGTTATGTACTGGGAGGCGATTCAGAACATCCCCTTGATCGTCGGTGGGATCGGTGGAATCTGGTTCTGGGACCGGAATTGGCTGGCCGCTGCTGCCTGTATCGTGGGAGGCAGTCTGCTCAGCGCCCTCTCCATGATCCCCACCGAGGGCAAAATCTTTGAGGGCCACCGCGAATCTCTGCGGGCGATCGTGGTGAACATCTCTGTCTTTTCCATCCTGATCGCGCTGTTTGTGGCCTACCTGCACGCGGACTGGAGCAGTTGGCGTACCGATATTGTCGCCGGGCTGATAGCGGGCGCTGCGCTGGGCACAGCACAGGATATAGCGGCTCAGGAACGAATCGGTGTGGTTCGTCTGTTCGCGCTCGGTGTGTCTTGCCTGGTTTCTCTGATCATTATCCGTTTTGCGGTCGACACCTGGTCGCCCTGGGTCAGTATTCTGGTCGTCACCGTCTGGTTCACGCTGGCCATGGGCGGATACAAGCTGTGGCGAAGACGGGTGCCACCTCCTCAATAGACCCGGCGACCATCGCCGCTTTGGATTTATCCGCTCATCGCTTCTACCTGCGTGACGACCCGTTTCGCTTTGCGGAGTTTGTCCAATTGATCGTGCCAGAAGCCAGACCCGGCAGCCGCGCCCAGGCCGCTGAGGACGATGCCCGGCGAGAGGCCGAGGAGCGCAGCCGTGGCCGTTCCGAGCATGCCAGGAAGCCCCAGCGTGGGATCGAGGTCTCCGCTTTCCTGTTCAATGATCGTCTCAAAGGTGTACCATTCGACCGTTTGACCAGCTTCGTGCGGCGGGCGGAAGGTGTTGGCGGCGCCTCCCAGGACCGGTTCGAGCAGTTGAAGAGAATCTACCTGCATGGTGGCGGCCAGGGCGATCCCTACAATGCCGGAGAGAATGCGCAGCCAGGCAATGCGGCTTTTTTCGTGATCTTTGACCGCCACATCTTCTTCGAGGATGCGCTTGGCTGCCTCCTCCAGGGTCAGGAGAGGGTCAAAGGGTTTGTACTTGCCGAGGTTATCGATCCGCTCGCGGAGCGTGTCGCCGTCGGGTAGTTTATTGCGCAGCCAGGCTATGGAATATTCCAGATAGGCCGGGATGCGACACAGGGTTGTGAGGACGCCGCGCAATCTCTGGGGGATCTTTTCCTGAGCTTCGATGGTGTCGCCAACGTTCACCAGGCTGCCGCGTAACCAGCGCCAGAATTTGAGTAGCGGCCCCTGGAGCTTGTTGTTCTGTTCGCGTACAGTGTCGAGCAGCGTGGTGATCGATTGCAGATGGACGGCCAGTTCGGCCACGTTTTCCTCTCGCAGGCGAGTGAGCGTGGCCTCTAGCCAGGCTTTTACGTCCACCGCGTCGAGGTCAGGGGCGATCGCCTGCAGGCGTTTTTCCAGTTTCGGCCAATGTTTGTCCAGCGTGTCGTCGAGGGAGTGGATGGCCAGATCCTTGAGGATGTTCGGCAGTTGCTCGTGCACCGTCCGGCGCACTTTTTCCGCGTTATCCTCGAATTGAGTCGTCACCTCTTTGAGCGTCTCGATCTGCTCGTCGAGTTTTTGCTGCGTTGGAGCATCGACGCCCAGCTCCTCCAGTGTCCCGGGCAGCCATTGCTTCATGTCTTCCAGGGCTTCTGAGGCCGACGTCTTGCGCTTGAGGCCAAAGATGGGGCGGATGGCGTCGATCAGCACCTCGGCGCCGATGGCCAGGACCGCCATCATCGCGGCGTAAAGCCCCAGGGTGCCAATGACGCTGCCGATGCCGTCCGTCGCTCCCTCGCCTCCGCCCTGCGCGAGCGGGCCGGCATATGCGACGGCCGGCGTTAGAGCGGCCAGGAACGTCACGAGCAATGTGATGGAAAGTAGGCGTTTCATAGATCTCCTCCTCATAAATGCATCATGCTATGGCAAATGGATGTGGGGATCTACCGGGCGGCCCAGGTAGCGCAGCTCAAAGTGCAGATGTGGCCCGGTAGAATAGCCGGTGCTGCCGGCCCCGCCCAGGAGTTCCTCTTGTCGCACCTCCTGCCCAAGCTCGACCACGATCTCGGAAAGATGGGCGTAATAAGAGCGCCAGTCGCCGTGCTCCACGATGACCAGGTTGCCGTATCCCCCGCCCCAGTCGGCAAAGACCACCACGCCGTCGGCCACCGCGACGATGGGGTCCCACATGCTGGCCGCGATGTCGAGGCCGATGTGTCCGGGGTTGCGGGGGTCGTGAAAGGTCCAGCCAGAGATCGCGCGCCGCGTGGAGGGCCATACAAATTGTACTTGAGATACAACCGGGGCCGCGGAAGTCGGCTGTTGATGAGGAGGTGTCCCGGGTGTGACGGGCGCGGGAGCATCTGAAAAAGTCAGCAGGAGAGAATAACGGCCGGGCGAGCCTGACGCTGGCGTCACCAGCACGCAGTAGGAGCCGTCGGCTGGCAGGCGCGGCGCGACCAGGTATGGGGGCAGGAATACGGAACCGGTCTCGCTGGCAAGCACGGTTCTCTCAGATCCGATCAGTTGGACGGTCAGTTCGGCCTCCACGCTGGAGCCGGAGCCAGGGTGGAGCCACGTTTCGATAGTGACGGACTTCCCAACGCGGCCCTGAAATTGCCATTCGTCTCCAACTCCTTCGACCAATGTGCCTTCTACAGGGTCGCCGGGAGTGAGTCGGACAGCCAGGGCTTGCGTCGGCGCTTGCACTGGAATCTGCGTTGGGTCAGTGAGCGCCAGGGGCGGTTCCAGCAGGTGTTGCGCCAGGGCCACTCCGGCCAGGTAGGCCGCCGCCGCCAGGATAGCAGCCAGAGCCACCCATCTCAGTAGAGAAAGAATGCCTCTCCCGCCCTTCGTTGATTTCATCTCTGTTCCTTACCGCTGCACGACCTTGCCCTGCATATCCGGCGGTATCTGCTCCCCCATCAGATCGAGCACCGTGGGGGCCACGTCCATCAACTGCAACTCCTCTACGTACCGCCCCTTGTGATCCTGGCGCGGGTCCCACAGGATAAAGACACCCTCCTGGGCGTGGTTGGCATCGTCCGGCCCCAGGTCGTTCTCGAAAGTGTAGACGTCGGGCAGGCCGAAGGAGCCCAGGGACCGCCAGCGCAGGTTGCCAAAGTAGACCAGCAGATCGGGCGCGACGTTGCGTACCTCGCGATACAATTCCTCCGGTTTGAAGACGACCGAACCCATCGGCTTGCCCTCGTGGTCGGGGATCGCCTCGATCATCTCCTTGAGTTCGTCCCGTGCCTTTTCGTAATCGCGGGTGGGGATCTTGCCCTGCGGTTCTCGCCCCTCGACGTTCATAAAGATGCGGGCATAGTAGCCACCGGCTCCCCAGGCGGTGGTCTTTTCCCAGTCCACCTCCACTTTCTCGAAGGGGACGATCCCCTCGTAGCGCGGTTCTTCCTTCAAGGTCAACAACCCTTCCCGGCGCAGCCACTGGTTGACGGCAAAGCCGCCCTCCATCGACTTGGCCCCGTGGTCGGAGACGACCAGCACCACCGTGTCGTCTTCCAGCATCCCCAGTATCTCGCCCAGTTCCCGATCCAGGTAGCGGTAATAATCGGGGATGGCGTTCTCGTAGGGATTGCCCGGCTCGTACTTGGGGTGATCCGAGGCCCAGTACTTCCACATCCCGTGGTGGATGCGGTCCAGCCCGATCTCGACGAACATGAAAAAATCCCACGGCTTTTCTCGGAGGAGATACTTGATGACGGCGAACCGTTTCTCGGTCATCTCCTGGATCTGCCGCAGCAGGTAATCCTTGTCCTCGGTGCGGAATTGGCCCACGTCCACGTCGTAGGGTTGGCCGCCCAGCACCCGGTCGATCTCGTAGCGCAGTTCGTTGGGGTAGGTGTACTGCCGGTCGGTGCTGGGGGTGAGAAAGCTGCTGATCAGGTGCCCCTTGAGCGGTTTGATGGGATACGTCTGCGGCACGCCGACGACGATAGAGTTCTTGTCGGTCTCGCTGAGAATGTCCCAGACCCGCTTCTCGTGGATGGCGTTGGCCGTGGCGATGCTCATGCGGTCGTAGGAATAGTCGGCGCGATTGCGAAAGCCGTAAAAGCCCAACACGCCGGGGTCCTTGCTGGAGAGCATTGAGCACCAGGCCGGGACGGTGATGCAGGGGATGGAACTGGAGAGCGGCCCATAGATGCCCTCGTCGATCAGGCGGCTTAGATTGGGCAGTTGCTCCTTCAGTCCCAGGTTCTTCTCGGCGCTGGTGTGGAACAGCACGGGCGGTGGGGCGCAGTCGAGACCCACGACAAAGACCTTGCGCCGTTTGCGGCGTCTGAATAGCTTTAGCATAAAGTATTTCCTTACAATCCGTGAAACGGGATTCGTGACCCGTGAGTTTTACATCTCACGTTTCACGCATCACGCATTACTCTGACGTTGCACTCCCTCCAGCAGCACGCGGGCGACCTCGGGGCGGGTGAACTCTGCGGGGAGCATCTCGCCTCGCTCCAGCATCTCGCGCACCTGGGTGCCGCTCAGGAAGAGCCAATCCTCCTTCCCGTGGGGGCAGGTCTTGGCGGAGACGATGGCGCCGCACTTTTTGCAGTAGAAGGCGTGTTCGAACCGGAACGGGACGATGCCGATCTCCTCCGGAGAGAACTGGTCAAAGATGTTCTGGGCGTCGTAGGTGCCATAGTATTTGCCCACGCCGGCGTGATCGCGCCCAACGATAAAGTGGGTGCAGCCATAATTCTTGCGGGCGATGGCGTGAAAGATCGCCTCGCGGGGACCGGCGTAGCGCATGGCGGCGGGAAAGACGCCCAGGAGCACGCGCTCGGCGGGGTAGTAATCGCGCAGGATCGCCTGGTAGGACTCGATGCGCACGTCGGCGGGGATGTCGTCTTTCTTCGTCTCGCCGACCAGCGGGTGGAGGAAGAGGCCATCCACGATCTCCAGCGCTGTTTTTTGGATGTACTCGTGGGCGCGGTGGATGGGGTTGCGCGTCTGGAAGCCGACGACGCTGCGCCAGCCTCGCCGGGCGAACATCCGCCGCGTCTGGGCCGGAGTGTGGCGCAGTTCGGGAAACTCGGTCTGGCAGGCTGAGGGCCAGTCCACCAGCCACAGGTTGCCGCCCAGAAGCACCTCGCCTCGTTGGTAGAGCCGGGCCACGCCGGGGTGGGCCTCCTCGGTGGTGCGGTAGACCTCGCGGGCCTCCCGCTCCTTGACCGCCTGGTCGTAGGGGTACTTTTCCGCCACCTCCATCACTGCCAGGACGCGGTGGTTTTCACAGAGTGCTACTTCTCGACCTTCCCTGATACGATCTGCCAGCTCCTTCTCGGCGGACAGGGTGACAGGCACAGACCAGACCAGGCCGTTGGCCAGGCGCATCTCCTCGACACAGCGGTCATAGTCGGCCTTGAGCATAAAGCCGCTGAGGGGGCTGAGGACGCCGCTGGCCAAAAGTTCCAGGTCGGAAAGGCCCATCGGGTCCAGCGGGACTTTGACCATCCGTTCGGCCCGTTCCCGCACGGCTTCTCTCACCTCGCCGCGCAGCACGCGGTCCACCAGCACGCCGCCGTGAGGTCGGATAACGTCGTAATAGGGTTCGCTCAACTTGCTTACTCCTTGTTCGGTGTGATTTTTAGTAAACGCCGTGGGGATTGTACCACGACGATGGGGTGTGTCAAGAGTAGGTCGGATTTGCTATCCGACTACAAATGCCGGATATACACCCGGTGGTTCTTGTAAGGCTGGCCGCCAATATTCTCCAGCTCGCGTCGCATCTGCACCGCCGTCTCTGCTACCTGGGTCAGCTCGGCGTGCTCAAAGCCAAACTCGCGGACCGTTTTCTCCATTTCCACCTGCAGCAGCGCGGTGCCGCCGAGACCCTGGAACTCGGGCAGAATTCCCGCGCCGTTCAGCGCGATCCATTTGGTGCGCCGCATCTCCAGCAGCAGGTCAACGATGCCAAAGGGAAAGAGACGACCTCGCGCCCGCTGTAGCGCGGCTGAAACATCGGGAAATCCCAGGATAAAGCCCACGACCCTGTCTTCGTGGGTGATGATCTTGATCAGTTGGGGGTTCGCCACCATCATCAACTCATCCAGCACGAACTGAATCTCGCGCTCGGTGAGCGGATAATACTCCCAGTTCTCGACAAACGTATCGTTGTAGGTTTTTCCAATGCGGTCCGCCCAAGCTCGCAGTTCGCTCTTTTTGCGGAAGGTGTGGATGATCAGGTTTTTTCGTTTCCGAATGCGCTCGACGATGCGGTGCACCCGTTCTGGAATCTGAAAGGTATCCGCGCTGACGTAGCACGAGACAAAGTCCACTTCTTTCTCAAAGCCCAGCGCTTCGACCAGGCGAGGATAGTATTCATAGTTGTAGTTCATCATGGTCATCGTCTGCCGGTGCTCGAACCCCTCTACCTGGATGCCATAGCCGTCAAAGACGCTAAAGCCTTTGGGGCCGACTATCTGGTCGAGTCCGCGCGCACGAGACCATTCGAAAACGCGCTCGAAAAGTGCCGTCGCTATTTCCTGGTCATCCTCGCATTCAAAGAGGTAGAATTGCGCCTGGCACTTGTTATGATATTCATTGTAGCGGCGGTTCTCCAGGGCGGCGATGCGCCCCACGTCCCGCCCATCCCGCACGGCGATGAAAAAGTCGGCATCAGAGTGCTCATAAAAGGGATGCTTTTTTCGGTTCAGATGTAGCTTGGCGTCTATCAGAAGGGGGGGGACCCACTGCGGATGGCCGGCGTAGAGCCGGTACGGGATGTTCACGAATCGCTGCACCTGCGCTTTGGATGTGGTATCCACCTTTTCAACGGTGATCATAGAGCCTCCCTCTGTTCCTTAAATTACCCAGTCCGTGTATTCTACGCCGGTTTCTTCTTTTTGTCCACTGGACAAAGGGCAGGAGATGCGTACAATAGTGAGCGAGGAGGAAATGAAAAGGGTGCGCTTCAAATGGGTTGAGAGATGTTCGTAGTACGCGCTTCAGCGCGCTGTTGCGGCGATAAATCGCCTAC
>Ga0180434_10004948_pt1 | contig 15937 bp, 22 predicted proteins | sample SS_ome_7_FD_132453 | JGI IMG/M metagenome (GOLD analysis project Ga0180434, IMG submission 132453) | Hypersaline lake sediment archaeal communities from the Salton Sea, California, USA - SS_1_D_2 metaG | ecosystem: Environmental > Aquatic > Non-marine Saline and Alkaline > Hypersaline >...
TGTCGATGATTGTTCCTACTTTCCTACCTTCGGAAGGTAGGAAAAAACGAAAAAAATATATACCTCCTGTGTGTTACCCTATCTTGAAGACCTCAACCACCATGCGACGAGGATACGCAGACAGTGACCATGCCTTCGAATACCCTCTCGCCCACGGTGGTCTCGTGTCTTCTTCCTCCGGGATTGGTTTCGCGGAGTAGAGACGCACCGACAACTGCTTGGAAGCATAGCTCATGAGATGGATACCTTCGGAACATTCCGTCGGGTACACTGCTGTCGTACGACGACAGATGTATTCAGCCACCATCGAGCGCGGATACGCAATATAGCCAAATGGTAAGGCGTTCGACTCCTAATCGAAAGATTGTTGGTTCAATTCCAACTTTTGCATCCAATCCCGCGTTCACCACGGTGGCGTTGTTTCCTCTCGTATAGCATCTTCGATGCGCCGGGTTACAGCCACCATAGGTCAGTAGGATACGCATAGATAGTCCAGTCTGGAAGGACATTAACCTTTGGAGTTAAAAGCACGGGTTCGAATCCCGTTCAATGCAACAATCCCCCTCTTTCCGCACGGTGGCGATTACCCCTTATTACAGTCATACAGAGTAGGTGAGACCATGACCCAGGAAACTGTTACCATGACCCAGCGTCTGGTGGTCTTCGGCAAGGAGTACGAGCTGCCTAACCCTATGTCCGATAACGACATCAGGGCGAACCTTGTCTCTGTCGTGCGAGAGCTCGACGCAGATGCGGCAGACCGTCTTTCTTCCGAGGACTATGACGTCAGGACCGAGGAAGGTGCCGTAGTCGTGTACCGCGGTGCGTCCTTTGGATAGACCCGACCGGTATGTCCGGTCGGTTTTCCTTTTTTTGGGGTGGTATGATTCGAGAAAAACATACGATTTGTCCTGTCTGTAATGATAAAGGTTCTCCCGACGGTAAGCCTTGCCCTTTTTGTCTCAAGATACGTAAACGTCAGTATTCCGACGAGGAATATCTTGTGCCGCCTTCCAGGCAGAACGAGAATGTCGGTGAGTCGTCTGATGATGCGGAACCGGTCCGCTATCTGTATCGCAATCCTCACACACGTCAGATACTCAAAAGGTCTGGAAAGAAAAAGTGAAAGTTGGTGAATCCATGACAAGCACCGAAACGGACAACAGGGAGAACTATATCTCCTATCTGCAGGGCGGCAGGAATATCGACCTCGATAGAGCTGTTAGCGAGGATGCTGACACTCTCGCCAGGTCCATGGTATCCCTGCTCGAGAACAAGGACAGGTATCACAGGGGTAACTTCATGAAGGCTCTTGTGGCTCTCATCAATTCTCCGGTTCCCGATAACGTGAAGGACCCGGCGTCGACGTACAGGAGTGTGGCATGGGAGATGTTCCAGATGGATAGACTTCCGCTGTCTCATATCCTGGAAGCTGTTGATGTCGTGAAGTCCAACGGCAAGTCCAACACCCGTAGGCTCCGCTATGCGATTGCCCATCGCATCGCCAAGTCCAGGAAGGACGACATTGTCAGGGCCTATTTTATAGCTCCCGACAAGTTCAGGTCGCTGTTCTATGACCTCTACATACAGAGGACCCGTTGCGACGACAAGGAAATCGTCAATGACAGGTACCTTCTGGCATATGCGCTTTCGCAGACGTCCACGGACAAGTTCATGAACGTCGGCCCGGTCGGTTACGAGGATTTCCTCGGTGCCGATACCATGGCCATCCGGCTCGAGACCGATAACAGTCCGGATACCGCAGCGAAGGCGGCCTCGGCCATCATGTTCCGCGGAGCGAAGGACAAGGCTGCGTTCTCACCGGCCAGTCTACTCTCCCGGTTCGGTATCCCTATGCATATGGTCATGCAGAGGGTCGGTTCGGCCGATGAGGCAGTTGAGCTCGCCCACGCCGTCAGGTCTGATGACTTCTTCAGACATGCGAGATGGTTCCGTAATGCCATGGGCGATGTCGAGTTCGACAAGTTCGCCGAGGCGATGGCCGATGACGTGCAGGACCCTACATCCTTCCTCGCCATCAAGGAGCACCTGGAGCAGACCGGGGCCATCTCGGCCGGTCTTTCTAGAAAGCTCGAGCAGAGGGCCGAACAGGTCATGGAGGATATGCTGGCCAACTACGATGTGGATAGCCTTGCGCTCATTGTCGACGTTTCCAGTTCCATGCAGAGCGCCGTCTCCATCACGCAGGGTCTGTATCAGGCTTTCAGCCGCGCCAAGACAGGTATCACAGATATCATCGCTTTCAACACGCAGGCGAAGTCCATCACCCATCATGAGCTGGCTACTATCAGCTGCAGCGGTATGACATCTATCGGTTCCTCTTTCGTTCTGCTCAATCAGCGCATCCAGAGGCGCAAGGACGCCGATGTGCCGCAGGCTATCATCCTTATTTCCGATATGGACGAGAACAGCCATCCGTTCCTTCGGGATGCGCTCCCTCTCCTGCAGACCTACGACTCTCCGCCCGTGATTGTGCTGCATGTCGGTGGATACAGGGGGTTCAACTCCGGGAACATGAACGACTATCCTCATGCTGTCCTGGAGGTCAGCTCTTTCCATCCGCAGCTCGCACAGGATGTGATGCAGCGTATCGTCAGGCTTACGTCCAAGGCCGCTGTCAAGGACGTCAAGACCACGAAGGTCGTCAAGGAGAGGCGCATCGAGGAGGAGGAGGTCGGCGATGTCGAACTTCCACGCAGGAGCAAGGCCACGTTCAGGTCCGGCTATATGGCGAGCGTACTGTGCAAGGAGTGATGTCCTGTGGTGGACGGTATGAAGGTAATGATACTTGGATGCGGCTTCCTGTCGTCGCATATCGCACCCTATCTTACTCCGCATGTTGACCAGTTCATTCTGGTCGACAGGGAGAAGATAGAGCATGTTAACTACGACAATTATATCATTCCCAAGTATCAGAAGGGACGCAGGAAGGTTACGGCCTTCGCGTCCCTGCTTCAGATACTTTCCGAGTGCAGGACGACGCCTATACATATGAGCATCAAGGACGAGACGGATGTGATGAACCTCATATCCGATTTCGGCCCCGACCTCGTGATAGTCGGCTTCGATAATATCAGGTCCCGCATTGCGGCCAGAAATGCTCTGGCCCGTGCGGGTATACCTGCCATTCATATCGGCGTGAACGAGAACTACATCTATATCGATTGGAATGAGTCCGTATCGCTTCCTGATACGGAAGAGCGTATCAAGCATGCGGAAGCCGATATGGCTCGGGTCAGGAAGGTCTGCAGCCGGCTCGAGTTCAGGGGGCTTGGTGCCTTTGCATCGGCCGCAGCATATCATTCCATCGTTTACTGGATGAAGGGCGATACCCAGCTAGCCAGAATGATTCCCATAGATGAAGACGGTACGATACACGTTACGACATTGAGGAGGTAGACCATGTTCGTTCTGATGGGCTATACGCGCTGGCCGGTGTTCCTTTCAGGTGACGGCAGGCGCAACCTTGGTTCCTCTATCAACAATCCCAAGGTGGCGGACTATATCCGCCGCCTGGGTAGCCGTAAGGGTATTGTGATACTGACCATGGAGAACATCCAGAGCAAGACCAGGTTCGTTACCGATGATATGGCTGTCCATCCATCCTTCGGGTCAGAGGAGATTTGCCCGAGGAACGTGTTCGTCTATCCGTGCCTGGAACCGGACGTATCTATCGTTGATGCATATGCCCGGGGTGTGGTCATGAAGGGCTCGAGAAAGCCTATGTTCGTGCCTCTGGTGACAATGCGTAATCTCGACGAGAGGGAGGTGGATGCTGTAAAGGCGGCCAGGCCGGTGCCTGTGCAGCGTTCGCAGGGGTCCGTTGCGGACCTTACGCTCGAGCGTATGCTGGAGTTCGCCAGGTCGGTTGGTATCAGCGTGAACGTGAGGGATAGAGGAAGCCAGAAGGTGCTTACGGTCAATGACCCGGAGACATACGGCGGGTCGTATCAGGTACTGCTGTCATCATCTGGTATTGTGAACGATACGAATGTATGCGTCTCGGTCAATTCCGGTACATATCTACCGGAGTTTTTGATGCTTCTACGCGAGGAACGGGACCTTTACATATATTCAAGCAGGTGGTGATTATGGTCGCTAAGATATCGATAACCATATGGCCCGAGAACGAAAAACGGTTGAACACGATACGTGGGACGCTGCTGAAGGACAACAACAAGGATATGTCGCAATCTGCGATGATAAACTTTATACTGGACGAGTTCTTCAAGCGTAATCCCGAATATCTGGATACGCCGATAGGTTTGTTCCCGGATGCCGAAGAGTAGAAAATAATATATAGCTGCGAAGTGTATCACTTCATCATGCATCCTACATCTACCAGTACGAGTTGCGGCAGCACTCTGTCGCTTACATTCGCAACGTACCATGGGTAGATGTAACACTTGCTTGACCGATACCTCTGTTCTGTCTGTCTTTCCGTATCAGGGTCCCTGCGGGGACCCACCATTTTTTATCCGACGGAAGGGTCGCATAATCTGGTATTGCGGCAGATTGCTAATCTGCTGGGCCGTAAGGTCCATGTGGGTTCAAATCCCATCCCTTCCGCTTTTTCTGCTGGTGCTGTGGTCACTCAATCTGGTTATGACTCCGGTCTCGTAAACCGGCAATGCGGGTTCGAATCCCGTCAGCACCTTTCATCTTACTTCTTCCTGGTGCTGTGGTCACTCAATCTGGCTATGACTCCGGCCTTGTAAGCCGGCAATGCGGGTTCGAATCCCGTCAGCACCTTTCTTTTCTCTCCGTGGTGCTGTGGTCACTCAATCTGGCTATGACTCCGGCATGGTAAGCCGGCAATGCGGGTTCGAATCCCGTCAGCACCTCTCCATTTATATAGTGGACACGCCAATGGTATCCTGTGATACCATGGACTTGCTGTCTTTTGCAATGAGTGATACAGGGCGTCCGCGAGCGCCGGATGAAGGTGGTACTGATTTCGGAGGTTTTGGTCAGGGTGGATATGCCCAGCAGGCATCTGATGTGGGTTGGTGGCAGCCATGCCCTACGGGATATGTGCGGTCCGATGCCTCTCCATACAATTGCGTTCCGGCCGGTCATTTCTACGGGTCCGGACTGAAAAGGTATGGGATGTGGCTTCCTGTCATAGCCGGTATCACAGCTTTGGTTGGTGGTGCCCTTTTCCTTCGATATATGTCGAAGCGGAAAGAAAGGTATGGCGGCTGCCACTGCAGCTATGAATAATCGATATGTTCATATCCTTCCAGGGTCAATGGGTATCCATGTCGAAGAGCATCGGTCGTGCCGCGGATGTGATGGGCAGGTCTAGAGGTGGTGTCAAACCCGGTGCGAATGCTGCCGTTGCCCGTGTGATAAAGGACGCTCCCAATCAGGGCGGCACTGGACGGCGCGGTCGCGGTGGGCGTGCTGGTAGGTCTTCGTCTAAATCACCGAAGCCGAGCGGTCCGAAGAAGAGCGGTGAGGTAGTTCTGTTCCTTAATAAGGCTGATTTTGCCGGAGTGGCAAGTCGCCTTGCGGTCGCTATCAACAGGCACACCAAGTGGAGGGCGTACTGTATCACTCCGAAGCCGGTGTTATATGATGTTGGACGCGGCGGTGTCATACGGGTGAACAACCGCAACAGGGAGCGTATCCGTCAGCTTATGGTATCTGCCGATGCTGTTATATGGACAAGTTCATTCTATAACTACAAACCATTCGGTCTTCCTGTGAATCCGAAGGCCCGGACCGGTATATGGCACGGGGGCACTATGTATCGCCGTAATTTCGCATATTTCAACAGGAAGGTTCATCCAAAGCTTGATTTGGTCTATGCGCACAGGGACCTCGAGGGGCTTTACAAGAAGACCATACGATTGCATGCCCCGTTCGATACGAAGAAATATACTCCTATTGAGCGCGGTTATCATCCTGTCGTTGTGGCTCATTCACCGAGCAGTCGCAAGATGAAGGGAACCGCGGAGTTCCTTGCGGCTATGAAGCAGGTTAGAAAGAACAATGATAACGTCGATGTCGTGCTCATAGAAAAGGTTCGGAACGATGTGGCGCTGGGTATGAAGCAGAAAGCCCACGTGTTCTTCGACCAGATGAACGGTTATGCAATACCCGTGAAATACGGGGCCAGTCATGGTTACGGTGTGAGCCTGATAGAGGCGGCATCATTTGGATGTGCAGTTCTCGGTTGGTCTAACTACAAGGACACGCCGATAATGTGCGTTCGAACGAAAAAGGATATCGCCCGCAAGGTCGATGCTCTTGTGAGTGACAGGAACCTTCTCCGCACGAAGATGAGAGCGGCGAGGCAATGGGTGGTCAAGGAGCATGACTACGCTCCGGTGGCTAAACGATTTGTGGGGACATTATAATGGCGAAGAAGATAGCACCGCATAGGATAAAGCATCTTGACGGCACAGGTGAGCCTGCCAACCTTTCCGGCCTTCCGCAACAGAACGAGATACTTTTCGTGCTCGACTCCGTAGGATGGACCGAGTTCTCTGCTGCGAAGGCACCGAACATAAAGTCGCTGCGCAGGGTTCATCCGGCTTGGTCCCACTCATACTATACACCTCCTTCGGTCGAGGCGATGTTCCGCGGTGCACTTCCGCAACCCGATGACCGATGTTTTTGGCCATATGGTCGATACAGTACGGCTGGTGAGAACGTTGTCATTCCCATTACGATGCGTAATCGAGGGTATCATACCTATTTGATGAGTTCCAATCTACTGATATCTACCGATGAGGTAAAGGCCGGGCATAACGTCGTGTCGTGCCACAAGGGAATGTTCGAGCATTGCTTTATGAACGACTACAAGATAATGTCGTCGGAGATACTGGTAGACTGGTTCCTTGAACGTCTGGAGGAACCGTTCTTTGTCTTCTTTCTGGTGATAGAGACTCATACTCCGTATCTAGGCAAGGATAAAAGGCAGTCGACGCAGATACAGGCCATAGAGGTGGTCGATAAGGCCTTCGGTAAGCTGGTGAAGGGTATAAGAGCGAAGAAGCTGGGGCATAATACTCGCGCCATCGTCACCTCTGACCATTCCGAGGCGTGGACTCCCAACAACAGAGGTAATGACGGTCATAATCCACGCCATCTTCGTAAATACATTGCCAATAATCGTATGAAGCGGCTTACCCGCGTGTTCATGGCGCGGGGTCAGATTTGAACGTACCCATCGCATCGCGCATGCGCCACAGTTGTATTTCGGGCCAGTAATCATCGATTACCGGATATTCTCTGATTATCTCTATGAGCCGTATTGTCTCCACTTCGATGTTCGCTTTTTTGAGCCTTTCTGCGAGCCCCTCAACATGTGCATCACCAGTTACCATGACTATCTTGTTGTTATCATCCAGTTCGATAAGTTTTTGCGCCATGTAATCATTCCGCTCTTCTATCAGAAAGCCATCAAGCGGGCTCGGTCCATTATTCCCTTTTATTATTAGCTTTATGACCATGTTCCTTATGGTTTTTTCAGGCAGGAACTGGAGCGCTATTACTCCAACGGGAATCATGGCTATATGATACCATTTCAATTTTTTGATACCGTCTATGAGCATCTGTCTGGTCATGTCTACCATAGCGAGTTGCTTGTTGTACTGGTTCGCATATATTATGGCGGACAGGAATTCCTCGCCAGGGAACTTGGCATCGAACATTCGTGCTACCTTTCTATAGAAGCATTTGTATGATATGCCTGGCTTTTTATGACCCGATGCTATATATACATGCTCTTTCATCCCTTCGCTATCCAGCTCGATTGCGATGATGTCAGGGTCGGCAATCAGAAGGATATCCCTTATGGCGTGATACAAAGGGAACACATGGCATGTTCCCACGATGAGCACGGGCATATGATGACCCATACCGTAGGACCAATATATTTGTTGGAGTCGACCCCGATAAATACTATATATTTGATTCCATATGCACCACATATGATAGACCGCCCTCCAGGATGCAAGGTCGTTTCAAAAGCCTTCAAGGTGCAGCTCCGTCCGAATCGACGACAGGAGGGGATGCTGTGGAAGCATCTGTCCGCTGCCTGGGAAGAGCATAACACTTATCTTGCCTTTCTCGACGGATACTACGAGAAGCACGGTAAGACAGCGCCGTACGAGGATAAGAAGCGCTACAGGAAACAGCGTAAGGCAGGTAGTCGTAAACTGCGGGCTGCCGATGCCATGACCACCGTCGCGGAACACAGGAATGTTGACGCTGCATTCGACAATTTCTTTAGACGGGTAAAAAAGGGCGAGGTGCCAGGCTATCCTCGATTTCAGCGTTGGCGTGATTTCAAGTCGTTCAAGGTGCACTATCAGAGCTCCCCTATAAGGCATGATAGTATCAAGCTGGGTAAGATAGGATGGATGAGACTTGAGGAGAAAGGATATCTGCCCGTAAGCACCGGCCCCAAGAATCAGGACGTTACAACATCCGACGGACTTCCTGGATGGGTCAACTCGGTTACGGTCACGTACGATGGTAAGTGGAACGTATCCATCCAGGTCGATTGCTGCATACCCGATGTGATGACCGATGATATATCCATTGTGGGTATAGATATGGGTATGAGCACTATCAAGCGCAACTGGATGGTCCTGTCGGATGGTACCCGCATGGCGCCGCCTGCGTCATTTGTGAAGAATGAGGAACGTCTTGCGCGGCTTATGAAACGTCGGTCGAAGATGGGCTGGGTTCATGTCGGCGACCTCGATGGTCGGGATATGCCGTCGGAAATGACACCTGAATTGCGTCTCGTGCTTCATGATGGCGCCCATTCCATGACAGATAGGACCAAGTCGAACCTGGGTACTTTTCGTAGCCTCAAGTTCGTGGAAGGCGAGGCCGGTCGTATCATGTGGTTAAAGAAGGTTCGCGGAAAAGGTATGTTCGATGTCGCCAAACTGGTTCGACTTCGGAACTGTATCCGCGTCTATGTTAGTCAGAATACGCGGGCAGAAAAAAAGATGGATGATAAGATACAGAAGCTTCATCGCAGGGTTCGCCTGCAGCGTCGTGACGCCCAGCACAAGGCGACGAGTGCCGTGGTCGGCAGGTATACTGATATTGTCGTTGAGGACCTCGATATAGAACAATTGAAGTGCGGTCATCGCCTTCAGAACAAGGCAGTGTCCGATGCGGCCGTCGGGGAGTTGAAACGGCAGCTCGTTTACAAGGCAGATTGGGCAAATAAGCGTGTCTGGGAGGTCGACAGATACTTTCCATCCTCGGAAATGTGCTCCCGGTGCGGACATATCGTCGATGGATTTCCGGTGCATCGCAAGATATTTCGGTGCCCTGTATGCGGTCATACTGCTGACCGCGATATCAATGCGAGTCATAACCTACGAAACGTAGGTATGATAGTCACCGGCGGTCGGCCGGGACTTGAAATGCCTCTGGAGACAAGGAGCTCTGATAGTTTCGTTGTATCCTACTTTGGACACCACGTGACCGTAAACCTCCTGTCCGTGAACGAGGAAGGGGGACCGCAGCAAACGTGAAATCGGAGGCGGATACATAACACCCCTATCCCGAAAGGGACCCTCCTGCAATGAGCCTGGTGGTGACAGCGCACTGTTCCCATGAGACTACCGGAGGAAGGGAGACAGTAACACCATATGCTATGTAATCACAAGTTTTATATCTTACTAATGTAATGACTATGTGATGACTCCGTTATCCGTCGGTAGTTTGCATCCCTCCTCATCTGTGGGGTCGGGATGCTGACGTTGGCCTGGGTAGCGGATAGTAGGATTTTTCCATAAGTTCGGCTGTTCGCAGCCTGGGCTCCGATTTGTATTGGGTGTGTGGTCTAGATGGTTAGGATACTACCTTGACATGGTAGTGGCCGCCGGTTCAAGTCCGGTCACACCCACTCATATGCATCCGTGGTGTTCAATGGTAACATAGCGGCCTTCCAAGCCGCAGTTGTGGGTTCGAGTCCCGCCGGATGCACTCATAACGCGTCCATGAGGTAGTGGTATCCCAGGCGGTTGCCAGCCACCTGACGTGGGTTCGATTCCCGCTGGGCGCATTCATTCGCATTGCCGGAGTGGCCCAGTCCGGAACGGCGGGAGCCTGGAAAGCTCCTGGGTCGCAAGACCCACGCAGGTTCGAATCCTGCCTCCGGCGTTACTATATACGCAAACATGGATATCATTTCGATGCTCGGAGTGGGATTCGTGGAGACGCAAGGAGTAGTATTCTTTGATTACTACGAGGCGCGTCGAGTCGAATCCTGCCTCCGGCGTTACTATATACGCAAACATGGATATCATTTCGATGCTCGGAGTGGGATTCGTGGAGACGCAATGCGCGGCATCTTTGATGCTCGCGAGGCGCGTCGAGTCGAGTCCTGCCTCTGGCGTTACTATATACGCAAACATGGATATCATTTCGATGCTCGGAGTGGGATTCGTGGAGACGCAAGGAGTAGTATTCTTTGATTACTACAAGGCGCGTCGAGTCGAATCCTGCCTCTGGCGTTACTATATACGCAAACATGGATATCATTTCGACGCTCGGAGTGGGATTCGTGGAGACGCAATGCGCGGTCATCTTTGATGCCCGCGAGGCGCGTCGAGTCGAGTCCTGCCTCCGGCGTTACTATATACGCAATGGACGTATGGTGTAATGGTTAGCACGCCTGGTTTACACCCAGGGAATTCCTGTTCGATTCAGGATACGTCCACTCATCATGCCCGGGTGGCCCAATCAGGTACGGCGGTGGTCTCGAAAACCGCTGGGTCGCAGGACCCATGGGGGTTCAAATCCCTCCCCGGGCGTTTTGCGTTGTATGCCCGGGTGGCCCAATCAGGTACGGCGGCGGTCTTGAAAACCGCTGGGTCGCAAGACCTATGGGGGTTCGAATCCCTCCCCGGGCATCATTTATATAGGTCTTTACGTATAGTAAGCCCATGTATAGGAATACCATACCGATTGCGACAACTACGGAATATGCGTTGGATTGGTCAAGTAGCACTACCATGGCGGATATTAGACAATGGTCATACCTTCCTAACAGCGGATGGCAAGTTGGCGGCGATTATACCTGCACTACTGTCGATATGCCTTTTGACCACTGCACGTGTCCGCATTGCGGCATATCCTGCCGGAAGTGGAGCAAGGATGGTTCCTGGGAGCATGTGGGCGGCGGCAGATTATGTCCGGGTCCGGATGGTAAGGCAATCGAGGATGATGAGGATTTGTCATGGTAGAATTGTCACTGGCCGAGCAGACCGACCTTCAGCGCCTCGGTGCTCTTGCTCAACTTGCGCGTAATATGCCGGACGGATATTGGATTCCATGGAGACATTTTGAGAGCGGCACAGGCGGAATATCGACAACATTTACTTTGATATGCCCTGTATGCGGCGAGCAATGCGAACGTGATTACAGTAACCAGCCATGGCGGCACAGCAATCCGCGTTCGTTATGTTACTGGCCCAAGGGTAAGGCAATCGAGGATGACGAGGACCTTGCATGGTAGACACACTCTACGGCTATGAACCGACGAACTGTTGCTGTGAAATCTCGACATATGTCGCGTCTGTATGTCCACTTTGCGGGAAGTCGATTGTCAAGATTGACGACGGCCCGTGGCTTCACTGTGAACGCACGATATGCCTCGGTCCGGATAGCGAAGAAATCGAAGACATGGAGTTGGTGTTCTGAGCATGCACTTGAGTAATATGGGTCCATTGCCGCCGGGTGTCCATTATATACGCCATGCCGACAGTCATGTGCGTGATGGTTATGGCAGAGCCGTATGCGGTCGTCTTGTTCGGCGTATCGACGGCGCACTGGATGAGTGGGGAGGTAAAGCCATCATCGGCTATAGACCTACCTGTCTGGACTGTCTTCGTATCATGGAATCCGAGCCCATTCACCTTGTGAAGTATCATGATGGTCATACCATCAGCCCCATTTGTAATTCATATTGCGGTGTCAGCGGCAAGTGGCATAATCAAGGTTATAGTAGCGTTGTTATTTTTAACGGTAAAGAGGCCATATCTGACCGAGAGTTCACGTTCGATATTATGGAAGCTACCTGTGCAGATTGTGTTAGAGTATGCTATGAAGAAGCGAAGATGAACTTCAAGGGTATACGTGATGCCTATGCTCGTTTCCTTCCACCCATTACCGTTGATACGGATATCGAGGAGTTGATGTTTTGAGCTCTGTTCGAGTTGACGATTTACCTGCAGGTGTTGTTCTTACCTGTATCAAGCAGATACCTCTTACGCGGGTTCTTGCGACTTGCGACGGAAGGGTGTACGTTAGCGTTGTTAGTAGCGGCACCCCTGAACAGGATATCAGAACGATTATGCGATGCCCCCGCTGCGGTGTCATTCTCGAGCGTAAGGGCGGATGGTCGCATCCGGTTGGCCATAGATTATGCGGTTTTCCCTATCGCGGCGAAATTGAGGATGAGGATATTGAGTGGTGATTAGCATGAGCTGGGTAGATGTCGTTGGTGAGAATCACGAGGTGAATGTTCATTCGCGCGTGAGCACGTTATGTCCTCGCTGCGGCGGCCGTGTAATTAGTTACAATGGCGGGCCATGGCTGCATTCTCGCGGATTTCGACTTTGTTTGTGGCCCGAATCTGATATCGAGGACAGGGAGCTGATGTTTTGAGTGCATGGGGACGCATAACTGCTATTGCAGACGCGGCGCCGGGCGCGGAGCCCTACTATGCGAATAAAAAGTGTTCCATCTGCGGGCAGTATCTGAAGTGGAAGAACGGTCGATGGGCTCATCCCTTTGGCCTGGTTTGTACGGGTGACGACAAGAACGATGTCGAAGATATCGAAATTTCATTTTAACGAGTAACAATGTATAAATATCTGGTTTTACCTACGGTGTCTGGAAACGGTGTTGTTATGAAAGTCGAGTGTGATAAGTGCGGCAAAAGCTATACGGTCATAGCGAACGGGGCTCATCCTGAAAGGGAGTGCCGCTATTGCGGTCATGAGTTTACGGATAATACGTACGATGTCGTCGACGAAGGGTCGGCGGATATTGTTTTCGATATGATGCTGGGTCTTCTGTCGCAGGGTTCGATTGATGAGGTTCTTCCCCGACTTCGTGAGATTGTCGATATCGGTGAACGAGCATCCGAATACTGCAATGAGCGACATATAGGTCAGGATGAATGTATCGACCGACTCACTTATATGAATCGTGAAGGATTGACCTTCGATGAGGTATTTCCACCCGATACCGATGAAAGTGGAGACGTTTCCAGGTATATGCATCGCAAGGACGGCAAGCCTTTGAAACCGCATAAGCGCAAGGGTCGAAGGCAGAACGCTATTGGTTTTGTTACTCATAGCGAAAGACGCAGGTGGCAGTAGTATGACCATCGATAGAGACCTGATGAAGAACACCGCGCTTGGACTTATGCGTGCCAACGGGTATACGACGCCGCGAGACGTCGCGTCTACGATGGGCGAAGACGAGGATGAGATAGCTGAAATGATTGCACGGGTTGCCCGGGATGAGGGTTGGATTGAGAGGCGCTATACACAGTTCATCACCTATTCGCTAAAGGACGGTGAGGGATAATGTGCGATGAAGGGGCCGATGTTCGACCTCGGGGTGGATGGAATGCTCATGAGATAACCAACCCGTCGGATGATGATTGGGTCGCATATTACTGGAAGACACATACTTTCCCGCATAGTGCTATGGGTCTTCTTGTCGAGGCCTACTATCCGGGTTCGATTACACGAGATGCCGCAAGATATGCTCTGGCAAAGCGCGATGGCGTATCGAAGGATACGGTGCGGGCGAGCCGGGTGAAGAACTTTAGAAGGTGATAGAGTGAAATGTTTTTGTCATAATGATGCCGACGGAAAATGCGGCGGAGCTATCGTATTGCGGAAGTATCCGGAATGCGAGGTCAGGACGATAGACTACAAGGACGAGTTTCCGATTGACGATATCGAAAAGGATGAGAGGGTTTTCATTATTGACTACTCTCTCCCGCCGGATATGATGCGCAGACTCATGAATCGAACTATGGATATCGTCTGGATTGACCATCACAGGACGGCTATAGCCAGGTATGAGGGGTTCGACGGTATCGAGGATATAGCCAGTTCGGTGCTTGATACGTCGCATTCGGGATGTTATCTTACGTGGACTGCCATCTATCCCGATGCACCCGTGCCTCGAAGCGTCAAACTGATAGAGGACTGGGATATATGGAAGCATGAGTTCGCTCCGACCAACGAACATTTTATTCTGTTCCTCGATTCGATGGATACTCATCCTATGCGTGCAATGGACTTGTGGGAAGAGATATTTTCCGACAACATCGACGATTTCATAGACAGAGGCAAGGCCATCAAGGGTTATGTTGATAATCGAAACAGGGAGTTTGCGGAAGAGTTCGGTTTCGAGTGCAGGCTAGAGAAGTTTCCCCGGTATCGCTGCTTTGCCATGAACGCTGCGCGATGCAGTTCCAAGGGATTCGCTTCTGTCGATGATGGCAGCTATGACATCTTCGTGGCGTTCGTATATGATGGCAGCAAATACAGTGTGTCGCTTTATTCGACCAGGGTCGATGTCTCGGAGGTCGCAACGGAGTACGGCGGTGGAGGGCACAAGGGCGCGGCTGGATTCCAGTCGACCGTTATACCTGTTGTGGTATAGAAAGAGCATGATGAGGCGATGTAATCATGCCGGTCACTCACTTTTCATATATAAGCCACGATGGGCTTGAGCTTGCTATATGCAACACTGCGGATGATTTTCTATGTCATGCTATTGATAAGGTAACGTGTGAGACCTGTCTGGATATACTATCCACATGTGATGTACATCTCGGGATAGAAACCAACGGGCGTGTAATCGATTATAGCTTTATCTACGCCCGATGCGGGGTTGAAGCGGAGTCATATGCACCTCCGATTGTCTTTCCGAATGGTGTGATGACCCCGTCATGGCCTATTATAACACATGTTGATGGTGCTATACCGAAAACCATGGCCGACGCTCGGCGCTATATCACCTGCAAGAAGTGCCTTGAGCTGTGGCTCGACCTACCACCCATTGCCACTGATATCGAGGTGCATGAGTTGATGTTCTGATAGACGATTAGTCTATCAACATTTATATAGTATGTAATACTTACCGTTGATGGGATTGGTAACATGGACAAGGAAAAGACACTGCCCAACCTCCGGTCATTCCAGGAGGTCATATATGATAAGTGGGTCGAGAACGGCAACAGGGGGATACTGAAAGCGGTTCCCGGCGCCGGCAAGACGGTGGCGGCTATGGAGGTCATACGCCAGTATGACCCGGACCGCACCAAGCGGATACTTGTGGTCGTTCCGACGGTGCCGCTTTTGAACCAGTGGACCTTCAACATGGAGCTCCATGGATACGACCAGGCGAGGATAACCACCGTTAACAAGGCGCGAGAGACCGAGGACGAGGTGGACCTGCTCGTCGTGGACGAGATACACCGGACGATGTCCGAGAAGAACGTCAACATGTACAACCTGATAAAGTACGATGCCATTCTCGGGATGTCCGCCACGCCGAAGGACGAGTGCAAGGCGTATGCCGGGAAGGTAATCGTCGAGGTGGATTTCAAGACGGCTATCGCCGAGGGTATGATATCGAATTTCAAGGTTCATTTTCATATGGTCGATATGACCCGCAAGGAGATAAAGGAGTACGACAGACTGACCAAGCTGCTGAAGAACATATACAGTTACAGGGCTACTCCACCTGAAGGGATGACCAGGGAGAAGTATGCCGAGGTCATTGCACTGGCCAGAAGGCGTATTGTCTACGATATGGATAACAGGGAGCCCTACACGATGGGTCTGCTTACCGACGACGTCAAGACGCTTATATTCTGTCAGAGCGTGGAAGAGGCCGAGAA
>Ga0180434_10004949_pt1 | contig 15935 bp, 26 predicted proteins | sample SS_ome_7_FD_132453 | JGI IMG/M metagenome (GOLD analysis project Ga0180434, IMG submission 132453) | Hypersaline lake sediment archaeal communities from the Salton Sea, California, USA - SS_1_D_2 metaG | ecosystem: Environmental > Aquatic > Non-marine Saline and Alkaline > Hypersaline >...
ACTAGAGGAATTTAGATTTAAAGACGTAAATCAGAATTCCCTCATTCCTGTAGAATTGGAAACATTGCCAGAGCGATTGTGGGCGTCTCTGATTCAAATAGAGATGCCAACTGATGAGGAGATTGAGGAGATGAACAATCTCAAAGACGCGAGACAGTTCCTATGTGATATTAGTAAGGTGATTCGGTTATTACAACAATGGGGGAGGCAAGATGACAACTAACTATCCTGGGAGCCTGGACTCATACACGACCAAAGTTGATGGCGTTGACGACGTGGTAGCGGCTCACGTAAATGACCTACAAGACGCCGTGGTCGCGATAGAGGGTGTTTTGGGAGAGGAAGGAAACAACGGTATTTGTGAGGGTCGCCTGACCCTCACGTCGGGCAATCCAGTCGCCACAGCGGATCAGACCGCCCAAACAACTGTTTACTTTACCCCATACAAAGGCAATCGCATCAGTCTCTATGATGGCTCTGCCAGTTGGGACACACTACATTTTACGGAGAAGAGCGTGTCAGTCCCGGCCACCACAAATACGCCATTCGACATATTCGCGTACAACGATGGCGGAACCGTTGCGCTAGAGGCAGTATCCTGGACTAACGATACTACCAGAGCGACGGCTTTGACGACTCAGGATGGCGTCTACGTCAAGAGTGGAGCGACTACGAGACGGTACCTGGGCACCGGCAGAACCACGAGCGTCAGCGGTCAGACTGAGAATAGTCTCAGCAAGAGATTCTTGTGGAATTATTACCATCGCATCCGCCTGCTTATGTGGGTGATTGATTCTACAAGTCACACCTACGCCACGGCTTCATATCGGGCCTGGAACAACGATACTTCTGTGCGCGTAAATTGGGTGGTAGGCGTGGCAGAGATTTATGCGCGGTACGAAGTCCAAACCGGCTTTTTGGCCGCTTCCGGTGAAGCAAACGGGTATGTTGGACTGGGTATTGATACTGCCAGCACAAGCAGCCTTTCGCAACCAGCATTGGCGGCGCCAGTCGCGAATCTATATCATCTCGCCTCATTCAAGGCAGCGGCTGCATCGTTGGGAGCACATTATGCACAAATTGTGGAGTTTGGTGGCGCTCCCAGTCCCGACTTTTTGACCGCACAAGCTATCGTAGAGATTGAAGGCTAACGCAGGCAGGAAACACACACCCACTGGCCCCAGAGCCAGACGTGGTTTGTGATCTTTTCACACCTCGCGCAATAGGTCAGTTTAGTCGGCACGGTATGAGATACTCCCGGCCTGGCGCCAGCCGGCCTCTGCCTCAATGCGCGCAATGCGCAACTCTGTAACGGCTGGCGAGATGAGTCCACGCTCCATATCGCGCCAAATTGCATCTATCTTCGCCTGAATGTCGTTTTCGTTGCTATTGAGTCTCACGAGTCGCCTCCCGATACCGACGCAGGGCGGTAGCCAAAAGGACCATATCTTCCGGATCAATCACAAGCTCCGGTTCCCCACTTGCTGCGGGTTTGATCCCACTGCTCACTTTCTCTACCACCCTGGCCAGCACCTCAGCAGCTTCGAGCTTGAAAAAAATACGCTCATAGCATTTGCACGCGATACGATCCAGGCGTTGCCACTCCAATGCCCAGTAATCATCATCAACTGCGATACCATCGATTCCGCGTGGGCGCAGTTTTCGTTCAATACTTGCTTGTCTCAAACGGCAATTATCAAAAGCTTCGATTAAAATACGATTCATCGTTCACTCCTTTCCTACAAAGATACCGACGATCCACCACACCACACCGGTCAGTATCCACGGCAGCAATAGGTAAAACAACACGACCAGTCCCGCGCTTGCAGCCAAGCTCCCATCCATTACGACAACCCTCCTAGCATCCATCCCCCTACCCCCTGGTCGTTCCACACGTGGGCCAGGATACCGAGCAAGAGAACAGCGCTGATTATGAATTCTAACACGCAGTTTCTACTGTTTTTCATTCTGTAGCTTCCCTCGTTTTCTACTGTTTTTCCGAATATCTTCTTCAGCATTGAGTACTCGCTCCACGTATTCGAGAGCGAGGCCACTCTCAATCCAGGGGCCTGGCAGGCGGAACACCCGCCAGCCAAGCAGCGTGGCCGCGTTGTATTTCTCGCAATCGTTGATGAAGCCCTGCCCTCGCGTATGGCGGCCACGTGACCAGATACCTCCCTCGCACTCGAAGGCGATCCGGCAATCTGGGTAAGCCAGATCGAAGCGCCACTTTCTGTCAGGGTGAAAGCGATACTCCCTCTCCGGTTCCGGCAGGTTCGCCCACTTGATCTCCCACGCCAGTTGATCAGCTAGATCATTTGTCGCCATACATCCCTCCAAAGGCATAAGCCGTGAGCACGCTCACAGCGCGAAAGTCTCCGCGTTGAGTGAAATAGCGTACCATTTTCTCTAAGCTCCCTCTGCTTGGCTTGCGCTGGCCAGAGTAGTAGCGCGATAATGTGGACGGCCAGATACCAATCGCGGCCGCGAATTCGTTCAGCGATTGAGAGCCCTGTCGTTGTTTCAGCAGTCTAATGAGTTCTTCCATTGCAAATCGGGCAAAGTCGAGGTGAATTTTTTTGTCTCTTCAATTCCCGCTCTTTACCCTTTCCTCCTTCCCACGTTCTGGCCAATTGCCAGGTTATGCCAGCATTCTTTACTACTTCCATTAGACGGGCTCCATTGCCTGCCTTGTGGCGCGCCAATCGAGCTTGCAAGTCATCACAACTGCCCAAATAATGCCTTGCGTGCTTGTATGGTACGTTAAAGTGAATTAAGTAAACCATCTCGAACCTCCTGACTCTATTCTATCACATCCATTGCCATACGACAATGGTACTGCTGTACTATTGCCACACGGCAATAGGTATGATAGAATGAGGGTAGTAAACAGCCCCACGAGATCCACGGAGGCGACGGATGATAGCCCGTTCAGGTTCAAGTCCTGACGTGGGGGCATAAACCGGGCAAGCCTGCGATTGTGTCCGCACTATATGACTTAAGAAAGGAATGAGCAATGGCACAAGCAACCGTAACTCTAAAAGTATCACCTTATGAATTGCAGCTTATCAAGGAATCGCTGCGTCAATATGAGTGGGCCATGAGAACCTTGCTGTGGGAAGATAAGGAACACCGTAAAAGAGTACAACCATCACTCGCGGTGTTTGAAGGGGATACCAGGACAATTGCTCTGGCAGCACAGCAATTATTGAAAGATATTGGCCTGAAATAGCTTGCCCCGCTGGAATGATCGAAGGGAGTAATGATGCCTGAGTTAAATTTTGATCGTTGGACTGGCCCACTGATTATCGAGTACGCGGGTACTTGCCCACATTTCGGGCAGGACGTCCCGGCCGATTTCTGGGGCTGCTCTGAGTGCCCGGTGGCGCGAATGTGCTACCAGGTCTGGGAATTAAGTGAAAGGAGTGAAAATGTACGATATAAGCTACGAAGCACTGAGGTCTGAGCACGCAGAGGCCATCAATTACGCGTCGGCGTGGGGCTTCACCATCTACTGTCGAATTGCCCCGATCTTGGGCAATAAAAAAGCTGGCGAGACAGCGAAACGTGTCTACGCCAAAATTCTTGAACAGGAGGGTGTACCGTGTCGGAAAAACAGCTAGACTACGAAACTGGAGAGGTTAAGCTTTTGGACGTGAAAACGGCGTATGCGCCACTTTTCGCCAAGCTGGCGCGAGTGATGGCGAAGGTCAATCGTCTGCCCAAAACAGGATGGAACGATTACCAGAAGTACCATTACGCATCGGACGCCGACGTTTCAGATTTGATCCGGCCCTTGCTGGCCAGTGAAGGGGTTGCGTTCTTTGCAGAGATGATCAGCGTGGAAAGACGCGAAAACAAGTGGCTTTGCCAATTCTCTTTCACGTTCGCCGACAGCGAGAATGGGGAGATTTGGAATTGCCTGTGGTGGGCAGAGGCCGATGACAAAACAGATAAGGGGCTGGCAAAAGCAGCTACCAGCGGCCTGAAATACTTCCTCTTGAAGAACTTCATCATTGGCACCGGCGACTTGGCCGACGAACCGGACGCAGGACCAGCGCCAGAGGCCAGGCAAGAGAAACCCAAGCCAGCGCCCAAGGCCGAAACACGCCAAACAGCGGCGGAGTTCTACGCAACCATCCTAAAATCGATGGATTACTACAAGCACATCAACCACGTCAAGAATACGTTGAAAAAACTTGGCTACACCGGCTTCAAAGCCAGCGCGATAGACGAGATGACGCAGGCATTGGCCGCACACGCCCAGGAAAAGGAGGGGGAGTGATGTTTAAGTTTCTTAATCATAACAACGCAACGATCTATCGCGGGCAGGATACGGTATATCCAGTCCCGGAGCAAGGGGAGAAATGGGGACCGTGGTTTAAGCACCCTGACCCGTATGAGTATGATGGGAAAGCGTGTGGTCCTGGCGGCTGGCACTTGATGAAAAGGCTTGACGCGTTTCACGCTCCCACGGGCTGGTGGCCCTGGTGGGCTGAGGGCCGGGGCCTGGTCGGAGAAGATAACCAAAAGGCGCGGTATCGAGAGGTCCGCTTGCGTCGCATTGAGCCCGAAGTGCTCTGGAAAATGATAAGATTGGGATGGGCGGTCGGGGCCAACCTGCGAGAGGCCGACCTGCTACGGGCCGACCTTACACGGGGCGACCTGCGAGGGGCCCACCTGCGAGGGGCCAACCTGCGAGGGGCCTACCTGGAAGGGGCCAACCTGCACGGGGCCTACCTGCGATGGGCCAACCTGCGAGTGGCTGACCTGCGAGGGGCCAACCTGCGAGTGGCTGACCTGAAAGGGGCCGACCTGCGAGGGGCTGACCTGGAAGGGGCCGACCTGCGAGAGGCCGACCTGGCACGGGCCAAAAATAATAGCAACACGCAATGGCCGGAAGGCTTCGATCTAACCCGTACTGACGCTGACATTCCATTCTAATTTGACAATCCGCCTGTCTGTGGTATCATAGACAGGCGGATCAACATTTGGGTAAAAAAACTTTCTCTCGGCAGAGTCGGACGCAATCCCAAGTGATGATCCGCAATCATCCTTTATCGCGCTGGCTCTGCCGTTTTTGTCGGAGGGAAAATGCCAAACGTTCAACACAAAAGCACTGAGCTCCTCACTCAAGCAACTAATGCCTTTTTAGACGGCGATCTTCCCCTGGCCACGCAAGCTGCTGAACAGTTCAAGGTCGCTATCGCCTCGTTGCCAGTCTCTGAGCGGGCAGTTGTCCAAGAAAACATCTGGCGCGTCTGTGATGAGGTACCAGAAGAGAAGCAAATGGAGCTATTGAAGCTCCTGACTGGCTCTTACGTGGGAGACCCTCCCGAACCAATCCGCAAACCCGGCTCGAAGAGTGCTAAAATCCTGGCTGAATTTCTGGACTTAGGCTACCATTTCAGGCAGGACCGAACCGATGATAGCATAGAGGTTAATGGAGAGCCGCTAACCGACACGCTGCGGGCAACGATCCGAATGGAGATGAGAGATCGCAACTGGCGCGGGATGGCGGCCATTGAGGACGTGATGGTAGCTGAGGCATATCGCAATGCGTACCATCCTGTGCGCGAGTACCTGGAGAGTCTGACGTACAATGGCGCGCAAAACATCGAGGAACTGGCGCGCCACCTCATAGACGAACACGGCGCAGCAGCGGACTGGTTGAAAGCCTGGCTTGTTGGGGCTATCGCAAAAGTTTATGGGAAAGCACAAAATCCGATGCTCGTTCTAAGTGGGCCGCAAAATATCGGCAAATCTTTCTTTGCGCGATGGCTATGTTCCCCCTTGCCGGACAGGTTCGTCGAAGGGAACATAGAGCCCGATAACAAGGACCATCAACTCCAATTGATCCGCAAGTGGATATGGGAAGTCGGAGAGCTAGGTAATACGATGCGACGCGCCGATAGGGAGGCGCTTAAGTTCTTTCTGACTCAGGAAGTGGTGACAGTGCGCAAACCATATGGGCGAAACGACATTGTCAAACCGGCACTGGCCTCGTTTATAGGAACGATCAACAACGAGTACGGATTTCTGAACGATAGTACCGGAAACCGACGCTTTCTCATTCTCGACCTAAAGAGTATAATGTGGTCGTATTCCAAGAAAGTGGACGTAAACCAGGTTTGGGCTGAGGCCTTTCGGCAATTCTCACACGGCGACCTGGGCAAGCTCCGAAAAGAGCAAGTGGCCCTGGCTCAGAACATAAACGCGCAATTTGAGATCGAAGACCCAATTGAAGACATCTTGCGCCAGTTCTACGAAATTGACCCGGCCCAAGAAACGTGGTTCACGCCAACAAGCCACCTACTCGATACACTGGAGAATAATGGATTGCACGGATCGAGTAGACGCGGCCACCAAATGCAATTGGCGGCCATACTCAAGAAGTGGAGGTTGGCCAGAAGTAGGCGACTAGATGGCGATCAACTACGCGGTTATGTTGGAATCAGGTCGAAAAACCTCTTTTAGTTGGCAAGGTTGGCAACAGGTTGGCAAGCATTTTAGGCGTGATTTGCCAACTTGCCAACCTTGCCAACCTAAAACCTACATAGGTATAAAGGGGGGATTCTATATCATGGGGAAATAGGTTGGCAAGGTTGGTAGGTTGGCAAGGAAGGAGCGAAAGGAATATGTGCTTAATCACGTTGAAAGGTCAGAAAAATGAAATTCGTCATTAATTCAGAAGTTAACTTGAATTGCCCTGAGTGCATCCCCTCCAGAAAATTGATTGTCAAGGAAAATCGGCACACTGGCCACCAGTTTTTAGGCTGCCCCAATTGGCCGCGATGTGGTTATACTGCAGGAATTCCCGAATCGATGAAAATGATAGCTCAGGGCGCGCAAGTGCTCCCAGGATTTGAGCTATGAATTTCAAAGAGTGGCTTAAGGTCAATAATCGCGGGATCGTTTCCAGGATGGCCGGGGCTGATGACTTCCCTGACCACGGCGGGTTCGGCACTTACTCGGAGTACGTCAAGCGCGTTCGTCCAGCGAAATGGCAAGCTATGCTCAGGGCCTGGCTCGATTTTGCGGCTGAGAAGCGCGAGAAACGGATTTCTTAACCTGCTAACAGGTAAAACACAATGAGAGATGAAAATGGAAGATGGGTCAAGGGCACGAGCGGCAACCCAAGCGGCCGACCGCCCAAGTCGTTGACCTACTACCTCGACAGAGAATTGAAGATCAAGAACAAGCGGCTACTTGCCAAGATCATCACGGAGACACTTATTACGGGTGTCTGGCAGATTGGAGAGGGGCCGCCTTTGATACTCGATTACGATACCTGGTTTGCGTTGGTGGAATGGGTGTTCAATCGCCTGGACGGCCTGCCCTCTGCCAGTTCGAGTCTGGCGCTGGAGATGCCGACTGGCGCCATTCATCCCACGTTCGTGCAAGTGGAGCCGCCTGGAGATGAGTAATGAAGAATATTGGTATCACAAAATATGCTCACAATGCGGGCTGGATAGTATCTATATCCGCAAACCAGAGGACACACCTCTCCCGCTTTTCCCAGAGCCTTGTATAAAGTGCGGATATGAACCTCTACAGCAACGGGACGATTCATCCACACGAGGGCCAGTGGCGCGCCTGGCAGAGCGATAAACGGTTCGTGGTGATGCTGGCTGGTACGCAGGGGGGGAAGACTTCCTTCCTGCCCTGGTGGCTGGCAAGGGAGATTACGCTCTGTGGGCCTGGTGATTACCTCGCGATCACCACCTCGTATGATCTTTTCAAGCTCAAATTCTTACCAGAAATGCGCAACGTCTTCGAGCACACATTGCGCATCGGCCGATGGTGGGCAGGTAATCGCGTGATCGAGCTATGCGATCCGCAGGCGCATTTCTGGGCAAAGCACGCAGACGATGATATGTGGGGTCGCATCATTCTGCGGTCTGTACAGGGGAAAGGAGCGTTAGAAAGTGCTACGGCAAAAGGCGCAATATTTGACGAAGCTGGACAAGACGAAGCTACGCTGGAAGATTGGGAGGCTATCATTCGTCGTTTATCGCTGGCACAAGGTAGGTGCTGCATCGGTACCACGCTATACAATCTTGGTTGGCTTAAGTCGGAGTTATACGATCCGTGGGCTCGTGGTGAGAGCAACGACGTGGAAGTCATACAGTTTGCCTCAGTGCTTAACCCGGCTTTTCCAGTAGAGGAATTCGAGCGCGTGCAAGAGCGGATGCAAGATTGGCGCTTCCAAATGTTCTACCTGGGCCAGTTTGCGATGCCGCCAAGTATGATCTATGGCTGCGTCACACCAGAACACTGGGTAGACGATTTCACAATTCCATACGACTGGCCGGTGGTAGTGGGCGTCGACCCAAGCGGCGGCCACTGTGCCACGCTCTGGCTTGCGCAGAATCCCGAAAACCTGGATTGGTTCGCGTTTAGAGAAACGCTCGATTATCAACACACCACGAGGGAGCACGTGCAAAAGGCACAAGGTCTAGTACTGAAAGGCCAACAGGCTGAGTTCGTGGGTGGTGGGCCGTCGGAGACACAGGAGCGCAGGGACTGGGCCGACCACGGCCAATTCCTGGCCAAGCCGCCTGTCATGGGGGTTGATCCCGGCATTGACCGGGCCGTTGGACTTTTCAAGCGAAATCGGCTATACTTGTTCAAGTCACTTCGTATGCTCCGAGATGAAATCGGCAGCTATCGCCGCAAGACAGACGAGCAAGGAAAAGTCTTAGCCGAAATCGAGGACAAAAGAAAGTACCACCTTTTGGACTGTCTGAGAGCGGCGGCGGTCCACATTGCAGAGCCAGCGGGAGAGGTTCAGGTTGGGGCGTTATGAGTCTACTAGGCAGGGTGAAAATGGCAGCGACGGCAGCATTACGCGCATTCCGTGAGGAGTACGTTTCCACGTCAGTCTACAACGAGGAAGATTTCAACGATCCCGATGCACGCAAGGTGAGGTATGACATCTTGTGGGCGCAATACGAAAACACTGTCTATCGCGACATCCACAGTTGGGCACGGACCTACAAGACGCGCTATGGCCTGTACCAGTACATCCGGTCTATTTACAATCCAGCCTATCGCCTGGGCGAGTTCTGGAAGGCCCACCTGTGGGGCGGCCAACTAGACCTGGACGCAGGGGAAGCAGGCGCGCTCCCAGTAGTGACCGATAACGAGGCCCTTCGTCCGTTCGTCGCAGAGCTTTGGAAGTGGTCGAGGTGGGACGTGAACAAGGACATAATGTCCCTACACGGTGCTATCTATGGCGACTCCATTCTCCGAGTGGTAGACGATACCGAATTAGGCAAGGTCTACCTGGAGATGCTTTACCCCGGCCTTGTGACTGATTTAGAGAAAGATCCATTTGGAAACATCAAGGCCTACACCATCGAAGAAGAGCGCCTTCACCCGGTCAACCAATCGCGGACAGTGACGTACCGAGAAACGGCTGAGCGGGAAGGGCAGCTTGTGGTCTACAGGACGTATTTGAACGATGCGCCTTACGCTTGGAATGGGCAGGCCAGCGAATGGGCAGAGCCATACGGCTTCATCCCGATGGTGCATATCCAGCACAATGACGTTGGCTTTGATTGGGGATGGTCTGAGTTGCACGCTTGCCGATCCAAGATGCACGAGCTTGACGATCTGGCAAGTTTACTATCCGACCAGGTAAGAAAGGCCGTCCACAGTTCCGGCTATGCCTTTGTGGGTGCCAAGAAGCCCGACACCTCGCCCACGCCAAGCACTTACTCGACCCGGCGCACGACTGAGAAAAGCGCGTCACTCGGCAAACCTGAGCTAGGGCGTGAGGAGGCGAACGCTTACTATCTGCCAAACCCAGAGGCGCGAGTGGAGCCAGTGATCCTTCCCCTGGAAGTCGAAGGGTACCTGATGCACATCCAGGAAATCTTGAAGGACTTCGAGCGGGACTACCCCGAACTAAAGTTTGATGCCTTGCGCGTAGGGGGAGAAGTGAGTGGGCGCGCGCTTAGGGTTGCACGCCAGCCGACTGAGACAAAAGTTCAGCAACGACGCGGGAACTATGACGATGGATTGAAGCGCGCTTTGCAAATGGCCGTGACCATTGGGGGGTTGCGTAATATTTTTCCAGGCATTAACCTGGATAGCTACGAGCAAGGCGCGCTTGAATTTAATTTCGCAGATAGGCCCGTGTTCAGCAACGACAAGCTTGACGAATACGACGAAGAGTTAGCTTTCTGGGAAGCGGCTAAGATGGCACGTGAGGCAGGTCTGCCACTTTCAATCTTCCTGGCCCGAAATGGTTGGTCAGAGGACGATCTTGCAGAATTGGAGGCCAGCCCTGAGATGCAAGCCAGAGTTGGCTTAATGGAGAATTTGCAATGAGGAAGATGGGGCCGAACAAACTTAAGCGATTAAATAATAAACTGTATTTACTTTTGGCAACTAGGATACATCGTTGTGAGTGTTGCAACCGTTGGATAATTTCACCGTGGGCAGAGTGCGATATTTGCGATAATGCCCATTGGACCTCTTTTCTTCTAAAAGACAATGCCTGATCCCCACTCGGACGCTGTGCGCTCAGCCACGCGAACGGTCGAAGAGCTAGGCAAGCTCTTTGACCGGCTCAGGGCGGTACGCTCACCCATCCGTACCGCTTATCGCGTCGTGCAAAACGCAATGAGCAACGCGAATATTATGGAAGCGGCGGACGCGCTATCCACGCTGGAGGCTGTAATTTCGGCCATTGTCCCGCTTGAACTGCAAAAGGCGGTCGAGGTCGGGATCGAGCAAGCGGTTCGCGACCTGCAACTCTACGGCCTGGAGAGCCCTACAGCCCTGTCTGACAGTATTCTGCAACCGGCGATTGCCGCAGCGATGGCGACGGTGCAACTTCAAAGCGACAGAGCGATGTCTCTCGTGGCGTTGGAGTTGGGCGACGAATACGTGCTTGGCGATGAAAACCGATTGGGCGTCCTTCGTCCTGGCCCTGTCATTGGCGAAACGCTATTTTGGATGACAAGCCTTTCCCTACTCGCCTACACCACGAGCGTAAGCGACCGAATGGGAGATGATGCGCGCAGACAGGCCGTGGCACAGATAGACAGCGATACGACGCAAACCTGCCTGAACGTTCACGGCCAGATTGTGCGGATGAAGCAAGACTTTCACCTGACCGGTACACCACGCTACGCGGACGATATGCACCAGCCACCATTCCACAAAGGGTGTAGAACTGGCGTGATCATCATCCCGGAAGACCAGATTGACGATGATGTCACCCGTTCGATGCGGCGAGAGGCAATCGAGCAAGGCAAGGAGCCAAGACCCTCATCGAGGGAGGGCAAGGCCCACAATCGCGTGGTGGGTCACACGGTGCAAGAGTTTAGAAACGGACGCTGGCACAAATTCAAAAAGTATGATACAATCAGGGCTGCTAGATTGGACGCAGCCAAATTAAATCGCGACAGGAGAAGTTAGATGAGCAATTATGTTCCGACTCCGGCACCAGACCCTTTACCGCCGCTTCCACCGGAGCCACCAATCGATACCGACGCATAGCATAAGGAGAAGTGATTTATGGTTGAAGAGACACAGAAGAGAATTAGCGACACGTTCAAGAAACTGAACACTAACGGCGTGAGCAACGGCAACATCACCAAGTTTCGCATCATAGCATCGGGCATTATCGGCCTGGTGAGCATTATTGCCGGTTCGGTACTTTTGTACTACAATATCGAAGTACCAAACCTGTATTGGTACATCGCGCTTGGCGCGTTGGGCGGCGTAGTTGGAATGGACCTGATAGCCAGCGTGATCAAAGGGATTAAGTAGAAGGAGCAATCCGAGATGGACAAGAAATGGGATGAGATGTCCCAAGAGGAACTTTTGAAAGCGGTCAAGGAGCTTAACGAAACTCTGGAAGGCGCACAAAAGCGGCTGAAAGAGGTTAACGCGGAGAGTGCCGCCAGACGTAAGGAACTTGAGAAATTCAAGGAACAGGAAGGCGAGCAACTTTCTGAGGTTCAGAAGCTCCAGGCCGAAGTCGAGGCAATGAAGGCTCGTGATGAGCAACGGGAGAAAGAGAATCGCGCCTTGCGGATCAAAAACGTCGTGATGGCGAAAGTGTCCGAAGCCGGTTTTGCGCATCCCGAAGACGCCTATTCCTTGCTCGATCTTTCCGAAGTGGAGATTGCCGACGATGGGCAAGTGAAAGGCTATGAGAAATCTCTTGACGCCCTGGTGGAGTCGGGACGGCTCCCAATGGCAGAGCAAGAGAAAGGAGCCGGGTTTGGCACACCTCGTGGAAGAGGCAAGCCAACCGGCGACGATCACAAGGAGCAAGCTGCTCCGACTATCAGAATATAGGAGTTTCGAATGAGCGACATCACCGTAACAGCGGCAAAAGTAGGACTGGTCGACCCGATTAAGGCGACCGTCAAGACGTACATTGCCGGTGCCACCATCACCAAGGGACAAGTTGTGGCGTTGGCCACTGATGGCACGGTTGATCCGGCAGACGCCAGCACAGGCGGCGGCTACCTCTTCGAGCAAGTGGTGGGCGTGGCTTTGAGCGCTGGTGGCGCTGGCCAGGCTATTGACGTTGTTCGAAAAGGGGAGGTCTACGGCTTCACCGTTTCGGGAATGGACAGTGGCGACCTGGTTTACCTATCCAACACGGCTGGCGCGGCTGCTGACGCGGCTGGCGACGTGACCGTGATCCTGGGCCGAATAAGTCCATTAGCCGATAAATCGGCAACGGAAGTTATCTTGCTCGACATTCAGCTTGGACAGGCAAAGGCCAGTTAAGGAGAATAACAATGAGTGGAATCTTTGGACATCTCAACATTTCAGACTCGGATTATGTATTTTCGGGCACTGTGGGGCAACGAGTCGTCTTCGAGGCGGCGACGAACTATATCAATCGCTCCAACGAAGTGCTGAACCGGTTGCTTAGCGTTTTTGTGTCCGGGAACACGACAGACCATACTCTACGCTACAAGCTGCCCGGCAACGGGTACTTGCAGCGACGTGGGCCTGACGGTCGCTATGGCGCGGTCAAGGCATACGGGGAATGGGACGTGGCTTTCCCTCTGGAAGATTTCGGCGCGATGATTGCCGGAAACGACGTGGATATGGCCTATATGACCATCGCAGAATTGGACCGGCACATTAAGACTGTCGTGCAACAGAACGTCAACACCGTTCGCTACGAACTGCTGACGGCCCTGATGAGCCGCAGCAACGGCACGTTTGTTGATCCTCTTCACGGCTCGTTGACTATCCGTTCACTGGCCAACACGGACAGCACGAGCTATCCGCCTGTCATCGGCAGTGTGGACGAAGCCGATGACGAACACTATCTGGAGCTTGGCGACGTGGCCACGGCGATTGACGATACTCACGATCCGTGGGTAGGTGTCAACACCAATAGCGTCAACATCGTCACAGAGCTTGAAGAGCATTTTGGCGTGAGCGCGGGCAGTGCTGAGATTGTAAGTTTCATCAACCAGGCTGAGGTCACAGAGGTTTCAGCCTTGACTGACTTCGAGCCGGTTGACATCTTGCAAATTCAGGAAGGCGCGCAGACCGCTTCACCGGTGCAAGTGCCCACGAACCTACCTGGTGTGGTCATCGGACGCCATCGGGCCGGGGCCTGGATTGTACGATGGGACTTCATCCCGGCGACCTACATCCTGAGCGTTCACACTGGCGTGGAAGCGCCTCTAATGAAACGCATCGATCCGCCTGAGACCGGGCTAGGCGTTGACCTGCAACTCGTTGCGGAAGACGAAGAATTTCCGTTCAAGGAAAGCTCGTGGCGTCATCGGTTCGGCTTCGGCGTTGCCAATCGCCTGAACGGTGTCGTTGTCGAGTGTGCGGCTGGCGGCTCTTACACTGACCCGACCATCGTATAAGGGGGAGATATGGCTACAGTCAAAGCTGAAAAACTCAAGCAAGACGCACACCGTAGGAAGTTGGAACAGGGCATCGAAGACATTCTTTCAGGTCAAGAGCTGGTCGTTGAAGAGCTTCACAAACTACTAGCCAAGCTGGACGTTCCGGCTGAGAAGCCGAAAGGAAAATCCAAATGAGCGCGAAACAGCGATTTGGACATCTCGGCGCGGACGAATTGACCGTAGAGACAGACGCCTCGTTTCTCGGTGGGCTGAACGCTGAAGGGGCCTCATTGTGGAGCAATCTGGATGACGGTGCACAAGTGTTTTACTGTGACCCGACGAATGGAGCGGCTGGCAATGTTGGCTCTCGTGATGCTCCAGTAAATACAATGGCGGCAGCACTAGCATTGTGCACTTCTGGTCGAAACGACGTTATCATCCGCTTTCCGGGTGGAGAGGAAGTCACGGAAACCTGCGACTTCAATGTCGCAGGAGTGACCGTGATTGCCTGTACGGCTGGCCTTGCGCCTGGCGCAAAGGGCGAGTACTTTTCGATGTACGCGGCCTCCACCTTCACTGATGGCCCGGTTGCTACGATCACAGAACGTTGCACCATAAGCGGAATGGCGTTTGTTTCTCGTGATGCCGGGACAACGTTCTACTCTGGCGCTGCTATGCTTATCGGTGGCGAGGGCACAGCGTTGCCCTTCGGCGTGCATATCCACAAATGCCGATTCCCGAAATGGAACCTCGACAACAGCAAAGGGATTGCCATTGAGGGAACCTCAGATTGCTTGATTGAGGAATGCTACTTTGAAGGTGTCGGATCTGACTTCACGACCGGCATCTATGTTCAAGGGGCTACACAAAACCTCGAAATCAGGAATTGCCGGTTCCGAGATTGCACCTACGCGATCACCCACGGCGCGTTCGCTGGCGGTGGGCCGCATTGCATCTATAAGGGCAATGTGGTGGAAGATGGCAAGATGCTCGACTCAAATAGCAACGCTGCTACAGGACTCATCGCCGACAACTGGTTTGAGACCGCTGTGGGGACTTCGACCTTCGACGTAAACTACGCGGCTCTGGCGGCCCTGGGGCTTTACTGTTCCGGGAACAACTACGCAGAGACAGACTAATGGCAGTCACGCGAGCAAACGTAGAGAACGTACTCGTTCATCGCGTTGGTCCCCTCCTGACCAAGGCCGGTATGGATGGTTCGACCGTCGACGGCACAAATGACGATTTGGCCTATCCTATCGGCTTTGGTTTAAGGGAAGCGGGCTATACAACCGCTGACATCACGAGTCCCACCTCCTCTGAGGTTGGGGACGCGGAAGACGATATTGACGAAGTGGTTGACCTGGCAGAGTATCGCACGTTGGCGAACATCCTGGGCAATCTCGATGACGTAGATACGACGGTTGGCCCACGCTCTGAAAAGCTGAGCCAGCTTGCAGCGCAAGTCCAGAAGCGCCTTGAGATGGTGCAAAAACGCCTTGAGAACATATACGGCTATGGCGCTGTGGCCCTGGAGACCGGCGTCATTACCTACGAGTTCGCAGAGCACTATACCGGGAGCGATGACGACTGATGGAAAACGTTCTAACTGAGACCTGCACGCACAAGAACAACCCGACTGGCGCATCTCTGGCGACCGTCGCGACTGACATATCAATCTCTCCCATTGATCCGCTGGATAAAGGGTACTCTCAGCAGTACCCAACGGACAAGCTTTTCCTGATGCGCCAGTGCTTCACCAAATACACCGCCTTTGCAGCGGGAGACTATCTCGTGTCGGATGGAACGACCTTTGCCGTAAAGGCGGTTCACGACTGGCCAGCGCAGGGGTCAATGGACGCATACTACTTCCTGGTACTGGAGTACCAGAGTGGCTCGTGATGTCCAGGTCATCGGCGCGGACAAGGTACACAGGGCCCTGGTCAAAGTCAGTCAGCGCGTGGGCAACACTGAGGAGATCACGAAACAACTTGACCAGGATATGCACAACTTTGCCCACGTGGACACCGGCTTTATGAAGAGCACTGTGTACCACAAGCGCAACGTGGCCGGGGCTGATGC
>Ga0180434_10004950_pt1 | contig 15934 bp, 33 predicted proteins | sample SS_ome_7_FD_132453 | JGI IMG/M metagenome (GOLD analysis project Ga0180434, IMG submission 132453) | Hypersaline lake sediment archaeal communities from the Salton Sea, California, USA - SS_1_D_2 metaG | ecosystem: Environmental > Aquatic > Non-marine Saline and Alkaline > Hypersaline >...
TCAATTTCTTCCAAATCGGGGATGAACAGATCACAAGGCATGACAGAAATAAGCACAGGAGAGAACCCGCCAACGAGTATTCCTCTGACCGTGCCGTCCATAGTAAACACAGGACAACCAGAATTGCCCGGATGCCCAGCGGAATCGACAGTGAAAGCAACTTCCCAACCATAGTGTTCCCCCAACGGACTCCAATCTCGACCAACGCCTGATATGACCCCGGTCGTGAACGAATTGAAATTGATCTTGCCGTATGGCGAGCCAATCACATATACCGACTGACCCAGCACACAATTTTCGATAGAACCTATTTTGAGCGGGTGAAGTTTGACTCCAGCAAGATCATCCACCCAGATAAACGCCACATCATGTTCCTTATCAGAAATGGCCCGCGTAGCAACAATCTGGTGACCGTCGTGTGTGGTGATCTCAAAATACTCAACCCCCTCCACACAATGTCGGGCAGTCGCTATCAGCCGGGAACCAATCACAAAGCCCGATCCCTGCCATTGCGGGCAACGGATATGCACCACACCTTTAAGTGACTCCTGAACACGCTCTGGAAAATTAGGTTCCTGGACGACCGGAGCGGGCTTTTCAGACACTTTTCCAGGTGCCAGCCACGTGACAATTGCGCCTATCGCAAATACTGTCACTATTATCGTGGCGAACCCGCCAACAATTTTCGCATAATCGCTTAATTCTTCTCTCCAATTCATTCTTCTCTCCCCCAATTTAATTAAATGTTGAGCTTCCTCATGTGGGCCACTCCCGCAGTATCCGACTCAAAATAAAGCGTGGTGTATCCCGGTGGGACATGTAGAGTGATCGTAGTACCCTCAACAGCAATCCATTCTCGGTTCGCTGCTGTACTTGTGACCCCGGTCAAACTGAACAGCCACGTCCCGTCATCTATCGGAACGGTAATCGCATAAGTTCCATTGGCAACTGTCTGGGTGTAGTCATTTCCGGCCACCGCAGCAGCAAGCTCAATCCCGCTCGCCAACACCGGATCACAATTGATGGCCCCTGGCGCGGCCCGATTGCCATAATTATCTGATAAAGCTGTTTCTCGCATATTCCTCTCCTCTAATCTGATTCTGAACGCCCTACGTCCATTTATTCATATCTGTTGGTGTGATAACTCCCGGAATCAGACGATTTTGGCAGGGTCCGACAGATCATCAACTGTCGTCTGCACACTATCAAGAGTCGTCCCGATAGAATCCAGGTCATAATCGCCCACGTTAATTGTGAACTCTTGCGGGTCCGATTTGGTAGCGCTGTCTACCATCACCGTCCAAACGCCTTTTGCATCGGGCGTAAATGAACCATAATAGACGCCAGTAGTGCTGATTTCGGTAAGTGTGACATCAGGAAAATTAACTGCATCTTCGGCCCGTGACTCATCATAAATTTTGGCAGTGACATCAGTTAAACCAGTCGTGTGCTTTTTTGCGTGATATGTTACATCAACCGCTTTTCCAACTTCTGCTATAACTTGCATTATTCCTCTCCTCTAATCGTTAAAATCGCTGTTAATCCTACAACCTAAACCCCAACCTCCACAAAAATCGGGCCACATCTCTCGCCGTCCGCTCCACACTCTCCTCCGACTTCAAGAAATGACAAGCGTGAATTGATTCATGAATTGCGGTCTCAAGTCCCCTCCTGGTATTCAGATCAGCACAAATAGTCAACGAGGGCCTCCCCCCCTTGGGATTATCACACTGCCCGTCAACCGGCCCGCTAATATCAACATCAAACCGGACCCCATTAAATGTGTGGGTCTTCACAGACTTCTTCACGGAACCACAAACCTCCATTTTTGATTTTTGGCTTGAAAACACAGAAAAAACACAGAATTGAAAAAACAGACTTCTCTCAATTTAAGCGCCGAAATAGACAATTTTTACCCCAAAAACGCAGGTCCGAAAAAAATTTTTATATTTTTATTGGACTATTTTTAGAAAAAGTGGTAGGTCTGTAGGGGTTATATGAATTATAGGGGTAAACATGGAATTTTGGTGTGTCGGGGGGTTCTCAATTAGGGTAGTCGTCCTTCATCGTCCGATAATGCAAGGGTACTACCCCCCGGTCGTCCGATAACCGGAGTCCCACAAGTCCTATAATATCGTGCACAGCAACACTACACACAGCCCAACACACATTAAATGCGCCCTATAATGTAGGTTATGTTTCATTCACATATCGGGGTGAATGTCCTATAACACGTGGGCGTGAGTATGCTGCCTGGGGTACGCTCAGACCCACATCTGCCCACGACTACACATGTAATCCGCACAATCGTGCAAAATGCAACATATCGGGGTTGCAATATGCACTATCAGGCTTGTATTGTGTGTTGATATTTATAAACATCGGGGCCGACGTGTTGATTTTATGCAACATTCTTGCCTATTTTTCTCATTTTTGGGAAAATCGGCGACAAAATGAATCGGACTTGTGGTGTCATAGGTTTTAGGCCTCTGTCTTAGGTTTTGTCTTAGGTTTTGACCCAAAAGGGGAGGCGGCTGAGATGAGTGTTGATAAGGACTTACAACGATTGTCTCTACTTACTTACCTTTTTTTGGAAAAACCCTATTAGAAAAACTTAGTACATACATATATATAGAGAGTACATACTATACTAATACTACTCTACTTAGTTACAGGGAAAAGAGTGAGAATACCCCTAAATCCCAAGACACCCTGCATTAAAGTAGAGCAAACGCCGCTTTCCTTGACAATAAAGGGAGTCACCAAAATAAAACAGAGGCGGTTGGGAACTTTTCATTTGGCAGTTGGTCAAATTGAACGTATACTTTGAATATAGTGTAGCCGGACATGATTAGTCCGATAACTCAAAAATATATCAAACTATTTGGAGGAGAAATACATGAAAGAACACAAGACTAGTAAATACCGAGGCGTCTCCTTCCACAGAGCCACAGGCAAATGGCAGGCCCAAATTGCCCGGAAGTACGATAAACGCCATCTGGGCTATTTTGAGGCCGAATATGATGCTGCCTGTGCTTATGACGCTGCCATCATCAAACATGACATCGGACTGATAAATTTCCCTGAAAATTTTCAGCTCCGAAGAAAAAAATCTTAAAATCTTGGAACTTTTTGTTTGGCAAGCGGTCAAATATGTTGTATAATATGATACAGTGCCGGTCACAAACGGCGAAACCAGATTAAAGAGCTAATTAAAAGGTGAACCATGTACCAAGTAAACATTGCGCTACCAATCATCAAACAGGGAATATTGATGGACGATACAACAGAACGAGTAGTCCATACTACGAACGTCCTGCATGAGGCTGTAGAATTACTCTCGGATTTGCGCCAAAGCGGTTGGCAAGCCGATATATTTGATACAGCCAAAGATGATGTCATGCCTATCTAACTATCCACCATACCGGGCAGTTGCGGCTGTCCGGATTGATTGATAGTTAAACCAGATTAAAGGCTAATATTGAGGAGCAACATCATGTATCCAACATACTGGCGCGATAGTAGAGAAAATGATTTGGCACACCATTTAATTGACGAGATACAGCTTGATCGGATAGTCGGCAATGTGTCCGACAAAATAGCCGATGAAGCTGTTGAAGTCGTGCAAAATATGTATGGGATATAACTGCTAATAGGAGAATGCACAATGAGATCAACATATTACACAGTCAAGTACAATAACGCCAATTTGCACAGGCTCGATGAGTTTGAAGCACTGGAAGAGGCAATTAAATCAGCCAAAGCTCTGCACCATCCAGACTGGCCTATCGGGCAGGGTATTCGAGTCAAAGACGCACAAACGCATCAAACGGTTTTTGACAGTTGTTGTTATTAACTATCTGCCGCATCGGGCCAGTAACATGGCTCGGACCGATTGGTAGTTGAGAAAATTGACTGAGGCTTGAAATGAGCGATCAAAAATACAATCTGTACGGTCTTGCAAAGGACGAAACAGAGCAATATATGGAAAGTCTGCTACTGTCCGAAGCTACAAAAGCCCAATGTAAACAGATTGAACAGCGCGCCAGACAAGACGGGTATCATTCGTTCCGAATCGCCGCTGTCGATCTAAGTATGCCACCCGATTTTGCTGGGAGTGTGCAGATATGAACGATCAAAACCAAAAACCAGCTTGTGACCGATGCGATGATCTGTTTGAATGTGACCGATGTGGAGCGTTGTACCACCTAAGCCACACAATGACCAACCATTGTACCGCTTGTGGCTATCATAACGGCTTCTACACTGATGCGCCTTGGACGTGGTCTGATGTGCTATACATAGGCAAGCTGTTGTTGGGGCTTGCAGCATCGGGAGTGTTCGTCTATATTTGTGCCAATTTGTAGATTTTTTCCGATTTTTTTGATTTTTTGTTTGACATTGGGTCAAACGTATGTTATAATTTAATACAGTTAAAGGCTAATTGAGTTATCGACATATTTGGTATTATCGCCGATGGTTCTGAAAAAAGAAGCACACGCTTCTCTCAGTTAGCCGCCATCGGCGTATCTATTTTTAAGGCTGACTGAGATGAAACTCAAACAAACACTATCAAACCTGATCCTGCAAAACTTCGCCAAAGTCTTAGGCGATCAAATCAGGCGGCACGATCTGACCTATCGGCAAGCGGTCAAGGTCTTGACTGACTATCGGCACAAGCTTGTTGCTGCCGGTCTTGCACGGCCTATCTACACGCTGACTGTGTTCGCATATTTGTCCCTTTGTTAGATCATAGTCCCTGTACTACCGGCCAGCGCGCAAGTCTGGCCGGAATTGTGGGGATTGTGAGTTAACAGATTAAGGGCTAATTTAATTGAGGGTGAAACGATGAGAACCAAAAAGTATGATGTTTGGTCGTTTGATGTTTGGGGCAATGAAACAGACGGTTTTCAAATCAACCACCGATCTTGTTTTCAGCGCGCTGTTGAATTTCCAACGACGCATCGAGTTTTTAATCAGGGGGCGCTGCGAGAATTTTCGACAGACAATCCGTCCAATGAACAGATTTTAGACACACTAATTGAAATTGGATTTCTCATATCTGGCGTTCAATTGGACGAAATCGAAATCGACGGAGAATCGGATTTCAGCTTGTGGATCGAAGATGCAACAAACGGCTTTCCGATTTGTCAATTGGAATTTGTAGAGGGCTAACTGAGGGCTAAACGATGAAGACTTGCTATTGGGCGCATCGTTGTGGTGTGTATAAACGGCACAGAAGGTTTAACAACTTCAAATGCCGAGAATGTCATCGAAATAACAGGGCAGGAGCTTACACGAAATACGATCATTTTGAGAATCGGGAGGTAGATCAATGAGCAGATTTTATGCAAGCATAGGGGGACAGAGAACAGGACAGTGCAAAATTGTGGAGGGTTGGAAATGAGAACACACTACAAAAACGGCGATGAAATCGGGCTGAAAGAAATCGGCTGTGACGGCTGTAGTCCGGCTATGATAAACGGGCAGCTATGCCATGAACACGGTTGCCCGGATAGTTGGAAAGACTACCCGCTAAATTGCCCTTGGTGCGGCAATGAGTTCTATCGCCAAGATCGAGAGCAGATGTTTTGCAACGACGGCTGTTATGCCGACTATCATGGTTTACCATTTAAAGAGGAGGGCTAAAAGTGAGAACAATCACAAAGACATTTAATGTCTATGCGTTTGACGAGCTGTCCGACGAAGCAAAAAAGAAAGCGTTGGAAAATTCACGAAGCATAAACATAGATTATGATTGGTGGAGATTTATCTACGACGATGCAATAGAAATCGGAAAGATTCTCGGTATTGACATAGACGAAATCTATTTTTCCGGTTTTGCTTCGCAGGGTAACGGCGCGTGTTTTGAAGGACACTATAGCTATGCCAAAGAATCGGTCAAGAAGATCAAAAGTTATGCTCCGAAAGATGACGAGCTTCATCGAATAGCGTCTGAATTACAGCGTATTCAAAAGCTGGCATTCTACAGTATTACAGCGCGTGTCAAACAGTCTGGTCATTACGTGCACGAACGCTGTACCGACATTGACGTGGATATGGCCGAAAGTATCGGGTTTGAAAAATTCGAGGAGTATCAGACAGTTGTTGCCGACACATTGCGAGATTTCATGCAGTGGATTTATCGGATATTGGAAAAAGAGTATGACTACCAAACATCTGATGAAGCAATAATTGAAATGTTTCAAGCGAATGAATATGAATTTATGGCAGGCGGTAAAATGTATACAGGTTAATTGGAGGCAGGGATAATGTCAATTGATCAGGAGGGTGGCAGGATGGTATCATGTGCGATGTGTTCAAAGCAGATTGAAAAAGATCATGCGCAGTCAATCCAAAAAGGTTATCAAACGTGTTTCTATTGTCATAGATGTTGGAAAAAGATCGTATATGTGTTAACTGGCAATTAGGAGGCAGGGACAATGAGAATTGAATTTAACGAAACGTATATTACAGTATATCGAGAAGCAGGGGACAAAGCCTTTTATGGTATTAAAAATGCAGCGGGTGAATCCAAGTTGTTGTACGCAATCAAACAGAAGCTAAACAGTATGGGTTTTGATCTCATCAAGAAGCGAATGTGGAAAGATGGTCACCTGTTTAATGAAATGCAACAATATTTGAGAACGCGCAAGCCAACTGGCGATCCCAACAAGGACGTTATGATTTATAATGGAATGTGGAATATTCGAGGGGCAGAAGAAGACTACAACAGAGGTTGTTGCCGTCTTGCTTTAGTACGAGATTGTTTTGAGATTGAAACTACAAAATTGGAGGGATAAAAATGCCAACTGAACAAAAGCACACACCGGGACCGTGGAATGTTTTAGATCGGCGGGCCTATACACAGAGCTTGTCCCGCTGGACCATTATGCAAACCTACGGACACAATCACATGATTGCCAAAACTATCGGTGAATACGAGTCCGTTAACGAAGAAGCTAATGCGCGTCTTATCGCAGCCGCGCCGGATTTGTTGGAAGCACTGGAAAGCGCGGACCTAAGTACCACACAGATACGTTTAGCCGCCGATATTGGCCGAAAGTCTGCAAAAGACAAGGTGAATTGGTACGAAAGTCAGCTTACACAACTTGGTCGCGAAATTCGCGCTGCTATTGCCAAAGCTACAGAATCGGAGGGATAAAAATGCGCAATGACATTATGCTTATTTGTGAAGATTTTCAAGATGGGAAGACTAATTTGGAAATGACAGTAACAGAGATAATAGATGTTTTGAATGAACAAATAAAAGATGAAATTGCAGATCAAAAATATGAGACCGAGCAAGAACAGGCAAAAGATTTATTTCATTCTGCTTTAGCGACTGGCAAGCCGGATTTGTTTTCTGATGAGTTGCGTAATTTCTGGGACAATTGAGGGTGGGGCAATGTCTAACAACCTAATAAACCGCAGCGCGTGTAAACAGTTTACTCTCCGATGGGCAAACGATCATCGAAAAGGTTGGTTGCCGACGAGAGTATCGAAAAAATATCTTGACGATCTGGAGAGCAAGGTTAGACTGTTGATACAGGGCAGTATCAGTCACCACAGGTCTGTTGGCAAGACAGTGCAAGATTTCTTTTGAGCAGATCGGGGCTAAGATGAAATTTTTGAGGGGGTTAAAAATTGAATTCCAAAGAATTTTACGAACTCAATGCTAACAAAATTGCAAAAAGAACACCACCAGAAAAGCGCGTTTATTGTAAAAATTGCAGATTTCTGCGACAACAGGTGCATGATGGAAAACTGGTGTGCGTAGTAAGCCCGTTCCAGTCATCAGAACAACCATTGTATGCTTGTGTTGCGCCTGACAACATTGCGGCAGACATAAACTGGTTTGGCAGAGGTCCGTTACGAACGCTGCAACAACCACATATGCGCAATCACAATTTGAACTGTCCAGTATATGAGACAGTAGAAGATGCTGTTACAGTCAAAACTCCAGACAATCCGTTACCTGTAGATCATCAATCAACAAATGAACATAAACACGTTCAGTAATGGCTGTGCTGGAGTGCCCCAGAATCCGAGACACAATCGACAAGGGCACACCAGCTTTAATTAATCGAGTAGCAAAGAAGTGTCTTAGTGCGTGACTGCCGAATGGTTCAATCCGGGCACGTTGAGCTATTGCCTGACAGGCGGACCAAAAATTACCGGCACGTAAAAATGGCTGAACAAAATCAGGACGGTGCGAGTTTGATTTATCAGCCAGCAATTGCCGACAAGTATCGTTAAGCGGAACGTGACGTTTCTTCCGGCCTTTGCCAATAATGCGAACGAATGTTGAATCGGCATTGAAGCAAGCCCATGTGAGGCTGCGAAATTCGGTTTCCCGGAGGCCCGTGTTGCCGAGAAATTGAATTGCACTGTGCAAATTTGGCCTGTTTTTCGTGACCAGTAAAATCTGTTCATATTCATCACTGGTGATAAATCGAGATTCTGATGGAGTAGTTTTGAGGGCTTTGATCGACCTGGCTGCATTTTCAATACCAAGATTAAGTGACTCGATCCACCGATAGAAACTTTTAATTGCCGCAATCTGCACGTTGACAGTGGAATTTTTTCGGTGAATTAAAGATTGGGTAATATATTTTTCGATTTCACTTGTGGTCGGTGGTTTCTGATGTATACTTTGTATGTGGGAGATAAACCGGCCCACCCAATGACCATAAATCTGCACAGTCTGGTCCGATTGTCGATGAGACAGGTAAGACAGCCAGTCACGATATAATTCAGGCAAACTCGCAAGCATAATAATGCTCCTGATTATTTATCGAAAAAATTTGGTCAAAATCTTTAGTTTTTCTTATGACACTACCGCTTTATTCCGCCTCGAAAATTAAAAATAAAGTTATCGAGGCACAAAGGTACACTAATAAGTATAACAATTGCAGCAAGAAAAAGCAAGAAAAATTTTGAAATTTTTAGGGGAAAATGATGAAAATCAATGGGCGAGAATATCAAATTAAGCCGTTTGCCGATCTTAAAGGGGCCGATCTTCGTGGGGCCGATCTTGAGGGGGCCAATCTTAAAGGGGCCGATCTTGAGAAGGCCGATCTAATGAAAATAGCGCTTGTCCTGGCCACAATTTGCGGCGCAATTTTTTGGCTTTTGGGGTTGTGGTTTCTAACACTCACTTAGGTTCGCCGATAACCTACTAACTAACAAATCTATTAACCCAACCATTATCGCCCGCTGGCTAACTGGGCGCAGCTTTGATCGGAGATGGTCTGTCTACAGTCCGATACTGCGCATTTCAGAGGGCGGGCGATGGTGGTGACTTTGGAGGAAATGCCTGATGGAAGTTACTGTAACAAATTTTGATGACATAACGGCAGCACTTTTTGTCATTTGGCTTACGTTATTTCTTACGATGATACTTAAAAGATAAATTGGAGGAGAAAAATGGCTAATCATTGTGTGTATTCAACATGCCAGATTTGCGGAGGAGAATTTTGTGTAAGAGGGTGCGGACATACTTGCGAGTGTGGGATGCAAATTGCCCCAAACAAAGAGCGGAAACGTTCTTTAAGGCCGCCGCTGTCTGAAAAAGAAATTGAAGATATGAAGAAAAAATTTGAGAGGGAGAAAAATGGAAAATGAACTAAGCGTCCATCGTCCCGCCTGGACTTCAACAGGCTTTGATGCACACGACCACCTTCACATGCCTGCGCGAAAAAATGGCAGGGTCGTGGCCCCGATTCGAGAGAACCACTTCACCAAGACTGCTGGCTTCGCCACTGTGCGGGATCGGAGGTTTTATGAGCAAAACTAAAAAATGCCCCCGATGTGGTGAAGATGTCTTGGAACGTCGTCCAGTATGCCGCAAGTGTGACTATCGTTTCCCGATGTCCTGTGAAGGCTGCGGTCGTGAAGTTGTCGGTCGTGTGTTTTGCAAAGAGTGTGCAGAGTCGGGTTATTATCATCATAATCGGGCGGAATCGTTACCATCCATACGACCGGAAGAAAAAAATGTAGAAAAATTTGTCTGGAACATGCTGAAAGACGCAAAATGAGGCAAAATGTGGGTAATTTTTGTCTAAAACGGCGCTTAAATTGAGGGGGGTTGAACATCCATGTGGAAGTCTTTTGATTCATTCGTGCAATTGGCCGCGCGTACCTACGGCCTAAAATTTTTGCACGCTGGAAAGCAGATACAAGATCGGCTCAAACAAGTCGGGCTTACACCGTTTGATGTGGTCTGTTACATTAATTGGGCGGATGGTGCTTGTCTTTCACAATTTGAAATTGCAAAGCACTTGAACACATATCAAAAACGTGTGTCGCGGTCACTTGAAAAATTGCAACAAATTTGGCCACATTTGTTTGAGTTTGGCCCAAAAGTGCCGCCATTTAACTGTCGGCGATCCCGTGAGGGCAAAACAATGGGCCGACTTCGATGTGATATGTCAGAGAGTGTTACACATTTTTAATTGTTCATAACCCGCAGCCGAGATTATGTGGAGTGCAGGGCGTTGCCCGGAGGGAGAGAGGGGGCTGCGGGTTCTTAATTTGGGGAGGGGGTTATGGCTAAAAGCGATTGCGGATTGCCAGCACATAGTCACGCTACCCAGTGCCAGATCGGAAAAGAAGAACAACGACTGCGTGATAAGTATGCTGCCGGGCTGATGTCGTTTGCACAGTATGAGAAACGGTATAAACAATTATTGAAAGCTGGAAAAATAACCAGAGCGGGGAGGAAGATTGGTGGAAAACAAGAGAAGATTCAAAAAGGGTGAGAGAGTGCGGGTTGTTGCTGATGCCGAACGACTGCGACATATCTGCTGCATTAACAAGGTGGTCACGGGGTCCAAGGGAGTGTTGAGGCAGTATGTGGGTGAGACATTGCCCTGCCAAGTTCGTGTTGATGGCGGTTCGCTATATTGGTTCGATGAAAGAGACCTCGAATCCATCGAAGTTAAGCCAACAAACCCAAAGACCAAAAAACAATACGGCCATCCCCGCTTCTACGAAATGCTTGAAGCAATGGCCGAATTGCATAGTCGAAAAAATCACGATTATGCCGGTACATCAGACCCCCTTAAAAATCTTCGGGCGTGTGAGCGTCTTGAGCTTGATCCGTTTATGGGTGTAATGGTGCGGTTGCAGGATAAGTGGTCGAGGCTTGAGGAGTTTGTTAAGAGTGGCAAATTGATGGTTAAGGGCGAGTCGGTCAAGGACACATTGATGGACAATGCCGTATATTCAATCTTGGCGATCATTTTGTATGAAGAACAAGAAGTCACAGACCGAACCAAACCAGTACCCGGAGGATATTAAATGCGAGGAATTTTCCTCTGGCTGATGATCGGATCATACTTTGGCCTTGGTTTCTGCGATCTTGTAGCCCGGAATTGGAAGACCGGAGCTGCGTCAATTCTTTTGGGGATTGTTCAATTACTTGTGTTCGGGAGGGGTGTGTGAAACACATGAAACGCATATATATTGCAGGCAAATTAAATGATGATGCGTGTGGTTACATTAAAAATTTGCACCGAATGATAAAAACGGCAAGAGCGGTTCGGCGCATGGGTTTCGCTGGTTACGTACCGGGCAATGATTTTTTAGAGGGTCTGGTGGCGGGGGATTTTGATTATCCAGAATACTTTGACAACAGTCAACCTTGGCTTGCGGCTTCTGATGCAGTGTTTTTAACCCCCGGCTGGGAAACCAGTGAGGGGACTAAGCGTGAAATAGAATATGCACGATCACTCAATATTCCGGTTTTTCAAGACCTTGAAAAAATGCGAATTGATCTGGAGGCGCTATGAGCAGAATCTTGGCTATCGGAGATTTACACTTGCCTTGGGTGCGCAAAGGTTATTTGCATTTCTGTTGTGATCTATATGAGCAGTGGGATTGTGATACTGTGGTGTTCCTGGGCGATGTAGTTGATCTACACAGTATTTCATTTCATCAAAAAGAGCCAGATTGTCCGTCTGCGAAAGATGAATATGAGAAAGCAGTTGAAGCTGTGAGTCGCTGGTATAAAGCATTTCCCAAAGCGAAAGTCTGTATTGGCAATCACGATGAGCGGGTGATTCGCCGGGCCAAAACAGTAGACATCCCTTCTGTGTTTCTCAAATCTTATGCCGATATATGGCACACACCCAGTTGGGATTGGCAGTTCGATCATATTGTTGATGATGTGTTTTACTATCATGGTACAGGTCAAGGCGGATTGTATCCAGCGGCGAATGCTGTACGCAAAATGCTGATGTCATGTGTCCTTGGTCACAATCATTCGGCGTCGGGTGTGAAATGGTATGCTAACCCAATGCGTCGAATTTTTGCTTGTGATACTGGTTGCGGGATTGATGACAAACAGATGGCGTTTGCTTATGGCCAGCATAACAAACAGCGAAGTATTATTAGTGCCGCTGTGATTATTGACGGTGTTCCTTATGTAGAACCTATGCCGTTAGGAAAAGGTGAGAGGTATCACGATTCCAAATTTAAGAGGAGAAAGAAATGAATAGAGTAACAACGAAAACAAAGTCTTCAAGAAAAACAAAATTGCAGGCTGTTGTTGATAGCGGACACACTGCTTTTGTGGGCAGGTGCGGGAATGGGCCGGAAGATACATTGTATTTAATATCGCATCGTAAAATTATACAGGCGGATGCCCCCAATAGGTGTTGGTCTTGCAATGAATGCGATGTTGTCGTTGATCGTTATGTTGACGTTGAAATCAGGGAGATATAATGTCAATACCTAAAATGCCAACGTTCAAACAGCCGGATAAACACAAAACCAAAGCTATAGTTCAGCGTGAAATTCGTCAGCTAATTGCCGGTCTTAAAGATGCGCTACCCGAAAGCAATCATGGTGAGGAGTTGATGCAATTTCTTGGCGTAATTTATCCCGGTAAAGCCGCTGATGTCACTCGTTTGCCGGTGGATAGTAAGGACGGGGCCTGCAAAGAAAAAAATAAAGTGGCTTGTCTGTATTGCAAAGTGAGCCAACTTGTTCAGGCATACTGGGATTATTGTCTTGACGACGACGCCAAGATCACTCCGGTTAAAACGATCATGGATGAACTGAAAGAAATTACGATTTATGGGCTGAGTCATTATCACATTATCGGTGATCCTAAGTCTAAGTATAGGCTGGAGTTACTGAAGCGGGGTGAGGAATGACAATATTCAATGATTATATTCGCAAAAGATGTCCGTATTGTAAAAGTACCCGACTTGCAAAAGTAGTTTTCCAACACAAACATTACATAGACCAAATGACTTATGCTGACCATTGTTATTGTGAAAATTGTGCGCGAGTATTTCATAAAAATAAAATAATGTGGTGGCTCGATAAAGCGCAAATACGACGCCACATAAAGCGACTTCAAAGATATCTCAACCAAGAGTTACCAAAATGGCATCAATTACAAAACAAAGAGGTGAGAAACAATAGATGACACCTTGGAAGGAGGTTCTTCATCGGGCAGGATACCCAACTACAGTAATAGTGGTCGATTTCGAGACATTTTTCTCAAAGGACTATACACTTAAAAAGATGTCCACTGTCGAATATGTTTGTGATCCGCGATTTGAAATTACTGGGCTGGGGGTCCAGCGGATCGGAAAGAAAACCTTGTTTCTCCCTGGTCCTGATACGACAGAAAAATGGCTGCTCCGGTTGAATACAGAGTGGGGTCCGATGTTAAGTAATTTCACTGTTGTTTGCCAAAATTCCAAATTCGATTGTTTAATCCTCAAAGAACATTTCGGAATCGTTCCCAAATATACAATCGACCTGATCGACCTTGATCGTATGTGGGATTCCAGAGCCAGACACAATCTTAAAACAATGGCGGAACGGTGGGATGCGCCTACGCCCAAGGGCGACACTATGCAATTCAAAGGCTATCGGTGGGACGATATGTCGCCGGAAATGCGGAAGGACTTGGCCGATTATTGCAAGAATGATGTAGACATTGAAGCCCACCTGTTTCAGAAGTTGTTGCCCCTGATCCCGAATCCTGAAATTGAACTGCCTCTTGCGGCTCAAACATTGCGGCTATTCCTGAATCCTCAGATCAAGATTGATGTGGAGCTTGGTGAAAAGCTCAAGCGTGACATGCGACTGGAGGTCTTGAAGCCCCGGTTGGAGTTGCGGAAACTGGGGGTTCCGGCGAGTAAGACTTCGATCTCCAAGAACAAAAAGTTTGTCGAACTGCTGGGCCGATATACTGATGTCCCGATGAAGCCGGGCAAGAACGGCCTGATCCCAGCCCTTGCAAAAGATGATGCGGGGCTGCGGACACTTCAGAATCACAGATTGCAAGAAGTCCGATTGTTAGCCGATGCTCGGCAGAAAATGAAATCCTGGCCCCTGCATATTGCCAGAGTGGACCGGCTGATGAATCAGGCAAAAGCCAGAGGAGGACTAATCGGGGCACCGCTAAATTTCTACGGAGCGCACACCGGACGATGGAGTGGAGGAGAAAAAACTAACCTGCAAAATCTCGGCGGTCGTGGTCGTGGGGGATCAGGGACGCATCGACTAATTCAGCAAGTTCGCAATATACTGGTTGCTCCGCCCGGTTATGTGTTTGGAGTCGTGGACTATGCACAAATCGAAGCCCGGATGTTGGCGTGGATGGCGGGACAAGATGATCTGGTACAGGGCTTTGCGAACGGGGAAGACATCTATTCGGCGTTTGCCACGACTTTATTCGGTGCTCCAGTTCGCAAACCAAAAGAAACTGATCCGGGGCCAGTTAAGAAATTACTTACGATCCGGCGTGGGTTTGGCAAGGATGGAATACTCGGATGCGGGTATGGAATGGGCAACAACAGATTTTATGAGCGCTGTGTCGCCAATGACGACCTCCGGCCAATGTTCAATTCAGGCCAATATGATTGGGACTTCATTGACAAGCTCATCAAAACCTATCGGCGGAAGTACAACAAGATTACAAAATTTTGGAAAGGGCTGGAAAAAGCGTGGCGATTTGTGACGAAGTTTACGAATGAAAGTGTTGCTCACTCGATTGCGCCTCTGGAATTTTACCACCAAGGCGGGGCCACATTTATCAATCTTCCATCAGGTCGATTTCTCCGCTATCCCCAAGCCAGGGTCAAGCGAGACAACAAGTTGGGCTATCGGTGGAACGGCAACATCTGGGGCGGGTTCCTGACTGAAAATGTAGTACAAGCCGCATCCCGTGACGTGATGGGAGAGGCGTTGTTACGACTGGATGCTGCGAAATTCAACATCGTCTTACACGTCCATGATGAAATCGTGTGCTTGTTCAAGAAAGATCAGGCGGAAGAAGACCTGGAAGAAATGTCACGGATTATGATGGTTGTTCCTGATTGGGCAGATGGGTTGCCTGTTGCAGTCGATGCGAAGTTATGTGAGAGGTATGAGAAATGAGTGGGGGGAAAACGAAAACAGTGCCAGAGTGCCGCATACTTTCTGATGGAACAAACTATCGAGTTCAATGGCTGGGAAAAACTCTAATTCTCCGCCGTCCTAAATGGCGATGGTTGCGGGAATATACTTGGGCTGGGGATTATATTGGTGAATTTCCTACTAAACTTGCCGCGCAAAGAGCAATAGAGACCTTCAAAAAACAAATGCGGGCAAAAATACAAGGGTACAGGACTGTATAAAGATTAGAGGAGAAAGATGGATAAGTGGGAAGCCATAGCAATTTCAATATTTTTTATTGCGGCAGCCGTTTGCATTCGCGGATGCCAGATGATGTCAATTAATTAGCGGGGGAGAGAATGAACGATCTTAGACTTTCAGCTTCAGCAATCGAAGCCTTCAAAGCCTGTCCAGCCAGATTCTTGCTGCGATATGAGCGGGGTCTACAGCCGGAAAAGGAGAAAGATTCCTTCCGAATTGGCACAAACTGGCACAGGTGTCACGAAATCCTGCACATGAAGCCCAAGACCAA
>Ga0180434_10004951_pt1 | contig 15932 bp, 14 predicted proteins | sample SS_ome_7_FD_132453 | JGI IMG/M metagenome (GOLD analysis project Ga0180434, IMG submission 132453) | Hypersaline lake sediment archaeal communities from the Salton Sea, California, USA - SS_1_D_2 metaG | ecosystem: Environmental > Aquatic > Non-marine Saline and Alkaline > Hypersaline >...
GGTGTGACTTATAATAAAAAAGGTTTAGAAAAAACATCCTAAACCCTTGTATTTACTGTACCGAGGGCCCCGGCCAGCCGGGACTTCCGCTGCGCTCCAGCAGGACTTGAATCCCCCAGAGCGGGACTTCGGCGGTGCTTGCGCACCACCTCAGCCGGCAAAATATGGATGTACCGAGGGCCGGACTTGAACCGGCACGGGCATAAATGCCCAAGGGATTTTAAGTCCCTTGTGTCTACCAATTCCACCACCCGGGCACAGCAGAATCCTTCCGTTTACAGGCCCAAGAATTGCCAGAGCCGTTCCATCGCACACTACCAGACCAATGGGCCGGTCAGAATCGACCACGATCCGCCTGTCGAGCTCCTGGAATAGGACCTTATCGCCTGGATGTTAGGCTTTCAAGTCCTAGCTGCACCTTTCCTCACACGCAGGACGGAGAAAAGGTTCCTGACACCTTTTTCGCAACGGGGTCCTATTTGACCAAGAGTTCCTTGATCCTTCGAAACGCTTCCGAATATCCTTCCAGCCCCGACCAACGGCCAATTTCCTCGAGGTCGACGTCGTTCTCCTGAGCAACCAACTGCGCCTGAACGAGACCCTGCCGGTCGCCGTCATGATAGTAAACGTGAAACGTATTTGTCATGACGGTAGATGGTCACGCAACTGCCACCGGAAAGGACGACCTCAATCCCATTCGACCGCAATTGGGTGTCAACAAACGCGGCCAGTTCCCCCACTGACATGTACATGACCGGCTTCACAAAGGCTTGCCTCGCCTTCTCGGCCTCCGCCTGTTCATCAGGAGGGCCTCTCGCTTGTCCTCCGGATAGAGGGAGAGCACTTTTTCGAGCAGGTTCTTCAGCTCTTCCAAGACCGGATACCTTGGATTGAACGAGTACAGGCGTGTTCTTCCGACCGTACGGCTTCGCAGAACCCCGCCTGCCTCCAGTTTATCCAGTTGGTTGTAGATGCCCCTGAAATCGGCGTCGAAGAACTTTGCGATTTGACGCGGGTATCCCTCCTCCCTCGCAACGAGAAAGACGAGAGCCTTTTCGCAGTTCTCAGAACCGAGCAGTGGTTTCAACATCGGATTTCAATATCTTTGATGTAAAGTTGTCATTTTTTAATGTATTTATTACATCAAAATAGGGGGGAATACCACATTTTGTCAACAACTTGTATTGAAGGTTCACAGAAGACACCCTTCCCGCCACCGGAGTCTTGTAGTATATCTGTAGCAAAGGCGGGACACGGGGCCTGTACAACAAGGAGAGGACCTATGAAAGCTGTAGTGTTGCAGGCGGACCATCAGTTCGCTCTCGAAGAGGTAGAGGATCCGAAGTTGGCACATCCCGACGATGTGATTGTCAAGGTGACGACCACCACCATTTGCGGCTCGGATGTCCACGCTAAACACGGCGTGATCCCCGGCATTCCGCCGGGAACCATCATCGGTCACGAATTCGTCGGCATCATCGCGGAAGCCGGTGCCGGTGTAGAGAGGTTCAAGCCCGGCGATCGGGTCGCCGTTCCGCCGGCGACCTGGTGCGGCAAATGCCCGGCATGTAAGCGTAGAGATGTCCAGTATTGCCCCCACGGGGGTATCTGGGGCGCCGGCGAGATCTTTGGGAAAGGCCTGGCGGGTGCACAGGCACAACATGTGCGTGTCCCCCATGCCGATGTGATCTTGACAGCCATTCCTCCCAATGTCACCGACGAGCAGGCCGTCTTTGTGGGCGATGTTTTCTCCACCGGTTACCACGCCGCCTTTGAAGGTCGAATCGAAACCGGTGATACCGTGGTCATCTTCGGGTGCGGGCCCATTGGATTGGGGGCCCTGGTGTCGGCCTGGCAGTTCGGCCCAAGGCAAGTCCTTGCGGTGGATATGCTGGAAAACCGGTTGACCCTTGCCGGAGATTACGGTGCCACGCCGATTCATGCTGGACGAGGGCAAGTGCTCGAACAGATCCAGGAGGCAACCGGTGGTCGGGGCGCGGATGTGGCAATAGAAGCCGCAGGAAATCCGGACGCCTTTGCCCAGGCGCTCAAAGCGGTCCGGAGGGCGGGCCGTGTGTCTGTGGTCAGGTTGTTCTCGGCCCCGGTGCAATTGCCCATCCAGGAGCTCGTCTATCATGGGGTTCAGATCAGCATGGGCCTCGGGAATCTATCCCGTGTAAATGAGCTGATGGGCCTCGTGGAGGCGGGCAGAGTGGACTTGACGCCGCTGGCGACCCACAGCTTTGCCCTGGAAGACGCGTTGGAGGCCTATGATCTCTTTGAAAACCACAGGGACAAGTGTGTCAAGGTGTTGTTGAAACCGTGACCCGGTTCCTGCTCATCTTCGTTCGCTCAGTTTCTTGGCACGAGCCTCCGTGTAGCCCAGCGCTTTGAAGTTCAGCACACCCTCGGGCTGGTGACAGTCCCTGCAGCGGAGGGCGTGTTCTTTCGTTATGCCGTGACTGAGCTGGAAATAGAGGTCGTATTCCTTTGGCGACCAGGACCCGCTGTAGGGGCGACCGCTTTCTTCGGCGCCTGCTTGGACGGCCCGCTTTACATCACCGGTTTTCGCAAAAACCCCGAGCTTCAGCCAGAGGAAGTCCCCGGTCTCGGCATCAACAGGGGCCACTCCCGAAAACTTCTTGAAGGGCTGAATCCTGCTGCCGGGGTCATCGATGCTACCTTTGGGCACGGGGCCTCTGGAGAAGCCGTCATACCAGAAATAGGACGGCTTCCTCTTTTCCATCTTTGTGTGGAACTTGTAGGTCCCGCTCTTCTCGTCCCAGATCCCGTCTCGCGTTCCGTTCTTGTAGACGATGCCCCCTGCTTCCACCGCGTGGCAAGTCCGGCAATCGACCCGCCGGTGCAGGTTGAGTGCCTCACTCTTGTGGGGCGTGATATCGTGGCAATCCACACATCGAACTCTCTTGTCTGCCTCCCGGGTGATGGTGGGCCCGAACCCTGGGAACCGGTGTCCCTCCACCCTGTGGCACCGGGTGCAACTCAGGCCACGCTTGTAGTGGACGTCTTCCTTGAGACCGGCACCACGTTTGTAGCCGCTGAGTGGAACATAGTGGCATCTCAGGCATGTGTCCTGGGTCGTTCTTCCCGCACTGCGTGCCGCCTCGATGCTTCGGTCCTGGGGCAGAACCCACGTTCCGCTTACTTTCTTGGGAGATCGGACCTTCGTGTCGTAGGTCCCGGCGTGACAGATCAGGCAATCGATCTTCTCTCTGTCGGATTCAGTAGCCTTTGTCGGGTCCTTGGGCAAGGGGCCACCGCCGAGGTGACACTGGCCGCAGCCGCCGGCAGTCTGTTTCTGCTCGTTCAGGACCCCGAACCAGTTGATCGGTACGGCGCTCATCTGCAGTGCGGAATACTTCCCACCACCGACCCACTTGGGTTTCCATGTGTAGTGGGTGGACCGCATGACCTCGTCCACGGCCCCTTCATGACAATCCGCACAGGTGGATGGCCCTTCGTACTCCTCCAATTCCTGATGTTCTGCAGGCCGGGTGTAATCGATCCCGGAGGCCTTTTCCTGGTGATCTTGAGCTGACGTCTCCATCGGTGAAAACGGAAAGGCCAGAACGAAGAGGCAGAGCGAGCAAAGGAGCCCACGCATACCGGGCATGACTTTCTCCCTGTTTCTCGGTCTCTCGGAGATCTCTTGTGGGTAGAGAGCAGAACGGGTCGTCCCTGTGACCAGCGATGAGTCAATCCGGGCAGCCTTCAAGTACCCTTCAGAGGGGTCACACACTGGCAAGCTGCATTTACCAGAGGGTAGACGATCGGAGAAGGCGTGAGCGCAGGATGTGTTCCCATCTGAAACGTCACGATATCATCAACCGTCATCCTGTGTAAAATACAGGCGCTGATCACATTGACCTTTTCCCCCGTGCTCTTCCCTCCCGACAGCCCTCCGCCAAGAAGTACGCGGGTGTCCTTTGCAAAGATCAGCTTCAAGTCGATGGGACTCGAGCCGGGCATTCCCGCCGGATGCGTATCCGGGGCCGTGGCCCGCCCGACAATGATTTCACACCCTGCGGCCCTGGCCTGTCTTTCCGATATTCCGGCGGCAGCGAAGGCCCTTCCGTTGATCATCGTTGAAAACACACTGATCGTGCCCTTGTTGTAGTGGGTGCGTGAGAACAGGTTGGCCCCTGCAATGCGTGCCTCCGCAGTCGCCACGGACGCCAGCATCACGCCACTGGGGCTGCCGTCGAAGAATGAAACCCTCTCCGCACAATCTCCGCAGGCGAAAATATCGGGGTCCGTGAGGGTCTGCATGTGCCTGTTTACCCGGATTGCATTCCTGAAGCCCAGCTCGAGGCCGGCTTCCTTTGCCAGATTCGTGTTGGGAACCGCTCCGAGGCCAAGGATGACAAGGTCTGCCTTGATCTCTTTTCCGCTCGCCAATTTGACGGCAGCAACACGGTCATTTCCAAGGATTTCGACGACCTTCTCGCTCGTAATAATATCGACGCCTGCATTTCTCAGCGCTGATTCCGCCTCTTCGCAATACTCATCATCCATGGCGAGCTGAAGGCAATGGGGCAACAGTTCTATGACCGTCACATTCACGTCCCTGTCTTTTCTACACTCATCAGCAAACTCCATCCCGATGAATCCACCGCCGATGATGACAATATCTTTGGCCTTATTGACTTCCTCCCGCACGGCGCTCAAATATTCGTATTTCTTGTCTACGGAAAACACGTTCTCTTTCTCGATCCCGGGAATGGGGGGGACCAGGGGAAGGGAGCCTGTGGCAAAGACCAGTTTCTCATATCCCACGGTCTGGCCGTCCGCAAGCGTGACGACCCTGTTCGGTCGGTCCACATTCGTTGCGGATCCCTTGATGAGCTCGATTTCATTACTCTGCAGCAAGCTGTCGGGGATGACATTCTTGCCCATCTCGCCGAGGGTGCCGAATACATAAGGGATCGCGCACGGGACAAGTACCGTGGCTTGCTCCCGGATCAGCAGAACGCTCTTGTCCGGATAGTGTCTCCGGCAGCTTATGCCCGCATTGATTCCTGCCATCCCACCCAATATCACCACGTCCGCTTTCTTCATGGTCGTGTCGCTCCTTTTCGTTCGGTTCGCGCTCTTGCGCCTGCAAGCTCCCCTTGTTTCATTTCTTCGTTCCCCGGCTGCTTGACAAAGACCTCTATCAAGCCCCGTGCCAAACGAACCGCGCGTCTTGAAACGACCCGGCTACTATAGATAACCATTTGGATTTGTTAGCTCCTTTCTCACACCTCTGTTCGCGCCTGCAATCACGCCGCTCATTCTTGACAGCCCCGGTAACGTTACTTATGATAGGGGGTAACGTATAGGTAACGTTACAATCGAACGGGCGAGGGAATCCATGAGCCAAGATCTTCATAGAAACTGGAACGGCCGTTCAATAGAGCTCTTGCTCGAATCCATGGCCGAGGGCGTGTTCACCCTCGATCCCGACGGGCGTATCACGACCTGGAACCCGGCCATGCGGCGCATCACGGGCTATCGCGAAGAGGAGGTGCTCGGCAGGACGTGTGAGTTGCTCAGTTTCAATCGGTGCGTTGATCAGGGTTGCCCAGGGGACGTGAGAGAATGCGGAATTCTGAAGGGGAATCGAGTCGACTCCAAAGAATGCGTGCTCCGGCACAAGGACGGCTTCGATATCCCGGTGCTCAAGAACGCCCGTGCCATCAAGGAGTCCGACGGAACGATCATCGGGGTGGTGGAAACACTCACGGATCTCAGGAGGCTCAAGAGAGCGGAACACAAGGTGGAGGAAGTGTCTCGCCTGCTGGGCGAGCGGCACCAATTCGGAAACATCATCGGAAAGAGCCACCGGATGCAGGCCTTGTTCGAGAGCGTGGAAAAGGCCGCGGCAAGCAACGCCACCGTCCTCATTCAGGGAGAGAGCGGGACGGGCAAAGAACTCGTAGCCGGTGCCATCCACTTTCACAGCCATCGCAAGGACAACCTCCTCGTTACGGTGAACTGCTCGGCCCTGCCGGAATCATTGCTGGAGAGCGAACTGTTCGGCCATGTCCGCGGATCCTTCACAGGGGCGGTTCGGGAACGAATCGGCAGGTTCGAGGAGGCGGATGGCGGCACGCTGTTCCTCGATGAAGTGGGCGCGATAAGCCCCTATATCCAGGTGAAGCTCTTGCGCGTGCTTCAGGAGCGCGAATTCGAACGGGTGGGAGAGTCCAGGAAACGGTCCGTTGATATCCGCATCATCGCTGCCACGAATCGAGATCTCCTTGAAATGGTGCGGGAGGGGGTGTTTCGGGAGGATCTGTACTATCGTCTTCGGGTATTCCCCATCTTCCTGCCCGCCCTGCGGAGCCGCAAGGAGGACACGCCCTTGCTGGTGAACCACTTCATCAAGCGCCAGAACAGCAATACCGGAAAACACATTCAAAGCGTCTCGCGCTCGGCCATGGGAATCCTGATGGACTATCCATGGCCCGGCAACGTCCGTGAACTGGAGAACGCAGTGGAGCACGCCTTCGTCCTCTGCCAGGGAAGCCGCATCGAACGCTCGCACCTCCCACTGGAGATCCGCGAGTACGGGCAGCAGTCGGCAGCTGTTGTCTCCCCTGCTTCCGATAAACCGAACCGGCGGGAAAGGATTACCCACGAAAGACTTGTGCGGTTACTGGAGGCCTGCGATTGGAACAAAGCCGAGGTGGCCCGGCAGGTTGGGCTCAGTCGCACGGCAATATGGAAGTATATGAAGAAATGGGACATCCCCTTTCAGAGATAACTTCCTCCGATCCGGACGCCCTTCTGCCGCCTAGGGTGTGCGTCGAAAGCGCAGATCCCCGTCCACGGCGCCTATGCATTCGCCGCTAGCCACGGGCTGCCAGTTCTCTTCGCTCAAGGGAACGCTTGCGAACAGACGCACTTCCTGGCCGCCTTCCGAGGAAACCCGCATGCCGGGTATCTGGATGACGTGGGGTTCATCCGGGCAGTGCCGATGCAGCATCCAGAGGCCCGGAGGCTCGAAGGGCAACTCAGGCAATTGACGACGAAGATGGCCGTGAACAAACAAGAGTTCACCATCTGAGTACAGGAAGTTCGCGGGCCCTTTCTCGCGCAGATCGCCGGCAAAGGCTACAAGGAGCTCGAAGCGGGCTTCAGGAGGGGGCACCTCGGAAGCCGACCAGAGCTTCGCCAGTCGTGTGAGCAGCGCACAGAACGCATGTTCCGAGTCGGTGTCGCCCATGGGACGGGAAAAAGTAAGTTCGAACCGTTCGTCTTCGAGCAGCCCCGCCAGATCGCCGTTGTGCGCAAAGATGTGCGCTCTTCCACCGAGCTCCCTGCCAAAGGGCTGGGTATTCGCCAGCGTCACTGCGCCCTGCGTCGCGTGTCGGATGTGGGACAGCACGATCTTGCCGCCGAAACCGTGGCTTTCTATGAAACGCACGTAACGACTGTTCGCTGCAGGCTCCGGCTCACGAATCAGCCGCACCGCCTTCCCCTCGTAGAACGCGGCACCCCAGCCATCACTGTTGGGCGCCGAGAGGCCGCCATGCCGGGCGAATTCATCCAGCGAGAAATCGACGCTCGCCGGAATCCGGCTCGACATTCCGAACAATTCACACATCTCCGTATCCTCTCAATCCTACAGAGATACGCTCCACCAAAGAGGTTACAGGATTCTCCCACAGAGTCGGAGTGCCGTTGACCTGCAGGGCATCGTCGAGCTTCTTGGGGACCGTTCAAACAATGTCGAGGCGGCCGCCAAGAGAGAATTTTCCTTGACAGGCCCATTCCGCATGTATTATGTAGTAATTACATAATGTCTTTGCCGCATAATTCTTACATCCCCCTGGGCCGACGAAAGGACATTTCTATGAGGCTGCCCTTCTTGGATAGATCGGAAGAGTTGTCGAGATTACAGAGTCTCCTGGCCCGCAGAGAGGGCACCCTTGGGGTCCTATACGGTCGGAGGCGTTTAGGAAAGTCTCGATTACTTCAACAAACGCTTCCCGCATCGCGATCTGTCTACTATGTGGGAGATGAACGAGAGAGCACTTTGCAGAGAGCAAGTCTGGCTTCAGAGATTGGAAGGAGAATCCCAGAATTCGACAAGGTGATTTATCCGGAGTGGGAATCTCTCTTCTCGCGTTGGTGGGAGGAGGCGGAAGCCGGTTCGGTACTGGCTTTGGATGAGTTTCCCGCCCTGGCCTCAGCCGCTAAGGAGGTGCCAAGCCTAATTCAAAAGAATCTCGACAGACACAAGGCCAAAGGGTGCCACCTCCTTCTGACCGGATCCTCGCAGCGGATGATGCAGGGACTCATCCTGGATCGGACTGCGCCACTTTTCGGCCGCGCTCACCAAATCCTCAAGATCGCCCCGCTTCCCGCGGGCTGGATTCAGAGGGCCTTTCACTTACGACAAGCGATCCAGGCCGTGGAGGCGTACGCCGTATGGGGTGGCGTTCCAAGATACTGGGAGCTTGCGGCCGACCACGCGAGTCTGTTCTCAGCGATCCGTTCTTTGGTCCTGAGTCCCTTGGGCGTCCTTCACGAAGAACCCAGAAGCCTGCTACTAGACGATTTGCGGGATACCGCTCAGGCCGCCTCTATTCTGAGCTTGATCGGTCGAGGATGCCACAGGATATCCGAGATCGCCGGACGAATAGGAAAGCCCGCCACTTCACTTTCCAGGCCACTCCAGCGACTCGTGGAACTTGACTTGGTCAAAAGGGAAATACCTTTCGGAACCACGGCACGAAACACAAAACGTACACTCTATCGAATCGCGGACCCCTTTCTCGGTTTTTGGTTTCGTTTCGTAGAACCCAACAGATCCAGACTGGAAGCGAGGCAGATCGGCCATGTGGCATCGGAAATCGAATCTTCGTTTCCTCACCACGTGGCCTGGATATGGGAAGAACTTGCCAGGGCCAGCATCACGCACGTGGAGTTCTTTGGTCGAAGATGGGGACCCGCAGGCCGTTGGTGGGGAACCGGGTTAGACAGGAAGCAGATGGAGATTGACATCGTTTCAGAAAGCCACGACGGAAGCGCACTGCTTCTAGGAGAAGCAAGATGGGTAGAAGACGTCGATGCCTCTGCTCTTCTCCGTACACTTTATCGGAAGGCGGAGAACTTCCCACATGTGGGAAAACGAGAAGTCCTGTTCTGCCTCTGGCTGAAGACCGGTCGCAAGCGGATTAGAGGAGCCGAAATAGTCACTCCGGCTACGGTGATCAGATGCCTTCGTTGACAGGCGGTCCGGGAAGCGTATGTGTAACCGTATGAGTAGCCACCCTTATTTGGGGATGAATTTCTTGCCGAAGTTGTAGATGGACCGGTTCAGCCCTTCGTCCAGGCTTACATAGAGTTCTTTCATGATTCTCGCCGCCGGACGCGACAATGCAAACATGGTATTCATCGCTTTCGTCTGGTCCTCGGCTTTCTTGCCGGATTCAGGTTTTGATACAGGTCGTGGGTTCTTCGATGTTGCAGGGGCACCCTCAGCTGCAGACATGGAGGCGCTCATCACCGAGAAGATCCCGCGACTCAGGCCCGGCAGCATCTTCATGAAGAAACCATATACCGTCCATATCTGGGGCTCCCCGGTGAAGACCTCAAAGCGCTCCTTTTCTATGCCTTCTCTGATGATCTCCCGGGCAGACACCTCAGGGGCCTGCATCTCCACATGGGAATTGAAATGTACATAGTGTTCCAGAGACCCCTGAACAATCTCTTGAGAGATTTCTTCGACGGACTTCACCGGCCCGTCGGCCACGGTCATCTCTGATTCCACCAGCACCGGCTCGATAACACCGACGTGGATCCCGTAGCCTTTCACTTCTTTGTGCATGACGTCCGAGTAATCATATACAGCGGCCTTGGTGGCAGTGTATGCCGACAATCCGAGGGGACGCATACGCTCCGTGATGGAGCTCATATTGAGGATGACGCCCCTTTTCTGCTCCATCATAATGGGAAGGACTTCCTGGTTGAATCGCACGGCACCGAGAAAACCCACATTTATGTCTCGATAATAGTCCTGCCAGACCGAATCCCTGACAAATTTCGGGTGATAAAGACCGGCAATGTTCACCATAATATCGATGCGCCCATACCGGTCATAAACAGCCTTGACCGTCTTCTTTACCTGGTCCTCTTCGGTACAATCGCATGCTTGACACATGGATTGTGGTGAAAGCGATTTGATCTCCACCAGGGTTTCTTCCAGCTTGTCCTTCCGCCTGGCACATATCACCACGGTTGCCCCGAGCTTTGCCATCTCAACGGCAAGAGAATTACCGATCCCGCTTGAAGCACCATTCACAATAGCAACTTTGCCGTTGACATCCATGCTGTAACCTCTCTCCCTATCCTTTGATGAGAATCTTGCCTTGATAAACGAGCAAGTATAGCAAGCGATCCGACTGTGTTCAAGGCAGCGCCACAGGCACAAGATATTGAGGAAGGCTTGACAACGGCAAGGGCCTGGCCTATAATTAGATAAATTTCGAAATATCGATAAGGTTGCTCGCCGTGGAATACGATCCCTCCAAGATATTCAAGGCCCTGTCCAACGAGAGCCGGCTGGAGATCCTCAAGTCCCTGTACCAGGAAGGCATAGCCGGCACTCTGGAGGGGCAGGAAACGTGTGCTGAAAAGTGCAGCTGCGTCGGGGACATCGTCGAACGCTTCCGGCTGGCGCCCTCCACGATCTCCCACCACATCAAGGAACTTGCCATGGCAGGCCTCGTCAAGGTGGAGAGGAACGGACAGTTCATCCGGGTCTTTCCCAATCCGGAGGCCTTGAAGGCCATCTCCGCCTTCTCAGAGTCGCTTGTCCGAGAGATCGACACCAAGAAGGCGGAGGGGGCTTAGTTTTTTTTGCCCGATTAATTCGAATTGTTTCGAATTCCAGAAATATCATACCCATGGAGGCAGGAAATGACACTGAAGAACGAAGACATTCACAAAGGCGTGAGCGAGTTCTATGCGGGACTCATCAAGGAAGGGGGCGGCGGCTGTTGCGCGGGTTGCTGCACGCCCGATACAGGCGCCACGTGCTGCCCGCCGGAGACCAACGCGGGAATCGCTGAGAGCGTGGGGTACTCCGCGCAAGACCTCGATGCCGTTCCGGTCGAGGCGAGCGGCAGTTCCTTCGGGTGCGGCAACCCGCTGGCCTTCGCAGAGGTAAAGCCCGGTGAGTCCGTTCTCGATCTGGGGTCAGGAGGCGGAATCGATTGTTTCATCGCCGCGGACCGGGTCGGAAAGGCAGGCAGGGTAATCGGCCTGGACATGACCGAAGAGATGATCGACAAGGCGACAAAGACGGCGGAGCAGAACGGATACCACAACGTGGAGTTCCGGTTCGGCAAGATCGAGCAGATGCCCGTGGAGACAGGGAGTGTTGATTGGGTCATCTCCAACTGCGTGATCAACCTTTCGCCTGAGAAGCCAAAGGTTTTTGCCGAGACCTTCCGGGTTCTCAGGCCGGGCGGCCGGCTCCTGATCTCGGACGTGGTGGCCGAGGACCTGCCCGAAGCGATGCGGAACGACATTGCCGCCTGGGCGAGCTGTGTGGCAGGGGCGGTCACCGAAGGACAGTACCTCGCCATGATACGGGACGCAGGGTTCGAGCAGGTCGAAATTGTGGACCGTCTCGATTATGTGGAACCCTCTGAAGAACAACCTTACAAGCTGGCGAGCATCCGCGTAAGAGGCACCAAGAAGACAGAGACGTAGGCATCGACGAACAAAACTCGGAGGGCACGCGCAATGGTCACGCCAGTGAAGCTTCCCGAATCGCCGGAGTGGATCGAAAGGATGAAGGAGAAGGCCTACAACAACATGAAGAATCATGAAAGCTGCGCGCAGAGTATTCTGGCAGCCTTTATGGACGAGCTGGGGATGAACGACCCCATGGTAATCCGTGCGGCCGGGGCCCTCCACGGAGGCATGGTATCTTCCCTGGTCTGCGGTATTCATGCTGCGGGGCTGATGGTCCTGGGATTGCTCGTGGGCAGGGAAGACCTCGATCTTGGCCTGGACGGCCTCCTGCCTATTGTTACGCCTGCCCAGGATCTGATCAAGCGGCTCGACGAGCGAATCGGTTCCTCTTCGTGCAAGGAACTCACCGGTGTGGACTTCACCGACGCAGAGGCTGCGATCAACTTCTACATCACCAAGGAGAACGAGAAGTGCTTCGGCCTGGTTGGGGAAGGGGCCGAAGAAATCGCCCTCTTCCTCAAAGAGCTCGAAGAGGGCGGCATGCTCTTCCGGCACGACTGACTATTGCCTCTGTCTTACATACCGAAACGAACCTTCTTGCCCTTCTTATAGTCCCGGAGGACGCGACGGGCCACGGAGAGCCTGTGGACCTCGTCCGGTCCGTCATAGATCCTTGCGGCGCGTTCGCCCGCCCAGTAGTAGGCGATCGGCGTGTCGTCGGTCATTCCCAAGCCCCCGAGACACTGCAGGGCCCGGTCCACCACCCTTTGCATCGCGTTGGCCACGTAGTACTTGATGATCGAGATCTCCTTCATCGCGTCCTTTACGCCCACGTTGTCGATCGTCCAGGCCGTGCTCAGAACCATGAGCCGGGAGGACATGATGTCGGCCGCGCTGTCGGCGATGTAGGACTTGATGATGTCGGAGTCGGCGAGCACCTCCTTGGGCGTACGGCGGCGCTGGAGAACATAGGTGCACATCACGTCGTAGCATCGGTTCATGATCCCGATCCAGCGCATGCAATGGTGGATGCGCCCCGGCCCGAGTCGCTCCTGGGCCAGGACAAAGCCCTGCCCTTCGTTGCCCAGGATGTTGCTTCTCGGGACACGGCAGTTGTCGTACCGGACTTCCGCGTGGGAGGCCCAACTGTCACCCACGTGGCCCATGACCGAGATGTTCCGCACGATGCTCATGCCGGGCGTGTCCAGAGGCACGATGATCATGCTCGCCTTCAGGTGCGGAGACTCGCTCTCCGGGTTGGTTTCGGCCATGACGATGGCAAACTCCGCTCCGTCGGCCGATGAGGTGTACCACTTGTTTCCGTTGATGACATAGTCGTCACCGTCCTTCACGGCCGTGGTCAGCAGCCAGACCGGGTTCGACCCGCACACCTCGACCTCTGTCATGGAGAAGCAAGAGCGGGTCTTGCCCTCGATCAGGGGACGCAGGTACTTCTCTTTCTGCTCATCGGTACCGAACTTGTGCAGGATCTCGATGTTGCCCGCGTCCGGCGCCTGGCATCCGAACACATACAGGCCCAGGGGCGTGTAGCCGAGCACCTCGGCCACCATGGCGTATTCCATCAGGGTCAGGCCCATACCGCCGTACTCTTTCGGATGGAGCGGCGCCCACAGCTCCATCTGGCGGACCATCTTGCGCAGATCCTCGACCTCGGGCTCGATCTCGCTGAAGTCCTTGGCGGCGAACTGGGCTTCCCGGGGAATGAGCTCCTTGTCGATGAACTCCTGAATCATGTCAAGGATCGTCTGCAGCCTTTCGGATACGGCGAAGTCCATGCTTCTTCTCCTTGTGTCCTGATGTCTAAGGGAAAGAGTACTGTTCTTCCTTTTCTTACTTCTCACTCGCTTCTTTGAGAAGTTCCAGCCAGTCCGCGATGCGCAAGGCCGGCGGCTCCGGAAGCCTCCTCAGGGCATCGTCAAACATGGAGAAACAGAACCCGCACGACACGGCCAGGACTTCAGGTCCCTGGGCGAGCATCTCTTCCAGGCGCTGCGAGGACGGCCTCTCCTGCAGATCGAGATCCATGAAGAAGTGCCCTCCCCCGGCCCCGCAGCAGAATCCTTCTCTCCGAGCACGAGGCGGCTCCCTGAGATCGAGTCCGGGAAGGCCCTCGAGAACAAATCTCGGAGCATCGGCGAGTCCCTGGTATCGACTGAGAAAGCATGGGTCATGATACACGACGGACAGGGGGTTCGGAAAGCCCCGGCCCTGGAGTTTCTTCTCTTGCACCAGCTCTTGAAACAATTCACTCGTGTGGATCACGGAGAACCGAGCCCCCAGGAGGGGATAGACGTCCTTGAGGACCGTGTAGCAGTGGGGGCAGTGGACCAGGACCTGTTCGGCGCCGGACGCCTCGATCTTCTCGATCTGTTCTCTCGCCAGGGCCTGAAAGAGATCTTCATCTCCCAGGATCCTGGCAGGATCGCCGCAACAGGAGGTGTCTTCCGGGATCAGGAATGGAATCTCGAGGTCCTTCAGTAGTCCCACCAGGCAGGAAAGCACTCTCGGCTTCTGCTCGTCCCCCGGCTGGAAACATCCCGTCCACAAGAACAGGGGCTTTTCCGGGATCTCCGCAGGAGGGGGCGGAATTCGTTGTTCCCGGGTCCAGGAGGCCCTTTCCGAGGGACCGGCCCCGTAAGGGTTGCCTGTTCGGATCAGGTTACGCAACGCAGCGGCCCCCTCGTCCGGGAGCCTTCCGTGTCCCAGCACCTCGGCACGCCTCATCTCGACCATCTGGGAGACGTGTCCGATCCCGGCCGGGCACAACTCCTCGCAGGCCCGGCAAAGCCTGCAGGCCCACAGGGAAGACGGCGTGATCGCCTCGCTCGCAGGGGACAGAGACTGGCCTCGTCCCCCCTTCCCTCCTTCTCCGGATTGCACGACATAATCGCGGAGGTCCTGGAGGACCTTCCTTGGGGTAAGGGACTGCCCGGTTTGAAAGGCGGGGCACAATCTTTCACATCGCCCGCAGTCCATACAGGCGAGGAGGCCCAACCGCTGTTTCTGCGTGGTGTCCGCGGGCGTTTCGATACCCAGACGGACCGCACCCGGGGAGGGGTTGGATGTACGTATTGCCTCCACGTCTATGAAGGACGAAGGGCTTCGGGGCTCAAGAGGCGTCGTTGCCCGGTGAAGAGGCAGGAAGAGCATGTGCCGAAGGCGTGCGGAAAGGGCAATCCAGGCAAGAAGCCCGAGAGCCAGGATGCTGTGCAGCCACCAGAACGTCTTGAACACCCCGTGGCCTTCCGGCTCGGCGAGAGAAGGAAGAAGCCACGAGACGAAGGCTCCCACAGGGCTCCACATCTTCCAGGAATCTCCCTCCACGTGGATTCGGAGCCCTTCCACGAGGAAGCCGGTTACACACACCAGGCCAAGAAGCGACAGCACCACCACCTTGCCGAGGGTTCTGTCTCGAGCCGGAGATGGGTCTCTTCGGATCGTGAACAAGGCAACGAGCGCTCCAAGAAGAACCGCGGCCCCGGCAAGGTCGGCCACAAGGCTGACCAGCAGGTAAGGCGTTCCCGTGAAGAGCGCCTCGTGCACATAGTGGGCCAGCATCAGGTAACAGGTCACAAAGAAGAGAAGCACGAATCCATAGAAGATGAGCAGGTGCCACCAACGGGAGTTGTCTTCCCCGGCCAGGGGCCTGTGGGAAAGGATGTCCGTCAGGGTTACCCGCACGCCGAGCGTTCGCATGGACCGCGCCGAAGAACCGGACCCTCCACGGATGAAGCGGATCCCCTTGAAAAGGCCAAACGAAAGCGCCACCATCGTGGCGAACGACAGCGCGTAGAAGACCCATTGAGCATCAATCTGCCAGAAGATCTCTCGTGTAGGTGTGTCGAGCATCTTGAGCGGGAATACCTTTCCTAGACTATCTGTACCAATCGGCAATTCCTTCTCCCCTTTGGGGAGAAGGTCAGGATGAGGGGGAGCCTCTGTGCCACCCTCACCCTAGCCCTCTCCCTCAAGGGACAGGGAATCCGAGTCGATTACCTTCTCTTCCTTCAGCTTCTCGAGGATCCGTTGGGCAACCTCTTGCGGGTCTCCCTTCAAGAAGGAGTCCTCCTTCTGTTGTGCTCCTGCGCCTGCGATCCCCAGGGCCTGGCGCATCTGGTCGACACTTCTCGTTTCGGCGTACGCATTGGCCACGGAGCCCCTCTTGGGCTTTGGACGGGAAAATTTCTTTCGCTCGA
>Ga0180434_10004953_pt1 | contig 15925 bp, 10 predicted proteins | sample SS_ome_7_FD_132453 | JGI IMG/M metagenome (GOLD analysis project Ga0180434, IMG submission 132453) | Hypersaline lake sediment archaeal communities from the Salton Sea, California, USA - SS_1_D_2 metaG | ecosystem: Environmental > Aquatic > Non-marine Saline and Alkaline > Hypersaline >...
CGGAAAATGCCGCTCCCCGACTATAACGCACGCGCACGCTTAAACGATCATGTCGGTACGGCGTCGTATGCCGGAGAATCATCGCATACAGACGCGTGTCATCCAGATCCGTGGAGTTGTGAAAATCCATCTCAGAAAATCCGCTCAAACTCGTACGGCGCTTTGAAGTTCGCGCCTCAAGTATCCTCACTCCGCCCGGCCGGATCAAGCTTCCGGCGCCGATGCGCGGCAGGCGCCCGAGCCCGCTCCGACGCCTCGGCTGATCACGGGCGAAGCGGGCGACGCCCCTGTCGGTCCTGGATTGTTCGATGATGCTTCGTTCGACACGCAGGCCGAACGCAACGCGGCGTCGGTCAAAATTCAATGCGAGTTACCCTGACATTTGACGATGCAAGCCGCATGATTCTGGCTTATAGTGTGCGGGTGATCCGACGTCGCTGACGACGGCGTTCGTTCAAATCGACGCCGACGAATACGACTATCGTGTAAACGAGGATGTAAAGCTGGATAAACCATACTGGGAGACGGTTATGAGCAGCAACGAGATGACGCCCGCTGAATTGTCGGATTGGATGCGCAAAGAGCGCGAGACTCTCATCGAGCTGAGCAAGGTGCTGCGACAGCACATCGCCGCCAAGCCGGATTTGGCGCTGGATGATTGGCTGCTTGGGCTGCGAGCGGGTTTCCAACGGCTGTTAACGCACTTACAGAGGCATTACGCCGCCAAGACGCAGGGCGGCTATCTGACTCCGGTGGTCGAACAGAGACCCAGCCTGTCGAAACAGGTGGAGCAGATGTGCGGCGAACATAGCGAGATTCTGCACATGGGGGAGAAGATTCATGAAGAACTGGCGATTGTGATCGCCGAACAGAAGTTGCTCGTCGCGGACATTTGCGCTCGCGTTCAGCGATTCATGGCCATTGTCGCCGACCATGATCAGCGCGAAATCATGCTAACTATGTACGTCTTCAGCCAGGACATCGGTGAAACCGGCTAGTGCATTATCCAGTGATTCGTAGCAGGCTGTTATATAATGTCGGCCTGTTCGCTCACGGTCGGGGTACAGACCGCCTGCTCCCGACGCCAGGGTTTAACGCCGCGGGTTAATGAATGACGTACTATTGCGCCAATAGTCGTACGTGATCCGCCGTACAAGCTTCCAGCACTTCCAGATTGTACCCGCCCTCCAATACGCTCAAGACCCTTCCTTCGGAATACTGCAGCGCCCATTCCAGGATCTGGCGCAACATCTCGCCGAACATCTCGTTGCTGAGCCTCATGATCCCGAGCGGGTCCGCCTGATGGGCGTCAAAACCGGCCGAGATGATTATGGCCTGGGGTTCAAACGAGCGGACCGCCGGCTCGACCCGCGACTCGAACTCTCGGCGATAATCCTCATCGCCAGCGTTCGGCATGAACGAAATATTCAACGTGGCTTCGCGGCCCGCCCCCTGGCCGCGTTCCTCGGCGAATCCGGTGCCGGGGTAGAGAACTTTCGGATGCCCGTGCAGGCTGATAAACAGCACGGCCGGATCCGAGTAGAAGGCGTTTTGCGTCCCGTTACCGTGGTGCACGTCCCAATCGAGGATCAGCACGCGTTCGAGGCCGAATTCGTTGCGAAACACGTCGGCGGCCAGCACCGTGTTGTTGAACATGCAAAAGCCCATCGAGCGACTTTGCTCGGCGTGATGTCCCGGGGGCCTCACGGCGCAGAACGCCCGCTGGATCTCGCCTCTCCCGATCAGCCGCGCCGCCTCGATCGTCCCGCCGGCCGCGAGCAGCGCGATCTCGTAGCTGTCCGGGCCGATGGCGCTGTCGGGCGTGTCGATGTAGCGCTGATTCATCTCGCAGGCCTTGCGAAAGCGCTCGATGTAACCGCTGTGGTGGCGGGTTTCGAGCTGTTCGTGTTCCGCCGGCCGCGGCTCGATCCGCAGCGCCCGCGGCATCACGCCCGATCGATCGAGCCCCTTGCCTATCGCCTCCAGACGCGCCGGGCGCTCCGGATGTCTGGGGCCGGTCTCGTGTCGCTGATAGCGATCGTCGTGCAATATGCCAAGTTTTGTCATGCGGTTATTGTAGCACCTGACGAGCCGAAATTCACGCGTTCGCCTAACGAGTCCTCGACGCCCCGGATCGTTGCGGCGGCGGCGGGCGTCGCGGGCAAGGCGGCGGGTGCGTCGGGTCTCCGTGCCGAACGGTCTTTCGTAGCGGCCGAAGCACGTGTCGGCCGTCGTTTGAAGGCTCGCAAGTCTCCGAATAAGCGTCCGATATAAAGCGATCTGGGGCGTAAATATTAGGAAGGTACTCAAGATACTCACGTTTGCGCCCCTTGGTTTTGCGCACCTTTGAATTTTGGCGCGGTTGTGCGGTCGCGTGCGGCAGCTTGCGCGCGTGGGCGGCAGCGAGCGCTCGCTTGTTGCGGGGATTGTAACCACAGAGATACAGAGTCACGGAGAAGCCTCCTGACGAGGGCACGCGGGCGGACGGGGGGCGCGCGGGTCGCTTGTGAATCTAGATATTATAGTTTATAAAGAAAGTGGAGTCAAGTGAGCGAGGGAGTGACGGCGTGAAAAAGTGAGAACGTGAGAACGCGGGAAGGTAGTCGGGGATGGGAGGGTCGCGACGGGGGCGTCGGCGTTACATATGCGCCGGGCACGTTTCTTCGATTTCTAAATCGCGTCGCCGCCATCGCCGCGCGATGGGGGGGCTAGCCGTCCATTTTGCTTTCTCTGTTGGGAGTAACTGTTCGTTCTCCACGACGAAAGATCGTCCGGCACGGAACCCGGCCGCTCCGGCGTACGCGGCGCTTGCGGCGGGGGCTGCGCGGCTACGACGCCGGTTCATCCGGCAGTTCGTCGATCCAGCCCTGCATCTTGGCGACCATTTGCGGCATGCCGATGCGGTCGAAGAGATCGCGGGCCTTGGTCCACAGCTCGCGCGCCCCGGCGAGGTTGCCACGCTGCTCCTGCACGCTGCCCAGATTGGCATAGGCGTTGGCCATGCCCTCCTGAAGTCCGAGCTTCTCTTGAATATCGAGCGCTTGGCGGTGCATCCGTTCGGCTTCGTCCTGATTGCCGCGCTTCTGGTGGATCACGCCCAGATTGCCGTAGGCGACAGCTATGCCCTCCAGCCTGCCAAGTTTCTCGTCTATCTTCAGCGCCTGGCGGTGCATCCGTTCGGCTTCGTCCAGCTCGCCGCGCGTCATGTACATCAGCCCCAGGTTGCCGTACTGTTTGGCCATCCCCTCCAGTCGGCCGAGTTTTTCGTTGAGTTCCAGCGCCTGTCGGAGCATCCGTTCGGCCTCGTCCAGTTCGTCGCGCGTCAGGTGGATCATCCCCAGGTTGCCGTACGCGATGGCCATGCTCCCCAGCCGGCCAAGTTTCTCGTCGATTTCCAGAACCTTGCGGTACATCCGTTCGGCTTCGTCCAGTTCACCGCGCGTCTGGTGTATCGCGCCCAGGTTGCCGTACGTCGCGGCCATGCCCTCCAGACGACCGAGCTTCTCCTCGATCACTAGCGCCTTGCGGTGCATCTGTTCGGCTTTGTCTAGCTCGCCGCGCATTCGGTAGAGCAGGCCCAGGTTGCCGTACTGGTCGGCCATGCCCTCCAGCCGGCCAAGTTTCTCGTTGATCTCCATCGATTTGCGGTGCATCCGTTCGGCTTCGTCCAATTCGCCGCGCGTCTGGTGGATCAGCCCCAGGTTGCCGTACTGATCGGCCATGCCCTCCAGCCGGTCGAGTTGCTCATGGATCGCCAGTGACTTGCGGTGCAGCCGTTCGGCTTCGTCCAGATCGCCGCGCGCCCGGTGGATCAGCCCCAGATTGCCGTAGGCGGCGGCGGTATTGACGGTCACTTCGTCCGGGCCGATGATTGCCAGCGCCTTGTGGAGCAGCCGCTCAGCCTCGTCCAATTCGCCGGTGCGGTCGAAGAATTGGTAGCCGAGGTAAAGCACGCGCAGGTCGGCGGCGCCGTCGAGCGCCGCGGCGAAGTCCTGGCGGGCGTCTTCTACCCTGCCCTCCAGCGCGGCCTTGGCCGCCCGCTCGGCCAGCGCCAGCGCGACCTTGTCGGCGCGGGCTTGTGCGGCGCTCTCGGCCGCCGCGGCGCGCTGTCGGGCGTCCTTGGCGTCGCGCTCGGCTTGCTCGGCCCGCTCGAGCGCCGCCTTGGCTTCGGCCTGGGCCCGTTCGATCTCGGCCAGGGCCGATTCGGGCAGCAGCGGCACGCCGCGCTCGTCGTCGGGCGGCGCGATATCACCCTTGGCGAAAGCGACCAGGTGCTTGTCGATCTCCAGCTCGAACTCTTGTACGTCCTTGAACGGGCGGTAGAGCACTTTGCGCGTCTGCTCGAGGTGTTTGCGGAACGCCAGCACCTTGGCGAGCTGCGGCCCGGCGTCGGCCATCTGTCCCGGATCGATGCGTTTGAAAAAGACGAAGAGCGTCGGCGCGCCGGTCTTCTCAAAGCGCGCCAGCGCCCGGTGGAACTCTTCCTCGGTGTACGACGAGAAGCCGTGCTGCTCGGCGTCCGGCGCCGCCTGCCCCCAACGCCGCCACATGACCAGCACGAACACGTCGCAGGCGTCGACGTCGGCGTTGATGACCGCTTGCGCGCGGCGGCCGACCTGCGAGAGCGCGTCCTCCCAGCCCAACGGGACGAACTCGACGTCCGCCCCGCGGCCGAAGCCGGCGTTGAGTTGGTCGATCGTGTCCTTGAACGCACGGCGCTCGACCGCCAGATCGCCGGGCGAGGCGATGAAGACGCGGATGATTCGTTTCGTTACGGCCTGATCCGGCATTGGCACTTCCTTCCGTGTCACTCCCCTGCTTGCTTCCGCTCGATCATGCCAAGTCATGTTTGGTGCGGCAAGCCGCACCCTACCGCTTATTCGATGGTCGTTTGTCAGGCATAGCGGAAAGTGTACTCGATGAGGCGGCAAGACAGCAAGGTGACGACGAACTTAGGCGGGAGGACGGCGGTGCAAAAGGCGCTGGGCGGTCCTTTATTTTGGGGAACTGGATGTGTGTTGTTTTCCGTCGCCCCGCTGGGGCTTTGGGTGTTTGTGTGGGGCGGTTACCGGGCGTTTCACGCCCGGCTACTGACCGTCGCCCCGTTGGGGTTTAAGTCAGCATGCCGACGCGGAAAGCCGTCGGCATGGCGCCCGGCTCGCCCCCGCTCCTCCGGAGCGGAGTTCGTTATTGGGGACTTGATCCACGGGTTACGCTGCGCTCCACCCGCGGCCAAGCGCCTAAGCCCCTGCGGGGCTGCTTGGCGGGAGGCGGCAGGGCGGGGCTTTCTTCCTCGATAATCGTTTGCCAAGCAAGGCGAAGCGGTTACCGGGCGTTTCACGCCCGGCTACTGACCGTCGCCCCGTTGGGGCTTTGAAGTCGATGGAGACCGGACGCTACGCTGAGGCCGTTCGGCGCGTGACCCGCTCGCTTGCGCTCGGGGTTTTGATTGTATTAACCCGCTCGCTGTCGCTCGGGGGGGCTGATTGTATAAACCCGCTCGCTTGCGCTCGGGGGCTGATTGTTTGAATCCGCTCCCTGGCGCTCGGGGGGGCTGATCGTATAAACCCGCTCGCTTGCGCTCGGGGCTCTGTTTGGCCCGTTGCTGTGACGTCCTGGGTACTGATAGGCGTGTCGCTGAGGCTTGAGGTACTGATCGGCCCGACGCGACTGGTCGGAAGCGCTTACACGACGGAGTCGTAGTTGTTTTGGTAATCTTCGTTGTCGGGATACAGATCCAGGGCGGCGAGGAAATCTTCGGCGGCTTCACTGTCGAAATCGCCGCCGAGGGAGGCGTAGAAGAGGCCGCGGCGGTTGAAGGCCTCGGCGAGGCTGAACTTCGAGGTTTCGTTGTCGTTGTCGAGATCGTAGGCGGCCTGGTAGGCGGCGATGGCCTGGCCGTGATCGCGGGCGTCGACGCGTTCGTCACCCCAGGTCATGAAGGCGCTGATCGCGTTATCGCGATAGGTCGTTTCAGTATCGTAAACTTCGTAGGCGTGCTGGTAGGCGTAGGCGGCGTTCTTGTAATCGCCCTCGGCCAGATACTGATCGCCGAGCAGGCTTTGAGTTTCGGCCAACTTACGCTGGTAGGTGAGGTTTTCGGGATCCAGCTCATACGCGGCCTGAAAGGCGATCTGTTCGTCGCCGATCTCGCCGTCCGAGCCGATTCGCCGATACTCCAGGACGCGGCCGGCGTTATAAAACGCGGTCGCGATATGGCTCTGAAGCTCCTCGTCGCCGTCGTCGATCGCGGCGAGGTAGCTCTTGGCCTGCGTCAGTTCCTCGATGGCGCGTCCTGGATCGCCGACGCGGGTTTTATATTCGCTGCGGGCCAGATAGCCTTCCGCCATCGCGCGGTTAACGTCGTCGCTTTGCGGATCGAGCGCGTAAGCGGCCTCGAACTGGCTCATGGCCTCGATCAGGTTTCCGCTTTCGAGCGCGTCGCGCCCGAGCGCGACGTAAGCCTGAGCCTCGTCCGACGTATAGTTCGAGGCGCCGTCGCTCAGGCTGGACGCGTATGCGAGCGTTTCAGCGGCCAATTCGTGCTTGCCGAGTTTGAGTTGCACCTGGCCGAGCAGGTTTTGCAGGTAGGCGGCGCGCGGGGCGATTTCGACGAGAGCCTCCAGCTTCGATTCGATCTGGGCGGCCTGCGCTTCGTTCGCGCTGCTGATAGCCAGTTGGAACTGCGACAAGCCTTGTTGTGCTTGCCCCTGAAGAATCAGATTCTCGGCCAGCATCGTGCGCGCCACGGCATCGGAGGGCGCACGTTTCGTCAGCGCGAGCAACAGCCGCACGCCGTCGTCGCGCCTGTCCGGATCTTTGGTCATGATCTCGGCCTGCTCGAGGACATATTGGTCGTCCTGTTGCAGGATTTTGGCGTTCAACGCGTCGGTGTCGAAGCCGTATTCCGGGGCCAGATAATGAGCTTTTCCGAAATAGGCCTCGGCCTTGGGGAAATTGCCCTGGTCGAGTTCGATCGCGCCGAGTCCATGAACCACCAGGCCGTTGGTCGGGTTCTTTTTTATCAGCCCGTCCAGCAACGAGCGGGCTTCGTCATATTGGCCGTTTATGCGGAGCGCGGCGGCTTGCTTGATCGTGTTTTGGTCGGCCTCGCTCAATGGGGCTGAAACTGGGGCGGCGGATTGACTCTGAAGTTGGATCGCCGCCAGTTGCGAATATACGTCGTCGGCGTAGCTGCTGGAGGTCGTCCCCTCCGTGGAAAACCAAGCCGCCGGCCCGAAGCCGGCGGCGTTTGATCCAGAATAGGTCTGTGCGACGCCGTTCAGAGTCGCGTCGAGAAGCGATGTAAGTCCTGTGTTTATGGTATTATTCGTTGATATATACATTGTATGGACTCTGCTAGCCGCACTTATGCGTGCTGTTAGTGTTCGATACGCTGGATAAGTCGGGCAAGCGGAAAATAAAAATCGGGGAGAGTCTTATAATCGCGCGGCCGAAGCCGCGGCGGTCGCCGTGATTCGCGGTTATCGGCATGATGCGCCAAGCTTGAAAACATCGGCGCTGTTACTGGCCTAGTCGGTATTACAAACCAAGCGACGCCAGTTTCTTTTTGGCGGGACGGCCCGCGCTGTTCCAGCCGCGCAGGCGGTAGTATTCGCTGAGCATTTTCTGAAGCGGCGGTTTCTTGCCTTTGGCTGGGCCGGCGGGCATGGGAGTGCGCAGCATACGTTCGGGCAGGGTGTCGTCCTTCTTGGTAAAGCCCGCCTTCAGGTTGTATAAGCGCTCGATATTCCAGATTCGTTCGCCGGCGGCCAGCATTTCCGCCAGGTCGTAATCGAATCCGGTTGAGGTTTTGAGCATATCGAGCATTTCGGGGGCGCCGATCGAGAAGGTGGTGAACAGGCAGATGCCGGCCGAATCCAGGGCGGCGGTCAAATCCTGAAAGGCGATGTTCATCGCCGCCTTCCCTTTCGAAGTCAAGGGATCCATTTTCCGGGGAACGCCTAGAATCTCCGACGAGATCATGTAGCCGCGGACGTGACAGGCGCCGCGGTTCGAGGTGGCGTACTGCAAGCCCATTCCGAACGCTCCGCGTGCGTCGTATGCGGGGAACTCCTGTTTTTTGACGCCCATGAACAGGTCGGGGCGTTTGAATTTGGCGGCCATGCGGGCGGAGCCTTCGGCCATGATGTCGCCGAAACCGCGGCGATAGCCGATCTTCGTCATCATATCGACGACAGCCGCCCCGTCGCCGAAGCGCAGGGCTCGGCCGGTCTGCTTGCGCGTGACGGCGCCGGCCTCGTACAATTCCATCGCACACGCGATCGTCGCGCCAGCCGAGATCGTGTCCATGCCGAGTTCGTTGCAGACGTAGTTCGCCTTAGTGCAAGCGTTCAGATCGCTTACGCCGCAATTGGCGCCCAAGGCCCAGATCGTTTCGTACTCGGGGCCTTCGCCGGCGCCGGCGTACTTTCCTTCGGCGATGCGAGTAACGCGACCGCAGGCGATTGGGCAAGCCATGCACGCCCGTCGGCGGATCAGGATATCCCGCGCGATGGTTTCCCCGCTGATCTGGTCGGCGTTTTCGAACTGTCCCTGCTGAAAATTTCTGGTGGGGAGGAGCCCGCATTCGTTGATTACGTTCACCAAAACGGCCGTACCGAAGCTCGGCAATCCTTCGCCCGTGACGGCGCCGGCCTTGAGCTTTTCCAGAGCGTCCAGGCAAGCGGCGCGAAAGCCGACCGGCCGGGCCGCGGACACGCCGCCCGTGCCGCGTACGGCGATCGCCTTTAGATTCTTGGCGCCCATGACGGCGCCGACACCGGATCTGCCGGCGGCGCGATTTTTGTCGTTAATAATGCATGCAAAGCGGACGAGTTTTTCGCCGGCGGGACCGATCGAGACGCATTTGAACTCGTCTCCGAATTGCAGATGCAGCAGATCCTCGGTTTCGTGAACGTCCTTGCCCCAGAGTTTTTTCGCCGGCAGCAGTTCAACTTTGTCGTCGTCGACGACGATCATCGACGGTTTTTTCGCGGCCCCTTCCAATACGATCATGTCGTAGCCAGCGTACTTCAGTTCTGGGCCGAAATATCCGCCGGAGTTGGATGACGCGATCGCCCCGGTGAGGGCGCCCTTGGTCACGGCCATGAAGCGCCCGCTCGCGACGGCGGTGGTTCCGGTGAGCGGTCCGGTGGAGAAGATGAGCTTGTTCTCCGGGGCGAGGGCGTCCACATTCGGATTGGTCTCGTCCATGATCATTTTCGTCGCCAAGCCGCGGCCGCCGATGTAGGCGCGCGCCAAGTCGGGATCGAGAGTTTCCGTGCGAGCTTCGCCGCGGGTCAGGTCGATGCGTAGTATCTTACCGGCGTAGGCTGACATCATGCCGTCACCTCCTTCAGCGTATGACGCAGGCGTTGAGCGTAAGCCCGGCGTGCGGCGGCGCCGTCGCGCTCCTCGAAGTCGAAGCCGAGAGCGCCGTTGCAGACGCGCACGCATTCCGGATCTCCGCCGCACAGATCGCATTTCCGCGCCAGGCCGTTCCAATAACGGATCGCCCCGAAGGGACACGCCATGACGCACAGTCGGCATCCGATGCAGCGTTCCTCATGCACGACGACGGCGTTGGTCTCGGGGTCGCGCGCCAAGGCGCCCGAAGGACACACGCGCATGCACGGTGCGTCGGCGCATTGCATGCAAACCATCGGGATATACACGGCGTCGTCGACGAACACCGCCACGTGGACGTGGGCGCGCGAGGGGCGAAATTCGCCGCTATGTTTGGCGGAGCACGCCAATTCACACATGCGGCAACTCGTGCACAGATCGGGATTTACGGTGAGCGTTTTCATTCGGGACATAGGCGTCATCTCGCTTTCCAGGCGCGCCAGATGTTGATCGTGGCGGCGCCGTTCCAAAGGCCGAAGATGCAGAGCAACACGCCTTGCATGTCGCCGTGGACGAGCCAGATAGCTCCGGGAATCAGGCAGCCGAGCGAGGCCAGCGCTGAAAAGAGCAGATTCAAGGGGGTAACGAACGGTAGTCGCAACAAGGTCAGCCCGGACAATGCCAGCAGTCCGATCCCCACGACGCGCGCGGTCCAGACCAATGCGACGATCGATCCGTCATACAAGGCGTCGCCGCTGACGCCGACGAGCCCCAGGCCGAATCCGACGTAGAGAAACAGCACGCCGGACAACATCAAGCCGAAGGGGGATTCTCCGCCCGTGTCGCGTCGAGGCGGCGGCCGATTCTCTTGAAAATCGTTTTCCGGCGACATGCTCATGCGGGCGTTCCGCTCTATTCGATTTGTTCGTCGGAGGGTCGTTCCCGGACGGCCTGCTCCACGGCGATCTCGACGAATCCGTTCATGCCTGAAATTGTCGCATGTTCGGCGAGCCGGTAGATATAGTCGCTCGCCAACTTGGCGAAGCGCTGATTTTCCAACTCGGCGCGAAGTTCGTTCTGTATTTCGGAGAACGGCGTTTTCGTGGCCGACATGATCTCTCCGCACTGGGCAATGTACCACCCGGTCTCGGTCTGGATCGGTTGGGTATATCGGCCTTGATCCAACTCGAAGATCGGCTGCGTGACGATATCCAGCGGGGCGCGCAGCGGCTGGCCGATCTGGCCCCACGATCCGCCGTCGGCCGCGTGTACGCCGCGCGAATACTCCCGCGCGACTGTCTGAAAATCCTGCTCCGACAATTTCTCGAAGGCGGCGCGGATGTGGCGCATAGCTTGCAGTTTGGCGCGGGCCATGGCCGCTTTCGTCGCGGTTTCGGATTGGACGCCGCTCGGCAGAAATGCCGCGTAGGGGGCCGCGATCAGTCGCAATTCGCGCGTCTCCTCCGTGCAATACTGCGTGATGTTTCGGCGATAGTGGGCGAGCAACTCGTCGCGACGAATGCGAATTTGAGGCGCCAGGATATCGTGCGTATAGCCGCTGACCATCACCTGTCGTTTGATCATCGCCCGCGCCTGTTCGACGGTCAGGCCGTTATCCTGAAGGTGATTTTCGTAACGAGCTCGACTATCGCCGAACGATTGCGATATGCGTTTGTCTATCTCGCGATCGACCGCGTCCTCCAGCATCTGATGGCGTTCCTCGGGCAGTTTCGAGAAAGCCTCTTCGAAAACCAGCATCGAACCGATGGTGTTGCGAACGTGTTCCTGCAGGCGCTGCCGTAGCAGATCGGTAAATCCGCGCGGCGTTTGAGTCGAGCGTGTTTGCTCGATCCAATCTCGCAGGGGGTACAGAATTTCCGCGACCGAGAGGGAGTTGTTGTTCACCATCAATATATCGCTGCGAATCGAGTTTGGCGACGGTTGCACCGGCTCGGGCAAGACGGGAGGCGGCGCCGCGGGCTTCGGCCGTTCGATGCGCGGCGGCTCGGTGACGACGACTTTGCCGGTGCGTACGCGTTCGCGGCGGTCGGCCGCCAGTTCGCTCTCTGTCTTTAACACAGGTCGGCGAGCTCCGCTCGGCGCGGGCTTGGCCGCCGGTTCGCTTTCTGTTTTTACCGCAGGACGGGGAGCGGTCGGCGCGGGCTTGGCCTCTGGTTCGCTTTCTGTTTTTACCGCAGGACGGGGAGCGGTCGGCACGGGCTCGGCCTCTGGTTCGCTTTCTGTTTTTACCGCTGTGCGAGGAGGGGGCGGCGTCGGCTTGGCGGCCGGTACGCTTTCTGTTTTTACCGCTGTGCGGGGAGCGGTCGGAGTCGGCTTGGCCTCCGGTTCGCTTTCTGTTTTTACCGCTGGGCGGGGAGCGGTCGGCGCCGGCTTCACCGCCGGTATGTTTTCCGTTCTGAACACAGGTCGGCGAGTCCAAGGCGGCGTCGCCGCCAGTTTGCTTTCCGTTCTGAGGACTGGTCGGCGAGCGTCCGGCGGCGGCTTCGCCGCGATTTCGCCGTCGCCGTGCCGGCAGGCCGGCACAAGCACCGCCGACAATCCCGTTCCCAATATTAACAGCATGTTTAATCGGTTCATGGGAAACTAATATAACGTAGCGGGGGCAGGTTTCCAAATAGGGGGAGCGTATATCCCGCTGTAGAGAGGGTTCAGGGTTCAGGGTTCGGTGTTCAGTCAGGCTAACGAAAAGCCGCACAATCCGCGTTACTGTACTGTCTCCGAAATAACGCATCGTAAGCATCGCATGACGGCGAGCACGCTTGAATGCTTGGCGCCGACCGGTCAGAAGCCCGGGGCTCTTCATCTGGATACGAAGCGTTGTTTTTGAGGCATTCGACTAGTGCTCTGTCATGCTTGAGTTTTCGGGTACAACCGTCGCTGCTTGAGGCGAACGTGGCCGTCAAACTGCCAGAACGCGCATCGCAAGCAAGCGTCCCACGCAAGCCATCGCCGCTTATTCGGGCGCTTGCTTGCGCTGCGCGTTCTGACGGCGTAACACGGGCGAGACGCCCGTGCCACCCGAAAATTAAACTGTGACAGGGCACTAGAGATCGCCCTCTTTCTGGGCGTTGGTTTTCAATAACTTCATGGCCGCCGCGTCTTGCAGGCGGTTGAGGTCGGTCCAGAAGGTTCCCTCGCCGGCGAAGATGAGGCGGATGCTTTCCGGGTCGAACTGCTCGGCGAAGATGTAGAGGTTGTAGGCTCGGCCCGTGCCGAAGGCCTCGATCAGCATGCGTTTGCCGTCGGCCTCGGATTGGTTGAGCATTTTTTCGACGCCGGCGCCGGCCTTGCCGAGCACGCGGGTTTTTTCGGCGTCGAGCAGGGCGATTTGTTTCTCGATGCGGGCGACTTCGAGATCGCGTTGGGCGTCGATTTCCTCGGCGAGTTTGGCGCCCTCGGCGAGGATTTCGGCGACCTTCTTGCGCGTGTCGGCCTGGACCTCCTCGCGGGCGATGTCGATTCGCACTTTCGCGGTTTCGAGTTCGGCCTTGACCTTGGCCGTCTCGCGTTGTTTCTGTCGCGTGAGTTCCTCTTCCTTGGCTATATAGCCGCGCTGGATCGTGGTTTTGAGGTCCATTTCCTCGCCCTCGGCGGCCGAGCCGCCGTGGACTTCGAAGTTTTGGATCAGGGCGATGAGGATTTCGATGTCTCTTTCGGCGGCGACGCGTTGGAGGGTTTCGGTGACCGAGCGCTGGTAGAGTTCGCGTTTTTCGCCGCGGATGAAGTCGGTGCTGTCGTATTCGGAGCCGATGTTGCGGCAGATGCTGCGGATCTGGCCGAGGACGATTTCCTTGATTTTCTGGACGTCGCCGAAGCGGGCGATCATTTCGGAAGCGTGCTCGGGATGGCGTCCCCAAACGACGGTGACCTCGATTTCGATGGTGAAGCCGTCGCGCGAGGGGAAGCGGATGTTCTCCATGATGTTTTCGGAGCGCAGCTGGGTGATTTCGTTGTATCCGATTTGCACGACCGAGACTTTGTGGACCTTGGGGTTTAGGTAGTAGATGCCGGGTTGGAGGATTTTCTTGAGCACGCCGCGCTGGCCGACGTCGGCGAGTTTTTGGACCTGTCTTTTTTGTCCCTCGCTGACTTCGCCGTCGGGACCGATGACGGACTCGGTCAGAATTTCGACGCCGGGCATATCGCCGAGCTGCGAGGTTACGACGCCGCAACATCCGAGCGGCACGACGACGGCGCCGGCTAGTTCGATTTTGTAGGCGCGTGGGTTTAGTCGATACGTTCCGGGCGTCAGGACTTCGCGTTGGATGCCCTGAAAGCCCTCGTCGACGACCTCGGAATCCTTATCCCAGGGTTTGCCGGCCAGGCTGGTGACTATGCCGACCTGGGGCCATTCGCCTTCGGCGGTGGGGGCTTGGTAGTGGGCTTCGCCGGCGGCGAGCACTTCGCGCCAGGTTTGCGGATCGCCGGCGGGGATCTGGATCAGGTCGTGGATTTCCCAATCCCAGACCCAAGGATTGAAGAAGTAGCGGCCCGGTCCCAAGGCTTGACGCTGGATGCCTTTTTGGCCTTCCTCGGCGATGATCTGGCCGGGCTCGAGAGGCTCGCCGGTTTTGCGGATCAGAACGAGGCATTTGTCCGGGTAAACGTAAGCGCGGCAGGCGACCCAGACGTATGCCAGGCCGGCGCCCAGTATGATTAAGACGAATCCGGCCAAGCCCGAAAATGTTTTTGAAAGAGACATCGTATTTCTCCATGGTCTCTGTTGATGTCACCACTACAGGTACGGCATTATTCCGGCTTCGGCGCCTTCGCGCGCGAGTCGGCGGCGGCCGACAGGTTTCGGAATATGTCGGCGAACGGTCCTTCGGTGCTGGCGAGCACGGATTTCACGGCCGGTCCGAGCTTCTGATAGAAGAAGTACTGGGCGTAGCTTTCGCCGCCGCCGAAGGCGGAGACGGCTTGCCGCAGAGGTTCGGCCTCGGCCTGGTAGTTCAGGCGGACGACTTCGGCCTCGGCCTGTCCGCGCGAGAGCATGGCTTCGGCCGTCTCGCGGGCGGCCTCGAGGGTCAGTTTGACGACTTCGAGCCGTTTGTTGGCTTCGGTGAGGGCGACGGATTTTCTCTGTTCGGCGTCGATGGTTATGGCGACGACCTCGCGATTGGCCTGGCCGATGTCCTGGTTCTGTTTCTGCAATTCTTCCTGCTGAACGAGTTGGGCCTGGGAATCCGCGAGCCTGATTTCGTTTTCGTATTGCGTAATTTTCTGAGTGGCCACCTGGCGGTCGCTGATCGGATTGGCGATCTCAGCCGGCGGCTCGATGCGTCGCATGAGGACGGCGCGGATTTCGATGCCCTGTTCGAGGCAGCGGGTGCGCAGGCCCTCGAGGACGCGATCCTGGAAAGCTTTGCGGGTGTCGCCGGAGATGAATTCGCGGGCCTCGAGTTTGGATCCTTCGATGCGGGCGAAGGATTTCATGTACGGGATGATGAGCTTGCCGATGATGTCGCCGTGGTCTCCGATGGCCGCCATGACGTAGGGGGCCATGTCTTGGCGGATGGCGTATTCGACGGTGCCCTCGATGACGATGTTGAAGCTGTCCTTGGCGGGGAAGTGGATAGCGTCCTTATTTCGGAGGTCGAGCGTGTGGCTGCGGGTGTCGATCAGATCGACGCGCCACAGGTAGGGATTCATGAAATACAAGCCGGGGGGGAGGACGGCCGGTTGCACGCCGCGTTCTCCCTCGTTGACGACGTAGCGGTTGGCGTTTTCGGGTTCGAGGCCGGCGCGAAGGGTTTGGACGCCAACGCTGCCCTTGGGAATTTGGATCTGCTTGTAGCGTTTTACGTCGTACGCGTGCGGATTGATGTTGTGTCGCCCCTGTCGCAGGTATTCGGCGAGGGGTCCGCGTTCGTCCGGTTTGGTCGCGACAATTTTACCGGAGGGCAGTGATTTGCCGTATTTGCGCACGAGCACGCCGATTTCGTCCTGTCCGATGAAAGTCGCCGGTTCGAGGCTTCTTTCCCAGAAGAAGGGATCGTAGAAATAACGGCCTTCGGGTTTCACGCCGTATACGATGCCCTTGTATGCGGTCGAGTCTTCGGGCTCTCCCAGCTTTTTTAGCAGGGCGGGGTAGAGCACGACTTGTCCCGCGGCTTCGGCGGGCAGAGTCCGGCCGACCTTACGTACCAGGGTCAGCACCTTGCCGGTTGGAACCTCGACCCGCATAACAAACCAGACGTAACACAAGACCGCCACGGGCAGTAGAAACAATAGCAGGAGCAGCAAGCCGCGGCCGGACAATGTCGGCAGTTGCGGTTGCAATCCGCGCTGTTGTGAAAACGGTGAACCGTTCGGTTGCGAACCGTCGGGCGGTGGAGGCGGTACAATGGCCATCGCGTCATCCTCGTTTCAGGCAGGAGCAATCCGTCAATCGGATGCTATTCATTAACGTTTAATTCACGCCCGCACCGGGCGCAATATTTTGCGTTGCGCGGATTGGGGTGATCGCATTGTTCACAAGTATATTTGTCGCGCGGCCGGGATTTTCGCCCGCGTTTTGCTCCGCCCAACAGCACGGCGCCCAGCATCAGCAGCA
>Ga0180434_10004954_pt1 | contig 15925 bp, 11 predicted proteins | sample SS_ome_7_FD_132453 | JGI IMG/M metagenome (GOLD analysis project Ga0180434, IMG submission 132453) | Hypersaline lake sediment archaeal communities from the Salton Sea, California, USA - SS_1_D_2 metaG | ecosystem: Environmental > Aquatic > Non-marine Saline and Alkaline > Hypersaline >...
AATGCGGTTGCTGACTCGGTCCATCTCACCAAGAAGGTTTTCCAGACCCTCGTGTTTGAAAAGTATCTGCCAAGTGCCAGCATCCATCTTGCGAATGATATCGGCAACCTGCCTCGGCAGCTTGTGCACTAGACGGCCAAGATTGTAGGCTCCGAGACCTATGCTCTTTAGCGCCCCCCGGGGTGAGAGTTTCTCAAAGAACAGCTTTCGAGCGTAAGGTTCCATCGCACCTGCGAGATCAAATTTCGGATCCAACTCCTTCGCCGTGCTTGTGACCATCACAAAAGACCGAGCAAGTAGCACAAACTCGCGTGGCAGAAGAGCCCCATTGTCTCGAGCTACGCGTGTCACATCCGCAAATACGCTACCTGTATCCAAACGCTTCAGCGGCATGCCGTAGTATCTATCCAGCAAATCGACCATATCACTTTTCAGCCGCTCACGGTTGCCGGCGGCAGGAAACATCCCAAGGTCCGTGCATTGTTGGACTACAAGTTCCATGTCGTGTCGCGTCAGCGCAATCAACACATTGGCCACCTGACTTCTGAGTTCAGCCGTTAAGTGTCCGCTGTTGCCGAAGTCAACAATCGCCAGCGTCCCGTCTTCCTGGACAAGGAGATTGCCCGGATGTGGGTCTGCGTGGAAAAGCCCCAATTCAAAATACATATGCATATAGGCACTGGCCAATCTCTCGGTCAGCTTGCTGCGATCGATTGCGTGTTGCTTCAACCGATTTCTGTCACCGATATTGAAACCTTCGAGCCATTGGAGGGTGAGAACGTTTGAGGTCGTCAGGTCCCAATAGACCATAGGCGTTCGCACGCCTTCGAAATCAATAAAGGCTTCGTGAAACTTGCTGGTGAAAGAAGCTTCAGTGATGAACTCCAGTTCGCGCCGCATGCTGCGCTCGAATTCTTCGACAATCAGGGTCGGTCGGTAAACCCTGATTTCTTCGACATGCCGCTCGGCGTAGCGCACGAGGTCGGCGAGAAGCTCGATATCGGCGAGAACTTTTCGCTCAATGCCGGGACGTTTCACCTTCATCACAACATCTTCGCCGTTCTTGAGTTTCGCACGATGCACTTGCGCGAGTGATCCAGACGCTATTGGCTCATTGGAAAAGGAATCGAACAATTCGGATAGTGAAGCGCCGAGTTCGCGCTCAACTACTTGACGAGCCTCTTCTCCACCAAAAGGCGCCACCTGATCCTGAAAGCGGCGGAATTCCTGAATGATCGAGTCTGGGAGAATGTCAGGTCGAGTGGAGAGAACCTGTCCGAGCTTCACGAAGGTGGGGCCCAGTTCTTCCATCACCAGTCCGAGGCGCCGAACAATCGTTTCCTCATCCAGCTTTGCCGGTTCTCGAACGGGGCGCGACACCAAACCCTTCCCACGAGGCAGGTACCGGTGCAAATTGAGACGGTGTACAAAATAACTGAGACCGTGCTTGGCCAGGACAAGAGCGACCTCTGTCAGACGCTGGGCCTTGCGAGATGTTCGAGCAATATTCGGAATGGCCACGCGGAGTTCCCCCGGAAAAGCCGGTGAAAACAAACCGACTGGCTATTGAAGAGGACTTGCAGTCTGCCCTCCCAACGCAGTTCTATCTTGACGCGTCGATCTTAGCAGAGCCACACCGGCGAATCAAGGTACGGAACGCTCATGTGCCTTGGCATGGCCGCCAGCAAAGATTTCCTTGACAGAGCGGTATTTGCACCTATACTAACAAAAGAGCAACTTGATATATCAACTGAAAGGCAAAGAATTGAGCAAAAGCCTTCTGCCAATCATTGTGACAGTATTGGTCACTGTAGTCGTCGCCGTGAAGGCGACGGTCGGCGTGACCGCCTGTCTCGCGCTGGGCAGTGGGTGAGGCTCCTGATTTTCGAAACTCCGACGCCAGAACCCGCCGCCGAAGAAGCAGCGGGTTTTTTTGTCACGTTATGACTTACAGGAAATGACAAGATTGACGACAAGATCAAGCAAAGGAACGGGAACAGTAAGAATGGCCGAGTGGTTTGAGCAATTTTTTGACGGTCTATACGGAGAAGTATTGGCGACGCGATTCGACAATGAAGAAACGCTGAGACAGGCCGACAAGATCAAGCTTCAGTTGAGATTAAGAAAGGGTGAACGAGTCCTGGACATCCCTTGCGGAATGGGACGTTTGATGCTCCCGCTTGCCAGACTGGGAATATCAATGACGGGTGTTGATCTATCGGAGCTCTATCTGAAACGTGCACGACAACATGCGGAAAAAGAAGGACTCGACGTTCGCTTGATTCACAAAGACATGCGTGATATTCCGTTTGATAGCGAGTTTGACGCAGCGTTCAACTGGTACGGAAGCTTCGGGTATTTTTCCGATGAGGATGAGGTCACCTATTGCCGAAAGGTCCTGCAGGCGCTCAAGCCCGGCGGCCGGTTCCTGACTGAAGGAATGAACAAGTCGTGGGTGACTGCGCACTTTGAACCCCACATTAAGAGAAAAGTGGGCGAAGTCGACATTGATGACCGTGTCCAGTTTGACCCCAGGACAGGTCGGATCCACTCGATAATGAAGTTCACAAAGGGGAACGTATCAAAGCTAAGAAATCTGATCATGAAAACCTTCGATGCAAAGGACATTCGCGGGGTACTGCGAGCTGCTGGTTTTCGTGAAATTGAGCTTTTCGGACATTCTTTTGGCGACGACGCGGTGACTCGTTTCATTCGTCATTCCCCCCGATTCATTGCTGTGGCAAGGCGGCCGAAGGCCTAAGACCGGTAGTACAAGAAGTGTGGCATTGCAAGGAAGTCTGCTTTGAAGACAATCTGCTTGCACAACAAAAGTCGAATCGAAGCGTTCCTGAGGCGAAACACTTTTCTCCACATCTACAGCATTGGTGATCTTGATGATCACTCTTGGCATCATACAACGTGGCACGCCTCAGAGGAAAATGGGGATCTCAAAGCTATCGCTCTATTGTACAGTCGCCTCAGCAAGCCGGTACTGCTCGCCTTGGGCGACGACGAAGTGCCGGTTCTGAAGGAGCTGCTTTGCGACATAGTCTCGCTCCTACCGGAGGAGTTCTATTGTCACTTGAGCGAGGGGCTATCAGGGACCCTTGAAAGGCATTACAAGCTTTGCTCCAACGGTGAACACTACAAGATGGGGCTGACACATCCTTCCAAACTGGATTCTGTCGACAACTCCAGAGTTGAGGTACTTCCGGTCACGTGCGCCGAAGAGCTGCTCGCTTTGTACGAAGAAAGCTATCCGGGACATTGTTTCGAACCGGCGATGTCGGACACCCAACAGTACTGCTGTGTAAGAGGAGTGGAAGGAGTGATCAGCGTAGTTGGTGTCCATGTGTGTTCCGAGAGATACGGGGTAGCTGCTATAGGAAACCTCACAACGCATCCGGATCATCGTCGAAAAGGTCATGCGCGATCTATCATATCCTGCCTATGTAAGAACTTGCTGAGAAGCGTCGCTCATATAGGTCTCAACGTAAAGTCCGACAACGTGGCTGCCATTCGATGCTATGAACAGTTGGGCTTCGAAATTATCGCCAATTATGAGGAACTCAACGCTTGCCGAACATAGACCTATATGGAATGCCGTCGAAGAACAAAGCTCCGATGGCGAAGCGGCGTGTCCATTTCCTTTGAAAACAGGTGGCAGCGCTGCTAAAATCTAATTTCTTGCCGGTCGAAGGCCGGTGGCATTCTTTGTTACGTCTGAAGGGGTCCGATTCATGGCATTGGTCGTATGCAAATTTGGTGGCACGTCGGTTGCCGACGCTGAAAGGATCAAAAACGTTGCTGCGCGACTAGTCGCAGCCAAGGAAGCCGGTAATGACGTGGTCGCTGTAGTCTCTGCTCGTGGTAAGCGAACAGATGAATTGCTCGCGCTGGCGGCAGAGATCACGCCTGACCCTGAGAAACGCGAACTGGACATGCTTGTATCAACAGGGGAGCAGGAATCCGTCGCCCTCATGTCGATGGCAATTCACGCGCTCGGACATTCGTCCGTTTCGCTCATCGCCTCGCAGATCGGCATGATGACAGACACAGCGCACACAAAGGCCAAGCTGCTGAGCATAAATACCGAACGCATCCAGACGGAGCTTCAGAATGGCAATATCGTGATCGTTGCAGGTTTTCAGGGGGTGGACTCCGACCTGAACATTACAACACTCGGGCGCGGCGGTTCAAACCTCACGGCCGTGGCCCTTGCAGGAGCCCTGAAGGCGGATGTCTGTGAGAACTATACTGATGTCGACGGGGTATACACTGCCGACCCCAATACCGTACCGGACGCCCGCAAGCTGGACGCCATCTCGTATGACGAAATGCTCGAACTCGCCAGCCTTGGGGCAAGCGTGCTGCAATCTCGTTCCGTCGAGTTTGCCAAGAAATACTCCGTCCCCATTGCCGTGCGGTCCAGCTTCTCTCACGCGCCTGGCACGCTTGTGACAAACAAAGTCGAAGGAATGGACAAGATCTACGCCCGTGGCGTCGCAATAAACAACAAAGAAGCAAAGATCACAATCCTTGATGTGCCCGACAAGCCGGGTGTGGCAGCAAGCATTCTGAAGGGTATCGTGGGGAACAACATCGCCGTTGACATGATCATCCAGAATGTGAGCCACGAGGGACATACCGACCTGACCTTCACGGTACTCAAGACCGACCTCAATGACGCCTTGCATACAGTGACAAATCTTGCCGGGAAAGTCGGCGCATCCAAGGTCACATACGATGAGAACGTCGCCAAACTGTCTGTTGTCGGATTGGGAATGCGAAGTCACTCAGGCGTTGCACACAAAATATTCGCGGCCCTCGCCGACGAGGACATAAATATCCAGACGATCACGACCTCAGAAATCAAGGTTTCCTGTCTGATCCAGGCGAAAGACGCGATAAGGGGAGCTCGCGCCGTGCACAGGTCTCTGCAACTCCATAAGGAATCGCCCGTCGTAGACTCCGAAATCCGCCACATTGGCGAACAGGAAGCTACCGCACACCGCAGCGTTTTGACAGAACTTCTCGATGAAGAGGTTCAGCGGCTAAACGGAATGGAAGACATCGTGGTCCTGACCGCGGAAGCCGACAGGAGTGAGGCCAAGATAACGATGAACTCAGTTCCGGATCATCCTGGCGTTGCTTCACAGATTCTCAAGTGCTTCGCAGACCGCGGGATCAGTCTGAATGTGATTCTTCAAAACGTGAGCCATCACGGCGTAACAGATTTTACTGTGACCGTTCTTCGAGATGACCTTCCGAAGGCACTCGAAGCCGCTGAAGAAGCCAGAGGAAAATTGAATGCCGCTGGCGTCACTTCCGATCGGGGACTCGCCATGGTTTCGATAGATGGCGTGGGAATGAGGAGCCACACTGGCGTAGGTGCCAAGATGTTTGCCGCCCTCGCCGAAGCCGGTGCCAACATTCAGATGATCAGCACCTCTGAAATCAGGATCTCCTGCGGTATTGACGAAAGAAACGCCGATGACGCAGTGACGTCCTTGAGAAAAGCTTTTGAACTGAGCTAATACAGTACGATATCCCATTTTGTTGCATCCGGAAGATGCTTCTAGGCTAGGCGGTTGAGCATGCCCATCGAATTTGAAAAGCGATACAACCCCAAGACAGTCGAGTCCAGCTCTTACAAACTCTGGGAAGACAGCGACTGTTTTCACGCAGAGGTCGAGCGCGACCGTGTGCCTTATACGATTGTCATCCCGCCACCAAATGTGACTGGCGTGTTGACTCTGGGCCACGTGCTCAACAACACTATTCAGGACATCCTCGTTCGTTGGCAGCGGATGTCAGGCAAAAACGCTATGTGGCTGCCCGGCATGGATCACGCCGGTATAGCCACGCAAAACCGCGTCGAGCGAATGCTCACAGAGGATGGTATAACGCGACATGACCTTGGGCGCGAGCAGTTTGTCGAGAGAACACAGGACGTCAGCAACACCCACGCCTCGCTCATCCGCGAGCAGCTTCGACGACTTGGCGCTTCATGTGACTGGGACCGCGAACGCTTCACCCTTGACGAAGGGTTGTCGCAGGCTGTCACAGAGGTCTTTGTGCACCTCTACAACAAGGGCCTGATCTATCGTGACAACTACATGGTCAATTGGTGTCCACGCTGCCACACAGCTATTTCCGACGAAGAGTGTGAGCACAAAGAAATTAACGGCGCCTTCTATTGGATTCACTACCCGATTATCGGCACCGATGACCACGTCACCGTCGCAACAACGCGTCCGGAAACAATGCTTGGCGATACAGCAGTCGCTGTCAGCCCCAAGGATGAGCGTTACAAGCACCTCATCGGCAAGAAGGTGCTACTTCCTGTTGTAAATCGTGAATTGCCGATCATCGCAGACGACTATGTCGATCCGGAATTCGGGACTGGCGTGCTCAAGATCACACCGGCGCATGATCCAAATGACTTCGAGGTCGGGCGCCGTCACGAATTGCCGGCGGTAGTGGCAATAGAAACCGACGGCAAAATGAACAGCAATGCCGGCCCATATGAAGGCATGGATCGTTTCGAGGCCCGAAAGAGACTCGTCAAGGACCTCGAAGCTCAAGGTCTTTTGGAAAAGATCGAGAAACATCTACACTCGGTCGGCCACTGCTATCGGTGTGATACAGTCATTGAGCCTTATATCTCGCTCCAATGGTTTGTGAAAATGAAGCCGCTCGCTGAGCCAGCCATCGAGGCGGTCGAAAACGGACGCGTCAACTTCTACCCACAGCGTTGGTCCGGCGTCTACTTCAATTGGATGCGAAACATCCGCGACTGGCCCATTTCCCGACAGTTGTGGTGGGGACATCGTATTCCAGCTTGGTACTGCGCTGACTGCAATGAGACGACTGTCTCAGCCAAGGAGCTCACAGAATGTTCGGCATGCGGTTCAACGAAAGTCAAGCAGGACCCCGACGTCCTCGACACGTGGTTCTCTTCATGGCTGTGGCCATTTTCTACTCTCGGCTGGCCTCAAGAGACTCGCGAACTTGGCTATTTCTATCCGACCGACACTCTCGTGACCGCACCAGACATTATCTTCTTCTGGGTCGCGAGGATGATCATGGCAGGTCTCGAATTCATGGGCGAAGTACCTTTCAACAATGTCTATCTCCACGGCGTGGTGCGAGACGATCAAGGGCGCAAGATGAGCAAGTCACTTGGCAACTCGCCTGATCCCATTCAAGTAATGGATGAGTTTGGCACTGATGCTCTGCGATTCAGCATGATCCTTATCACTTCGCAGGGCCAGGACGCTTTCTACTCCGATCAGAAGGTAGAGATCGGACGAAACTTCTGCAACAAGATATGGAATGCTTCGCGCCTCGTCCTGATGAACCTGTCGGAGACCAAGGGACAGAGTGACGAGGAATTGACCAAGGACAGCCTGCGATTGACCGACAGGTGGATCATCAGTCGCTTACAGAATTGCGCTCAGGCCGTTCAATCCGCCCTCGAAAGGTTCCAGTTCAGCGAAGCAGCCCGCTCAATCTATGAATTTGTGTGGCACGAATACTGCGACTGGTATCTCGAGATGATCAAGCCAAGAATAAACCCGGGCGAGAATCCCACACTTGAACAGCAAAAGGACTGCGCCGTGGCTCAGTCGGTAGCCGTTTACGTGCTTGACGGCTGGCTTCGCTTGCTGCACCCCTTTGCTCCTTTCATTACTGAAGGCATCTGGCAATATCTGAATGAGGCGGCACCTGATAGAGTCCTACCCGGAAGGCGCGCATCACGTGCGTCCTCCTGCCTCACCGTAGCACCATGGCAGGAAGCTGACAGTGCGCTCCGGGATACGGATGTTGAAATGATCATGGAGCCGATACAGAACATCGTTCGAGGAGTGAGAAGCATCCGTCGAAACATGAACATCGCGGAGCGAAAGCCGCTTCCCGTATTGATTTCCGCCACCAAGGAAGAAGAACTCAAGTGGCTGCAAGAAAATCAATCGGTGATTGAACAGCTTGTTCACACGGAGAGCATAGAGATAGGACTCGGCCTCGAAAAGCCAGACAACTGCGCTGCCGAAGTGGTTGGCGGCATTCAGGTCTTTGTGCCGCTGGAGGGACTGATCGACCTCGAAGTAGAACAAGAACGACTACAGAAGAAGATTGACAAAGCCGAGAAACAATTGGACGCTATCGAAAGGAAACTACGTAACCGCGAATTCACAAACCGCGCGCCTCAGAAGGTTGTGCAAGCAGAAAACGACAAGCGCGAAAAACTCGTGGTCGACCTTCAGGCTCTTCGCAAAAACCTCGAAAGCCTGAACTGATGGGACATCTTACGCTGAGCCTATGGGAGCATCTGCACGTAGTATTTCTCCCACGTTTTCTGCTCCTTTCTCATCCCTTACGCATCTCCTTTGCTTCATCTTCGGGTGATTCAGAAACGAAGACTACGCGGTGGTCGGATGCCAGTTCGAAGCCGGCGGGCTGGTAGCCGGGACCACGCGGTATCGTCTCGATGCTCAACACTTCGTCGGGTGCTTTTCTCCGCCCAGATGCAAACTCAGGTTGTCGCACGATGATATTGTAGTCCTCAATCCCTCGCTTTGCATAGTGACGTGTGACTTGACGAAGGACTTCAGCAATAGCCTCACACTCGGCATCTGTCAAACCGCTGATCCACATGGCAGACGGACATGCTCTCTTTCTGATAACGGCAATGTTACTCTCAAACCCCGCATAAGACCGCCATCCAACAACTTGACTGATCGTCGTTTTCCGACGGGCGAAGACACGTTTGCCACACTTTGACTCCTTGCGTACCAGATCGAGCATCGAGATTCCACGAGACCGCGGTTTTGGTCGGCCTTCAGAGAGAATCAGAGCTTGCCAATGCGGGTGAGTAACGGTGCTACCTGCAAAAGGCCCGCGGTTCTTGACAATCTCAATACCCTTCGCACCTGATCCTTCTGCCCTTTGGGTCATGACACCCAAAACCCGGAGTAAATCGACCACCTCGGCAAGAGGCCTTTTGTGAAGTGGCTTATGGTGGTCCAGTGTCGAAATGATCATAAACTGATGCGGAGCGGCAGGATTGGCATTGCCCATCACTGTGGTACAGAGCGCATTGAAAGATCGGTATGCTCCTAGATCATCTGCCAAAGAAAGCTCCTGTCCAGGCACGATTCTGAATCGCGTCTTCTCGCGCCGGAGTAGCTTGTCTATTTCGAATGGACAGGCACACTTGCATTGCATCGCTTTCCCCTGAAACCGATCCGGATTGAGCCCTCTTCGTACTCCTCTATGCGGGGCAATATGGGCAATGCGAGAAGGATCGAGTGGGTTGCGCCGGATTTCGACACGCACATATCCTTCGGTCCACTTCGGCGATCTCAATCCCGCAGGTAGTGCTTCCTGCTCAACACACAGTATCTCAAGGAGATTGCCAAAGAGATCGGTTTTCGTAGACCGTCTTGCGGCGGGTCTCAGAAGGTTGCGGAGAAGCTCCATTTCTATGATTACTGCCTTCCCCCAAGCAGAATCGTCACATACAGGAATCCGTAGAATTCCGGTTCTCTTGTGTTCCGTTCTGCATATACTCCTATAGAATGAAATCTATCTTCGAGAACGACATCGATTTCAGAGAGTGCTTCGAGTGACGGAGCAATCGATACAACGCTTTTGACAACCCGGAATATGCCAAGCTTGGCGAGAGCTTTGTGGTTAGGTTGGAACATGTCACCACGCTTCATCATGAGTTTACTGTGTTTCTGCGCCGCTGCTGTAAGTTGCGTGTGCCAGCGCAGAGAACCCAATCCCTGCCGAACGCGTTCGTCGCTGATTTTCCTTGCCCAATTACGCGTCGCCAATGGCAAGTCCACGCGTTCTATTGGGATGAGAAAATTTTGCGTAACATACAGATGTCCTTCTCCGTCCCGGACAATTCCGATACCGATGTGCGTATAGTCGGCATTCATTATATTCGCGCGATGCTCCGCACTTTTCAGAAGCATGTCTTCGGCTTCCACAACAGAAGTGGCCAGAGCGAGATTCTCTCCGAGAGTTGCTGTGGGTACTCTTCCCGCAAAGAACCGTTCCTTTGCGAAACCAGTTTCAGGAGATTCGTGTGCGAAATAGTCATTCACTGCCATGTCGCGACTGTGAGAGCGAGCGATCTCAGCAGATTTCCGGTGCCATTTGAGCGGTGGAAGATTCTCTCCGGCTCGGTCCAAGTTTACGAGCCTCAGCATCTCCTTCTCAAGCTTGAGCATGGGCAAAGGAGATCTTGCCTCGGATGACGCGGGAAAGACAACGAAACAGAAGAAGAGAACTACGAGCAGCGCGCTTCTCGCGGTTTTCCCCATTGCTTTTTCTCCGTATGATAATTGGCCCGAAGTGTAAGAAGACTTTTGAGGGAGATCTCCCACACCTATTTTTCTGACCCGCGCTTTGGATTGCTTGCGTTGCGACCTCTGGCTTGCTGTTTTTCTATCGTCCCATTGGCACAGAAGACAATATCAGTAAGGCTACCGTCAGCAACAGCGAGTTCAAAGTCTTCGAGCGTCTCGTATACGACATCGGTCAAGAATCGAATCACCCAGTTTTTCTTCATCGGGGAGATCGCTATCACGCAGCGACCGGCTCTCTTTGCCTCCCACATTTCTATGGCCGTGCCCATGCTTGCCTGAGGCAAATAAGCTACGAGCACGTCAGCTTGCGAAGCCGCGGACATCAAACCAAAGAAAGTCTTGCGAGCATTGTCACGACCATAGGATATTGATTCCGGGTGCTCCTCCATTGGGCAGTATACTTCATCTTCGGGAAAAGCTGAGCGAAGAATCTGTCTCAACCTCTCCCGGTAGTCCTGTCCGTGGATACCTTTCGCTTTCGAACCTTGAATGATACCCGCCAGAAAGAAACGCATCTACGCTCTGTTGACCTCTTAGTATCCAGACGGTTGGCCAGAGAAACAAGCAGCTTCACGTTGCAACAATGTTGAGAAGCTTGCCGGGCACGTATATGACTTTGCGGACAGTTTTGCCTTCCGTAAAGCGGCACACGCTCTCGAGGCCGTCTGCAACCTTGCGAACGGTATCCTCATCAGCATCCGGTGCCGCGGAAAGGCGGCCGCGCACCTTGCCATTGACCTGGACTATTATCTCTACTTCATCTGCCTTGAGCGCATCAGGATCATACTCAGGCCACGGCAGTGTAAGAATACTCTGCTTGTTTCCGAGAATCTGCCAGAGTTCGTCACAGATGTGCGGTACAAATGGCGACAACACGATTATCAGCGCCTCCACAGCCTCGCGCAGTATCTGCTGCTTCTGCGGGCCCAGGTCTGTGTCAATGGAAGCTCGCAGCTCGGTGAGGAGTTCCATTGTCATGCTAACGGATGTGTTGAAATGAAATTCACCATCACAGTCACGCGTCACCTTCTCGATTGTAGCGTGAACCTTGCGTCGCAGATCCTTTGCCGCAGCAGGCAGTCCCTCCGACTTTCCTCTGTAAGGCTCAATGCCCTTCAACCCCTCAGCCTGATCAGTAACGACATCCCACAGACGATTTAGGAATCGCGAAGCTCCAACTACACCCTGATCCGACCATTCGGCGTCCTTCTCGGGCGGCCCTATGAATAGCGTATACAACCGTTCCGTGTCGGCGCCATAAGTCTCGATCAGGTCGTCAGGTGAAACGACATTGAACTTGGATTTGGACATCTTCGCCATCTCCTGCACGACGTCCGCACCTGTCTTGACGTGCTTGCCGCCGTTCACCTCTTCAGGTTTGACCCATGCATTATGGAGCGCAGGGCATCGAAAACCTTCCTTGCAAATCATGCCCTGAGTGAAGAGCTTGCCGAATGGCTCGACAAAGCCGACGTACCCCGCGTCATGAAGGACTTTGACTATAAAACGCGAATAGAGAAGATGGAGCACGGCGTGTTCCACACCGCCGACATACTGATCTACCGGAAGCCATTTGTCGACCAGCTCGCGATCAAATGGCTGGGCATCGTCACGAGGTGACAGGTAGCGCAGGAAATACCAACAAGAGCAGAGCCATTGCGCAATAGTATCCGTCTCTCGTGTGGCAGGTCCGCCACATTCAGGGCAGGTGGTATTCACAAAAGAAGGCACCGTCGCAAGAGGAGCTTTGCCTTTGGGCACAAAGTCGCTCATCTCTGGAAGCTCGACTGGAAGGTCTTTTTCGGAGACGGGCACCGTACCGCACTTGTCACAATAAATGATTGGGATCGGTGCTCCCCAGTAACGCTGGCGGGAAATCAGCCAGTCGCGTATGCGATAGTTGACCGTTTTTGCACCAATGCTCTTTTCTTCAAGGTAGGTGATAATCTTGTCGATTGCCTCACGGTTTGGCATGCCGGCAAAAGGGCTATCATCAGCTTGAACCCCGTCTTCGACGAATGCCTCGGTCATTGATGCAGCGTCGAGCTTCTCATTCTTTGGCTCAATGACAACACGAATGTCAAGACCGTACTGCTTGGCAAACTCGAAGTCGCGCTGATCATGGGCGGGCACAGCCATGACGGCTCCGGTGCCGTATTCCATTAGGGCATAATTCGTTACCCACAGAGGCACTTTGTCGCCATTGACTGGATTTATCACATGCTTTCCAGTGAAGACGCCTTCCTTGTCGCCAGCCTCGGCTGCTCGTTCACGTGCACTGACAGTGCGCATTCGCCTCACGAAGTCCTTGACCGTCGCTTCCTGGGGTGTTCCCGCGACTAAGCTTTCTATCATCGGGTGTTCCGGTGCCATCGCCATGAATGTGACGCCCCAAAGCGTATCCGGTCGCGTAGTGAAACACGGTAGGGGATCACCGGTTTCTGCGATCTTGAAGTCAACACGTGCTCCCTCGCTACGACCTATCCAGTTTGCCTGCATGGTGCGGACTTTCTCAGGCCACTGATCGAGTAGTGAGAGGTCGTCGAGCAAACGCTGCGCATACTCTGTGATTTTGAAGAACCACTGTTCCAGCTTGCGCTGTACAACTTCTGCGCCACAACGCTCACAATTCCCTTCCACGACTTCTTCGTTTGCAAGCGTCGTATTGCAGGAAGGACACCAGTTGACTGGTGCCATCTTCTTGTAGGCCAGTCCCTGCTTGTAAAGGACAAGAAATACCCACTGGGTCCATTTGTAGTAGCCCGGATGGCAAGTAGCCACCTCACGATCCCAGTCATATCCAATGCCCCAAGCCTTTAGCTGAAGCTTTATGTTCGCGATGTTGGCATTCACCGATTCTGCGGGCGGCGTTTTGTCACGAATGGCTGCGTTCTCAGCGGGAAGACCAAACGCATCCCATCCCATAGGTGATAGCACATTGAAGCCGCGCATCAGCTTGTATCGCGTCAATACGTCGCCAAGGATGTAATTGCGTCCGTGCCCCACGTGAAGGACTGATGAGGGATATGGAAACATCATCAGGTTGTAGTACTTGGGCTTTGCCGAGGATGGGTCCGTGCGAAAGAGCTTCTGCTCTTCCCAATACGCCTGCCATTTTGACTCAATTCTCTTGAAATCGTATGCCCTTGGTGCCATGAAAAGCCCTCTCTTGATGAAATCGTGAGTGAGCCATTATATCTGGCCGGTTCGTCGGCGGCAACAGCCCGAGGGCATGAGTATCCCTGGTCTGTGCCAAGCCCCTCGCCTTGCTCCCAACTTCACTTTCTTGACTTGGAGGACTGCCACGGTTATAGTTCAGCTTAGTAAAAAGATTTTCGTATGCCATGCGGTGTTATGGATAAATTTTTAGAAGGAAGGCTCTCACATGTCGGCTGGAGCCAAGAAAAGAACCAAAACGTCACGAAAGACCTCTCCCCCTGAGTTCTACGATTTGCCGAAAAAGAGACTGCTCGACTTGTTGCGCAAGATGTGGCAGATTCGCCTCTTTGAACAGAAGGTGGACGAGTTTTTCCAACTCGGTCGTCTGCACGGCACGTGCCATCTCTACGTCGGAGAAGAAGCAGTGGCAACAGGCGCCTGCTCTACGCTGGCCAAGAAGGACTACTTCACCAGTACGCACCGCGGCCACGGTCACTGCATAGCCAGCGGCGCGGATATGAACAGGATGATGGCGGAACTTCTCGGCAAGGCCACCGGCTATTGCAAGGGCAAAGGCGGCTCGATGCACATTGCTGACATCAGCAGCGGTAACCTCGGAGCAAACGGCGTTGTCGGCGGCGGTTTTGCCATGGCGGCCGGAGCTGCACTGACCTGCAAGATGAAAAATACCGGCGGAGTAGTTCTTTGCTTCTTTGGTGACGGAGCTGCAAACCAGGGCGTATTTCACGAATCAGCCAACCTCGCAGGCGTATGGAAGCTGCCGGTCATCTATATTTGCGAAAACAATCATTATGGAATGTCGCTTCACGTGCAGAAGTCCACTGCTTCAGAAACCATCGCATGTCGCGGCTCAGCCTATGGAATGCCAGGCGTTTTGGTCGATGGAAATGATATTGCCGCCGTCCACGACGCCGTTGTTGGGGCGAGAAATCACGCTCTCACAGGAAACGGCCCATACCTGATCGAGTGCATCACTTACCGCTGGATGGGACATTCCAAGAGCGATGCCAACCGATATCGCACGAAAGAGGAAATCGAGGATTGGAAGACTCGCTGCCCGATCTTGCGGTATCAACGCGAATTGATGGAACGAGCGATAGCCACCGAGAAACAACTTGCCTCTGTAAAGGCGGCAGCGGAACGCGATCTCGAAAAAGCCATCGAGTTTGCGGACAACTCTCCAGACCCTGATATTGCCACAGTAACCGAGGATGTCTATGCGTGAGATCACATACGCGGAAGCCCTGAAAGAGGCTCTACGCGAGGAAATGCAGCGCGACCCAAACGTCTTTCTCATGGGAGAAGATCTGGCAGTATATGGCGGAGCGTTCGCCATCACCAGAGGGTTGCTCGAGGAATTCGGTGAAGAACGCGTTCGCGATACGCCTATCTCCGAGGCCGCTATTGCGGGAGCGGCGGCAGGAGCAGCGATGACGGGTATGCGGCCCATCGCCGAAATCATGTTCATGGACTTCTCCACCATTGCCATGGACCAGATCGTCAACCAAGCAGCGAAAATAAAGTACATGTTCGGCGGAGCAGCCTCGGTCCCGATGGTGCTGCGTATGCCCGCCGGCTGCGGCACTGGAGCGGCCGGGCAGCACTCGCAGAGTCTCGAAGCATGGTTCACACATGTGCCTGGCCTGAAAGTCGTCATGCCCTCCACGCCATACGACGTAAAGGGCCTGCTGAAGACTGCTGTCCGTGATGATGGCCCCGTGATCTTTGTGGAACACAAACTACTCTACCGAACCAAAAGTCACGTGCCGAAGGAAGACTACACCGTCCCCTTTGGGAAGGCAGACATAAAGCGCTCCGGCAAGGATATCACAATCATCGCTCTGTCCTACAGCGTGCCCAAAGCGCTGCAAGCTGCGGAAGAGCTTGCAGCAGAAGGTATCGATGCCGAAGTGATTGATCCCAGGACACTTGTTCCGTTGGATGAAGAAGCACTCATCGATTCTCTCAGGAAAACCGGTCGCGTGATGGTCGTTCACGAAGCCGTAAGACGTGGCGGGTACGGTGCTGAGATCGCGGCAATGCTATCCGAGCAAGCATTCGATTATCTCGATGCACCTGTGGTCCGTCTGGGCGGAAAAGACGCACCAATCCCATATAACCGTGACCTTGAAGCCGCTGTTGTGCCGCAGAAACACGATATCTTGGTCGCCGCCCGCGCGATGGTAAATGGTGGTATCTGACTTCTCAAATGATCCGAAAGTCTCACTCTACGTTGATGCAGAGCACTGCGTTGCACTATCATAATAGGCGAACAGGGAGATTTGTCCTTGAGAAATTGACGGCTTACATGGGGTTAAACATCATGTACAAATCAAGATCTATGCCAACCATGCTGCCAC
>Ga0180434_10004959_pt1 | contig 15919 bp, 14 predicted proteins | sample SS_ome_7_FD_132453 | JGI IMG/M metagenome (GOLD analysis project Ga0180434, IMG submission 132453) | Hypersaline lake sediment archaeal communities from the Salton Sea, California, USA - SS_1_D_2 metaG | ecosystem: Environmental > Aquatic > Non-marine Saline and Alkaline > Hypersaline >...
AGTCGCCGGCGTGGTCGCCGTGGCCGGGCTTTTCGAGGTTCAGGTTCGGCGTGTAGGTCGAGGCCATGACCGGTCTCCTGTTTTCGTGCGACGGCGTTGTCCGGCCGGCGCCATGCGGCCGGCTACACGTCCGGGCTCGGGTCCCAGGCGAGTGTGGCGACGGCGGTGTTCGGGTCGTAGGCGGCCGCGCGAACGTTCTCGGGCGGCCGGGGAAGCGGCGCGACGGTCACCTGGACCTCGGCGGCGGTGGTCAGGCGGTTGCCTGCAGCGTCCGTCGCCGCGACGGCCAGCGTGTGGACGCCCGCGGGCAGCGGGTCGGTGGTCCACACGTAGACGGCGGCCGACTGACCGTACGCGCCCACGCCGAATCCGCCGGCCCCGTAGCCCCACGGCTCCCAGCCGTCGGGCCGGGCGGGTAGGGGGGCCTCGTTGAGCGGCGAGTCGTAGTCGACGGTGCCGCCGGCGCCGTCGCCGAAGACGTCGAATGCCTCCAGGTTCGCGTCGAGGTACAGGCCCGCCTGCCACGTGAGGCGGACCTCGGCGCCGGCGCCGTCGCCGAAGCCGGACAGACTTTCGGCGAAGTCGGTCCAGCGGTCGGCGCCGTCAACGGCCAGGATCTCCACGAGCAGCATGCCGTGGCGGCCGGCGCGGCCGACCGGCGCGGAGACGACCAGTCGGCGGTCGGCCCGTGCGGCCGTGACGCCCGCCAGCCGGCCGTTCACGTACACCTGGTGCCAGCGGTCGTCGTGCGTCGAGACCCACGTTACCTCGGCGGCGGCGGGACCGACGGGGGTGCCGTCGCTCGCCACGCCCAGGGCCAGCGGGCGGACGCGAACGTGCGTGATGCCTTCCGTGGTGCAGGACACGGTTACCTCGCGAGTTGGTGGTACGTGACGCGGTACGGCTGATGCCACAGGGTGCCGACCTGCGGCGGGCCGAGGCGCTCCAGCGCCGTGACCCGGCAGTTGGGGTAGTCGGTCCCGTCCGGCGCGGTCAGGGTGTACGTCCGGCCATCGATGAACGCCTCGATGGCGGCCAGCAGAAGGGCCAGGTTCCACTCGGTGGCGGCCGAGAGGACGCCCGTCTGCCGGAGCGGGCGGGGGCCGTCGCCCAGGTCCACCGCCAGGCCGCCCGCCAGGCCGTTGAAGGCCACGTCCTCGACGCGGCGGGCCGGGCTGCCGGTCTCGACCATGTGCGGGCCGGAGCCGAACAGGTCCTCGCCGTCCAGCGTGGCCTCGCCGGTCTGCGATGCGGTCCACGTGCCGCAGGCCCCCGCGAAGCGGACGGCGGTGGGCCGGCCGGCGACGGTCTTGTCGACCGCGAGGGCGCCGGTGCGGGTGGCGCCCACGGTCGGCTGAAGGTCAGGAGCGCGCAGCGACGGCGGACCGTCGGCGGCCTTGCCGTCCAGCAGCGGGTCGGCTGCGACGGCGTCGCGGCAGGCCTCGGCCAGGGCGACCAGGGCGTCGAACGCCCGCGTGTGCGGAACGGCCCGGTCGAGCACCGACGCCCGCCAGTGCAGCAGGTGGTACCGGCCGACGGGCACGTCCGGCCACGTGAGCGGCTCGGCCGCGTCGGGTTCGAGCACGACGGCGGGCAGCCGGCTCAAGGGAATCTCGACGGCCTCGCCCGGGCGGGCCAGGCGGACCGCCCGCACGCCCGGCACGGCGGCGAGCGCGGCGGCGAGGGCCTCGAGGATGTCCAGGTCGGCGGGCGTCATCGCGTATCTCCTTACACGGCTCAGGCGGTAGGGTCTCTCGGGCCGGTCGTCACCGGCCGGTTTGCGGCCGGAGCGGCCGGCGTCAGACGCGGCGAAGGCGGTGGCTGGCCAGGCTGCGCACGTCGTCGGCCCGGCCGTCGGCGTCGCGGTCCAGGACGAGGCGGGTCTTGGCCACTTCGTCCTCGTAGAGCCGGGCATAGTGGTCGGCCTTGGCTGCCAGGCCGCTCTCGCCCGCGCCGCCCGCCGCTTGGCCGCGGTAGAGCGTGGCCAGCACCAGGGCGACGCTGGCCCGCCGCAGGGCCCGACGCTGGGCGATCCAGTCGGAGAGGTCCGACGCGGGGTCGGCGGCGTCGGCCTCCAGGGCGAACCGGGCGAGCAGGGCGAACCGGGCCTCTTCGTGCTGCGGGTCGAACGTCTGGACCGCGAACGCCAGGCCGGTGGCGGTGGGCAGCGGGATGGCGTCGTCGCCGGCGGAGCCGACGACGGCGGCGATCAGTTCCGTCTCGCTCTCCACGCTCAGGACCTCGTAGGCGCCGTCCACGCCTTGGTCCGCGTTGGCCAACTGGATGGCGTGGCCGGGACGGACGCAGCGTGTGACGAACTCGCCCTCGGCCGCAGTGACGGCGAACGCCTGAGTGGCAGCGCCCTCGCCGCGGGTCAGGCACTGGTGGTCGAGGACGATCTCGCGCAGGAGCGCGGGCTCCCACTTGAGGAGGTCGGCATCGGTGGAGAAGTTGGTCATGAGCGTGCTCCTTGTGCGTGCCTCCGGGGCGGCCGGAGGCATCTTTCCGCTCCCTGACGGTCGCGGCTCGGTTCCTCGTCGTCCGCGTTTCGGATCCCTTCCGCGCGCCTCGCGGGTGCGGCGCCGCGGGGCGGGCGGAAGGGGCCGGCCGCCCGGAGGGAGGCGGCCGGCCCGGGGGCGAGGGGTCAGGCGACGGTCAGCCCGCGGATCACGCCGTGGGCCGACTCGTTCCGCATCTCGAGCGAGTACTCGCCCAGGACTTGGCCCTTCTCGAAGTCGCCGGTGGAGGCGAGCGGCCGGTAGTGGAAACTCCGGCCCGCCAGGGGCAGGACCTGGATGCGGCTGGAATCGAGCAGCAGGACGGCGTCGCGCGGCATCCATCGCGACAGGACCACCCGCTGGACGCCGAAGTCGCTCTCGTAGACCGAGACCTGGCTGGTGAACCGCGGGTCGTCGGCGGCGTAGGAGCGGGCGCCCACGCCGAACTGGCTGATAACCCGCTTCTGGTAGCCGTTGACGACGATCAGATCGATCTGGCCGCTGGACTGTTCCCAGATGAAGCGCAGGGCGGCGTTGAGTTTGGCCTCGTCCAGGTCGTTGCCGCTCGGGAACCCGCCCGCGCCGGGGACGAAGCGGTTGGTGGCGAGCCCGGGCACGATGCCGTTCATGGTCCGGCGGACGGTGCCGGAGCCTTCCTGGTCGGCGGCGGGCGCGATGCCGTTGATGACGGTGTTCTCGAGGTCGCGGAGCAGTTCGCGCAGGGCCTTGGTCTTCTGGAAGTCGAGTTCGTCGGCCACGCCGAGGTGGCGGGCGGCCAGTTCGGAGCCCGAGACCAGGACGGTCTTGGCGAAGATCTGCGACCAGTTGCTGCGGCGGCTGCGGAGGGTGAACCGGGCGTCGTCGGCGTCCTGGCCTTCCAGGGCGGCGCCACCCAGAATGTGCATCGTGTCGCCGGAGGCGACGGCCTCGGGGGTCGTCCCGCCGTAGCCGCGGGCCACGGTGATGCTGGCGGCGCCGACGTCGGTCACGAGCAGGAGTTCCTCGGCGTCCTCGCAGCGGACCTGGTCGCCGACGCGGAAGCGGTCGGCGTGGTCCACCTCGATCTCGGTGTCGGACTCGGGGTTGGTGGGCGTGGTGGTGACGGTGTCGGTGTTCGGCAGGAGGGTGTCTTCGAGCCACTCGTGGTGGGTCGACTGGGCCTCCACCTGCGGGTCGCCCAGGGCGTCGAGCAGGGGCGTCTCGAACGGGCTGACGATGCCGACGAGGTCGGCGACGTCTTCGGCGATTTCCGGCAGGCTGGCGCCCGCCGAGTAGGTGGCTTTACCGGTGAAAGGCATGGTTCTCTCCTTGTCGGGTGTGGATATTCCTTTGGGACGGCCCCTGCCGCGCGGCGGGGGCCGCGGCTCCGGCCCGCGCGGGCCGGGGCCCGACGGCGGACTACACCACGGTTCCGCGGCGTGCCCGCATGTAGGCCATCACGTCGCCGGTCCGGCCGGAGGTCCGGGCGCGGTCGGCCAGGCGGTCGGCGGCGCGGCGCGGATCGTCGGCGCCGGCAGGCTTGGCGCCGCCGGTCCTGGGCGGCAGCGCGGCCGGCGCATCGGTGGCTGAGTGCGGGGCGGCACGGAGGTGCGGTTTCTCCTCCAGCAGCGCCTCGGCGAAGGCCGCCAGGTCGTCGGGCATGTCGGCACCGGCCAGGCGCGTGCGGGCCAGCGCGAGGGCCGTCTCGGTGTCGACGGCGCCGGCCCGGGCGAGTTCGCGTTCCAGGGTGCGGTCGCGCCTAAGGTCGGCGAGGCGCCGGCGGAGGGACTCGGTCTCGGTCAGGGCCTGGTCGAGTTGGGCCTCAAGGCCGGCGGCGTGCTGATCGCGGCCGCCCTGGAGAGCGGCGAGTTCGGCCTCCAGGGCCTCGACGCGCCGTTCGGCATCCTGGGCGCGTCGGCGGTACTTGATGCTTTCCTGAACGAGCACGTGCGGCGGCTGCCGCGGCCCCGGTGCGTCGGGCGAGGCACCCGGTGCATCGGCGTGGTCCTGGCCCGTCTGGGCGGTGGCGTCCGTGGACATGCGTGTCCTCCTTGGCGTTGGGTGGTTCGGCCGTGCCCTCAGGGTCGCGGCTCGGTTCATTGCGCGGTGTCGGGTGCGTAGCCGAGTTCGCGCAGGACGGTCTCGGCTGGGACGCCCAGGTCGCGTTTGTCCTTGGCCTCGGCGAGGCGCTGGGCGAGGTTCTCGGGCACGGGGTCCGGCCAGTGGAGGCGCGTGGCGCGGTCCTCGGGAGCGGTCTTCAGGATGCCGAAGGCGTCCAGGGCCTCGAGGATGAGCCGGTTGGCCTCGACCAGGCCGGCGCCGTAGGCGATGCGCTTCCGGGCCAGCCGCGCCAGGGTGCCCATGAGGACGACCTTCAGGGCGGCGGCGCTGGTGAGGTTGCCGACGCGGTCGCGCAGCAGGCCGGCGGCCAGGGGCGTGATGCCGCTGGTCTTGTCGAGGGCCTCGCGGACCTCGGCGATGTGGGCGGTCTCGGAGGGGCTGTCGGCGTCGCCGCCGAACTCCTGGATGGTGGCGTCGGGGTTGTCGGTGGACCACATGCGGCCGGGTGCCACGGGGCGGTCTTCGAACGCCTCGATGCCCGTGCCCAGGTACATCTTGAAACTCTGGAACGTGACGCGGTTGGCGCGGTCGGAGAGGCGCGTGTTGAGTTCGTCCTGAAGGGGGAGGAGCGGCTCGACGTCGCTGGCTCCTTCATAGTGCATCGGGTTGGCGAAGTTCTGGACGTGGACCACGGGCAGCCGGCCCAAGGGGTTGGCGCCCTCGTCGACCAGGTGACCGTCCTCGTACCGCTGCCACCAGCGGGGGCCGAGGATTTCGACGACCTCGACCTCGGCAGCCGGGCGCGGGCTCCGGCCGAGCAGCCGGGCCACCGGGCCGACGCCCGTCACCCGGTTCGTCTGGCGGTGGAAGACCTGAATCCAGTATCGGACGCGGCGGTAGTCGGTCTCGTCGAGGATGGGCAGGATGCGGGGGGCGTCGACGGGCTCAACGGCCACGGCCTGGCGGGCGCGATCGGCTGCGGCCGGTGCGTCGTCGCCCGGTGCATCGACGGGCGGCTGGGCCCGGATCACGAGGTCCACGAACCCGTACACGGCGCCCAGCAGGGCGATCTCCTGAAGCAAGGAGATGCCGCCCGAGGCATCCCAGACGGCCGAAAGGACCGCCTCGATGTGGCGGGCGTCGTCGGGCCGGCGGGCCAGGCTCTCCATGCCGACCGGGTCGCCCATCAGGAAGTGGATGCCCGTATCGATGCGCCAGGCGATGTCGTTCTCGACGACGACCTCCTTGCGCGTCAGGCCCGGCTGGGGCACACCCGCCCCGCCGAAGCCCAGGTGCGACCGCCCCGTGATGCGGGCCGGCAGACCGAACTCCTGGGCCTGGGTGTACGGCTTGGCCGAGGCGAGCCAGTCGCGGTCGCGTTCGGCGAAGGGCAGGCCGGCGCCGAGGGGGGAGAGGTCGTTTCGGTAGTAGGCCCACAGGCGATTGAAGTGGGCCGCCCGGCCGGGGGCCGCGTCGCGGATCAGGTGTTCGACAAACGTCTCGTCCAGGTTCGGGTCGCCGAAGTTCGCGAAGTCCAGTTTCATGGCGGGGCTCCGACTGGTCCTGTGTCCGGGGCCGAGCGGCCTTTCCACAGAAGGAGGAAGCGGACCGTTCCGAACCACCGGGGGTGGCGAGAAAAGCGCCGGCGCGCGTCTAAGTGCTATTCTTGCAGGGAGATAGGATTTTCGTTCATCGGCATTTTTGCGCCACAGGCGGGGCGCGTTTCGCCACACTCGGCCGCATGCTTGACAGGCGCTTTCGGCGGTCTAGAATGGGGCTCTTACGGAGGCGCGGGAGGGAGCGTCGTGGGCCTGCTGAAAGACTTCACCGACAAACCCATCAAGCACAACCCCGTGTTCGTGCTGGCGCTGGGGCTGTGCCCGACGCTGGCGGTCACGACGTCGCTGAAGAACGGCGTGGCGATGGCGGCGGCGGCGACGGCCGTGCTGGTCTGCGCGAACCTGCTCATCTCGCTCGTGCGGCGGTTCATCCCGAACCAGATTCGCATCGCCTGCTACATCGTCATCATTGCGGGTTTCGTCACGATGGTCGAGATCGTGATGAGAGCGATCGCCCCCGCAGCCATCAACGAGGCCCTGGGCATCTTCATTCCGCTGATCGTGGTCAACTGCATCATCCTGGGACGGGCCGAGGCGTTTGCCTCGCGCCACGGGCCGGCCTCCAGCCTGATGGATGGCCTGGGTATCGGCGTGGGATTCCTACTCGCGCTGGTGGCCATCTCGCTGGTGCGCGAGGTGCTGGGCGCGGGGACGCTGTGGGGCTACCGGCTGACGCCCATCCGCGTGGGGGACACGACGCTCGTGCCGGAGGTGGAGCCGATTGCGGTGATCGGCATGGCGCCGGGGGCGTTCATCGTCATCGGCCTGCTCTTCGGGCTGTTCCACTGGATGGGAAATCGCCGGCGCGAGGCCGCCCGGGCCGCTGCCGTGCCGGCCGTGCCACGCGTCGCGCGCGACTTCCCGAAGAAGCCCGTCGGCAAGCCGACCGCTTCGGCCGAGGGGGCCGGGGCATGAACGTCGGCTACGTGGAACTGGCGATCGGGTCCATCCTGATTTCGAACCTCGTCCTGGCCAAGTTCCTGGGCCTGTGCCCGTTCTTCGGGGTGTCGCGGCGGACAAGCGATGCCGTCGGCATGGGGCTGGCGGTGGTATTCGTGATGAGCATTGCGTCGGCGGCGACGGCCCTGATCTATCGGCACCTGCTTCTGCCGACCACGCCGGAGCACACCAACCTGCTCGGCGCGCTGGGCCTGCCGGTGCCCGAGGGCGGGTATGTGCTTATCCTCAAGACCATCTCGTACATCCTGGTTATTGCGGTGCTGGTCCAGTTCGTGGAGATGGTGCTGCGGAAAACGGTGCCGACGCTTTACCGGGCGCTGGGCATCTACCTGCCGCTCATCACGACCAACTGCGCGGTCATGGGTATCGCACTGCTGAACACCGAGGCGTGGCGGGACCCGGCCAACGGTCTGCCGGTTCACCTGGCCACGTTCAACGGGTTCTGCGGCGGGGTGGGGTTCCTGGTGGCGATGCTGCTGATGAGCGGCATCCGAGAGCGGCTGGCCGAGTTGCCTGTTCCGAAGGCGTTCAAGGATCTGCCCATCGCCTTTATCTCCGGCGGGCTGATGGCCCTGGCGTTCATGGGGTTCGCCAATCTCTTTGGTATCGCCGTATAATACGGTGGCGTAACGACTTACGAGAGCGAGAGACTCATGTCGGACCCGGTGGTGACCTACCTGGTGGCTGCGGCCGCGGTGCTGGGTGCTCTGGCGGTGGCATTCGCGGTGCTGCTGGCGACGGCCCACCGCTTCTTCCGGGTGCACGTGGACCCGCGCCAGGAGAAGATCGAGGAGATTCTGCCCGGGGCGAACTGTGGTTCGTGCGGGTACGGTGGCTGTGCGGCCTACGCCGAGGCGGTTGCCAAGGGCGAGGCCGCTCCCGACCGCTGCACGCCCGGGGGGCCGGAGTGTGCCCTCAAGATCGCCGAGGTCATGGGCGTCCAGGTCTCAGGCTTCCTCCCGAAAGTAGCCGTCATCAAGTGCCAGGGCTCGTGCGAGTATACCGGCGACCGCTTCCGCTATGTCGGCGAGGCGGACTGCCGGGCCGCCACGGCCACACAGTACGGCCAGACGGCGTGCCCGTACGCCTGCCTGGGTCTCGGCTCGTGCGTCCGGGCGTGTCCGTTCGACGCCATGGTCATGGACGAGGCCACCGGCCTGCCGCGGGTCCTGGAGGAGAAGTGCACGGCCTGCGGCACGTGCGCCGAGGTGTGCCCCAAGAATATCATTGAGATTCTGCCTAAAGAGCAGTATGTTCACGTCCTGTGCCGGAACAAAGATCCCGGCAAAGCGGTGCGGCAGGTATGCAAGGTCGGCTGCATCGCATGCCGCCGGTGCGAGAAGGTCTGCCCCGTCGACGGCAGTGCCGTTCACGTGAACGACAACCTGGCCGAAGTGGACATGGACGCCTGCATCAACTGCGGCAAGTGCGTGCGGGCCTGTCCGGTCAACTGTATCGGGGATTTCCGCCAACTGCGGAAGGATGCACAGAAGCGGGCCGAGGCCGACGCCGCCTAGAAAGGCGGGTTCGGCGTCCCGGTTTCGGGCACTCATGAGATGGAGCAAGGCATGAGGGGCAACAAGCGACTCGTGTGGATAGCCGTGGCCGTCGTCCTGGTGATGCTGATGGTTCCGGCACGTCCGGTATGGGCCCAGGACCAGCAGGAGGACCCCGCCGAGAAGGCTCGTCAGGCCATCGAGAGCAACGACCCCGATCAGGTGGACCCGAACCTTATCAAGGGCGAAGACTGGACGTTCGACTTCCAGTTCGAGCACCCGCAGCCCATCATTGTCCGGACGCCGGGCGGCGACCGCGAGGTGTACTGGTACCTTGTCTACACGGTCACCAACCGCTCGAACGAGGCCAAGGAGTTCGTCCCGTCCTTCACGTTGTACACCGACAAGGCGACGGTTCGCCGGGCAGGGGTCTTCCCGCGCGTCTTCGAGGCCATCAAGGCCCACCGCAAGGTCCGGTTCCTCGAGAATGCCGCGAACCTGCACACCAGAGTATTTCCCGGCGAAGCCAACGCCCGGACGGGCGTGGCCATCTTCGCCCCGCTCGACCGCGCGACCGACAAGTTCACCATCTTCGCGGAAGGCATTAGCGGCCGGTACATAGAGCGGCCGCGGCCGGACGCCAAGCCCGACGCTCCCCCCGACGAGAAGGTGGTTCGCCTGCGCCGGACCCTGGCCATCGCGTACGATTTGCCCGGCGATAAGTGGTGGATGAACCTCGACCAGCCCGTCTTCGTCTCCAAGACCTGGACGTGGCGGTAGGCACTCCCGATAGGCGGCGCCGAACCCTCTCGGGACGGCGTTCTGGTTGGTCTTCGCGTCCCAGCCGGCACGGTATGGTCCGCGCCGGTTCTTTCCTGGAGCCGTGTTCCTCCTGCGGCCGTTTTCCTTGCAGCCTGCGCCCCGGTCGGCGTATAATCCGGCTTCAGCGACGTTGCGGCGTGGCCTGCGAGCGTGGCCTGCGCGTCGAAGGCGCTGGCCGAATCAGCAACCGGGCCCGCGGGCGGAGAGGAAAGGGCGATTGGCGTCCCGTGCTGGCCAAACGAATTATTCCCTGCCTGGACGTGGACCGCGGCCGTGTGGTCAAGGGCACGCGATTTCTGGACCTGCGCGACGCCGGCGACCCGGTCGAGGTGGCCGCCCGCTACGACGCCGAGGGGGCCGACGAACTGGTCTTCCTGGACATCACGGCCAGCCACGAGCAGCGCGACATCCTGCTGGACGTGGTCCGGCGGACGGCCGAGCAGGTTTTCATGCCGCTGACGGTTGGCGGCGGGGTGCGGACGCTGGACGACATCCGCCGGCTCCTGCAGGCGGGGGCCGACAAGGTCTCGATCAACTCGGCCGCCGTCCGCGACGCCGATTTCGTCCGGCGGGCTGCCGAGCGGTTCGGCAGCCAGTGCATCGTCGTCGCAATCGACCCGAAGCGGGTGCCCGAGGAGGACCGGGAGGCCTGGCGCGTCCACATCGACGGCGGACGCGTGCCGACCGACCTGGAGGCCGTCGCCTGGGCCCGACGCGTCGAGGAACTGGGGGCCGGCGAAATCCTCCTGACGAGCATGGACGCCGACGGCACGCAGGACGGCTATGACCTGCCGATGACGCGGGCCGTGGCCGACGCCGTCACGATTCCCGTCATCGCGAGCGGGGGCTGCGGCAGCCCCCCACACATGGTGGAGGTGCTGACGGACGGCAAGGCCGATGCGGCGTTGGCGGCCAGCATCTTCCATTACCGGCAATACACGATTGCCGAGACAAAGTCGGCTCTGGAGGCCGCGGGTGTGCCAGTCCGCCGGTCGTTTGCCGGCGTCGGGTAGCGGAGAGGTTGCTGCCCCCCTCGCGTTCGGGGAGAAGGAACGGAAGGGGACACGGATACGATGAGCGAAGCGTCTTCACCAGCGGAACGCGCGTTCCAGGACCTGCTGGCCCTGGTGGCCGAGCGCGGGGCGTCGGACCTGCACCTGAAGGACGGCCAGCCACCGGTGATCCGCATCCACGGCGAGGTCCAGTACACCGACCGGCCGGCCCTGACGAGCGACGAGATTGCCGCCCTGGCCGACACCGTCATGGACGACCGGCTTCGGCGACACCTGGCCGAGCGCGGTGACGCCGACCTTTCCTGTGCCATCAGCACGGGCGACCGTTTCCGCATCAACGTATTCCGGGAGCGGGGCCGGACGGGCTTGGCGGCGCGGCGCGTCAACCGCGACATTCCTTCCTTTGACGATCTCCACCTGCCGCGCGAGGCCATGGAACTGATCTGCAAGGCCCGGCAGGGGCTGGTCCTTTTCAGCGGCGTGGCGGGGTCGGGCAAGTCCACCAGCATTGCCGCCTGCATCGACGCCATCAATACGCAGCGGGCGTGCCACATCGTCACGATCGAGGACCCGATCGAGTACCTGTTCGAGGACAGGAAGGCGTTTGTCCACCAGCGGGAGATCGGGACGGACGTCCTGTCGTTCGAGGCGGCGCTGCCGGCCCTGCTGCGCGAGGACCCCGACGTGGTGCTGGTGGGCGAGATGCGGACGCCGGAGTCGCTGGAGGGAGCCCTGCGGGCCGCCGTCACGTCGCGCCTGGTCTTCACGACGCTGCATGCGCGACGGGCACCGGCCGCCATCACCCGCATCCTCGACCTTGCCGGGCCGCGCGACCAGCAGCGCATCCGCGAGGGCGTTGCCAACAGCCTCGTGGCGGTCATCTGCCAGCAACTTGTGCCGGCCATCGACCCGAACGTGGCCCGCGTGCCGGCCACCGAGGTGATGATCGCCACCGCCTCCATCCGCAAGTCCATTCGGGAGGGCGAGGACGAACGGCTGGAGACCCTCATTTCGGCCGGTGGCGAGGCTGGCATGCACGACATGACCCAGGACCTGGCCCGCTTGGTCGAGGAAGAATGGGTCGAGCCGAAGGCTGCCTACGAGGCGGCACCGAACGCCGAGGCGCTCAAGATGATCATCCGAGGCATCGGGTTCCAGAAAGGGACGCTGCGATGAGCCGACCGTCCCAGGCCGAGGACACGCCGCGGCGCCGGGCGGGTGTGCGCCTGGCGGCGGCGCTGGTGACACTGGCGGCGCTGGCCGCTGCCGCGGGGGCCGCCGAACCCGCCGGCGACACCGGTTTCGACCCGGCCTACTATCCGACGGGCATCGAGGCCCCGGCGCCGGCCTCGAGCGGCCTCTCCGCCATGGGCCTGCTGGATGTGATACTGCTCACCGGTTTCGCGGGGGGCATCGTGTATGTGGTGAACTGGGTATTCGCCGACGTACGGTTCGTCGGTGCCGACCGTGCCCGCTGGACCACCTATATCATTGTACTGGGCCTGTCGGCGTTGGCGGCGGTGCTGTTGGTGCCGTGGTTCATGGTCGGTTTGCCCCTGGGTCTCGTGGTGTTCGGTGGCGGGGCCATGGTGTACGTGGGACACCGCAACGCCAAAGTCACGGCGCCGCTTCGGGTGCTGACGCCGGCGCATCTGGCGCGGCTGGGACGTCGTGGCAAGGGCGCTGCCCGCCCGGAGCTCGAGGGTGCCGCCGAACTCGATATCACGTTCCTCGGCTACGACGATATTCCGCGGACCATCGAAGCCGAGGACATTCACGAAGACCGCGCGCGTTTCGATATCATGCGCACCGTCCAGGAGGCTGCCGTCCGCGGCGCTTCCATCGTGGGGTACTTGGTCCGCCCGCAGAAAAGCGAGATCCGCTACCGTATCGGCAGCGACATGGTGGCCGGCGGCGAACTCGAACTGCCCGTCGCCGAGGCCATCTCCCGGGCTGTCAAACGCCTGGCCGATCTGGACCCCAGCGAGTCGCGCAAGCCTCAGGAAGGCCGGCTCCGGGCCGTCATCCTGGGCCGCACGTACGACCTGCGCATCAAGACCAGCGGCACGGTGCGGGGCGAACAGGTGGCCATCCGCCTCCGCGATATGGCCGCCACCCAGTTCCGCATCGAGGACCTCGGCCTGACCGACGACCAGGCCGCCGCCCTCCGCGACGCCTTGGGCCAGCGGCCGGGGCTGGTCCTGCTCTCCGGCCCGAAAGACTCGGGCGTGACGACGACCCTGCACGCGTGCCTGCGGCACATGGACCGGTACATCAACAACGTGATCGCGTTCGAGCCGAAGGTGGACTTGACGGTCGAGAACGTCGAGCACATTCCGCTGGACCAGGAGGACGGCCCGGTGGCGGTGTCGGAAGTCCGCAGCCGCCTCCGCCACGAGCCCGACGTGGTCGGTTTTGACTCGCTCTACGACGTCGATGTGGCCCGCCTGCTGGCCGAGGCCGCCGGTGACCGCAGCCTCGTCCTGACGATCCGAGCCGCCGATACGTCGCAGGCGCTGTCGCGCCTGGCGGCGCTGCTGGGCGACGCCACCCGGCTGGCCCCGACGCTCCAGGTCGTGCTGAATCAGCGGCTGGTCCGGCTGCTGTGCCCCGACTGCAAGGAGGCCTATCGGCCGAACCCCGAGTTTTTGCGCAAGGCGAACCTGGCCGCCCAGGCCGTGGATATGCTGTACCGGCCGCCGGCCCGGCCCAAGGTCGATGAGGACGGCAAGGTGATCGTCTGTCCCAAGTGCCGCAACCAGCGGTACGTCGGCCGCACCGGCCTCTTTGAACTGATGCCCATCGACCAGGAGGCCCGCGACACGATCGCCCGCGGCGCCTTGGCCGATCTTCGGACCTACTGTCGGAAACTCGGCATGCGCAACCTCCAGGAAGAGGGCCTGAGGATGGTCACCGAAGGCCAGACCTCGGTCGAAGAGGTGCTCCGCGCAATCAAGGTCGATTAGCCCACGGGAGACAGGCGTGCTTCTGAGCATCCTGACGCTTCTGATCGTTGCCATCGTCGGTTTCGTCGGGGGCATTCAGCGCCTTTACCGGACGGCGCTGATGCTGGTGGCCCTGGTGGTGGCTGCCGCCGTCGCCTGTGTGCTCGTCGGTCCCCTGACCGCCGCCATGGCCGGCAAATCCGGCGACACCGACAGCACCTGGTACTACGCCGGCGACGCCATCGGTCTATGGGCGGTCCTGTGCGTGGTGTTCCTGGTGCTGCGGCTCCTGTCGTACCGCTTCCTCTGGCGCGAGCCGTCGGTCCCGGCCCCTGTGGACATCGCCGGCGGCGCCGTCGTGGGCGTCGCGGCGGGGTACATCGTTGTGGGCCTGTGCCTGGTCATCTGCCAGATGCTGCCGGTTGCGCCTTCGGTCCTGGGGTACGAGCCGTTCCGGTACGTCGAGGGCGTCAGCCGGAAGAACCCGGAACACGTCGAACGGGGCAACGCGGTCTGGTTGGCTCCGGACCGGGCGGCCCTTTGGCTGTTCGACCATCTGACGGGCGGAGGAGGTGTGGAGGGCGGCGCCTTGCTCGGCCGCTACGGTGACGTTTATCCCCCCCCGGCCCAGCGGCCCCAGCCTTACACCCCGGTCGTCAACACCGACGATTTCCTCTACTATCACTGGTATCGCCGGTGGCAGGCCGTCCGGTGGCGGACCAACCGGATCGTCGGGCCCGTCGAGGAGGTGACCAAGGAGGCCCTCAAGGACCGCGCGCTGGAACTCGAACGCCGGGCCCAGACCAAACTCTACGGCATGAAGTTGCAGATCAACTACGTGGTCCGTTCGGAAAGCGTGGCAGGGTACCCCGAAATCGAAGCGGTGCCGGGCGAAGAGTTCCTGCAGGTCCGCCTGCGGTTCGAGCCCGACCGCCGCCTGCCCCGCACCATCGATTCCAATCAGTTCTACCTCATGGACACGTCGGGCAAGCGCGTGGCGGGTCCGCCGATGGTTCTCGGCGATACCGAGGTAGGCCCTGACGGCAAGCCGAAACCGCGTACGCGAAGCACCACCCCCGAGAGCGAATCCCGCAACCCGCGCTTCGCGGCGCCGCAGCCCGGCCAATCCGGCACGTACCTGTGCGACGGCGCCCGGTTCTTCTTCACCAGCAGCCGGCAATACGAGGAACGGATTCTGATCTTCCGCGTGCCCAAGTCCCAGCACAGCGTGGACCTGAGGCTGTTCATGGCCCCGCAGCCGTCGGACGCCGACGACACGCCGCGCACCCCGACCGAGGCCGACAAGGACGCGGAGGCCGCCAACCCTTCCTGACCATCACCCGCGCCCGTCCCCGGAACCCATCACCCACGAAGGGGAGCAGCCACACCCATGGAGGATCTGGCAAGACACCTGTGTGACGTGGCAGGCCGCCGCGGCGTCGACTTCGCCGACGTCCGCGTGGCCCTGCGCCAGGGCGAGAGCATCCTCGTCCAGGACGGCCGGGCCGATAAACTCGCCGCCTCGTCGGACCGCGGGCTGGGCATTCGTGTCCTGGTCGGCCGGGCCTGGGGCTTCGCCTCGGCCGACAGCCTCGACCGCCGACGGGCCGAGCAGTGCGTCGACGACGCCATCGCCCTGGCCAGGGCATCGGAGGCCCTCGTCACCGACCCGGCCCGAATGGCCGAGGTCCCCGCCGTCCAGGCCGACGACCGCCAGGAGCCGGCGATCGGCCCCGGCGAGATGACCGTGGCCGAGAAGATCGCTCACCTGTTGGAGTACGAGCGAGTCGGCCACGCCGCCGCCAACGGCGGACGCATCGTCAACTCCATCATCAGTTACGCCCAGGCCTGGCAGGAAGAGGTCCTGGCGAACACCGCCGGCACGTTCGTCCGGTCGTCCGGCAGCCGGGCCGTCGCCACCGCCATGTACGTGGCGACCGACGGCAAGATTCTCCAGCGCGGCACGGAACACCGGGGCATCTGCGGCGGGGCGGAACTGTTGCGGCGGGTCGAACCCGAGGCGTTCAGCGGCCGGGCGGCTTCCAAGGCCCTGGCGGCCCTCAAGGCCAAGGCCGCCCCCGCCGGACGCTTTACCGTCGTCTTTCATCCATCGATTACCGGCCTGCTGGTCCACGAAGCGCTCGGCCACAACGCCGAGGCCGACGCCGTCTGGGCCGGCGAGAGCATCCTGGAGGGACGCCTGGGCGAGGCCATCGCCTCGCCGGCCATTTCCGTCTACGACGATTCCACGTTGCCGGGCCAGTTCGGCTCGTTTGCGTACGACTCCGAGGGCACCCCCGGTCGGCGCCGGCCGATCATCGAAGGGGGCCGCCTCGTCGGGTTCCTCCACAGCCTCGAGACGGCCGCCAAGTTCGAGACCGCCCCGACCGGCAGCGCCCGGGCCGAGAGTTACGACTGTCGGCCCATCGTCCGCATGTCGAACACGTTCCTCGAACCGGCCGGCCGCGACACGGGTGAGCCCGTGGCCGAGATGATGCGCGACATCGACCGCGGCGTCTACCTGGA
>Ga0180434_10004961_pt1 | contig 15911 bp, 12 predicted proteins | sample SS_ome_7_FD_132453 | JGI IMG/M metagenome (GOLD analysis project Ga0180434, IMG submission 132453) | Hypersaline lake sediment archaeal communities from the Salton Sea, California, USA - SS_1_D_2 metaG | ecosystem: Environmental > Aquatic > Non-marine Saline and Alkaline > Hypersaline >...
AATCGCGCCGCACGCCGGTTGTCGTAACACACGGCATGCGTTTCAAGCCCCTCGATTCTCTCCACCATGACCACCGGCCCGCCGGTCTCAAGTATCTCCCGGATGTCCTCAATCGAGCGGGCATGAGTCCCCTTGACGACGATCGAGCCGGCAGGTCGGTACGCTTTGATCGCCGAAAGTTGCTGCTGGTACGCATCACTCTGAGGTGCGGCCCGGTGGCACAGCATATGGTATCCACGCGATTCCAGGATTGCGCTTATCCCGCTGATGATCTCGGTATAGAATCGACGCCTGACGTCCGGCACCAGCACGCCGATCATCCGCGACAGCTCGCTCACGAGCGATTTCGCAACCAATCCCCGCTCGTAGTTGTTCTCCCGGATGCATTCCAACACCTTCTGACGAGTTTTGTCCCGCACGCCAGGCTTGCCGTTCAGCACGGCTGAAACCGTCGAGCGCGAGACGCCGCATAGCTGCGCCAGCTCCGTTATCGTCACCATTCTCTCTATATCCTCCTGTCTGCGTGAGCTCCTCGGGTGCCGCTGCTCAGCAGCTCCGGCCCCGCTCTTATCCGACAAACGCAACTTTGCTTCAGCGATAGTATACACCAAACGTCTCAAAATTGCAAGCAAAAAATTCATGCTTACCATTCATTAGGATGAAGCCGGGGTCGTGGTTAATTTTTTGCTTGACAAATGTAGGGAGTTGTGGTAAACTAGGCGCAGTCAATTGGCTAGAAGAGAAGTTGAGTCAACTGGAGGAGGGCGACGCATGGACTGGACGTACTGAACGAAAGGAGGTGTTGACGGTTTCGGTACGCGAACCTGGTTCGCACAACAACGACGGGGGGTAAGAAAATGAAGGGAAAACGAAAAGGATTTACGCTGATCGAGCTGCTGGTAGTGATCGCCATCATCGGCATTCTTGCGGCGATACTGCTGCCGGCGCTGGCGCGCGCGCGTGAGGCGGCACGACGCGCATCGTGCGCGAACAACCTGAAACAGTGGGGGCTGGTGTACAAGATGTACGCCAACGAGTGGGACGGGAAGTATCCGCCGATGCAGACTGGGACGTGGCCTGATGCAACGGGCGCCATGATGGGGGATCTGAGTTTCGGGCCGGCACTGCCAGCGATCTATCCGGAGTACCTGGCCGACGCGAAGATCATGTTCTGCCCGTCGGACGCTTCGACGCCGTTGTACCTCGACATGCAATCCGACGAGGACGGCAGCCTGTGCGGTGCGCCGGCCGATCCCTGCACGGGGTATATGTCGTGGCACGGCTCCGCTTGCATGCGCGGCATCGATGTGAGCTACTATTACCTGGGATGGCTCTTCGACCGCATCGAGGAAACCGATCCTCAAGTTTCGATGAGCATCGTTCCGCTGCCTGATATGCCGGATACCCCGGTGCCCGCTCAATTCGTCTACTGGGCTATGGCGGTTTATTTGTTCGGAACCGGACCCTCGGAGGGCTTGAATCCGTTTGCCGACCGGGACGTCGACCTGAGCACAGTAGGCGGCGCCGGGCATGGCAACACTGGCGGCGACACCCTCTACCGGCTTCGCGAAGGTATCGAGCGCTTCTTGATCACCGACATCAATAACCCTGCCGCAACGGCTGTGGCGCAGAGCGAGGTATGGATCATGAGCGACGCGGTCGCGACCAGAGCGAGCGCGTTCAGCCACGTTCCGGGCGGCGCGAACGTGCTGTACATGGACGGTCATGTCGAGTTCGTGAAGTACCCGGGCAAACCGCCAGCCAATCCGGGCGTGGCGACGGTAGTAGGCGTCATGGCAACCGACTTCTAGGCGTGTCCTGACTGGGCAGCCACGGAGTTAGGATCGGCGGCTCCCACAACAGAGATTGCTGTGGTAAACTAAGGGAGGGGCACACACGCTTGTGCGCCCCTCCCTGCTCCGTTGGGCTCGGGAAGCTGGGCATGCTGGTGGGATTCAGCGGCTCGAATCCTGCCGAGCCGGGTACTGAAAGGGTTAACGTAACCAAGTCGCGCATTCTGAGCTTGTCAGACTGCCAATCGGACATCCGACCGAAGAGCCTCAATGAGAAAGCAGTGGACAGGATTCGCCTTCATAAGTCCCTGGCTTGTGGGCTTTATCGTGTTCGCCGCCATGCCGTTTCTCGCAAGCATCTACTTCTCCTTTACCCGGTACGATATCGTGTCCGCGCCGGTCTGGGTGGGATCGGCAAATTACGAGAGGCTTCTTACCGGTGATCCCCTCTTCTGGAAATCGTTGGGTATCACCTTCAAATACGCGCTGGTCGCCGTGCCGGTCGGCATCGTTGCCGGGGTCGGTCTGGCATTGTTGCTTAACCTGGAGATCGCCGGGATCAGTTTGTACCGCACGGTGTTCTTTATCCCGTCAATAGTGCCGGTGGTGGCCACATCGGTCGTATTCGTCTGGATACTGAATCCGCAGATCGGGCTCGTGAACGGTATTCTGGATCGATTCGGCATAACGGGTCCGGCTTGGCTCCAGGACACGCGATGGGCATTCCGGTCGCTGGTGTTCATGTCGCTGTGGGCGGTAGGCGGCAGCATGATCATCTACCTTGCCGGGCTCAAAGATATTCCTGCGACTCTGTATGAGGCTTCGCTTATTGACGGGGCGGGCGCGTGGCAGCGGACGCGTCACGTGACGTTGCCAATGCTGACACCCGTGATCTTCTTTAACCTGGTCATGGGAGTGATAGGTTCCTTTCAGTATTTTACCCAGGCCTACATCATGACCCAGGGCGGCCCTGACGACAGCACCCACTTCTATGCCCTCTATCTTTTCAACCGTGCGTGGCGGTATCTCGACATGGGCTATGCGAGCGCGATGGCCTGGATACTTTTCGTGGTGGTAATGGTCTTCACGGTATTGATCTTCCGGACGCACCGGCGCTGGGTCCACTATGGAGACTAAGAGGTTCCACCAAAATGAAGGGAGGACGGGCGTCTCGTCGAAGATGCGCCGTGTTGAAAACTCGCCGTGGCGAGGCGTGCCCGTCGTCATCTCATGGGCAAGACGCCCATGCCACGGGGACGGTGATTCATTTCGTTGGAGGCGGTAACCTGATGACGCGCCAGGGATATGCAGGGGTCTGAGCGATGGCAAACCTGACCGAGCAAGCGAAGTCACGCGGCGGCCCGCCGGCGGTATGGGGATTGGCAGCGCTCGTCACGGTGGTTCTGATTCTTGTGCTTGCCCTGCCGGGGGCAACGCAGCGGGAGTACCCGGACAGAATCCCTGTGCGATTCTGGCACATGTGGACGGCTGAATGGAAGGATGTCGTCGAGCGGATTGTTGATCGGTTCAACGAGAGCCAGAACCGGTATGAGGTGATTCCGCTCTCCGTTCCGGGTACCGCTGCCGACTCCAAGTTCCTTCTGTCGGTGACCGGAGGCGATCCGCCGGACGTCATGACCCAGTGGAACCAGGTCATACCGAAATGGGCGGAAAGCGGCCTCCTTATACCATTGAACAATTTCATGTCGCCGGAACAGTGGAGCGAATTCCGGCGCACCGCGTATCCCGCCGCGTTGAAGATCGGGATGTACGAAGGAGACCTGTATGGTGTGACGACCGGGCTGGACGTTTACGCCTGCTACTGCCGGCTGGCCGATATCCGTGAGGCCGGTCTCGACACAGCCCACTTCCCGGAAACGCTCGAGGAGTTGGTCAGGTGGGGGAGACAACTGACCAAGTTCACCCCGGAGGGAGATCTTGCCCGGATCGGGTTCCTCCCTTCATGGTTTGCTATCTACGCGCCGGTGTTCGGTGAGGGGTTCTACGACTGGACCCAAGGCACGCTCACGCTGAACACGCCCGCCAACCTGCGGGCGTTAACCTTCCTGGTGGACGAGCGCAGAAGGCTCGGGTTCGACAACGTAATCCGGTTCGAATCGGGTCTGACGGTCGGCGTAGCGGATGCACAGTTCCCGTTCATCAGCGGCGCCTACTCCATCACGGTGGATGGGCAATGGCGGGTCGAACAGATTGCCAGATTTGCGCCTGAGCTCGAATACGCGACCTTTCCGATCCCGCCCCCGCAAGGAGGACGAAAACACGCAGGCTGGGTGAACGGCAACTTCATGATCATCCCACGAGGCGCAACGCAGGTAGAGGGGGCGTGGGAGTTTATCAAGTTCTGGTCGGGAATCGAGAACCCGCAACGAGCCGCCGAGTTCTACACATGGGGCGGCTGGCTGCCGTTGTGTCCTGAGGTCGCCGAGGCGCCGGTGTACCGGGAATACGTTCGGAGGTACCCACAGTTCAAGACGTTCCTTGACGTGCTCCCCAGCGATAACCTCCAACCGACACCTCCCGTGCCTTATCAGCTCTATCTATGGGACCGGATCACACAGGCGGACAATGCCGCTCAGCGCGGTACGCTCACACCGGAAGCCGCCCTCCAACGGCTTGAGAAAGAGATTGCCGAGGAGATCGACATGCGCCGGAAGTTCGGCTATGAAGACGAACCAGAATTGACGCGTGGAACGTGAGATGCCTGAGGAAAGGATGACTATTGAGCACACGACCTAACATCCGGCGTCCGAAGTCGGGATTCCAGCGCGGACCACGTGACCTCGCGCCGGTGTGGCGACGCATGGGCCCGGCACAGCGCGTTCTCGCGCACGCATTCCTACTGCTTCTGTGCATCCCTTTCATCCTCCCCTTGGCATGGATGCTGTCAACGTCCCTCAAAGATGACAGCCAGATATACGCGCGGGAAGGGCAACAGGAGCCGGTTTCGTTGAAGACCCTCATCCCAAGCCCGGTGAAGTGGAACAACTACGCCAAGGCCGTGAGGACCGTGCCCATCGCCACGTACCTGAAGAATACCTTATTTCTCTGTGCGGCGAACGTTCTCGGCATACTCCTTTCAAGCGCCGTCGTGGCCTACGGTTTCGCCCGAATGCGATTCCGCGGACGCGACGCTCTGTTCATACTCATGATCAGCACGATGGCATTGCCGGGGCAGGTCACCATGATCCCGGTGTTTGCGCTGTTCCGGTCTCTAGGCTGGTACGGGACCTTCCTGCCCCTGGTGGTACCGGCATTTTTCGGCAACCCGTTCTACATTTTCCTGCTACGCCAGTTTTTCCGCACCATTCCGGAAGAACTTGCCGAGGCTGCACGGATTGACGGAGCCGCCGAGTGGCGGATCTTCTGGCAGCTCGTGCTGCCTCTTGCGAAACCCGCGCTGGCCACGTGCGCATTGTTCCAGTTCCTGGCCACCTGGAACGATTTCTTCGGTCCGCTGCTCTACATCAACGATCCGTCCCGGTACACGCTGGCGTACGGCCTCCAGCAGTTCATGTCAAGCTACGGCGGCGAGTGGGCACAGCTCATGGCCGGTGCGAGTATCTTCACCGTTCCGGTCATCGTCCTGTTTTTCCTGGCGCAGCGAACGTTCATCCAGGGTATTGCAACGACGGGAGGGAAAGCGTAAGCGTGGCATAAGTCTAACACCAGCGTGCTGGAGACTGGTCTTTCTTGGCCAGAGGTTGTACCATGTGAAACCGGCTTGTACCAACGTAGCGAATCAGAGAAAGGAGGAAGAAGGGATGATGCAGCGACCAGCGATGATTAGGGCACTTATTCTCGTCACGGCATGGATGATAGCCGCGCCTCTCCCGGCGGCGCCTGACGAGTTTCCGAGAGGGCTGCTGGCGGACCTGCCGCACCTCAAGGACTTTACGGCGGCGCGGCACTCGAGTTACGACCCGACCGGCGGCAATGCGGACGGCCGCCACGACTGGCCGCTGCGACCCGGCGACACACGTACCATCGCGGAGATCCAGGGTGCCGGCGCCATCACCCACATCTGGATAACTATCGCGTCGAAGGACGAGAACCACTTGAAAAACCTCGTGCTCCGGATGTACTGGGACGGTGAGAACGCGCCATCGGTCGAATCGCCCATCGGCGACTTTTTCGGCCTGGGCCATGCGAGATACTACCAGTACAGCTGCCTGCCTATCCAGATCGGTGTCGACAAAGGGCTGAACTGTTACTGGCGAATGCCGTTCGGTGACGGGGCACGAATCACCGTGACGAACGAGGGTTCACTTCCGTGCATCGCGTTCTACTACTACGTTGACTATCAACAGTACGATGCGCTGCCTGACGACGTCGGCCGGTTCCATGCCCAGTACCGCCAGGCGTACCCGTGTCCGCCGGGCGAGAACTACGTGTTCCTCGAAGCCGAAGGTCGCGGACACTATGTCGGCTGTAACCTCTCGATCCACAACCGTGCAGGCGGCTGGTGGGGCGAGGGCGATGACATGATTTACCTAGACGGCAGCGAGAAACCGCAGCTTCACGGGACCGGCTCTGAGGATTACTTCTGCGGCGCCTGGGCTTACGGCGAAACGTTCAGCCGGCCGTTCAGCAACCTCTATTTTGGTTGTCCTCTTAACGACGGCAGCCACACACAGAACGCTTTATGGAACGTGTACCGCTATCACATCGAGGACCCGATCCCGTTCACCGAATCGATCAGGGTTACCATCGAGCACGGTCACGCCAACACCCGCAAAGACGATTTCTCATCGGTCGCGTACTGGTACCAGAGGGAGCCGCATACGGCGTTCCCACCGCTGTCCAAGCCCGAGGACCGGCTGCCCTCGAAAGCCACGGTCTACACGGAAAGCTGGGCGTATGAGGCGGAGGAACTGGCCAGGGCGTTCCAGAACGAGGAGGTGGTCGAACAGCCGATGCGGGAGTTCGGCAATTTCTGGAGTCACGGCAGCCAGTTGTTGTTCCGGGCTGACGGTCCGGCAGTCTACAAGGGAGGACTGCCCACCTATCCGAGCGACGCAGGCAATTACGCACTCGAGGTATGGTACACGGCGGGGCCGAATTACGGTCGCGCCGAGCTGTGGCTCAACGGCGCGAAAGTCTTCGGGTGGGACGGGTTCAACGCAAACGGTGTCGTCCGCAAGAAGATCGAGAAGCCCAGCCCGATCACCATCAAACCAACCGGAAACATCATCGAACTGCGTGTGGTCGGCAAGAATAACGCCTCAAACGGGTTCCTCGCCGGGTGGGACTGTTATCGCGTCGGGCCCAGGTAACCGTCGTCGTTGACATCCGCACCGCCCTGGCGATACGCTCCGTGGACAGGGGAATCGCCGTGCCGACATTGCTGAACGAACTAGCTCAGCCAACAATGTGGGATGTTTTCACGAAGCGTTCACACATTGTGACAAAGGGAAAGGATAATCAGACATGCTGCTACTGGTCGCAACCTTAATGAGCCTCACCCTGGCGAACGCCGGTACCGACACCGCTGTCGAGCCGGTGCAAGCCCCTCCATTCGAGGAGATGCTCAAGATTGACGCCCACGCGCACTTCTTCGACGAGATGCCGGAATTTGTCGAGATGCTGCGCCGTACCAACATGCGTGTCGTAAACATCTGCGTTTACGGCACCATGCCCGAACTGCTGCAACTTGCGGAACAGCGCGCCGAAATGTTGCATCAGAAATATCGTGGCACTCTCTATTTCGCCTCAACGTTCGACCTTACCCGGCGCAACGAGCCCGATTACACCGAGCAGGTGATCGCCTGGCTGGATAAAACGTTCGAAGCCGGGGCGATCATGGTCAAGATCTGGAAGGAAGTCGGTATGGACCTGAAAAAGCCCGACGACACCTACCTGATGCCCGACGATCCGCTCTTCGATCCCATCTATGAGCACCTGGTGAAACGAGGGAAACCGCTGATGGCGCATCTTGCGGATCCGATCGACGCCTGGCTGTCTCTCGACCCGAGCAGCGTTCACTACGCGTACTTCCGCGATAATCCGAAATGGCATCTCTACGGTCGCGAGAACGTCCCGAGCCATGCGGCTATCCTCGCCGCACGTGACAACATCATGGTCAAACACCCTGACCTTGTCGTCGTCGGCGCCCATCTCGGCAGCATGGCTCACGATGTGGACGAAGTCGCCAAACGATTTGACCGATTCCCGAACTTCTACGTGGACGTTTCCGCCCGAACGCCCGCACTGCGCCAACAGCCCACGGAGAAGGTCCGGGAGTTCTTCATCAAGTATCAGGATCGCATCCTGTACGGGCTGGACGCCAGCAAGGTCACCCAGGCAGGCGCTCCTTCAGAGGAAGAGCGCGTCGCGTTTACGAGAGGAATCGAAAAGACGTACCGAGCCGAGTACCAGTACTACGCAGGCACTCTCGCGTTGCCGCGCGCCGTTCTGGAGAAGTTTTACCACAAGAACGCCCAACACGTGATGCCCGCTCTCGCCGAACCGTGACCGAGATCTCACGCGGCGTGGGAGATGGTGTCCTCGCGAACAACAGGATCGCGCTCGCGGATCATCATGACACAGTGTACCCCAGCTAACGAAGCGGCTGCGGTTTTGGACACTGGTTGACGAACTTCAGGGCTTCTTGAACGAAAATGTCGCCGGTCATCTCCCCGAGACCCGTGCGCGATATGTACTCGTAACGTTTAAAGCTTCCCCAGTCCTCTTTCACCATCATGTAGCCGAACGCATCGTTGGTGAGCCCGAACAGGAGGTTATGTTCGCCGTGCATCTTACGTTTCAGGTAGTAGCCGATGTTGGGTAACGCCTCACCCGGAATCGTCAGTATCTGCGCGTTACCGACGTTCACCACGTTGACCTGGCCCGAAACCGTCCCGTCGTCGTTCAGGCTGCCCGCCAGCAGCGGTGAGGTCTTCACCAGCATGCGCAGCAACTCCGACGTCACGGGAAACGTCATGGATGTTGCCGCGCAATACAGGTCCGGGTCGGTCTGAACCGGCGCATCCGCAACAATGCGAAGCGCCTCGTCGGCGAGCAACTCTCCGATACGTATACACTCTTCCCACGTCTGGATATCTTCGCCGTCCTCACCACGGCAATCGGCGGTGACCATACCGCCCTGGGCGCTGTTCATGAAGATGGCCGTCCCACCGCCCTTGGCTTCGATACGGTCGTAGAGCGGTCCGCACAGGTCCGGGCTGAGGATGCCCTGACCCGGCCCAAGTATCTCGGGGTGAGTAGCATAGTTGACAAGGGTCGCTATAGGTTCACCATCGTCGCCGATCGCCTGGATGACGTGACACCGTGGATCGTAAAGTTGTTCGGCGTAGTAGTTGTACGCTATTTTCCCTTTGGCTTCGCCGGTTGCTATCTTCAGCCTAGCTTGCTCTGTCTTCTTGCTTGCCTCGTTGATCGCGTCGGCCATCGTGTGGCACACGGTGTCGAGATAGTCCAGGTCGGCATTGGTGCCGCCTGCGCCGTCAGGAAAGGCATAGCAGTCGGGGGCGCTATGCGTGTGGGTCACGCCGATAAGGATGTTCTCAGGCGGAATGTCGGGAACCATCGCACGAACCCTGTCGCACAGAGTTGCTGGAAAACCCAGAAAATCAGCCCCGACAATCGCGACACGGGTGTCATCGTCTTCAAGAACCAGCGCGCGCACCGTCAGGTCGCCGAGCTTCTGCGTCGTCGGTCGGCCCGGACCAACGCCACCCGATACCGGCAACAGCGGATCCGGCGTAACAATCCGCACGGCCACACCCGCTTTGAACTCGGCAGCGACTGTGCCGCTGACCAGAACGGAACAGCAAAGTAACAGCAGTAGTCTCGCTTTCATAGTTTCCTCCAGAAGTTATCCTTTTCGCAGGTGCGCACGCGCCCTCTCTGCGCACCGGCCACGACGAAGATGTGCCTCAGACATCCGGGCGAGCGCAACGCTCGCCCCCCACGGTGGCGAAACGTGTCTATTCTGACGTCAAATCGGCCTGATGTCAACACCCTTCGGCCTCCAGGCTTGTACGAAACAGCCTTTCCGGCATTACGGCAGGCATCCCGGCGTGAGTTACGGCCATAGACGAGCAATCAGACCGTATCTTTGTTTGCCGTCGCTGTATATGGTATAGTTTTCGTTGGCATTCACCTGATGGTACGCGCATGGGGGCTGGTTGAAGCATGGTATTTCGGCGTGCGGTCGGCCATCCCCGTTCGAGGCTGTCTGTTATGAAAAGACGCGAGTTTCTCAAAGCCGTTGCCGCCGGCACCATATGGATGCCGGGCGCTACGGTGGGTCCTTTCGGAAAGCGAGACGCTGGCCGTGGCGGAAAGGCTCGCGCGCCGAACGTGGTGTTCGTGTTCGCGGATCAGTGGCGGGCGCAGGCAACCGGCTACGCGGGCGATCCGAACGTCCTCACGCCTAATCTCGACAGCCTGGCGAAGGAAAGTATCAACTTCACGCACGCAGTATCGTGCTGTCCCGTCTGTTCACCGTATCGGGCGAGCCTCATGACGGGACAATATCCGTTGACGCACGGCGTCTTCCTCAACGATGTCTATCTCAGGAGCGACGTGGTATCGATAGCAGAGATGTTCAACGAGGCCGGTTACGAGACCGGCTATATTGGGAAGTGGCATCTGGACGGTCACGGCCGAACGAATTTCACCCCGCCGGAGAGACGCCAGGGGTTTCAGTTCTGGAAGGCGGTCGAGTGTACCCACCGCTACAATGATTCCTGCTATTACGCCGACGAGAATGAGAAGCTGATATGGGACGGGTACGACGCTATCGCCCAAACGCGTGAGGCGCAGCGATATATCCGCGATCACACCGGCGGTAAACCGTTCGCGCTGTTCCTTTCGTGGGGACCGCCCCACAACCCGTATTACACGGCTCCGGAAGAGTTCCAGCAACTGTACAGCGCGGACGACATAGTCTTGCGGCCGAACGTGCCGGAACGCCGCGCCGAATCCGCACGGAAGGATCTCGCGGGATACTATGCGCACTGTTCCGCGCTGGATATGTGCGTGGGAGATATTCTCACGACGCTGAAGGAGGAAGGGATAGAGGATGATACGGTGTTCGTGTTTACGGCGGACCACGGTGACATGCTCGGCTCTCAAGGTGAGAGCAGGAAGCAACGTCCATGGGACGAGTCCATACGCGTGCCGTTTCTGTTGCGGTACCCCGCTCAGTTCGGCCAGCGCTGCACAGTAATTGACTGGCCGCTCAGTTCGCCCGACATCATGCCGACACTGCTTGGCCTGTGCGGAATCGAGCCACCCGCAACCGTCGAGGGAACGGATTTGGCCGGGGTTCTGATGGGCGAGGGAAAACCGAAAGATGAGGCGGCGCTCATTGCGTGCTACGCACCGTTCGGCGAATGGACGCGAGCGGTGGGGGGCCGCGAGTACCGGGGAGTTCGGACGACGCGCTATACCTACGTGCGCGACCTGAACGGCCCGTGGCTCCTCTACGATAATCGCGAGGATCCGTATCAGCTCAATAACCGTTGCGATGATCCTCACCATGCGGATGTACGGGCTCACCTTGAAGGCATCCTGGAGCGGAAGTTGGAGTTGACACGCGACTCGTTCCTGCGGGGTGAGGAGTATGTGAAAAAATGGGGCTACGTAACGGACGAAAATGGTACCGTACCTTATAAACCGTGATACGCGGCAGCTACACTCTTCCCTCTATTGTTCGTGAGCGGCGCCGCACCGCTCGATGCCGAACTCCCTGAATGCTTCGTATGCGGCCCTGACATTTTCTTCCGGCGCGCCGACAGCATCCCTGCCGTACTCGACAGGGATGATCCCGCCGTCTTTCGTGCCCCAGTATTCGAGGAGCAATTCTGCTTCGCGGCGCACGTCCCCCGGCGTGCCACGGGCGTAAGTGTTCTGGATGTCGATACATGGCATGAACGCCGTTTTCCCGGCAAATTCGCGTCCAATCCCCTCAATACCCACGACCGTCGGCGAATGCAGATTGAAACCGTCGAACCCGGCGTCGATAAAATCCGGCATGAGATCGTTAACTCTCCCGTCGGTATGCAGGATGGCATACATACCCGCGTCGTGAATCGCCTCTGTCAGACGGCGGTATCGCTCCTTGAAGAATGCACGCCACATCGGCACGGCAACGAGCGTGGTGTGCTGCGTCCCCCAGTCGTCGCTCACGAGGAACGCGTCTATCCGTCCGCCGAACCGGCGCCCAAGGTTTTTCATGATCCCGATATGAAACTCCAGAATCCGCTCCAGAAGATCGTGCATTCTATCGGGATGCAGATGAAAATCCGTGAGCGCCTGGTCGAATCCGCGTAACGAGTAGTACCGTTCCCATAGGGTCAGGACCGTCTCCGCGAGACACACGATGAACGTATCCGGATACTCAGCCAACGCCGACCCTATTCGTTCGTACCGACTCGCGTCGTCAGGGTCGGGGAAACTGTACCTCTCGAGGCTCGCCCAGTCCCTGATGGGGTGTTTCTTCATCTGCCCCATATTCTCGACTTCCGACTTCTCCCAGACGGCGCCCCATTCGTCCTGGCCCGGTGCGGAAGGTTTCCACGCTTTTGGCGCAGTGTAGGCGATGGCGACAAGGTCCGTGTGGCCGCACGATGGGTAGCCCATCGGCAACCGGTCGGGCCTGCGAAACACAATAGCTCGCCGGCACAGTTCGCGCGATGTCATACGCTGCTTCCTATCTCTTGCTGCCAAGAAAACCCTCGTAGTTCGAGAAAACAGTTACAATAACGTGATCATTATACTATAAGTGGGTGTTATGGGGGAGCGTTACCAGGGTCCGTGCGGGGAGAGAAACCGGATGGGCCCCCTCGAGATCCGAGAATATCGACCGCAAATTGACTGCGTATGCCGGCTGTGCTATACTGCAATAGGTTTCTTATCGAAGCTCGCATCAGTGAGGAAACGGAGCATCGCGGCATTCGCGGGCGGGTCGCCATGGCTACCGATCATGACAAGTTTTCCAAGACGAGCCTTCGACGGGATGCCCCCTACAACCTTCTAAGAATGTTTGAGTGCTGAATGCGAAGTCCAGATGCTCGATTACATGGAGCAACTCGCTGTTGGAGGCGGTGAATGAAACTGAACGAGTTTTGCCATCGAGTGGCGGTACGCACCCTCGAGTTGTTAGAACAGAAGTACCACTACAAGATTGCCGATCAGACCCGCAAAGAGATTGTTGAGCAGATCGTGCGCGAACTTGACTCTTTGATTGCGGGAGAATCGTAAGGTCCATGGGGCGTAAGAAATCGGTGTTACCGGCCTAGCAGAGCGGCTGGCCCGCGCGACAGCCACGCCTGAAAGGCGCGGTTGGTGGTGGAAGAGGATAGCTCCTATCCCGGGCTATCAGCTAACCGCCAAAGGTTAAGCGGAAGGGGTCTCGTTGCGACCTGCTCATGTCCTTGTATCAAGTTACCTTGGAGCGATTCTCGTGGGAACGCTCCTGCTGTGGATGCCGGTCTCGTCGCGCGACGGTGTTGCAATACGACTGGTGGATGCGCTGTTCACTGCGACTTCGGCAGTGTGCGTGACAGGCCTGATCGTCAAAGACACCGGTGTCGATTGGTCGTACTTCGGCCAGGGGATAATCCTACTACTGATTCAGATTGGCGGGTTGGGCCTGATGACGTTCTCGACTTTTTTCCTGTACGCTATGGGCAGACGAGTCGCATTGCGTGAACGGGTGCTGGTGCGGGAAACGTTCGGCGATATTCTCGGCGAGGATCCCAAGGCGGTCGTGACCGCTATACTCAAGATCACGCTGTTTGCGGAGGCGGTGGGTGTTGTTCTGCTGTTCCTGAGGTTTTCAAGGGACTTCAGCCCGACCCGAGCACTGGTCGTTTCGATATTCCACTCGATTTCGGCGTTTTGCAATGCGGGGTTCTCGTTGTTCACTACCAGTTTCATGAGGTATCGCAGCGATGTATGGGTCAACCTGGTTGTCATGGTGCTGATAGTGACCGGTGGATTGGGTTTTCCGGTACTTGCAGACATCGTCGGACGTAAGAGACGCAGACGTCGGGGCGACAGCAGACCGCTGACATTACACACGAGGATGGTGCTTGTTCTTACCGCTTCGCTGATCATCATCGGTGCCGCAGCGTGCCTCTTGCTCGAGAAGGAGGACGCCTTGGCGGACAGTCCGGTGGGGACCCGCATTATGTCGTCGGTGTTTCTCTCGGTGACGGCCCGCACGGCCGGGTTCAACACGCTCGACACGCCGGCGCTGAGCACCGCGACGCTGTTCGTGGTAATGCTGCTGATGTTCGTGGGAGCGTCGCCGGGCTCGACCGGTGGCGGGATCAAGACAACAACCTTCGGCATTTTTCTTGTAACCGCACGGTCCCGCCTGAAAGGCGAGGACGAAATCAACGTCTTTCGCAGGACGATTCCACGAGAAGTGTCGAACAGAAGCCTTGCGGTGTTTGCCACGTCGCTCAGTGTCGTGCTGGTGTTTTGTCTGGCGCTGCTGGTCACGGAACGCGGGTCGGCGGGCGCAGGCGGGGATATGTTTCGCAACGTCACGTTTGAAACGCTCTCGGCGTTTGGTACCGTGGGCTTGTCCACGGGGATTACCCCGTCGCTGAGCACGGCTGGACGAGTTCTTGTCAGCGCGCTCATGTTGATTGGCAGGATCGGGCCGCTTACCATGGTTATGATGATGCTCGAGGGACGTCAGAGGCTCGGGCCTTTCGAGCACCCGCGTGAGGAGATCATGATAGGATGAGCCGGCTCGCAGGACGTTCAATTGAACGCCCGCCGTCACACGAGCCAAAAGGAACAGCTGAGGAGTGAGACGATGCGGCAGTTTGCAGTAATCGGGTTGAGCACGTTTGGTGAACGCGTGGGAAAACGTCTGGCCGAACTCGGCTGTCAGGTGCTCGTTGTTGACAGAGATCGGGACCGGATCCAGGAGGTCAAGAACTGGGCCACCGAAGCTGTCGTAGCGGACGCCATCGATAAGAGCATACTGGCGGCGATGGGTCTCAAAGATGTGGACGCCGTGGTGGTATCGCTCGGAGAACAGATCGATTTGAGCATCCTGGTGACCTTGTTTCTCAAAGAGCTGGGAGTCCGACGAATCGTGGTCAAGGGTATCACTCCCGATCATGCCAAGGTCCTCAAGCTGGTGGGAGCGGACGAGGTTATCTTCCCTGAAGAGGAGATGGCCACACGGGTGGCGAACCGGCTGAGTGCACCGACGACCGTTATTGATCAGATAGAACTTGCCGAAGGATTCAGTATCGTCGAGATTGTCGCACCAAAATCGTGGGTCGGCAAAACGCTCGCCCAGTTGCGTGTGCGGAGCAAGCATAACGTCGAAGTTACGCTGATTAAGAAGCAGGTGCCGGGCGCGGACACGCCGCGGGTGAGCATCCCAGACCCATCGGAAGAGATTAGCGAGGATGATCGGCTCCTGCTGGTCGGCGAAGACTCCGCCATCGCGGCTTTGAAGAAACTGTAGGCTATGAAGAGAAGGTCCTTGATGATTGGTGAGAACGGCGGCATGTACATGAGGTATGACAGATGAAGATAGTGTTGATCGAACCGAAGGCGGCCGACTACCATATTTACAGCGGCATCCTGTTGCCCCGACTTGGATTGCCTATACTCGGCACGATACTGCGTGACAGAGGCCACCAGGTACGCATCTATTGCGAGGATGTGCGCCCGATCGATTACGCGACCGTCATGAGCGCCGATCTTGTAGGGATATCGACAACCACATCTACGGCACCTCAAGGGTACCGGATCGCACAACGCATCTCCCGCAAAGGTATCCCTGTCGTGTTCGGTGGCCCACACACCACATTCATGGCAGAGGAAGCGCTCCAGTACGGCGACTTCTCCCTGGCAGGCGAAGCAGAGCGGAGTTTTCCGCAACTCGTCGAGCACCTGACCGACGGGGACGCGTGGTCACGGATACCGGGATTGTCCTACTGGCAGGACGGCAAGATGCAGCACAACCCTATGGAGCTCGGCCCGGGAGACTTGGACACCATACCAATCCCTGATCTGAACCTGCTTGAAGGCGCGGAGCGAATGTCCTTTGCTCCCGTGATGACTTCTCGTGGCTGCCCATACAACTGCAGCTTC
>Ga0180434_10004962_pt1 | contig 15910 bp, 19 predicted proteins | sample SS_ome_7_FD_132453 | JGI IMG/M metagenome (GOLD analysis project Ga0180434, IMG submission 132453) | Hypersaline lake sediment archaeal communities from the Salton Sea, California, USA - SS_1_D_2 metaG | ecosystem: Environmental > Aquatic > Non-marine Saline and Alkaline > Hypersaline >...
CATGGCGTGCAACCAAACTCCCCAAGGGCGGGGTTTTCGCAGGGCGTGCGCCATCGGTCCTTGTGGAAATAATAATAATAATTTGAATAAATGGACTGTGGTGAAACAAGAATGTTATTGCACCCGCATGACAAAGGTAAAGGACGGTGTCAAGGAGTACTCCCATAAAAAAATGCCCCCAAATTTGTCGCCATATCTCTTGACCAACTCGTCAACTTGGTCCTGCAAGGCAGACAGCTGGTGCCCGTCCAAAGGCCCCAAGGACCCCAAAACAAGTGAAGAGGGCGCGTACCCGTTTCCGACGGCCTGGATGTACGTGTCGGCGTCAAAGGAAATGTCCCCGTAGAACTGCCCACACAGGTACGAAATCATGGCGCCTTCTGGCGTCTTGCCCAAGTCCTTGTACGAAAAGCCGCCCATGCCGGGCCCATCCGAGGTCAGGGACGACGCCAAGGGAGACATGGAAAGGGTCAAGCCCGTCACACTCAAGTCCCGAATCAAACGACGAATGTTGTCCAGGGACACCGTTTCTTCAACGTCCAAGTTGATGCCCGTAATGAAGGGTTTTGCCTTGAGGAGGGTCATTAAATCCTGCAGGCATTGTTCATAATTGTTGAACAGGGCTTCAAAGGCGCCCCCTGCGCCACCAATCAGCAACGAAACACGGATGCCCAGGTAGGCGGCTTTTTCGAGCTGTGCCCACACCCTGTCAAACTGCTTGGCGTCTGGCCAGTCGTCGTTCAGGTGGATGTACACCTCTCCCGTGTCGTCATGACCAAAATGAATCGAGGCGACGTGGATGTCAGTCACCTTGGAGGGCAGTGCAAGCAGTGGATTCAAATCCACAAAGGTTTGGTAAAACACCAACACACGTGACATGTTTATAGTGTCATGCCATTTCTTGTTTGGTGTCTCTTTTTTTTTACGACTGTGGTGTGACCTGGAAGGAAATACTTTATTTAGGGGGGAAGCATGCACCCACAAGCGGACTTGTCTCCACCGTAGTCAGGTTTGCAGCAAAGGCCACGTAGGTAGGTGCGCACATCACTCAAGTCGTGATGAACACGTGTGAGTTTTGACTGCACCCACGCCTTGATTTGAGAATTGTTATGGTTTTTGGCAGTCATGTCCTGTAAAAGCTTCAAAATCTGTCCAGCCATATGGGCAGTTTCATGCAACTGGGCTGATGCCATGGCCAATTCGTGGTCAGGGGTGGAGTCCATCGAGATTTTTTTTATTGTTAGGGACATATTTATTTGAGCCACCCAATCTGGAGCGGCAAGACTTGGCGCCAAGCGTCACTGTAATGCGCATGAATCACGTGCCACAGGGTTGAAATGTCTTCATAAAGATGGTTGTCAATGGCCTTGGTGGATCCTGGGTGGACCGCTTTCCATTTCCCCACGTCGAGCACGCGTCCATCCAACACCACGTACTCTTTGCCCTTGGCCTTGAGCGTCTCAAGATCTTTCAAAGTGTAACGAGGCAGACCAGTTGCCTCTCCCTCAAAAAAGCCCAGCATGCGCTCCACCGATTCCAGTGACCCCTCAATCCAGCCTTGGTTGTAGGACAGGGCTTCATTGGCAAGATACACCTTGTCTTGTTTGAGGACGGCCAGGGTTTCATCGTGGCCCTTGCCAAAAGCCGCCCACCACCCGTGCACCGCTTCTGACCAGTAGTGGGAGTCGACGTCTGTCAAGCGAACATCTACCTTGCGATCAAAAAATAAACTCAGCACCTCATTCACTTCTTGTGTCAAGCGCTTCACAAAAGCTTCATGGCCCTTGGAGAGAATCAAGTCTTGCCAAAACCGCGCCACTTGACCTTCACAGTAAGCCACTTGGATAATGGGCAGGTGCGACTTGCCTCGCATGGGTGGCACACCGAGGGTTTGACCCAAGAGGGACGGAGAAATTATTTTCGTCTTTTCTAACACCCTTAGTTCTCTTCGGGTCAGACCCTTCGCAGGCCAGGGCCGGCCATCGAGGCCCTTCGCAGGCCAGGGCCGGCCATCGAGGCCACGAACCTTGGCGTAGATGCGGTGCAAGGGTTCCCATTGGACGGCAGAAACCAGGGGCATGCCATAGGTTTTCATAATGGAAAGGTGTTGGACTTGGAGGGGAGAGGTGGCAAAAATAATCTTGTCGTACCTTTTCCTCGTAGGAATGGACGGGTCACGTGCCAAGAAATGAACATTGAGATGGTTGTCGCATTCGACAAGACGTGTGGAAAGGTGAATGGTCACGTCTTTGCCAATCGTTTCTACCAATCCGTCCACAAGTGACGACAACCCCTCAGGCGCAAAGTACCATCCATCCTTGTCCTCCATGTCCATGGGGTACGCCTGAGAGTAGACGTCTGTGCCCCCTCGGTAGCCACTCCCCATGTCCTCCCACTCGGCGACCTTGAGACCATTGTTTGCAGCCGCCACATCCCACCACGTCATGTTCTTGGCACCCTTCTTGTCACCAAAGGGAGGTTGCTTCATGCCCACATAGGCATAGTCCAAGTGCCAGGGCTCAAGGGCCACACCCAAGCGCTTGGCGAGGGCAAACACGCGCTCGTGGGAGCGGTGAATGCGGTAGGCGCCACACTCGTAGTTCTTCATGGAATGAATTCGTCCACCCACATGATCATTGCGTTCGACAAGGGTAATTTTGTAATCGTCCTTGAGGGTGGCAGCCAACACCAAGCCAGAAATGCCACCACCAACAATCAGGAGAGACTTCATTTATTTAGGTTAAAGAGTATAGCCCAAATATGTTTGAGGCGTCAAGGCCTTGAGTTCAGCCTTGAGGCCTAGTGGAAAATCGTCTTGACTGTCAACCCAGTCATGCATCTCCGCCAATGAAATCTTGACCTCATGCCCCCGCGTCAAGGTCTTGAGGCGCCCGTAGGCGTCGCCAAACCCTTCACGCCGTAAAATGGTTTGGTAGGCTTCAGCCAGAACTTGAGGGGAGCCGTTCAAGGCGTCTGATGACTGGCCATAACAAAACACGACGCGGTCCAATCCGCGCAGCAAGGAGGTCAAGCCAACCACCAAGTGGCCCAAGCCCGTGCCGATGGACCGACACAGGGTTGAATCGGTCAAGTCGCGCTGGAGGCGTGAGCGTGGCAGGCGTAAAGCCAAAAACGCCAAAATGACCGACCCCAGCTCAAAGTTCCCTTCTGCATTTTCAAAGTGCATGGGGTTCACCTTGTGGGGCATCGTCGACGACCCCACCTCTTCTTTTTTGGTGGTGAGGGTCAGGTAGCCCTTGGACAGGTAAAGCCACAAGTCACGGCACAAATCAATCATGACCGTGGCCACGCGTGTCATCCAATGAAAGGTCTTGGCAAAGGCGTCATAGGACGAAATTTGGGTTGTGGCTTGTTCTCGTGTCAAGCCTAAAGACTCCACAAAGGCGTCCATGTGACGTGGCCATTCCATGGCAGGGAATGCGGCCCGGTGGGCATTCAGTTTGCCGACGGCTCCCCCAAACTTGGTCATGGACTTTAGGTCCTTACGGTCGTCAAGCAGGGCCATGAGCCGGGCACGAAACACGTAGAGCTCGGAATTCATCGTAGTGGGGGTGGCGGCCTGCCCGTGGGTGTGCCCCAGCATGGCCATGGAGGGTTGGTCCAAGGCCAAACGACCCAAGACGTCCACCACACGGCCAACCATGGACACAAACCGTCCCGTAAAATCTTTGAGGGCCAGGGCGTAGGCTGTGCCCGCAACGTCTTGGGAGGTCAAGCCAAAGTGGATCCATGGCGTCAAGTGGTCCATGTCCTTTGGCAGCTTGGACACCACCCACATCTCAATGGCCTTGACGTCGTGATTGGTCAAGGCCTCAATGTCCTTAATGGCACCAAAATCTTTGACGCTAAACGTAGACAGCCAGTGTGTGGGGGGCACGTCAAACCCCAACAATGACCCTAAAAATCGCAGGTAGGCAACTTCCACCTTGACCCTCAAACGCGTCTGTCCAAATTCACTAAAGTCGTCAAGAAGAGTCCCAATTCGACCCCTGTAGCGCCCGTCCAGGGGGCACAATGCTTTAGCTTCTTCAGGTTCCATGGCAGGATTGTGGTTATTTATTTTTTTTTAAATTTGGCACCTAAACAATGACACCAATTTTACCACACGTGTCACCACACACACCACGTGATGGAGGCATGTCTTTACTAGCCTGACGCAAGCGTCTTGCCACTAGGCACTGTAAAACAACAATCGTCTACTGGTGCGTCAAGTTGAACACGACAATTGGTGTGGCGACATAGGCCGCAAAAACACTAGGATCCACATAAAGTATTATAGTAGCCCCCAAAGCAAAGGTCAACAAAACCAACCAGAGGAAACCGTACTTCATGCTGCCGGCCCAGTACCCAAAACGCAGCATAAATGCACGGTATGTAATGACGGTGAAGTGTGATTCTCCTGCACTTTGGTGCATGATATCTTAAGTGTGGAATTCTTCAAACGAAAATTTAGAATGCTACCATTTTTCACCACACACGCCACGTGATGGAGATGCGCATCCCCTTGGTGCCAGTGTGTTTGGGGACAGAGTGCCGTGGGGTTGCCACTCCATCCGAAAACATCATGGCCAGGGATCGAGGGGGGAGGGTGGTGGCCAACGTTTTTTTGGTGCCAGTGGCATCGTGGAGGCAAAAGGTGCGGGGGGCGCCAAGGGAAAGACAGCCAATGGGGTTCACAAGAGAGTCCGTGTCAAAGTGGGGAAGAATGGAGCCGTACTCGTCTTGGTAGCAATTGAGGACGAGGTAGTCTGCTGCCAAGCCCGTCTTGTCCCTATAAACCCGTGTGACTTCTTGGAGGGATGCCGGGGCTTTGGACAAGGGCAAAGCGTTGTAGGTGTTGCCCCCAAACCGGTAGGGCCTGGCTTTGGTTGGATTTAGTGCAAAAAAAGCTTGCAGGCGTGGAACGGCTCTGCCAAAGGTGCGCCGCCGCAACCAAAAGGGTGCATCCTTCAAGTCGTTTATCAGTTGGCGTTCAAGCTCTTCGCCGATAAACTCCCTTGTCAGTGCAAGGGCAGCTTTTGTTGTGTCTGACCGGTGCACCGCCTTGACCTTGAGTGCCAATGCGCCAAGCCTGTGAGGCGGCATGGACGCGGGTGCAGGAAGTGCACCCTCCCATTCATCTTCGGGCTTGGAAATTCGTCTTGATTTTTTGCTTGGTTTGTCAGCCTCTGAGCGGAAACGTTTTTTGGGTTCCATGACCCCCCTGTTGAATAAAAAATGTGATTGGTATTTAGGTGCACAAGGTCTTGACTGTGTCCTTGACTGTTTTTACCTGGCTCTTCAATGCGACATCTGCAGCAGTATCCGTGAAATGGTGTGGGTGGCGACAAAAAATGTCCCAAGTCTCGGAAAAGGTCACACGCCAGGTAAGGGCCAAGGTCTCTGACCATTCTTCCTTGTCAAGGAAGGTTTCGGCAACACCAACAAGGTCAACGGCAACATTGTACGGCGGAACCTGCAAGAGGCGGTCCGCGTGTAAAACAAGGTGGGGTCGGTCTTCCACCATGAGAGTGGGTGTGTCTGGTGCCAAGCCAAGCCCTGCCTTGACTTGGTGCATGTCCTTGGGGATGCCCTCCTCAGGCCTCCAGAAAATGCTCTTCTCTTTGTTCCATGCCAGAATTTGTTCCTTGGCAAGAACCAGGTCGAACAATGCCCCCTTTCCCAAATCCAACCAAACCTCCAAAACACGGACAAGAAAGGAAACCCATCCGTAACAGTTTGGTGCGGCTGTCATGAGGACAATGGCGCCCACGTCTCCTTCTGCCTTCATGGAAAGCAGGGACGTCAAGAGCTCTGCCAGGTGAGGACGCACGACACCGGTTGCCTTGGCAATCTCCACAAAACGGGTCGGACACGGGGCCTTGCGCAACACGGTCCAAAAGTAGGAGTAGAGCAAGGACAAGTCTCCCCATGAGCCAATGGTTTCGTCAGAGTCAAGGACAATAACGGGTTTTGGTGTTTGGGCATGAACTTTTGGCAATCCCGTCTCGACAACCGTCGGGGATTCAAAGGTCAAGAAGTGAACCGGGCTACATGTTAACTCTTCTGCCTCCAAGGCGTAGTGGTATCCCTCGCTTGATACGACGTCTTTTGGTTCTCCACCGCTTGGTGTCGTTCCACAGCTTGGTGTCGTTCCACAGCTTGGGTTCATGGTGGAAGGGGTTCGAGTTGGGAGGATGAAAGTGGTTTGTACATGGATTCAGTAAACCCCCCTACTCAAGACAGCACGGGGCTCGGTAGTCTCAAAGTGTTCCGTCTTTCCCGCAAGGGAGAGACGGAACACCTTTAAAAAGTTGGCCAGGTACACGTGAACCATCACATAAAACGCGACATTTTCGCCCATCCTGACACTGTAGTGGACGGCTTGGCCAGGTGATGACGGGACTAGCAGCTCGCCAATCACAGGCTCAAACTTGATGCGGGGTGGCGAGTCGTACTGGCTCACAACCTGCACACGTTTGCCAGACGGATCACCTGCCGGTGGTTGTTGGCCCCCCCCCCCCAAATCAATTGCGATGGCAGACAATCCCAATGCGCGGCTAATGGCCTCCCCCACCCCCAGCGGGTTCCTGGATGTGATGCGGATGAGGCCTGCTTTCTTGGATTGAAACGGCACTCGTTTCAATGGGCCACCACCTCTTGGCAAGAAGGCAGCTTCGTACAGGTGGACCTTGCACCGAATCATTTCAAAAAAGTGTTATTGTGTGTAAAAAAAGTGTTGACACCCACCCCACAAAATTTTGTATGGACAACATTGCCGCAAGTCTTCAAGAATGGATGAAGGGTTTTGGGAGGGATGGGTCTGTTGAGATTGAAATGCAACTAAAGAATGTATCAAAAACAACATTTAAGCATCTCATGTCAAAACTAAAACGCACAGGGGGGTGGGAGGCCGTCCAAGCCACGGAAACACTTGACAGGTTTTTCCCGTCTTTTCTCCGCACGTCATGCAACATGAGCACTGGTGAGGAAACACACACGGTGAAAACCCGGCTCAAGGACCCCCTTGATTTGACTTTGGGGTCTGTCGGGGTGCGCTTCCACGCCAAGAAGGAAAAAATATTAAAATCGTCGGATCCATTGGTGTTGCGCCATGCAGCCTCACGCCACTTGAGTTCCCGCCACAAGCAACGCGTGTCCTTTCGAACCGCCACAGGGTTTGTGTATGACCTCACAAGGGTGAAGAATGAAAGGGGGCGTGTGACCTACGAGGTTGAACTTGAATGGGCAGGCCAAAACACTGCTCTTGACTTGGAAGCAGCCACCCAGTCGTTTATACGCCAAACCGAGAACCTGGTGGCTCTTGTGCAGTGGTACACAAGCCATTAATTTACCAAATGCGTGCCGTCACAATGCGCCTGTTGAAGCAAAGATAAATTAAATAAATCATGAAAAATGAGCCAAAAAGCGTCACCAGGCCCTCCTCCCAGTGGTGAATCGTCCGCCCGTACTTGGCCCAAATGCCCTTGTAGAGGGTCATGATGAGGAAGCCGCCCGTGACGACTAGGGTTTGCATCACTACGTGGACGTGGTCCCACCCTTTGCTGCAGCACGACTCATTCTTCTTGTCCTTGTTCTTTGTGTGGTCAGCCTCCCACTTTGTTTTGAACGCCTCAAAGGGTTCAGTCATTTATTTATATGGTTAAGAAGATGGTTCGGACCCCAATAGCTCGTCACCTCCCAATGAAGTTTGGTAGAGGTAACCATTGGGCGCCAAGGCAATTGCATAACAAGTGGTTCTAATGTCAGTCCCACTTGATGGTGACTGGTGTGCCTGTGGGTGGAGTAGTCATGTCCAAATTCCATGCGGCTCCTTGGTTTGTGCCAACGAACCCACAAAACCATTTTGGGGTACTGAATGGTATGGTGTTGTGTCACGGTTCGTGTCAAGACATGGTCCGCGGTTTACGATTGGATCCACCAAAAATGACGTCACATACATTCAAAACACCAATAAATGTGTAATGAGTACCCTGGATCCTTGGTCCACCGTGTAAATTTGATCCGTTTTGCGTTGCGCGCCCCACACTGCACAAATAAACACCTGTGCCCCGTACTGGCGTGAGGTGGCAAGTTGGGGCGACAGGTAAATCCCGTCGCCGTGGGCTTTCCCCTTGCGCATGAGGCAGGTGGAGGACAGGGAAATCAGGCCACAGGTGAGAATGGACAAGACGTTTTCCTTGGGTGTCCCGTGGAAAAAGTAGGCCACTTCATCTATAGAGTCGGAGCAAGGCGACCAGGCCAACGCCTTGGCAGACAAATTGTCACACACTTGAAACATTTGACGGGGGTAGGAGCCCGCAGGAAGGTCCAATGGCAAGGCGTGGACAGACTCCACGGGAGAAAGACACACAGGCAAAAAGAGGGACAAACTATTTTTAAAGTCTCCGTATTTCCCCTCGAGATACTTTCCAATCTTGGAATCTTTTGACTTGTGCTTCATGGCGTCAAAAAAGGGTTGGGCAAAGGAAATGGTTGGGTCGTGCGAAACGTAGGCTGCAAGTTGGAGTTGAAAGGTGCAAAAGTGGGACATGCAAAACCGCGGCCATTCCCGCACCAAGCCGTAGTCACAATGGAAAGGTGACTCCGGCTTGGCCAAGGCCCGACAACACACAAAACAGCGCGTAAACAGGGTTTCAAGAGCCAAGGTGTGGGCGTTGAAAAACGCACGCCTTTTGTCTTTTTCAGCCTTGCCGTCTACATGGTGTACAACTTGGTGCTTCAAGGCCTGGAAAAAGGCTTCGTCCTTGGCTTCATAAACATAGGGCCGGGCGACGCCGAGCTCAAAATCCTTTTCAATCTCTGACGGCGGAGGCTCCAAGTGCGTCATTCGCTCTCGAAAAGCCGAGTAGGGGTCTGCGGCGAGGGCAATCCCCCACAGGGTGCCCAAGTACAAAGTCATTTCTTGGCTGAACGACCCAGTGCAAATAACGCGGTCCTTGGCAAGCCGTCCCTCAAAGGTGTGGGACCCCAAGACCCCATGAGCCTCCAAGACCAAAGGCTGGTAAATGCTCTCTCCTCCTCCTCCTTCTTCTTCTTCTTCTTCTTCATAGGCGTAGTCGTCTTCATCTTCATAGTCAAAACCATCAAAGCCCTCCGTGTCACGGCAATCCGTGTCGCAGCAAGCCATTAATGAAAAAATGTGGGGTTTTTTAAAAAACAATTCTCAAAAAAACCACATTTCATACCCATGGATTTTGGCATTCAAGCATCATCAGAACTTCCAGGGCCTTTAAAGGGCTTGGAAGCCGTTTGGTCGTCTGTGCAGGGCCTGCGAGGCGCCAAAGATTACGAAGCATCCGTTGATGGCGCCCAAGACTTTTACCTCTACACCGGGCGTGGACCGTCGTCCACCTCTCTTCACCTGGGCCACTTGCTGCCCTTGCAAACAACAAGGTGCTTGGCTGCTGCCTTGAAAGCACCCCTCGTCTTGCAAATGACAGACGACGAAAAATTCATCACCTCCAAGGTTGCATCACTTGCCGACGTGAAAGCCTACACCCGCACCAACTACGAGCAAATGGAACACATCTTTAAAGGCCTGCCCAAGGTGTGGCAAATCAACTCGTCTGACATGGGGCGCCTCTACCCCCACATTTTGACACTGTCACAAGCCTTCACGGCGTCCACCCTCCGGGCGACGTTTGGCATTGAAGGCGAACACAACCCCCTGCGTTACTTTTTCCCCTTGGCCCAAATGGCCTTGGCGTTTCCAGAAGTCATGGCCGCCATTGACCCGTCGTTTCGTGGGCGCCGTTGCCTGATTGTTGCCGCGCCCGACCAAGATCCTTTTTTCCGGCTGGCCCGTGACGCAGCTGTCAAACTGGGTTGGACCCCTCCCGTCATTCTCTACCTGGGCACCCTTCCTGGCCTTGATTCCACAGCTGACCTCCCCACCAAAATGTCGTCCTCATCCCCGGAGTCATGCATCTTCTTGACGGATGATGAAGCAACAATCAGGGCCAAGCTGCGCACAGCCTGGTCTTGTGGCGGAGCAACCATGGCGGAGCACCGGACACCACCGTTAGAAGGATGGCCTGTCCACCTTGATCCAACCTGCATGATTGGGCTTTTGTTTGGGTCAGAGGAAGAAAAGGCCGCTGTGCAAGAGTTTGGCAATGGCAAGATGGGTTCTGCTGGTCTCAAGAAGAAGATTGTAGCGTTTCTCACGTCTTACTTGACGTCTACTGATTCCGAATAACATAAATGGGCACTTTTTTTTAATTATGCTTTACTCCAGTTCCTTTGGAGCCCTTCAAGCCACTGTCAGGCGCATGGGGCAACCCGTCTTGGTTTCCTTGTCTTGTGGCCCCAAGGACCCTGTTGTCACAGCACCATCGGACGTGACGTATTTCATCAAGGGAATTGCAGAAACACAGCTTCCAGTCCTTGTCAATGTGGCGGCCTACATTCGTCGGCACACCATTGAAGGGTTTGACGGGTGCACACCCGAGGTTGCACAAACCAAGGCTCGCAAGGTTGGTGAGGTGCTGACCTCTGCCCTGCAGGACTCGCTTGCTTCAATCGACAATGTGCAAGTCGTCGAGTGGGAAACCTTGAGCCGGGAACCGACAACGCAGTACGAAATCAAAAAGGTCAAGGATTTTTACAAGACCAACAAGGGTTTCCAGGAGCAAATTGACAATGTGGCGTGGGAGTTTGTAATGGCCCGATGCGCCAAGCAACCCCGGTCACCCTTGACTCTGTCAAGAGGATTGACAACTTCGACTCAATTTTTGCTTGAAGAATTTGCTTCTCTTCACCACGGCCTGACCTACCAAGACAAAGAGTACCGTCTTCATCTTTACCCTGCCCTTTTTTCCTCTGTCAAAGCCTATCACCACTCTGCCCTCAACACCCTCTTGTCCAACCTGGACACCTATCGAGACTTGTCTCACACTCTGGTGGAAAAGGACACCGTGTCAAGACGTTTATTTGTTTATTCCTTGTTGGATGAATGAGTGCTTGAGCGCTTCATGACACCCTCGATAATTTGTGCCACTTGAAAAGTTCTTGTGTCCTTGAGCTCTTCCAGGTAGGTGACGGACATTTTAGAAGTCAATACAGCATTATCTAATTTTTACTTGTAGTTTGTCAACTTGACAACACAACAGGTTGAGAAAACGGCAAGGTGGCAGGGTCAATGAAAAAGCTCATGGCGGACAAGCCTTTGAGGTCCAAAAGGGGCCCACCATCACTTGAATCGGCTTGAGGTCTCACGCCCTGACGAACAAGGCGTGCTTTGGGAAAACCCTGCGGATAGAGCTCATCGAAGCTTGGTGTGTAAGGACAAATCTGTGGAGGATGCTTGAAGCAACGAAAGAGGCGAGCAAGCAACGCCATAATTGAAAGGAATGCTAATCAAATGTGATGTTGTGTTTGGAGACTGCACAAAGCTTGGATTGATTGATAGAGATGCCAGCGTTGCCAAATGCCTACCACAATCAACTATGGCTTCTCCAAAAACCTTTCGCAAGCAGTGGGACAAGCTCGTCATGGACTGTCTTGACCAAGCAGAGGTGGACAAAAAGTCATTCTTGGAGGAATCTCCCATCATGGGCTATTCCAAGAAACTTACGTCCTTCAAGAACGCACGGGACCGCATGGTTCCGTCCCGCAGCGTCTACACCAAGGATGTCAAGATTGCCATCATTGCCTTGCGGCGAGTGATGGACAAGGTCGATTTTATGGCCTACCGCCTTTTGTGCATTGTCAAGGACGGTCACTACCTCTATGCCGTTCCCTCTGCCCGACGCGACACCCACTACGCCGGATGCATCATTTTTCATTTGGGACGTTACCAACAAGCCTTTGGCCTCTTGCGCCTTTATCGAGACTTTTCTGCATTTGAAGATCGCAAAGCGTCTGTGGGACCCAAGGGAGACCCTGAAAATGCGGCCTTGATGCCTCGTGTTTGGATCGAGGCATTAAAGGAAGCCGCTGTTGTCCCTGCTGGTGTCTCAACCTAATCACTTGATCAATAGATTTGCCAATTACCAAAGAATATTTTATTTACAGTGATATTCAACTCTTCAAAAATCTATACACAAGTCTCTACTCAGACCACGCCGAAAAGAGCCCAATGGATGGCAAGGGGGGCAACCAAGACGACACGGCTTCCCACCACGTCGCAGGGGGCACTTCCTCATCCTCCTTGACATTTTTCACGTCACCTTCATTCTCCGAGTCCGACACGGCGCCTGGTTCCTCCTTTGTTGGGGTCTCTGATGGCTTTGGTTGGCTCGCCGTGGCATACGGCTTCTTTTCAATGGATGCCCCCAGCAAGCACTTGACCCGCCCAAAGTCAAAGGTTTTAATGGCGGCACTCACAACCAGGGGGCGAATGGTGTGCGGAACATTGTTTGTTGCCGAGGACTTGACCAAGGACGTTGCCCACATGGTGTACTGCGGATGTTCGCCGTCCTTCCACAGGGCAGGCACAAAGCGGCCACTGGTCAAGCTCACCAAATCGGCCTGCCAGCCGTCAAGGGTCCCGTAGGGAAAGGCGACCACCGAGTCCAGGTTGTCCTGGATCATGGCGTCCAAGCCCTTGGGGGGCCGCTCAAACAGGCAAAACAGAGCAACACGGGCCTGGCGTCCACCCGTCACCAACCGCCGGACCAGGCGGTGCTTGAGCACCCAAGGCTGCCAGAAGCACTGGTCGAGGACAATGGCCCACGTCTCAAGGGGCGCCGTCTCCTGTTTCAGCGCCACCAGAGCGTCCAGTTCATCCAGCCAATCGGGGGAGTTCAGGTTGACCTTGACCCTCAAGGCCCCAAGAGGGCCTTCGGACCGGCCTTTCGTTGTGGACGCCGACACCAAGACTGCACGGTCCAGGCGGTTCTTGCGGCGCCACTCGTCCAACCAATGGCACACCAGGGTAAACTTGCCCGATTCTTTGGGTCCAACAATAAAGTTGGCCCAATGCCTTGGGTTTAAAAAGAAGGGCTCGTAGGTGTGGACGGAACCACGGGGTACCCCCGTGATGCCTCGTACCTGACGGCCCTTGCGAAAGATGGGGTTGGTAAAGGAGAAGGACATGAAGTTTATTCTTTAGAGCAGAAGATTTCTGTGTGGCGTGACCCCAAAATTGCCGTTTTAGACATTCACTTCATTTTGCAAACCAAACCCTCCTCCCCAAGGGTGAATGCCCAAGGATTCTCCTGCTTGCCTTAATTCGTTGGCCGCGTCGTTGTTTTTGGTTTCCTCACCAGGCAAATACCCAACGGCTATCCCGTGATACCCGTGATACCCGTGTCCGGCGGTCGCGGTTGCTCTATATGCAAACACGAGCTCAAATATAACTTCCACCTCGTGATCCCCAGGATTGACAAGCAGCAATGCTTCAAACATAAAGCCATTAAAAGCGGTGTGAAGATCTGGGAATCGTGCCGACAAGGTGCCGTAGCCTTCAACATGGGTTTCCTTTGGAATTGGGGTTGTGGGTAGGACATGCCACACGCCGGTAGTCAGTTGTCCTTGAATGGTGCATTCGCCAGGAAGGTGAACTTGACGAATTGTATATGGCAAGTCTAGGGGGTGCAATCCTGGTGGAAATTTCATGGCGTAGGACTGGGACACGGCACCCAGCAAGAAGGGGTCCCAATCTCCAACAATCGTATCTTGATGCACTTGAGCATTGCCAATCTTTTCCATGTCAAATGATTTTGTAATGACACTGTCTATTTGGTTAGCATGTAAATTGGTTTGTACAAACACACAGATTATCATTTGATCTACCTAAATGTATACCACACGTGACGGTTCCATTTGGGAGTACGATGAAGCAAAGGATGAAATTCGAATTTGCACAAAATTTTATGGAATTATGAATCGTATTCCTCGTGTATCCAAACGGCGGTGTTATGCAGTCAAAAAATCTCATAGCTTTAGGTCGGATTTGGACGGTGTAATCCATATGACGCCCTTTGATGATTACCCGACACAAGACTTTAAAGCAGGCACCTACGGTGATGCTCAAGCTATTGTTGAAAAAATAAAAATGTTATTTTGATTTAATAGACTGAAAAGCCAAGACCAATGTCCTGGCGGCATGCTTTGTACGGGTAGTGTCTGTAAATTGGTTATTATGCAACAACACATGCAACAGACGCCTTTGCAACCACACGGTGCCCCTTCTCCAAATCAGTCACTTGGTGTTTTTCCGAGAGGGGGATGTAGACAATGTGCGAAACGGCGTCACTGGGTTTCAAAACCTTGCCCGAATCCATGCCCTTGAGGTGGCCGCCTTGAACACCCTCCCCAGACACACAAAGCAAGGTTCCGATGTGGATCGAGTCAGGGGAACCCTCGGGACCCACACGTCGTGGTCGGTCGTAATGGGCCCCAAGGGCACCACCGGTGGTGTACGAAAGCACTTCAGGGTCAAACAGCACGTAGACACCTTGACCAAGGGCTTCCTTCAACGCCTCGTAAAGCTGGGGTTCCAAGTCCGACCACCATCCCCACCGTAGCGTGTGTTTCAGATTCTTTGTGTCTCCAAGTCTCGAGACGGCTTGGTGCAATTCTTGGCATGGCCCACTTGATCATGTCAGAGGAAATGTGAGTTTATTCATGTGTAATCTTGCTGCACCCAACCCGGAGGGTTTTACACACAAGACTTGAAAAAATAAAAATGTTATTTTGATTTAATGGATGGAGAAAGCCTGCCAATATCTTGGCGGCAGGCTTTGTGCGGGTAGAGAATGGCGTCACCCGCTTGGTAGGCAATCAATCGAGCTTCATCCAGGGAATCGCCCACGCCCACAAGGGTGGCAAAGCGTCCACCTGAAGTACAAAGAGACGGCACGTGGACAAAGGGGGTGATGGAAAGAGCCTCTTGAATGCCACCCACAATTGCTTCTTCTGCCGCCTTTTCAAAGGGGTAGCCTTTGTGGACAAGGACGAGTGCGACAGACACCTGGTCTTTCCAAGCAACCTCAATCTCGTCAAGGGTTCCAGTCACAATTGCCTGGCAAACCCCGTAAAAGTCAGTGTCAAGAAGAGGAAGGACGGCCTGGGTTTCGGGGTCACCCAGGCGGCAATTGATTTCAAGCAGCCATGGTTTGTTGGCAGAGTCAATCATCCACTGAAAGGCTGCAAAGCCTGTGTACGCGTTTGTCTTGACAAAAGTGTCCATCATGCCATGCATGCAATCAAGTAATTCATCGCTCAAAAAAGAAGGGTGGTGGCTGTGGCCAAAGGCAACCGCCCCCATGCCTCCCGTGTTGGGTCCGACATCCCCGTCATGGCGCCGCTTCTTGTCAATGACGGGTGGCATCGGAACCATGGTTTTGCCATCACAAAAAGCTTGAATGCAAACCTCTTGGCCTTGGATCCGCCGCTCCAAAAACACCGGCCCCGCCTGTGGCCAAAAGCCGCGGAGAATGGGTTTGGAAGTGGTGTGCCAGTCTTCAAGAGAGGACGGCAGGACAACCCCCTTGCCGCCCGCAAGTCCGTCCAGCTTGACCACCCAGTCCTCGGGCATGTCACCATTGGCAACCAAGGCGTCTTCAACCTCATCCAAGCACGCAACCTCTACCCACGCAGCGGTTGGGATGTAGGGTGCGACAGACTTTTTCATGTACAGCTTGGAGCCTTCAAACCGTGCCTGCGCCTTGCTTGGGCCCACACACGGCACAAACATGTTCATGTCGTCCACCACGCCGTCCATGAGGGGAGCCTCAGGCCCCACAATGACCATGTCAACGTCTTCTTCTACAGGAGTGGTCAAGACAGACACAACCTTGGCCGACACCCGTGACCGAAACAAGGCCGCTTCAATGGCTTTTTCTCGACACCCGCCCCCCAACACGAGGACTTTGGGTTCATGAATGGCGTCAACACCACGCATTGCAAAGTCATAGGCGTTGCGGAAAAGCTGAATCCA
>Ga0180434_10004964_pt1 | contig 15909 bp, 11 predicted proteins | sample SS_ome_7_FD_132453 | JGI IMG/M metagenome (GOLD analysis project Ga0180434, IMG submission 132453) | Hypersaline lake sediment archaeal communities from the Salton Sea, California, USA - SS_1_D_2 metaG | ecosystem: Environmental > Aquatic > Non-marine Saline and Alkaline > Hypersaline >...
CGCAAGATAACCTGCCGCTGGGATGCGGAAGCACTTCTGTCGGCGGCGACGGACGAGACTGAATTTTTCCGATACACGACGGGTGTGGCGTACCACGTGTTCGCCCACCCGAAGGTCACGGGTGGCGTCAGTATCAAGATCACCTCTATGGACCTTCCGGTGAAGAAAGGGGTCTCCAGCTCAGCAGCCGTCTGTGTACTCGTCGCCAGGGCATTTGATAAGGTCTACGGACTTGGGCTATACAACAAGGAACTGATGGAGCTTGCCTACATCGGAGAGAGACTGACGGGCAGCCGGTGCGGCAGAATGGATCAAGTATGCGTGTATGGAAAAACGCCGGTCTTGCTGCAGTTCCGAAAATCCTGCCCCGTCCGAATAGAGCCGGTGTTTCCCAAACGAAGGATCCACATGTTCTTCGTCGACCTGGCAGGAACAAAAGACACCGTAAGAATCCTGAGCGACCTTCAGCGCAGTTACCCAAACAGTGACGACCTGCAACTGGCACTGGGAGAGAGAAATGAGGCAATCGTGCGTGCCGCGTACCAGGCACTCGGCGAGGGTGACGACGAAGTCTTTGGCAGACTGATGACTGAAGCTCAGCAGAACTTTGATGCGCTGGTCGCCCCACACAGCGCAGAGGAATTGCGCAGTCCGCTTCTTCACAGACTACTCCGGTTCAGAGATATTGCCGAACATGTCTACGGTGGCAAGGGGGTCGGTAGCCAAGGCGATGGTACGGCTCAGTTCGTGGCGCGAAGTGCCGGCGACCGCGAAGCGGCAATGAAAAAAATCCAAAATTCGTTCCCCAAGATGAGATGCTACCCTTTAGAGATTGGCTAATGATATCTTGACAAGGTGGTTTTTTGCCGATGCGAATCCGCGAGATCGTTAACGAAACGCAACTCTTAGACCTGAGAGAAGACTGGGACAACCTCCTAAAACACAGTCCCAGCAGAAGCGTGTATATGTCCTTTGAGTGGATCTACACGTGGTGGCGGTATTTTGCGCGGGGAAAATTGTTTGTACTGGTTGCCGAATCAAATGGGCAGGTGCGGTGTATAGCCCCGCTCATGCTTACCCGAGAGCGATTCTTGGGCATGCCGTACACCCGGGTGCGGTTCATCGGCTCCGACCCCACCGGGACAACCAAGAGGAATGTACTGGATAAGCTATTCTCTATCGATAAAAGATATGGATGGTCCGACATTCTTGACTTCCTCTACAGAGCTGAGGACCTTGAAAGCTTAAGAGCAACGTTGGAGTACCTGAAACGGCAAAGAGGGCGCTGGGACATCCTGGATTTGCGCGAGCTTCACAGCAGTACCAGCAGCATCGGGCTTCTGAAAAGTACGTTCGGCGGTACGGACTGCCTTTTCAACGATGTGGCAGCCAAAGTAGCGATCGTATCACTGGAAACGGATTTCGAAACCTACAGAAAGACCCGAAAGAGAAACTGGCGTAAAAATATATCCCGCACGTACAAACGAGTAAACAAACTGCCCCGGCTCGTCCTCGGCAAATATGTAACTCCGACGGAGGTTGCCGGCATTATGCCCGCAGTGATCGATCTGGAACAGAAAAGTTGGCAGGGTAACTGTGGCGTCGGTGCTTTTTCCCAAAAGAACGCCGGGCAATTCCATCGTGAACTTGCCGAGTTGCTCGCACGACGACAGAGGTTTGTACTGTATACCCTTGAGTCAGATGGGCGAATCGTCTGCTACCAGTATGCGTTCTGGTACAACAATCAACTGTGCCTGCATAATACAGCTATGGATCCCGACTTCAGGTATTACTCGCCTGGATTCTACCTGCAATTGAGGATCATCCAAGAAGCGTTTTCTCACCAAATGCAGCAAATCATATTCGGAAGAGGGCGGGAGGACTACAAAACTAAACTCAAGAATAGCGAGGAGGACAGAATCTGGATCACCGTGTTCGGCACGAGGCTTGTGCCCAGAGTGCTCGGGTGCCTCGAATTCAAAGCCCGGCCGATGATGAAATACCTCATTCGTGGCAGCAAAAATGGCAACGGCGCGCCACGCAGCATCAACGTGGCAAATAGAGCACGTAAAGAAATCGCCGATGTGGCAATTTGCAATTACCACACACTAAAGAAGTCCATCGACAAAATGCTTAGCGCCGGCTCGAAATACCTTTGGCTGGCACGGTCGCTCAGGTAATAACACTAAGCAGGCACCAACGCAAACAACTCACGACTTAGATTGTGTGCCTCTCGACCGACTTTGACCGCTATCGTCAACCTACTCATCCGCCAAGAGATGCATATAGAAAGTACACATCCGAGCCAATACTGTTGGAGCTATAGGATGTCGCTATCGGAGAAGCTAACGGATACGCGCTGTGCATACTGCGATGAACGGAATGGTCGCATCATCATGCGGACCGGAGACCCATATCTGGACAGACCTAACACATTCGACGTGGTCGCTTGTGAAAACTGCGGGTTAATCCGAACAAGGCAATTGCCGGCCGAACTGTCACGCTGGTACAAGGAACACTATTCAAAGGCCCTGCAGGTATCCGAAAACACGCAGCGCGCCGCGAAAGCACGCTCGACGTATCAATTCCTGGACAGACTGAAAATAACGAGGATGGTAAGGAAGCTCAACCTAAACCATCCCGCGTTTATCGCATCACAAATACCCCCGAGCGGCAGAATACTGGAGGTAGGATGTGGTTCCGGCGAGATACTGCGACGACTGAAGGCCAAGGGCGCCGAAGTGTTTGGAGTGGAGCCGCATCCGGATTCGGCAGAGGCGGCAAAACGCCACGGCGTCCAGGTCGTATGCGACAAGGTCGAGTCTCTCGAAAATCTTGGTGTCGTCTTCGACACGGTTCTATTCTCGTTTGCCCTTGAGCACACGGAAGAACCGTTAAAGGCACTTAGGTTCGCACGTCACGTCCTGGCCGATACAGGAAGACTATTCGTCTTCACGCATAACTTCAATTGCCTATCTCGCTATATCTTCGGAGAAAGCTGGTCAGGCTGGCATCTGCCTTACCATACCTACTTCTTCACGGAGAAATCTCTTCGCAGAATGCTTGTCACTGCAGGATACCGTGTCACAAGCACGCAGTCGTACACGCGTCCCGACCTGCTGGTCGAGTCATGCAGGCTTGTTCTGGCGCGTCTATACGGCACAGAAGTTGTTCCATTCGCGCGAAACACCCATCTGGTCAGTATGCTCATGTTCTCTGTGCTAACAAAGCCGTTTGGCCTTGCCGGATGGGGCAACGCTCTCAAAGTAGTAGCCACACCGAGAGCCAACTCGCGGTCCCACAACAAGCCTTGAGAAGCGTGTCGAAAAGTGAAGGCCCGTAACGATGGGTGACCAATATAAAGCGCAATCCAATGCGACAGAAGACCTCGTGGTCGTCTTCGGCCCACGGACCGCTTTGGCGCGGCAAGTACTATCCAGCCGGTGGGCCGAACAGAAGAATCTAATGATCGTGGCAAGAAATCAAGAAGAAGCAAAGTGGGCGCACAACTTCCTTCCGCGCGCTGCAGTTTTGGCATGTTGGCTTCCTCAAGACCAGTGGACGTGGCCTGCTGCCTGCCGCCGGGTTACCGTTCTTCTGTGCGGGTTCGGCATCATACACCCGGTCGCGCCGGTCTGGGCCTCACACTGCCAAACAATGACCAGGGACGCCGAGGTGCTTACCCGCGTAGTCCAAAGATTCCAGCAACAAACAATCAACGTGGTGCTCGTCTCATCAATATGCGCATGGGCATTAACGCCCGAGCGGGCGTACTATACCGGCTGGAAATGCCTGGCGGAGGCGCTGGTCAGAAATGCCGTCTCGACGCAGGAAAGAGCACGCCTGTCTGTTCTTTACCCGGGACGCTTGGTGAATCAGAAGACTTTGCGAAGGCCACTGTCCTTTCTTCATACAAGCTACAGCCGGCTGTCCCGAAGGCTCATACGCATAGCTCAATCCTCGCAAACACACAGCAAGATAGTCGGGCTGGACGCACGAATGTTACTGTTGCTGAGAACCTTGGGGTGTATCAGCAACGCCGTTTTCAAATGATTTTTGGTCTGTAGGAGGTGCAGGAAAATGGGTGTAGCAACGGTAAAAAGAATCTTCGATATCGCTTTGTGTGTCATGACTATTTGGATATGGGGACCCGTCCTCATCGTATGTACACTGCTGAACCTGATAATTAACGGCCTGCCTGTATTCTATGTCTCCGAACGAAGAGTCCACTATCAGAGGCTGGCACGCATTACCAAGTTCAGGGCCATGGTGCGCAATGCGGATAAGATCGCTAACCGCGACACTATACCCGTTGCCGACACCATCTTCCTGAACTTGCCCATCGATTCACCTTTGTACACGCGTTTGGGCCGGCTCTTTGAACGACTTTGTTTAACCGAACTACCTCAGTTTCTACATGTCCTGATGGGGCAGATGTCCCTCATCGGGAACCGGCCGCTACCGGAGAATATAGTGGCGAAGCTTCGAGCAAAGTATCCGTATGCGGACAGCAGGTTTCTAACGAAGAGCGGGATGACCGGCCCCGTGCAGTTAGTCGGGCGCGACAATCTACCGGATGACGAAAGGCTCAGCCTGGAGATAAAGTATTGCAGAGCCTGCCTTGAGTCGTATTCGCTGAGACTGGATTTTCTTATACTGCTGTACACCGTCTTGCTGGGATTCCGTCTTATCGAGACATTCTCGGTGCACGAAGTTGAGCAATTGATGAACAAATACTGCCGGTTTGACCTGACGAGTTGGTGGGACGTATACCTGCAGCAGCAGAAGCGGGTCGCCGCATGGCAAGCCACATCCGCATCCGCCCCCGCCGGCGGCCTGAAGCCGCGCATCGAGACTGTCAGGGCCTCCCAGCACACACGCCGCACCCATAAGGCCCCGAAGCCTGTTACCGCCGATGCATCATTCGGCACAGAAAACGTTGGATCGCGCCGCGCCTAAAACATCCTAACAAACAAAGTGCACGCAGACTCACATAGATGAGCCGAGCGTTATGTATGAACCTTTTAGAGTGATTCTTTCTGTAAAATGGAGCCGGCACTGAATTTCTGGATGCAGCGCCCGGTCCTGGTAACCGGGGCAGGTGGATTCATCGGCAGCCACCTTACCGAACGGCTTGTCGAGCTGGGGGCGCAGGTGCGCGCCATGGTCCACTACAACAGTCGAAACGACTGGGGCAATATCGAGCTATTGGACGAGCGTGTCACAGACTCGATAGAAGTCATACGCGGGGACATTCGTGATGCATACTTTTGTCGCGAGGCGGTGAAGGGCCGGTCTATCGTCTTCCATCTCGCAGCTCAGGTCGCCATCCCCTACTCGTACATCGCACCGGCTGAATTTGTGTCCACCAATATCGTTGGGACGATGAATATTCTGCAGGCTGCCAGAGAATGCAACGTAGACAGAATCATCCATACGTCCACCAGCGAGGCCTACGGCACCGCTCAATACACCCCCATCGACGAGAATCATCCTTTGCAGGGACAGTCACCGTATGCAGCCAGCAAAATAGGGGCCGACAAACTCGCCGAGAGCTTCTACTTGTCTTTTGAGACCCCTGTGGCGACGCTCCGTCCCTTCAACACCTTCGGACCCCGTCAGTCGGCACGGGCTGTGATACCCACCATCATAGGTCAACTGACGAGCGGCGCGGCCCGCGTGAAGCTCGGCTCTCTTGAACCCGTACGAGACTTGACCTTTGTACGGGATACCGCCGAAGCCTTTGTACTGCTTGCGCAGAATACTGAGAGTGTGGGCCAGGTCACCAACGTCGGAACGGGCCAAGGAGTTTCAATCGGCGAGCTGGCTAAATTGATCATTGAGCTCACAGGCACAGAGGCCGAGCTTGTGTGTGAACAGGCTCGCGTGCGCCCCACCCGTAGTGAAGTCATGAAGCTTGTATGTTCGGCCGAGAAGATCCATCGGCTTACCGGCTGGGAACCCCGCTACTCGCTCCACGATGGATTGGTCGAAACGATTGAATATGTCCGTAGTCACTCGCGCCGCTACAAAGCACACGTATACAACGTATAGAGGATCGAAATGAAAGCTGTAATCTTAGCAGGCGGCAAGAGCACGAGATTGTACCCATTTACCGCAGCGCTGCCCAAACCCTTGGTTCCCGTAGGTAATTGGGCGATTCTGGAAATCTTACTGATGCAATTGCGCGCCGCCGGCATCACCGATGTGACTATGGCCGTCAATCATCTGGCACACTTGATTGAATCTTTTTTCGGTGACGGTCGAAAGTGGGCCTTGCGAATCAACTATAGCATGGAAGAGAGACCTTTGGGCACGGTAGCCCCTATCAAACTTGTCCGCGATTTGCCGGAGACGTTTTTTGTCATGAACGGCGACCTGATGACCGACCTGGACTTTCGCGAACTTTATGCGTATCATCAGGAAAGTGGGGCCGACATCACCGTTGCTCTGTATCAGCGTCAAGCCAAAATCGACTTTGGCGTGATAGATACCGACGCTGCGGGCAGGATCATAAGATTCAGGGAAAAACCGGTCTATAATTTTGGAGTCAGTATGGGCATCTACGTGATGAATCGACGGCTGCTTGATATCGTGCCGGAGGACATCCCTTTCGGTTTTGACGATCTCATGCTTGCCTGCATAGAGAACAAGTGCAAGGCAATCTGCTACCGGCACCAGGGATACTGGCTGGATATCGGCCGCCCCGATGACTATGCGAAAGCCCAGCAGGAAATCGACGATTTCATCAAGAGCGTTTTGCCTGCATACTCTTGTGCGAACTCATGAACAGCAGGTCTTGTAGAACTATCCTCGTCACCGGCGCAGGCGGCTTCGTTGGACAACATGTCCTGCACGCTTTGGCTGCTTGCGAACAGCCGCCGAACAGAATCGTTGGTCTCGACAAGCAAGAGCGCAAATCTGCATATTGTGACTGGGTAGTCTGTGACATGACGGATGAGGCGGAGGTTGTCCCTCTCATCCGCCGGATAAGGCCTGACGGCGTCATCCATTTGGCCGGCGTGACACACGCACCAGATCCACACTCCTATTTTCGATCAAACGTTCTGGGTTGTGCAAGTCTTCTAAGCGCGGTCGTGAACTCCGGCAAACGGCCGCGAATCATCGTGGTAGGGACCGCCGCTCAGTACGACCTCAGCGCAGCCAACGGTCAACCTATAACCGAACAAAGCCCTTTGGCCTGCGCAGAACCCTACGGTCTGAGTAAAAATCTTCAGGAACAATGGGCATTGATGTATGCCCGTTGTGAAAGCCTGCCGCTTTGCTGCGCCCGCATTTTCAATATATTGGGTCCGGGCCAGCCTCCCACTCTGGTGCCGGCAACCTTCCTGCAACAGCTCTTGCAAGTGCGCCAATCCAGGCGACCGGAAGTCCACGTCGGCCATACGAACACCGAACGAGACTTCATCGACGTCCGCGATGTGGCAAGGGCCTTAGTGAAAGTGCTAATCGGCGACAAGTTTGTTACCGGCGAGTGTTTCAATATCGCTTCCGGCAAAACGGTCAAAGTAGCTGAGATTCTGCGGGCTTGTCTCGAGCTTGCCGGACAGCCCAACATAACAGTCATCACCGATTTAGCCAGAACCAAAGCAGCAGATGCAAGAACAGCAGCGGCAGACACCTCAAAACTGAGAAGCCTGATTGATTGGCAGCCGAAAATCCACTGGCGAGAATCCATCAAAGACATGTGGCTGCAGATCAAGCACAGCGCCCAATAGTCGACACCAACCCACCGCAGTGTGAACGTCCGCCGCCCGGAATCTACAATCCCCCCTGTTATCTTGCGAAACCAGAAGGCCACTGAAACGGGGCCTATGCATGAGCATAGGCCCCGAATTATTACCGCTTCAAAGGATGCTGCATAGCATCAGTGACGCTATCCATCTACGGCCAAAGCACTGTGTCCAACCACGCATCGGCCAAGATGGCATAGTCTCTGAAGTCGACTACGCCGTCTACGTTGAGGTCGAACGGCTCGCTGAACGGTGCCGTTATGCCGGCGAGCCAGAGAATCTGCTCGCCCGGCAAAGCGCGGCTGTAGATGCGGACATCGTCGATGAGGCCATCGTAATTCCTGGTCCCGCCGATGGCACCCGGGGGCTGATTGCCAATCGCCACACTGACGACTGGATCCGTGGCTACCGCGGCGCCGCCCTTGGCCATATTGCCAACCTCTTGCCCGTCTTTGTACAGACGCATTCTACTGCCGTCCCACGTCGCAGCCGCGTGCGCCCACTGAGTGGCCGCTAATGCGCCGCTGCCGGCAACCAACGTCGCGGTATCCTGCCCATCTTCTGTTTTCAGACGGAATCGCAACCTTATTTCGCCACCAGACGAAATCGTGCTCAACATCCAGAAGTGCTCGTTTCCACCAGAGCCGAAGGCCTTGGAGATGATGCGGGCATCGCCGACGTCGAAGTCGTCCGGCCTAAGCCACGCAGCCAGAGTGATGCCGGGGCCGACGACATCAAATGCCCCTGCTTGCATCACACCACCTTGGTTGTCAAACTGCATCGCCGTGCCCTGGCCGGGTCGGCTTGGCACATAGGCTGTTGCACCTTGGGTGGTTCCGTGATGGCCGTTGCCGGAACCATCCTGCGTGTTGTTCTCAAAGGCGTAATGCGCCACCAGGCCGGCATTGCTGGGCTGCTGTGGAGTAACTAAGTAGCCGCTGCCCAACCACTCGTCTGTTAGTATCTGAAGGTCCGGGTCATCCACGACGCAGTTGCCGTTAAAATCGGCGTCCGGCTTGGCAAGCAACGGCATGCACCTGGGCCTGTACAGCCGGATATCATCAAAGTACAACGTGCCGGTGCCGCCCGTCTGCGGGGAAAGCCGATTGCCCACGCCGAGGATCAGCTTCTTGACACTGGTCAGATTCACGCCGGCATTGGCGAACTCCTGCAGGTCAATATTCCACTCGTGCCAGGAGTTTAACATGACCGCGCTGATATTCTCATGGGGTATATCTTTCCTGGTGCCCAGGCTATCCTGGACGCCCACATATAGCGGCTCGGCAGAGTTAGCCGAATCGCCGTGGAACCACAGGGTCAATGCCTTCACACCCTTTCTGGTCCAATCCTGCGGGATAGACCACTCTCGCTGGGCCTCGGAATATAGCGCTTTTCCGCCGGAGCCATCGTTGGTGTACCTAAACGTCATCGCCTGCAGGCCGCTGTGCACGGTGATCTGCTCCGTAAACGGCGGCTCGTCGTTTCCTACCTGGGAGCCGGTGCCGTTACCGCCGTAGCCGGGTGGAGGCTCGCTGTAGCCGGCGCCGTCGAGCCAGGTCTGCCAGACTCTGTCCGGCGTGTAGTCATTGTAATCCTCGAAGTCATCCACGATCAGATAATCAGCTACGGTAAAGCTCCAGACTCGGCCCGTACTGATGGTCGTATCGATATTATATTCATCGATGCGCCAGTAGTACGTCTGGTCCCATTCGAGAACCTCGGGAACCATATAACTGGTGGCACCTTGCCGCTGGCGATAGACACCCGTTGTATCGGATGTATCGGCAGTTCTCACGGCAGTTCTATCTGTACCGAAGTACACATCATGTTGGGCCGCCTTATCTCCGGCCTTCCAGCTAAGAACCGCCGCACGCTCCACGTCTGTAACCGATCCATCGGCAGGACTCGGATCCCAGGCGAGTGAGGTATCACCTCTCATGATGTCTGGTATGTCCGCTGCTGTGAGCGGCTTATTGTAGATACGGACGTCGTCGATGATCCCGTCGAACGGTCTATCCTCTGCGCCTTCCGGCTGGTTGCCGATCGCCACTTTCACCGTAGGCCCGGTGCTGAGTGTGCCGGTCTTGTCAAGGCTGCCGACCTCCAGACCATTCTTGTATATCCGCATCATGCTGCCGTCCCAGGTTGCCACCACATGGATCCACTCATTAAGCTCTATAGTGCCGGTGTCGTAATCGGCTTTCAGTTCGCCGGTCTGCCCGTCCGTCTTCAAGCGAAACCGTAGCACTTTTCTTTCTGGGCTACCGAGACGGCTGGAACTGATCATGAACCAGTGATCATTTGAAGCCCCGCCCGTCGCTTTGGAGACCATGCGGGGGTCGTTGCCTGGTGTATCCAGATTATCCGCCTTGAACCAACAAGCGATTGCGATACCGCTGCCTTCCACGTCGAAGGTGCCACAGGACACGCGGTCATCACCCTGACCGTCGAACTCCAGCGCACCGCCGTCATAGCCAGCCACCCACTGTGGGTCACCCGTGAAAGTGCCATGGTGGTCATGGCCGGACGAATCAAGGGCCGTCCTGCCGGAACCTTCATCAAGCTTCCACCAGCCGATAAGGTTCGGGTCCGTGATGGGCATATCCGGTACGGTCGTGAAACTCCAGACGGGGCCGGGGTGCTTCGTAGTCAGGTCGGACTGGACTTCATCCACACGCCAGTAGTACGTAGTGTCCTTGGCGAGCGGTCCGGGGTCATAGGGTGGGTCTTGCACGTTACCCTTGAATGTATCGCCGGTGCCGTCAGCGACCGCGGTTTCGTCCGTACCGAAGTACACATCATGGCTAAACGCCTCGTAGCCCGCGGTCCAGCTAAGGTCTGCTTCGGTGGGTACAAATTCGGCGCCATCGGGCGGATCCGGGTCATAGGCGGCTAACGGCGGCGTGCTGAAGCTCCAGACATCTCCGGTGTGTACGGTCACGGCGTCGGCCTCGACCTCATCTATCCGCCAATAGTACGTCGTGTTTGAGCTTAAGCCCGGTTGGTGCCAGTACATCATTAAGACCTTTGAATTCTGTGTCTGGAAGTCTTCAGGGCCAAGATCCGGTGTTGTACCGACGTATACATCGTGAAAGGCTGCTGTAGCTCCGGGCTTCCACTGCAGCAACGGCGAGGTCACATCCTCGGCGCCATCAGGCGGGTCAGGGCTGGTAGCAATTAATGTGGTTCCCAACTCGTATATGTCGTCCGCCGACAGTGCCCGGTCATAGACCCGGACCTCGTCGATACTACCTGGGAACTGACCCCACGTATAGCCGCTCTTGCCGATACGAACAGTATTGGCGATGAATTGAGTATCTGGAATATTGTCTGTTAGTGTATTATCCAATTCGCCGTTGATGTAAATCTTCATAGCCACGCTTGGCTCAAATGTGCCTGCAATGTGAAACCACTCATCGGGGCCAAAGTCTATGCGGTCCGCAGTAGTCACAATTCTTAAATCATCCCCGGCTGCAGCAACTTGAAAAGCCCCCACGTGGCCATACTGCTCGCCTTCCACATTTAGTGAATAGCTTCGAGTCGAGCCTATCCTGGCAATAATCCGGCCATTTGTCTCATAGCTGTCTATGCGTACCCATGCCGCCAACGTCATGGCCCCCGTGATTTGAAGTTCAGCAGGATCTCCCAACTCAATGTACGAATTAGTCGCGCCGGGAAACAGCATCGCCGAATCTGCATAGCCAAATCTGTCCGTTGTCGGGACCACATTGCCGTTAATTGTTCCGTGCAAACCGGTGCCGCTTGCGTCCGTAGCGTCTCCATCCAGCGGCCAATACCCTACCAGGCCGGATTCAATATCCGCCTTTGCCAGGTTTGCCCCCAAACCCAGAGCCAAAACAAGAAAAACTGAATAAATCTGTCTTCTGCACATGGTAATCCTCCATCAAAAAGAGTTAATATGACCGTGCTTCGGGCACACACCAAAGCACCGCTGTACCCAACAAGCATGGGTGTTGCCACCACCCTGTGCTCGTTCCACACAACTTCCACAAGAGAACCGAGAAGAATCTCCCCCACAAAAATCATTCCTTGTACCGAAAAAGTCCATAGATATGTCCGCACCTCCTTCCTCCTAAGAGCCGATTTACGGCGCTAACAGAAGCATTAGAAAGGCCTGTTGCTATACGCCGACCTACATTGCGGCTGCACGTGCCGGATAGCATAACTCCTCCGATTCTCACAAACCGCAATTCCTGCGCGATAAACGCTCTTATCCCCACACCTCACATTATTTATACCAGATTGCCCGCGGTTGCTTCAAGGAAAATCCGAAATATTTCCAAGTTAGGAGCGTAGAATTGGGATGGTCAGCATGTGGCAAATAGGAGAAAGGCTCACTGGCCAGCCTGTTTTGCCGTCACAGCAGGCCGGTGCGGGCGGGCCGTTCGGTCCACTGGCAGAATCATGTTCATTTACCGTGGCTTCGGTATTGCAAAGCAACGCTGTCTGAAGTATACTGTTTAGAGCTAACGAGTGCTCATGGTCACCAGATATTGTTGATGTATTTGAACCATGATTACAAAAATGAGCAGCGAGAAGGCGGAGCAAGGAGCGTATCCATGAAGACGTCAAGAGCATTTACCCTCATAGAACTGTTAGTGGTGATTGCGATTATTGCGTTACTCATGTCCATCTTGATGCCCGCGCTGAAGCGGGCAAGAGAACAGGCACGGGCGGTGGCCTGCCAAGGAAACCTCAGGCAATGGGCACTTATCTTCAAGATGTGGACGGATGACCATGACGGGTATTTCAGCGAGACCGACAACCACAATTGGCCGGAGTTCCTGCGGTCTTACTACGAAAATCCAGAGCTGCGTGTCTGCCCATCGGCAAAGAGAATTGCGACGGAGTTCCGGCCGAACGGCTCGGATTGGGGCTCATCGCGTGTCGCCTGGGGAAAGGTGACTAATGCTAACAGAGGTTGGAAGGACGACTACGGCAGCTACGGTCTGAACGGATGGGCCACGAAGCCGCCGCCGGGAAGTACGAACTGGCAAGGACACTCGGCGGATATGTTCTGGCCGAGTCCCGATGTAAGACATGCCAGCGATATCCCGGTATTCCTGGATTCTTCCTGGATGGAGAGTCAGCCAAGGCAAACGGACACGCCACCATCCTATCCGGACCCGGGTCAGATCGTCAGGAGCCAGCACGGCGAGATGTCCGAGTATTGCATTGATCGACACCAGCAGGGCATCAACGCCACCTTTGCTGATTGGTCCCTCCGCAAGGTATGGCTCAAAGGCCTGTGGCAGCTACGATGGCACAGAGACTACGACGTCACCGCCCCGCCGCCCATTTGGCCGCCTTGGATGCAGAGCTTTCCGGAACCTTAGCGAAAGACCCGGCTACACAATCAGGTGAGGTCAATGTGTAAACGAAAAAAGGCCGTGCACTCTTCTTCGAACTGACGCTCCCGGGTTTGTTGCCACAGCCGGCTCCAGTCAAGGTTATCCACGGCCAACGAAGCGACGCTTATGGCTGCTCCGTTCCCGGCCTGACCAGGTTCACGCCTTTCGTCTCCGTGGGGCCTGACTCTCAACACCACTTGTGACAATATGGACCCAGTCGGCCAGCCCTCAGAAGAGGATTCAGCCTCGCTATAGCGGATTTCGAGTACAGGGTACCGCTACCACCCCGCCTAGCACGGCCATCTCTACCACGACCTCATACATGCCACCGTATATCCATATTGTAAAGAACGAGTTACGCAGTTACTCCTTTGAACATCAATATCATACCATCTAACGAATATAAAGGAAACAGAAAGAAAACGCAAGAAAATCTGCACCGCCGCGCCTTGCACCCGATTACTCGACGTCCTTGATCTTCTCGCCTTCCGGCATTTCCTCTTTCACGCCGTGCTCGCGAAGCAGTTCAACCACGTCGTAATGCCCCGCTTCCACAGCCAGCGAAAGCGGCGTCTTGCGGAGCTTGTCTTCGGCCTCGATATCCGCGCCTTTGGCAATGAGCAGTTCGGCTACGTCCTTGTGGCCCTGCATGGCCCCCCAGTGCAGCGGCGTTCGACCATAGCTGTCCTTTACGTGGATGTCGGCCTCCTCGCCCAGAAGTTTCTCGACGACGCCCTTATGCCCCGACCAAGCCGCCGAATGTAGCGGCGTTTTGCCGTTCTTGTCGGTGGCGCCGATATCAGCGTCCTTGGCTAAAAGTACCTCGATGACCTCCAAGGAACCGGCACGCGCCGCAAAGTGCAAAGGCGTGCCGCCCTGCCTGTCCTTGACATTCACGTCCGCACCGTTTTTAATCAACAGCTCTGCTACATTCTTGTGACCCGTATGGGCCGCCAAGTGCAATGCTGTCTGGCCGCTCTGGCTTCTGGCGTCAATATCGGCGCCTTGGCTGATGCGGAGTTGGACCTGCACGCGATCACCTTTGGCCGCAGCTTCGTGCAGAGAGCCATCTCGTTTCTTTGCACAACTGCCACTTGCAGTTAGCAACACCAAAACCAAATAGTATAATACAGTCGGTCTCATTTGCTCCGGTCTCCCACGAGGTCCACGGCACAAGCGCAGTGCACAATACCCGCCCCTTGCGTTGGTGACGATTATACCAGCATCCACGGCGGCATCAATGGTCATTCGTAATACTCAAATGGCTCTTGCCTCTTTGTTGTTCCTGGTTCATCATAATGCCCAATGTTCATGAAGGCGGTACACATCTGGTTGCAAAGGAAAAGTCTTCGCGCATCAAGAGCAAAGTAAGCGCGCGGTGATCTCACTTTCCGGCTGGAAATTGTTTCTCAGTGACGTGTCGGTGTTTCTCAAGCCAGGCCGGACCGGACTAATCCTGCTACACGCCGGGTATCGACCCCCTTGCTATCGTGCCAGCTACGTCGACGCCTTACATCTACGCCGCAGGAACAACAGGCCCAGTCCCAGCAGAGCTATGGTTGTCGGCTCTGGCACGACGGTGAATGCATACATGCTTGATGCCATATCGAAGCTACCAATGCAGGTACTCGTCCTCTCATCCGGATCGACGATCCATAGTTGCAGATAGCTCGTCGCGTAAAGCGTGCCGTCCGGAGCATAGTCGAAGGCCTCGAACCCACCCGACATATGTCCCAGAGAGGTGGTCGCGCCGTCGGCGAGATTGATTTCTATCAGCCAAGCTGAAGCATTGCTCCAGGCGATACCCCTACCCTCGGCATCGATTGCAAACGCTGTAATGTTTGTATAGGGCGGCAGAGTACCAATCTCACTTGCCGTACCAGAACCCATGTCAATCAGATAAAGGGTCGACTCGTCCTGAATACTGTTGAGCACGAAAAGTCTACCATCCGGTGCGAATGACATACTCTTTGCACCATACGGAAGAATGTCATCTGCCAGCAACGTTCCCAATCCCGACTCGGTGTCAAATCGGTACAGGCTGGAGTAGCTGACCCCGTACAGATGGCCGTCGTCTGGAGAGATGTCCATCGCCCTGACACTGGTGACACCGGTGACACCGATACCGATCTGCTCACACGTCTCCAAGTCGATAGACCACAGTGTTGAGTTTGTCAAGCTGCTGGCCTGATAGCCCACAAGACGGGCATTACCGACAGAGCCAAGGACCAGCAAGACGACGCCGATAAAGCATGTTCTTTGTAGGATCTTGCGGCTTGCCACTTGAGCACCTCCTTCCCATTGCCTCCCAGGGATACTTTGCACCTTGTAGCTATATTCCGAAAGCTCCCATCTGGACCGCTATGGAACACTCCTGCGCGTTAGTATTAGCACCGACAATATCGCGACCTCATTCTCATGTCAACAATTTTAGAGCAGAGTCGAAAAAAAATTGTGCTGGCAAAATAATTGAAGAAGGATGCAACATCCACCCGCGCTGTAACAGGAACTGTCGGCTTTGGGGCACCGGCCCGACATGGATGTGTCGCGCGCGTAACGCAAACGGGGCCTATGCTGCCGCGTGAGCATAGGCCCCGAATTCCATGCAAAATACATTCGACGCTTAACCGTAATCCGCTTACCATTCCGGCCAGAAACGTTTCTCTTGCCACTGGTCGGCAAGAATAGCCAGGTCCCGGAAATTCACCGCCTTCAAACCAGGCTCCTCCGCACCGTACAACTCCGCCGGTGACTGCAGATCGTAATACATAGGAACCTCCGGC
>Ga0180434_10004965_pt1 | contig 15908 bp, 16 predicted proteins | sample SS_ome_7_FD_132453 | JGI IMG/M metagenome (GOLD analysis project Ga0180434, IMG submission 132453) | Hypersaline lake sediment archaeal communities from the Salton Sea, California, USA - SS_1_D_2 metaG | ecosystem: Environmental > Aquatic > Non-marine Saline and Alkaline > Hypersaline >...
CGATCGCCCCACCGAAGGTGTTCCCGTTCGGTTTGATGCGTCCTCGTCATGGGACCCGGACAGCAAAATCCAGTCCTACGAATGGGACTTCGATGGCGACCGCGTCGTCGATGTCCAAACCCCGGACTCCGTCGTGGAATACACCTTCTCGCGGGGCGGGGATTATGCGGTGAACCTCTGCGTCGTCGACGAGTACGGAGAGCGTGCGCTTGACCTCGTCCGGAGGGTCACTGTCAATCTCGCCCCCTCGGCGCAATTCCGACTCTCGACATTCGAACCGTGGGAGCTCGAGGAGGTCGTGTTCACCGATTGCTCGTTTGACGAGGACGGGACGATCGTTCGGCGACAATGGGATTTCGGCGACGGAGCGACGTCCGAGGAGACGTCCCCCACCCACGTCTATCGTGAGGGGGGGGCGTTCGTCGCTTCGCTGACGGTCACTGACGACGTCGGTGCGATGGACACGACGAGCGTCGAGATTCAGGTTGCCGACCTGTTACCCGTTGCGAGGCTCAGCGTCGGTTCCTCCTCCCTCATGACAAGCGAGCTGTTCCAGTTCGACGCCTCCTCGTCGAGCGATCCCAGTCCCCGCGGCGCGATCACGTGCTATGACTGGGACTACGACAACGACGGCGAATACGACGAGATGACAACTCAGGGCACGGTTTCTCATGCGTACGAAGACGACGGCCACTTCACGGTTCGCGTTCGCGTGACCGACAACGCGGGGGGGACCGCCGTGTCGGCCCCGATCGAATTGACCGTCCTCAATCGGCCTCCGCAGGTCGAAGAAATTACTTGGATTCCCGAACAACCGGAAGACGGAGAAATCGTCTCTTTCAGCGGGAAGGCGCATGATCCTGACGGAAGCGTCGTCGCGTGGTGCTGGGACTTCGGAGAGGAGACCCTTCTCACGGGGTCCAATCCGTCGTATCTCTTCCCCGATGATGGCCTCTACGTCGTCCACGTGACCGCGACCGACGACGATGGGGCTCGCTCCGCGCCGTTCCCGGTCTCCGTCTCGGTGAAGAACGCCCCTCCGGAGGTCGTTTTCAGCGTAGCGTTCCGCGATCCTCGAACCGTCGTTTTCGACGCACGAGACTCTTTCGACCCGAGCCCCTCCGGTACGATCGCCCACGTGGCCTGGGACTTCGGCGACGGATCCACCTGTCCGGGAGCATCAGGCGGCTGCGACGGGACGAACCGATTCACCCCCGTTCATGTCTACGCCGAACCGGGAACGTACACCGTGACCCTCGTCCTGGCGGACGAGGAGGGGGGGCTCTCCCGGAGTCGCAAGACGATCCACATCGCAGACTAGGAAGGAAGTTCATGTTCCGCATTCGTGAAGCGGCTCCGGACGACAACGAGGCCCTCCTCCAATTGGAAGCTCAAAGTCCCCAAGGGACTGGGATTTCGATCTTGATCGATCGCGACGATTATTTCTACCGCTCCCGTTTACACGATCGCAGCAAGGTGCTCATTGCGGAAGAGGATGGAAGAATCGTGGGGATCATGGCGTACGCGATCAAGGATATCTTCCTCGACGGCCGGGAAGATCGGGCCGCCTACTTCTTCGATCTCCGCGGCGAAGCGTCCTACCGGAGGAGTATGAAACGCGGCCTGTTTCGCCTGTGGAAGACCGTTCTCGCCGATATCGAGGACGCAGGAGCCGCCTTCATCTACGGCCACGTCAAGGCCGACAACAACAATTCGATGAACATCACGACGAAGATGGGCGCGCAGATCGCCGCCTCGTTCGACATCCTCTCCCTCCCAAGCCTCCCTGGGAAGCCTCTCCCCCTCACGGATCATCTCTCCTCGCTCGAAGAGGAGGTCGGTCGATTGGAAGCGAGGATCGGGATCCGGTCTCTTCGCCCTTGTGCCTTTCACGAGGCGTACCGACGGGGCGCCGAACTCGGCTATCTCCGTGGCATCTTCCGCTTGGAGGACAACGATTCGTCCGCCCAGGTCAGCGCATGGGACCTGTCGAAGATTTATCGTGGGCGCGTGTTACACATGCCGTTCTCCCTGCGTCTTCTCGGCATCTTTCTCAATCCGCTCGCGCGGACGCTCCCGCTTCCGCGAGTCCCCAAGGCGGGACAGCAACTGTCCTACATGCAGCTCTTTGATCCGGTCTGCCAGGGACGGGACGGCGTCCACCTGCTGAAACAACTCATCCAGCGCTTGCGACGAAAGGCTCACCACGAGGGGATCGACCTCCTCACCCTGTTTGCCTACCGGGACGACCCCCTCGTGCGTCTGCCACGCTTCTTCCCGGAGAAGATCCTCCATTACCACACAATGGTACGCCCGCTGCGATCGGAGAAGCTCCCTTCCCGTCCTCTTTACCTCGATATCCGCGATATCTGACGGGGTCACACAGCCAGGCGATAGCCGAAACCGCGGGCAGTAAGGATCAATTTCGGACGCTTCGGATCTACCTCCAACTTTTTCCGCAGAAGATAGACGTACTTTTGGACATCCTGCCCCGTCGCGTACGAGACAGAGGTGGGAGGCCAAAGTTCCTCGAGGATTTCGCGATTTGTGAAGACGCGTCCCGGGGAAGAGGCGAGGAGTTTGAGGAGTTGAAACTCCTTCGGGGAGAGGGAGACGGTCCGACCGTCGACGCGTACCTCCTTACGAAGATCGTCAATGACGAGGTTCAGTCTCCCCAGTTCAGGACGCGTTCTACGAAGGACCGCTTGGATTCGCGCGGCGACCTCGTCAGGATCAACCGGTTTCGAGATGACGTCGTCCGCGCCACCGTGCAACCCACGCACCCGATCGGCCGCACGACTCAGTTTCGTCACCAGGATGATCGGAATGGTCGTCCACTTACGAATTTGCTTTAGGAGGTCCTGATCGACGGTTTTCGACTCGATGAGAATGAGGTCGGGACTCCGGTCCGCAATCTGCTCATTGATCTCCTCGCCGCACGTCATGCTGCGTACACGATAGCCGCGTTGGCGAAGAGGGTGTTCCATGCTCTCCGACTCCCCCGACTCCTCTTTGCAGATCAAAACATTCGCTCGTGGCATCTTCTGAAATCCGCGACTCCCCTCACCTTCGGCGCCAGGGAGAACCCCGATCGATTATCCCTCGCGTTCGCGTGCTTCCAGCTCTTTCTCCCTGCGAAGAAACGTGGGGACGTCGAGGTTCTTGTCCGCCACAATTCGTCCCCGGCGAAGAGGCCGCTGACGCTCCTTGCCGATCGCGTCCGCCTCCTGAAAATCCGCGGCAATCACGGTGATTTGAATCCCCTCTTGGAAATCCTTCTGTACGACGGCCCCGAAGACGAGATCGCACTCCGTGGCGGCGGCCCGACGGACATGATCCGCCGCTGCCGTGACTTCTCCCAAGGTAAGATCCTCTCCTCCAGTTACGTTCATGATCATCCGCCGTGCTCCACGGATCGAGTCGCCCTCGAGGAGCGGATTGGTGCTCGCCTTCTTCGCCGCGGTGATCGCCCGCTGCTCTCCCGTCGCCCGCCCCATTCCCATCATCGCGTCCCCGGCATTGGCGAGAACACTGCGGATGTCCGCGAAATCGAGATTGATCAGACCACGGATCGTGATCAGGTCGGAGATCCCCCGGACTCCCTGATGAAGGATCCCGTCAGCGAGTTCGAACGCCTTGGTCATCGGCATCCCACGTGCGCTCGTCTCCAGCAATCGGTCGTTGGAAATGACGATCAACACATCAGCCACTCCACGAAGCCCTCCCAGCCCCGCTTCCGCCTGGCTCCTTCGGACATTGCCCTCAAACGAAAAGGGGCGTGTCACGACGCCGACTGTCAGCGCCCCATTGTCCCTGGCGATTTCCGCGATCACCGGGGTCGCACCGCTTCCCGTCCCCCCGCCGAGGCCGGCGGTGATAAAGACGAGGTCCATCCCTCGGACCAGACTCGCGATCTCCCACCGGGATTCGACCGCCGCTCTTCGCCCCCTCTCCGGATCACCGCCGGTTCCACGTCCTCCGGTGATATCCATTCCCAGCTGAAGGGTCTCCGGAATCGCTGAGGCGTCGAGGACCTGCCGATCGGTGTCCACTGCGATCAAGCGGACGCCCTGGAGTCGCTCCTCCCGCATCCTCCCCACCGCATTGACGCCCCCATCGCCGACGCCAAGGACCAAAATACGGGCGGCTGTCCCGTGCTGGGGCTCTTGCTCGCGGGCTTGTTCGACCAACGGCGGCTCCCCGATGACGACATCCTGAAGACCGAAGACCTTTTCCACTGCTCCCTGAAGTTTGTCGAGTTTTCGCAGGCAGTATTCCTTCTTGAACTCGCTGTCGACCGAGACGAAAAGGCGTCCGTCATTCAGGGAAACGGCCTTCACATCCGAAGGAAGACAGGCGCGCAAGACACGATCGTCGATCGCGCTCAACACCTCGCGCCATCTGTCCCGAAGACCGCCTTCGGCCGATCCCCCACTCCGCTCTGCAACCATGCTGTCGCTCCCTGCGCCATTCTGTCCAGTGATCTCTTACAAGTCAACAGCTGTGCATGTCCTCCTGAGGTGTCCGAAGAGCGTTCTTGTCGGCCAAACCCGGCTGATCTACTATCTCCCTGTGAGCTGGGAAACCGGGTGGAATGTCCTTAAGTGGGTTCTCGCCGCGCTGGCTGCCGGTTTCATCGGCCAGTTCGGCAAATCGTTCGCTCTGCACCTCATCCGAAAGCGCAGGAGAGCGAACGAGCCCTCTGGACAAGAACCGACAGCGCCTGTTCGATCCGAGATCCCATTGGAGAAAGCCCGACTGGACGCCGAGGCGAAAATCGAAAAGAAGCGCGCGAAGGCCGAAGTGAAACGACTCAAGAAACTCTAAGCACCGACACTCGGAAGGAGAGGATTCTCGCCCGTAGTCCGTTCAGCCGCCTAGTCCTTCTCCTCAGTCTGGGAGACGATTTCCATCCCGTTGTAGTAGCCGCAATGCGGACAGGCGCGATGAGGGAGCTTCGACTCGTGACAATGAGGACACTCACTTCCGGCGACCGCCGCCATTTTCTTCCAGTGGTTGCGCCGCATACGCCCCTTGGAACGAGATGTCCTGTATTTCGGAACCGCCATTCTTCCTCCTCGATCAACGAAAAGACCACTCTTCGGGAATGGAACCGTCAACGGCTGCAGTTTAGCTCTCGATGGACGGCGGCGCAACCTCGAGGAGGAGCGTCACCGGCCCTGCATTGACCAGCTCCACGGTCATCTTCGCGCCGAATGTTCCCGTCTCAACGTGGATCCCTTCGGCGCACAGCGCGCTCACGAACGCATCGAACAACGGCTCGGCGAGGCCGGGAGGCGCGGCACCGACAAAGCTCGGGCGTCGACCTTTGCGGGTGTCGGCGTAAAGGGTGAATTGGGAAACCGCGAGAATCTCCCCCCCCACCTCCCGCAGCGAGCGGTTCATCTTCCCCGCGTCGTCCTCGAAGATGCGCAGCGTGACAATCTTGTTCGCTGCTTTCGCCAGATCAACAGCGCCATCGTCAGGAGCAAACCCAATCAATAGGAGGAGACCACGACCGATCTCCCCGACTCGGCTTCCCTCCACGTCGACCGAGGCACGATCGACCCGTTGCACGACGATCCGCATCGCCTTCAGCCTTCTTCCTGAAGCCGTTCGGCGTAGTCGATCAACCGCTGCATCGCTTCGTCACTCAGCGTTGAGGCTCGACCGAGGAGGACGAGTTCCATCCGCTCTCGCGACATCTGCGCCTGGAGGCTCTGGTGGAACGCCTGTTCGACCAATCGCGGGGCACGAACGTTCGCCTTGCGGTCGACGTAGTTGACACGCCAACGCGGAAATTGGTTGAGGAGGCCCAGGGTGATCTCCACGAGATGTTTGATGTGCGGCTCTCTCGTCTCGAAGACCCGATTGACGTAGTTCGCCAGTCGTTGGTTGTCGGTGAAGAAGACCACCGATTTTGGTTTGTGCTTCGCGGTGGAACGGCAAGCTTCGATCAGGGCTTGATATCCGGCGACCTCGGTCGTCGTCCGCCCGATCAAACGCGAAACCTCCTCGACGACATTCCCGTCCTTATCGGTGATCGCGATCCCGATCCCGGCTTCGCCCGGTTCACCCTTCGCGGCACCGTCAATGTAGACAAACAACTTGTCCATGTACTGGGTCCACCAGGATTCGAACCTGGGACCGACCGGTTATGAGCCGGTTGCTCTGCCGCTGAGCTATGGACCCTCGTCGATAGACCGAGGATAAGATGGGCTTCCTCCGACTGTCAAGGAACTCGGGGGGCTACCCCACCGCACCTCATCGACCATGCCGTAGATTTTCTCCTTTCCCACCGGAAGACGGTCGCTTCGACGACTCGGTGAGTCAATGGATGCAAAGATCGATCCACGATCCATTGAACCTCCCGACATGCGTAAGGATACTCACTCCATACCGACTGTGCAGAAGACTGCATGGTCTTTCTAAGGAGGTCACATGCAGAAGCTACTTGAGCGGATCGTAGCCGGCTCGAGCGGTTGGATCGAGCTACGTTACCAGGCTCGCAGTTCGAAGCGCCTCACCGCACGCAACGGAAAACTGGAGGAGTCGTCGAGCACTCTTCTCGCGGGCCTCGGCGCGCGGGCGTTGATCGACGGCGTCTTCGGGTTTGCCAGTACCACGGACCTCTCCGAGAAAGGAGTTCGCAATGTCGTCGAAGCAGCCCAGTGTGCCGCACGGACGTCCTCCGGAGCGAAGAAAGAGCGGATGACCGGGTTGGCTGATGCACCGCTGGCCAGGGGAACCTTCCCCGTCGTAACCGATGACCCTCTGGATCGCCATTCATTGGAGGAGAAGCTGGATCTCGTATTGCGAACGGATGCACGTGTCCGGACGGGAGCGAGGGAAATCGTCTCCAGCACGGTCACCTACTCCGAGTTCCAGGACGAGAAGATCATTGTCACCAGTGACGGTGCGTCGGCGACCATTTTCGATGCGAAACCGGATTTCATGGTCCTCGCTGTCGCCGAACGGAATGGGGATCAGACGATGGGATACGAGAGCGCGGGTGTCACCGGCGGCTGGTCCGATCTCTTCGCCGTGCGGACGTCCGAGGAGATCTCCGAGCGTGCCGTCCGTCTCGCGGTCGAACAACTCTCGGCACCCCACCCTGCCGGAGGGACGAGCGTTGTCATCCTGCATCCGTCCCTTGTTGGGATCCTTTGCCACGAAGCAATCGGCCACACCGTCGAAGCGGATCTTGTCCTCGGGGGCGCGGTCACCGCGGACAAGATCGGCAAGATCGTCGCATCAGAAAGGATCACTTTATGCGACAGTGGTTTGACGGAATTCGCGCCGCATGCCGTCGGCATCCTCCCCGTTGACGATGAGGGGGTGATGAGCCAGCGAACCGTCATCATCGAAAAGGGGGTCCTTCGCTCGTACCTGCACAACCGCGAGACAGCCGCCCACTACGGCGTCGCCCCAACGGGAAACGCCCGCGCGTTCGTGTACAGCGACAATCCGATCATCCGGATGCGCAACACCTATATTGAGTCCGGCGACACACCGGTCGAGGAACTGATCGGCGGCGTGAAGACCGGCTACTACCTCCGCGGGCTTGGGATGAGTGGGCAGGCCGATTCCAATGCCGAGTTTATGTTCGGGGTGCGCGAAGCACGGAAGATCACCGACGGGAAGATCGGGGAGCTGGTTCGCGGAGTGACGATCTCCGGAAACGCATTTGAGGTCCTCAAGTCGGCCGATGCACTGGGGGACGACTTCGCGTGGGATCACTCGGCCGGTCACTGTGGAAAAGGTCAGGCAGCCAAGGTCGACGCCGGCGGCCCCCATTTACGCTGTAAACTGACGATTGGAGGACGACAGGCATGAGAGAATCCAACCTTCTGACGCAGTGTCGGCAAGCACTCGAGCTGGCCAGGGAACGTGGCGCCGACGGCATTGAGGTTTTCGGTCAGACGACGCGGAACCTCACGTCCACGATCGAGAAGAACGATTTGCAGATTTCCAAGAGCCGACAGGAGACGCGAATCGGCGTCCGCGCGTTCCTCGGAGATCGGGTCGGCTTTGCCAGCACCAACGATCTCACCAAACTGGAGGACGCCGCGACCGATGCGGTGATCTTGGCCAAGGCATCGCCGGGTGACCCCCATAACGTCTTGCCGGAACCGAATGGTACGCCATCGGTCGACGGCGTGTACGATCCAACCGCCGAATCGTTTACGACCGAGGATGCAGTGCGATACGCCATCCGCATGCTGGAGTTCGCTCGATCGATGGACTCCCGTGTGATCGTCGGCGACGGCGAGTTCTCGGCGGAGATCCAACAGCGCGCCGTTGTCAACAGTTCGGGTTTCGAAGTCGAAGAGCGAGGAAGTACCTTCACGTACTACCTCCTGACCACAGCGAAGGAGGGGGAGCGGGTGTCGAACTTCGACTTCCAGTTCGGCGCGTCGCGCATCGTGTCGGAGATTGATGTCGAGCCGGTCACGCGTCGGGCATGCGAGAATGCCCTCGGCTCGCTCGGAGCCGAGAAGGGCGAGAGCTTCAAGGGGCAGATCCTCCTCACGCCAAGCGCAGTGCACCAGATCCTGGAGCCGGTCCTTACGCAAATCAACGCGCGGAATGTCCTCCGAGGGATGTCGCGATGGAAGGATTCCATCGGAACGGCTGTTGCCGCGCCGTCGCTCACATGGGTCGATGACGGACGACTCCCAGGTGGGATCGCCACCTCTTCGTTCGATCGAGAGGGGGTCCCCCACCAGCGTTTGACCGTCATCGAGAGCGGGATCCTCCGTTCATTTCTACACAATACCTACACCGCTCACGCGTTCCGAATCGCCAACACCGGCCATGCAATCGGCTCCGCAGGTTCTCTCCCTGGGATCGGGCCGACGAATCTCATGATCCTCCCCGGCGATCTTTCCAAGGACGCACTGGTCTCCGAGATAAAGCAAGGGCTCCTCGTCAGCCGATTCTCCGGGAACTCCGATCCGATCTCCGGGGATTTCTCCGGCGTTGCCAAAGGGGCTCACCTGATCAAGAACGGGAAGATCGCTCGGCCGGTCTCCGGTTCCCTCATTGCCGGGAACGTGTTCGAGGCGCTGAAAAACCTGTCGGGGATCTCCAAAGAACGGGAAAGGGTGTTCAACTTCATCTACCCGTATTTACGACTCAAAGACGTCTCCGTCACCGCAGAGTAGCCTCGAAGCAAAGCGGGGGCGCGCACCGCCCCCCGCCCCCTTCTCATGGAGGGGTCGCCCCTCCGCTCATAACAACATCGCGTCGTCCACTGAAACGGTCAACCCCTCCTCGATCTCGGTCAACTCGTCTGCGTACGCCTCGACGGCCTCGAGAGGGCCGCGGACAAGCAGGACCGTCACCTTCCCATCGGAGAGGTGGGCCACGCCGTAGATCCTCTCATCTGTCGCTTCTCCACCATACTCCGCTTTCAGCGATTGCTCGACGTCGTCCCACGGGACGAGCTCTTCAACGGAGACCGGATCCACGAGAAGATCAGGGGCGACTAACGTCCAAGCCGCACCTAGCGCCGCCTCCGGATCGTCTCCCTCGATCCTCAGCAGCCACACTTCGGTGTCTCCGGCCGGCGCAACGAGCCGGACCGCGGTCTCCGCCTCTTCTACTTTCCACTCCGTCGGGATCGGCACAGCGAATACCCCGTCGGGATGGACATACCGAACCGTCGCAATCCGCCCCTCCTGTTCGAGGACGGAGATCGGCAGGGGACGCTCGATCCCGCGGTCCCAGTAGACGAGCCCGTAGGCCGCAACGAGAATCCCAAGCCAAAGCGACAACAGCAAGAGCGCGTTTCTCATCCCAAACCTCCCTTTTAAGCCCTCCTCGCCTCGTTCTCCCCCTACGTCATTCTGTGCCATTCTAATCTTCGGAGACGTCTGGACCAATTGAATGCCGGTAGGTCGCATCCAAGGTTCTTGGAGGAACTCTGGTCAGTGGCTTAGAATATGAACACCATGAATCGTTCGGCCTTAGTGGGGCTCCTTCTCTGCACCCTGCTGGTCGGTGTTGCCACCGCACAGGAGGCGTGGATTCTCACGATCGACGGCGAGATCACCGCGGGGACGGTGACCTATTTACGCCGCGGGATCCAGGAAGCGACCGAGGCGGGTGCCTCCGTCCTCGTGCTGACGCTGTCGACACCGGGAGGCCTCCTGGACTCCGCCGTCGAGGGGAGGCGTCTGCTCCTCGATGCGGGAATCCCTACAATCGCCTACGTTTCCCGTGAGGCGCTTTCCGCTGGAGCGATGCTCGCCGTCTCGTGCGAACGGATCCTGTTCGCGCCGGGCGGGGTGATCGGGGCGGCGACACCCGTCGTCTTCCTCGGGGAGAACATGGAGGAAGCGTCGGAGAAAGTGATCTCCGCGACCCGGAAGCTCTTCCGCGCCTCCGCCGAGATCCACGACCGCCCCCCCGAGATCGCCGAAGCGATGGTCGACCGCGACGTATCCATCCCCGGACTCGTCGAAAAAGGGAAACTCCTCACCCTCACGTCCCGGGAGGCAGCAGGGTGGGGGTATTCGGACGGCGAGGTCGGATCGATCGAATCGTGGCTGATCGAACAAGGGTACAGGTCGACGGTCGTCTTCCGTGTCCGTTGGATCGATGGACTGGTCGATACCCTGACGTCTCCGTTGGCGGTCGGTCTCCTGATCACGGTCGGCCTCCTCGGACTCGTCGCTGAGATGCTGATCCCGGGGTTCGGGATTCCCGGCCTCATCGGAATCGCATGTCTCGGCCTCTTTTTCTGGACGCATTTCCTTGTTGGACTTGCGGGATGGGAATCGATCGCGTTTCTGTTCGGTGGGCTCGTCGTGATCCTCCTCGAAATCTTCGTGTTCACCGCCGTCGATTTCGGCTTCGCGGGCCTCGTCGGGCTGATCCTTGTCGGGCTCGGTTTCTACACCGCGATGGTCGGACCGTTCACCGTGCGCGAGCAGGCCATCCAAGCAATCGGGATCGTCGCCGCCGGGCTGGTGGTGAGTATCGTCGGTGTCATCGCCCTGCTGACCAAGCTCCCGAGAACCCGCCTGCGACTCGGCGGCGTCATTCTCTCCTCCACCATCACCGGCCGCTCGTTCGATCGCCAGCGGTCGGCGGCGGAACCGACGGAGTGGATCGGACGTCGGGGGATCGCCGCCACGGATCTTCACCCGGTCGGCGCGGGGATCTTCGACGAAGAGAGGATCGACGTCGTCTGCGAGGAAGGGTTTCTCCCGAAGGGAACGCCGATCGTAGTCGTGCGTGACGACCGGTATCGGAAAGTGGTCCGTAAATTCGCACATTTAGAAGGGGAGGGATAAAGATGATCGGATCCATTGTTCTCGCGATCGCTGCGCTGATCGTGCTGTGGCTGTTCTTCTATTTCGTGCCGCTGGGTCTGTGGATCTCCGCGCTCGCCGCCGGGGTTCCAATCGGCCCGGTGACTCTGATCGGGATGCGCCTTCGCAAGGTGAATCCCCATCGGGTCATCGTTCCAATGATCGCCGCATGGAAGGCGGGGCTGAAGCTGTCGATTTCCGAACTTGAAGCGCACTATCTCGCGGGAGGGAACGTCGAACGCGTCGCGCGGGCACTGATCTCGGCCGACAAGGCGAACATCGAGCTGGCGTTTCAGCGAGCGGCGGCGATCGATCTCGCCGGCCGAGACGTCTACGACGCGGTGGCGATGTCAGTCAACCCTCGCGTGATCGAAACCCCGCGAGTGGGTGCCGTCGCCGCCGACGGAATTCAGTTGTTTGCCATCGCCAAGGTCACCGTTCGAGCGAACATCGAACGCCTCGTTGGGGGAGCGACCGAGGAGACGGTGATCGCCCGCGTCGGCGAAGGGATTGTTTCCGCCATCGGATCGGCAGCCTCCCACAAGGAAGTGCTCGAGAACCCGGACAAGATCTCCAGGTATGTGTTGGAGAAGGGCCTCGACGCGGGGACGGCATTTGAAATCCTCTCGATCGACATCGCCGACGTCGACGTGGGGAAGAACATCGGCGCGCAGCTGCAGACCGACCAGGCCGAGGCGGATCTGAAGGTCGCCCGCGCCAAGGCCGAGGAACGGCGGGCAATGGCCGTCGCCCGCGAGCAAGAGATGACGGCCCTGGTCCAGGAGCGTCGAGCGGCGGTCGTCGAGGCGGAGGCCGAGATCCCGCGGGCGATGGCCGAAGCGTTCCGCGAAGGGAACCTGGGGATCATGGATTACTACCGGATGAAGAACGTGCAGGCCGACACGAAGATGCGCGAAGGCTTCGCTGACGGGAGCGCTTCTGCCTCCGACCGTCCCCTCCAGGAGCCCTAAAGATGGGCAAAAAATCGTCTCCCCCCGACCGGCTCCGAGAGATCCTGACAAAGGACCCGCGCACAGCGATCCTTCTCCACGAGATCCTCGGTCCCCCACGGGGCCTCGTCCTGGTCCCCGAAGGGGATCGCGCGCCGGAGGGGGAGGAGGCATAAGCGGGGGCGTCGGTCAGTTCGGCAAGGCCCGCACACGCTTCAGAAGCTGATTGCCAAGCCATCAAGTCCGGACTACAATCGGATGATGGTGAGTCGGATGCAGAGGGTTCCGGATATATTGACATTGTCACGGGGCTTGATCTCCATCGCCATTTTCTCGCTGGGATTCGTGGGGAAGAGCGCGCTGGAAACGGTGATCCTTCTGACGATGCTCGGGTGGACGACCGACATCTTCGACGGACGACTGGCGCGGAAGCTCCATAAGCCGTCGACGTGGGTGGGGGAGAAGGAATTCGCCTTCGACATGTTGATGGTGTTCGCCGGTCTATGCTATCTCGTGATGGCCAGCTTCATCCCGTTTCTCTATGCCTTGATTTACGTCATGGTCGCCGCCGCCTTTATCGCGTACTTCCGCTCGAAGATGATCACGATGTCGTTCGCGACCCCCCTCGTAGCGCTCCCCCTCATCGTCGCCTACCTCGAAGCACCGCACGCGGCGGTCTGGTACATCCTCTGGATCGCTGGGGCCGTTATTCTCGACTGGCGTCGATTCAAGGGCGTGGTGCGCGAGTTCATCGAGAACGCCAAACAGCTAGCACGACACTAGAACAGGCGATCGGACGTCGCCTTTCCCAGGTGGGCGTACGCACGGTCGGTGGCGATCCGACCCTGCGGGGTGCGCTGAATGAATCCCTCTTGCAGGAGGAACGGTTCGACGATATCGGTGATCGTGTCCTTCTCCTCCGACAGGGCGGCAGCGAGTGTCTCCAGGCCGACCGGTCCGCCGGAAAATTTCCCGACGAGGACTTCGAGCACGGCGCGATCGAGCTCGTCCAATCCGACCTCGTCGATGCGCAGCATTTCCAGTGCCCGCTGCGCGATCTCCCGATCGATCTTCCCTTTCCCCTTGACCTCAGCGTAGTCGCGCGTCCGACGGAGGAGACGGTTGGCGATCCGGGGGGTCCCCCGAGCCCGTTTCGCCAGTTCCTCCGCCCCGTCTTCGGTGACATCGATCCCGAGGATCCGTCCGGCGCGGACGACAATCGCCCGGAGATCTTCGACCTCGTAAAATCCGACGCGGAACGAGACCTCGAAACGATCCCGCATCGGGGCCGAGATCAGTCCGGCCCTCGTCGTCGCCCCGATCAGGGTGAACGGGGGAAGATCGATCCGCAGCGACTGGGCGTTCGGCCCTTCACCGAGGATGATGTCGATCTTGTAGTCTTCCATTGCTGGGTACAGAATCTCTTCGACATTGCGGCGGAGTCGATGGATCTCATCGATGAAGAAAATGTCGTGGGGACGAAGATTCGTCAGGATCGCCGCCAGATCCCCCGCCTTCTCGATCGCCGGTCCGGAACTGATCCGAACGTTCACCCCCATCTCGGCTGCGATGATCTGAGCCAACGTCGTCTTCCCCAGCCCCGGCGGCCCGTGCAACAGGACATGGTCGAGCGACTCCCCCCGATTCTTCGCCGCCGCGATGTAGATGCGTAGCTTCTCCTTGATCTCCTGCTGACCGATGAAATCGCCAAGGGTGGTCGGGCGAAGATTGATCAGGGCGGCGTCGTGTTCGAGTTGGAGGTCCGCGATTCGTTCCGTCCTCATGCTTCGTTCATTGTACCGGTCCCCAACAGCCCCCTCCAATTTCGCGGCGAGGGCGTTCGGATGTATACCGTGTGGAGCGACGATGTGATACCATCCCCGCAAAGGACCGGTCATGGGAAATGGAACCGTTGTCAGCATCGGAACGTTCGACGGGGTCCACAAAGGCCATCAAGCGATCCTGACCGAGGTGGGACGTCAGGCGAAGGCACGACAGCTGAAGAGCGTCGCCTATGCGTTCGAGATTCCCCCGCGGTGGACCGCCGAACGGGAACCCTTTCGCTTTCTGCTTCTTCCCCGGCCTCTCAAAACACGCTTCCTGAAGGAGTACGTCGATCGGGTGCTCTCCGTCTCCCTCTCCCAAGTCCGTGATCTATCGCCCGAGACGTTCGCGAACCACATCCTCGGCAACGAGCTGAACGCTGCGGTTGTCGTGGTGGGAACGGGGTTCCGGTTCGGACGACACCGGGAGGGCGATGTCGAGAGGCTCCGGGAAATCGGACAACGGCTCGGGATCTCCGTAGTCAGTGTCCTCCCGGTCGAGGAGGAAGGGATTCCCGTTAGCAGCACGTGGATCCGCCGAGCCCTCAGGGGAGGGTATATCGACCAAGCGACCCGACTCCTCGGGCGCCCTCCGATCCTCCTCGGTGAGGTGTCCCCGGGGGATCACGTCGGTCGGACGCTCGGCTACCCGACCGCCAACCTCGTCGTGGAAGAGCAGATCCTTCTCCCCGCGGTTGGGATCTATCTCACCCATGTGTTCTACCTCGGACGACAGAGCGAAGGATTGCTGTACGTCGGTTCCCGCCCCACCCTCGGTGGAGGCGAGCTCCGCTGCGAAATCCACCTTCTCACGAACCCCGACCAGGATCTGTATGGGGAATTGATGGAGATTCAGCTCCTGGAAAGACTCCGTGAAGACCGGACCTTCCCCTCTCTTACGGGCCTCCGCCGGCAGATCGAACGGGACATCGCGGAGGCCAAGAAGAGACTCCCACGGTACGCCGCGTGCGCACGATCTTTTTCCGGTTGAAAACGGCACTTTCGTCTCCTACCATCTACCCTGATATGCTGACGCTGGGGTTGGATACGTCCGAGCCACTCGGCGGAGTCGGTCTCTATGAAGAGGAGGGACTCTCGGAAGAGCGATGGATGGAACAGCCGTTCCGTCACGCAGAAAATCTGTTTCCGTTGATCGATCGGACTCTCAAGGAATTCAAGGTCGATCGAAAGAGGATCGATTCGGTGAGCGTTCATCGCGGACCGGGTTCGTTCACCGGATTGCGAATCGGTCTGGCCGCAGCGAAAGGACTCTGCCAGGCCTGGAACGTCCCCCTGGTCGGGGTCGATGGGACGTGGATCTATCGAGCGCGGGTTCCGGAGGCGGAACGTCTGTGTGTGGTGTCGCCGAGTCGGCGGGATCTGTTCTACGCTCGCTGGTTTGTCGGCGCCCGCCCGAAAGGGCCGACGTCCCTGATACAGGAAGAGGAGTTGATCCGTAAATTACTGGAAGAACAACGAGAGGTGACCTTGGTGGGAAGTGGTGCTTCGCGGATCTACGAGCGTCTTATCGACGCACCGAACATCCGGTGCGCTGCGGAAGCGCTCAATCGGCCCTCCCCTCTGTGGGTCGCCCGGCTCGGTCGAAACGAAAAGTCGTCTGATCGGCTTTATGAGCTGGAGCCGCTTTACGTGGAGCCGCTCCTTGCCTGAGCGGTCAGTCTAACGAGGTGACACGCATGTCGAGAGTCTGTGATATCTGCGGGAAGAAACCGGCGACGGGGAACATGGTCAGCCACTCGGATCGGCGAACTCGACGGGTTCGTGCTCCGAATCTCCAACGCGTGCATGCCGTC
>Ga0180434_10004966_pt1 | contig 15906 bp, 14 predicted proteins | sample SS_ome_7_FD_132453 | JGI IMG/M metagenome (GOLD analysis project Ga0180434, IMG submission 132453) | Hypersaline lake sediment archaeal communities from the Salton Sea, California, USA - SS_1_D_2 metaG | ecosystem: Environmental > Aquatic > Non-marine Saline and Alkaline > Hypersaline >...
ACGTCGCAGGAGACCGCGGCCCAGGTAGCCAAGTGTTACCCATGCTCCCGGTCCAAAGTGTTACCTATGCTCCAGAACGTACAGGGGTGGGGGGGCGCCAGGCCCGCCTGAAGCGGGCCTTATTCACCCCCGCCTCGCATACGCAGCCCGTAGGAGAGCCCCTCTGCCTGTCCTGAGCGGAGCCGAAGGGTGGGCTCCCTGGGCCCCGATCGGTCGGGGCCCGCATCTGTTCACCCGTGCGCGGCCCTTCACGGTTCCTTCCCGGAGTCTTCCCACGGCGTCCACACGCCCCAGGTATGCTGTGAGCCGTGCGAGGCACCGCAGTAAACCCCCACGCCCGCGGCGCCGTCCTATCGGGGGTGGGCCAAATCCACTGCGTGGGGTCCGGCTGAGGGAGGCTGACGATGCGACCATGGCGCGTGGTGTGCGTGTTCCTCATCTACGTCGGCGCCTCGGTGGCGTGGTTGATCCTGGGGGCCAGCGTCTGGCAGCGCACCGACACCAGTTTCGACCGGCTGCGCGAGCAGGTGGGCGGGCTGTGGGGCGAGCCGCTGGAGCAGCGCGTGCCCGAGTTGATCGTCGAGGAGACCTACCCCGAGAAGATCGAGGTGAAGGACGAGAAGGGCCGCACCACGACCGAGACCGTGATGCGGAAGGCGGAGCATCACATGGTCCCGGATTCCAGCGACCTCCACGTGACACTGCATTCCGACGCCCGGCGCAAGGGGCTGCTCTGGTATCGCACCTATGTCGTCGAGTTCGACGGCACGTACACGCTCAGGCACGACTTCACACGCCAGCCCACGCTGACGGCGCGCCTCACGTTCCCCTCCGCGAAGGCCACCTACGACGACTTCCTGTTCTCGGTCAACGGCCGGGAGGCCGCGGCGGATGGCGCCGAATCGGGGCACGTGAAGACGTCCATCCCGCTGCCGCCGGGCGAGACGGCGACCGTCCGCCTCCACTACAAGTCGCGCGGCCTCGACCGGTGGGCCTACTCCTTCGGCGAGGGCGTGGCCCAGGTCAAGAACTTCCGGCTCGTCGTGGACACGGACTTCAGCCGCTACGACTTCCCGGACCGCTCGCTGTCGCCCAGCCAGAAGGAGCAGGTCGGTGACGGCTGGCGTCTGACGTGGCGCTTCAAGAACCTCCTGTCGGGATTCCGCGCAGGCGTCGAGATGCCCGAGCAGCCGAACCCGGGCGAGATGGTCTCGCGCATCAGTTTCTTCGCGCCGGTGGGGCTGCTCTTCTTCCTGGCGGTCGTGGTGATCGTCGGGCTCATGCGCGGGCAGAATCTCCACCCCATGCACTTCTGCTTCGCGGCGGGCGGCTTCTTCGCGTTCCACCTGCTCATGGCGTACGTCGCCGATCACCTCGACATCCGCGCGACCTTCCTGCTCTGCGCCGCCGTGTCGGTGCTGCTGGTGGTGAGCTACCTGATCCGCGCCGTCGGAGCCAACTTCGCGCTGCGCGTCGCGGCCCCGGCGCAGTTGGTCTTCCTCGTCCTCTTCTCCTACGCGTTCTTCTTCAAGGGCTACACGGGCCTGACCATCGCCGTGGCCTCGGTGCTCACGCTGGCGATCCTCATGCACGTCACCGCCAAGGTGGACTGGGGGAGCCGCTTCGCACCCCCGCGGCAGGAGAGCCCCTGACCCAGGCGGAACCCTCGGTTGGGGAGAACGAGACAACCGAGGAGCCGCCATGAAGAGGAATTGCGCCCTGTGGCTTGCGGCGGCCGTGCTTGCCGCGGCCTGGCCGGCGCACGCCCAGCCGCTGCAGGTCGCGAACCGGGGAACCGAGCGCGCGTGCCTGACCTATCAGGGCAAGCCGGTCTTCGCCTTCGGGCCCATGAGCGAGACCATGGTCTGGATGGTCAGGCTGGGCTCGCCCTTGTACGACGTTCGCGCCTGGGCCGCGTGGCAGCAGGCGAACGGGATGAACTACGTTCGGTGCTACCCGGCTTCGGGCTACGGCTGGTCGCGGGAGGTCGCAAGCCACCCCGACTACCTCTTCCCCTTCGAGAAGGCGAGCGAGGAGCCGCTCAAGTTCGACCTGGAGCGCTTCAACCCAACCTACTGGGACAACTTCCGCCGTGTGGCCCAGACGCTCAAGCAGCACGGCATCATCGTGCACCTTCAGGTGTTCCAGTTGTGCTACTTCGAGACCAATCGTCAAGGAGACCGCTGGCCGTTCAACTTCTGGAATCCAGGCAACAACGTGAACGACTTCACCCGCACCATGGGTCCGAACGGCCGCGGCCACCACCCCATCATCGAGCAGATCGCCGAGGGCAACCCGCCCCTGCGCGCCCACTACCTGCGCTACCTGGACCACCTGCTCACCGCCGTCGGCGACCTGGGCAACGTCTTCTTTGACCTCTCCAACGAGATGGGCGACGGCGGCCTCGACCTGCCGCTGGTCAAGCGATGGGTGGACCTCACCCTGGACCACGTCGAAGCCTGGGAGAAGAAGACGGGGCACAACGTGCTGGTGGGCCAGGACATCGCCTGCTTCCCCGACCGCGAGTACCTGCTGCGCCACCCGCGGATGGAACTGGTCATCGCCCACGGCAACCATCTCTGGCGCGACTGGACGCCCTACAAGAAGCCCGTCGTGATCGTCAACTCGAACGACGGGCGCGGCCTCCTCTACGCCGACGAATCCGCGCCCGACCGCTTCGCGCGCTTCCGCAAACTCCACTGGCGGGCGCTCGTCTCGCGGGCCCAGGGCCTGGGCGACTACGACAAGAACTGGAAGGTAAAACCGGGCAGTTACCCCGAGTTCGACCGCGACGCCCGGCTGCTGCGGTCCTTCTTCGCCTCACTGGCTGACTACGCCAACCTCCTGCCGCGCAGCGATGCCATCGTGTCGGCGCCGGGGGCGGAGCGCTACTGCCTGGCCTCGGAACGGGAGGCCGTCATCTACATGGAATCGGGCGCGCGGACGGCGGGCGTGAAATACGGCCCGGGCCGGCTGGAACTGAAGAACCTGCCCCTCCGCCCGGGGCGCGTCTCGGTCGCCGTCTACAGCCCGACCGCCGGGCCGCTCTCCGAGACGCAGCAGGCGTTGACCGAGGGCGGGCTCACCGTCGAGTTGCCCGCCTTCACCGACGACCTCGCCGTGCACCTCGCGGCCCTCTGAGCGCCTGCGGTTGACAGGGGGCCGTCCCCTCCGCTATCATGCGGACATGCGCATCCTGGTGACGGGCGCCCGCGGGATGCTGGGCACCGAACTCTGCGCGGCCCTGCAAGGCGCCCACGAGGTCATCGGGGCCGATCTCGAGGACTTTGACATCACCGACACCGCAGCGACCCTCGCCGCCGTCCGCGGGGCGCGGCCCGACTGGGTGATCCACGCCGCGGCCTTCACCGACGTGGACGGCTGCGAGCGCGAGCCGGATCGGGCGTTCCGCGTCAACGCGCTCGGCACGTGGAACGTCGCCGCCGCCTGCCGCGAGACGGAATCGGCGCTCATCTACCTGAGCACGGACTTCGTCTTCGACGGCGAGAAGGGCGCGCCGTACACCGAGTACGACGCGCCCCACCCGCTGGGCGCTTACGGCGCGTCGAAACTGGCGGGCGAGCGGCACGTGCGCGAGTTGGTGGAGGCGCACGCCATCGTGCGGACGGCCTGGCTCTTCGCGCGGGGCGGCAAGAACTTCGTGCGCACGATCCTGGCGGCCGCCGAAGAACGCGGTGAACTGAAGGTGGTCGGCGACCAAGTCGGCTCGCCGACCTACGCGCCGGACCTCGCGGCGGCCATCGCGCGGCACCTGGTTGGCACGCCGCTCTATGGAACGTATCATCTGACCAACGCCGGTTCGGCCTCCTGGGCCGACCTGGCCGAGGAAGCGCTGCGGCTGGCCGGCAGCGGCGCGCGCGTGGTGCGCATCGCCGCCTGCGAGTGGCCGAGCCCGACGCGGCGGCCGAAGCAGTCGGTGCTGCGCCGCTACGCGCTCGAACTGCGCGGCGCGGACGACATGCGTCCGTGGCAGGAGGCGCTGAGCGAGATGCTGGATCGCTCGGCGAAGGACGAGACGTGACTCAAGCCGTACCAGGCGTGAACCGCCCCCGGCCCCGCGTGGGCCGGTGCGGCGGCCAGAGGTGTAGCCACATCATAACTCCGATCGCCCGTGCCCGGGCGAACGCGGGGGCGGGCGTGGTTGCGCGTCAGGAGGTGATCGGGGCCGTCCGGCCCCATCGCATCACCTCCGCGTAGGCCCTCGACGCGAACCACTTCAAGCGACTCGTGCCAGTTGGCGAAGCGGCGACTTCGCGGCTGCGCGCGGCCAGATCGGAGAGAACCATCATGGATTACCGCCATACCCTGAACCTGCCTCAGACCGACTTCCCCATGAAGGCGGACCTGCCCCGGCGCGAGCCGGAGATCCAGCGCCTCTGGGAGGACCTCGACATCTACCGCCGCGCCCAGGAGAAGACGGCCGGCCGGCCCAAGTACATCCTGCACGACGGCCCGCCCTATACCTCGGGCGACATCCACCTGGGCCAGGCGCTCAACAAGATCCTCAAGGACATCGTGGTCAAGTTCAAGTCCATGCAGGGCTTCGACGCGCCCTACGTGCCCGGCTGGGACATGCACGGCCTGCCCACCGAGATGCGCGCCATCAAGACCTTCGAGATAGACCGGCACCGCATTGACCCGCTCGAACTCCGCGCCAGGTCGGCCGAGACGGCGATGCACTTCATGGAGGTGCAGCGCCGGCAGTTCAAGCGCCTGGGCGTGCGCGGCGACTGGGAGCACCCCTACCTCACCGTGCAGCCCGCCTACGAGGGCGCGGTGCTCGGCGCGTTCCGCGAACTGGTGGCGGCCGACTGCGTGTAACGGGGCCTGAAGCCCGTCTACTGGTGCGCCACCTGCGAGACCGCGCTGGCCGAGGCCGAGGTCGAGTACGCGGAGCACACCTCGGCCTCCATCTACGTCAAGTTCCCGTGGGTGGGCGACGCGGGGACGCACTTCCCTGCGCTCAAGGGCGTGGAGAACGTCTCCATGCTGGTCTGGACCACCACGCCCTGGACGCTCCCGGCCAACGTGGCGCTGGCGGTGCATCCCGAGTTCGAGTACGTGCCGGTGCGCGCCCCCTCTGGGACCCTGAAGGGCCCCTTCGGGGACCTGAAGGGCGGAGGCGACGTGATGATCGTCGCCAAGCCCATGCTGCAGGCGGCGATGCGCGAGGCCGGCTGCGCCGACTACGAAGTGATCGGCGAGCCCGTGCGCGGGCGCGACCTGGAGGGCGCGCGCACGCGCCATCCCTTCGTGGACCGCGAGTCGCCGGTGGTGCTGGCCGACTACGTGACCCTGGAGCAGGGCTCCGGCGTAGTGCACACGGCGCCGGGCCACGGCAAGGAGGACTTCGCCACCGGCCTGGCCTACGACCTGCCGGTGATCCAGCCGCTCGACAACCGCGGCGTCTTCACCGAGCAGGGCGGCAAGTTCGCCGGGATGCGCCACACCGACGCCGACGCGGCGATCCTGCAGGAACTGCGCGACCGCGGCGCCCTGCTGGCGTCGGGCGAACTCGCGCACTCCTATCCCCACTGCTGGCGCTGCGGCGAGCCCATCGTCTTCCGCGCCGCCGAGCAGTGGTTCGTGGCCGTGGACAAGTTCACGCAGCAGGCGCTGGAGGCCATCGAGGGAGTCGCGTGGATCCCCGCCGCCACCCGGGCGCGCATCCGCGCCATGGTGGCCGAGCGCCCCGACTGGTGCATCTCGCGGCAGCGCATCTGGGGCATCCCCATCCCGGCCTTCTACTGCCTGTCGTGCGGCCGCGTCCTGCTCACGCCCGAGACCGTAGACTTCGTGCGCGGCATCGTCGAGCGCGAGGGCAGCGACGCCTGGTTCAAGCGCGAGGCGGCCGACCTGCTGCCCCCCGCCGCGACCTGCCCGGAGTGCGGCGCGGCGGACTTCCGCAAGGAGACCGACATCTTCGACGTGTGGTTCGACTCCGGCTCCAGCCACGCGGCGGTGCTGCTCACGCGGCCCGAACTCGACTGGCCGGCCGACCTCTACCTGGAGGGGCACGACCAGCACCGCGGCTGGTTCCAGGCGTCGCTCTGGACGGCCATCGTCGCCAGGGGTGCGGCGCCCTACCGGTCGGTGCTGACCACGGGGTTCTTCCTCGACGAGACCGGGCGCAAGATGTCGAAGTCGCTGGGCAACATCGTTGACCCTCAGGAGATCGCCGGCCACTACGGCGCCGACATCCTGCGCCTCTGGGTCGCCTACGTGGACTTCAAGGCCGACATGCCCATGTCCGAGGATATCTTCGCCCAAGTCATCGAGGCCTACCGGCGCATCCGCAACACGGCCCGCTTCCTGCTGGCGAACCTGGCCGACTTCGACCCCCGGGCCGACGCCGTGGAGCCGGCCGAAATGCTCGAAGTGGACCGCTGGGCGCTGCATCGGCTGCAGCAGGTGATTCAGCGTGTGACCGGGGCCTACGAGGCCTTCGAGTTCCACCGTGTCTACCACACCGTCAACACCTTCTGCGCGGTGGACTTGAGCGCGTTCTATCTGGACATGCTCAAGGACCGGCTGTATACTTCTCCCGCGGCGAGCCGGGAGCGGCGGTCGGCCCAGACGGCGCTTCACGCCATCGTGGCGGCGCTGGCGCGGTTGCTGGCTCCGGTCCTGACCCACACCGCAGAGGAGATCTGGCAGGCGATACCCGACGGGGGCGGCCGCGAGCCGTCGGTCCAGTTGGCCGACTGGCCGCAGGTTGATGACCGCTGGCTGGACCCCGGACTCGAGGCGCGCTGGGCGCGCGTCCTGGCGCTGCACGACGAGGTCGCCCTGGCGCTGGAGGAGGCGCGCAAGGCCAAGGCAATCAAGCAGCCGCTGGAGGCGGCGGTGACCATCTTCGCGCCCGCCGAGGAGCGGGAGGTGCTGGCGGGCCTGGGCGATGCGCTGGCCTCGGTGCTCATCGTGTCGCAGGCGCATCTGGCGCAGCCCGGCGCCGAGCCGCCCGCCGAGGCGTGGCGCAGCGACGCGGTGAGCGGCTTGGCCGTCGTGGTCGAGAAGGCGGCCGGCGACAAGTGCCAGCGATGCTGGCAGTACCAGCCCAGCGTGGGCGAGGATGCCGAGCACTCCGCCCTTTGCGAGCGCTGCGTGGAGACGGTGCGGGGGATGAGCCATGGCGCAGAGGGACCCTGATATCGAGGCGATCCGCAGGCGGCTCCTGGAGCGCAAGGCGCGGCTGGAGAGAGAACTCGCCGAGGCCGAGGAGCACGTCGCGCGTTCCGACGAGGTCGAGGCCGCCGGCGAACTCTCCGCCTACGACGACCACGCCGCCGACACGGCCTCGGAGACCGTCGAGCGCGAGAAGGACTTCGCCCTCGCGAAGAGCGCCGAGTCCATGCTGCAGCGCATCCAGAACGCCCTGCGCAAACTCGACGCCGGCTCCTACGGTCTCTGCGACTCGTGCGGCCGGCCCATCTCGGCGCAGCGCCTCGAGGCGCTTCCCTTCGCCACGCTCTGCCTCCAGTGCCAGAGCCGCTCGGAGAGCCGATGACCCGTTCGGCGGCGGGGTGGCTGTTCGCGGGCACGGCCGCCGTCGTACTGGTCGCCGACCAGATCACCAAGGCGGCGGCCGAGAACGCCTTGGCCGCCCACGGAGGCGCGATCCCGGTGATCGGCCGCGTCGTGGCGCTCTCCCGCGCGCACAACACGGGCGCCGTCTTCGGCCTCCTGCCGGGGACGGTGGCCTATCTGGCCATCATCTCCGTGGTCGTGTGCCTGGCCATCCTGGCCTTTGCCACGCGGGCGCTGGGCCGGTCGCGCTTCATGACGGCGGCGCTGGCGCTGGCGTTGGGCGGGGCGGCCGGCAACCTGGTGGACCGCGTCTGGCTGGGCTATGTGCGGGATTTCCTGGCGATCTCGATTTGGCCGGCGTTCAACGTGGCGGATGCCGCGATCACCGTGGGCGTGGCGATGGTGGCGGGACGCCTGCTGTTTGCGAAAGACAGGCGGGACGAAGCGGCGTGATCTAGAACGATGCATCCGATCCTCTTCCACATCGGCCCGGTGACGATCCGGTCCTACGGCACGATGATCCTGCTGGCCTTCGTGGCCGGCATCGCCTGGGCCATGCGCGAGGCCCGCCGCCGCGAGATGGACCCGGGGCTTATCCTCGATCTCGGCGTCTGGCTGATGTTGAGCGGCATCTTCTTCGCGCGCGCCGCCTTCATCGCCCTGGACCCCTATCTCACCTGGCGCGACCTGCCCTACGTCTGGCAGGGGGGCCTGTCCTTCCACGGCGGCCTGTTCGGCGGCGTGTTGGCCGGCGTCATCTTCGTGCGCCTGAGGCGGATTCACTTCTGGACCCTGGCCGATGTCTGCGCGCCCTCCATCGCCCTGGGCTACGGCATCGCCCGCATCGGCTGCCTGCTCAACGGCTGCTGCTACGGCGGGCCGACCGACCTGCCCTGGGCGCTCCGCTTCACCGACTACCACACGGGGCAGTTGACGTCGCCTTCCCACCCCACGCAGGTCTACTCCACGCTGGCGGGCTGGGGGTTATTCGCCGTGCTCGTTGCGTTCGGCCGGCGTAGCCGGCTGCCCGGCGCGGTCTTTCTGCTCTACCTGATGGGCTACAGCGTCATCCGCTTCCTGATGGAGTATCTGCGCCGGGGCTACACGGCCGATCCCATGCCGGTGGCGTGGCTGGCCTGGCTGACCGAGGCGCAGTTCGCCTGCATCGTTGTCTTCGCCGGCGCGGGGCTGGTCTGGTGGCGGCTCGCCCGGCGCGCGGGAGTCCGGGCCGACCATGGAGCAAGCGCGCACCCAAACCATCCAAGCGGCTGAGACCGACGCCGGCAGCCGCGTTGACGCCTTCGCAGCGGCCCGCTGCCCCGGCCTCTCGCGCGCCATGGCGCAGAAACTGCTGGCACGGGGCCGGATCACCGTGAACGGGAGACGGGTCAAGGCCTCACACAAGGTCGAAGCCGGCGAGGAGGTCCGCATCGAGGTGCCGCCTCCCGCCGCGCCGCCCCACCTGCGCCCCGAGCCGATCGCGCTGGACATCCGCTATGAGGACCAAGACATCGTCGTCGTCAACAAGCCCCGCGGCCTGGCGGTCCACCCCGGGACGGGGCGCTGGACCGGCACGCTGGTGAACGCGCTCATGGCGCACTGCGGCGACCTCTCTGGCATCGGCGGCGAACTCCGGCCCGGCATCGTGCACCGGCTCGACAAGGATACCTCGGGCTTGATGGTGGCCGCCAAGCACGATGCCGCCCACCACGACTTGGCGGCACAGGTCAAGAGCCGCACGATGGAGCGGACCTACCTGGCGCTGATCTGGGGGCGGCTGCCCCGCAGCCCGATCACCATAGACGCACCCATCGGGCGGCACCCGTCGGACCGCACCAAGATGGCGGTCGTGCGCGAGGGGCCGTCGAGGCAGGCGATCACCGAAGCATCGGAGCGCGAGGACCTGGGCGCGATCAGCCTCATCGAGGCGCGGCTGCGCACCGGCCGGACCCACCAGATCCGCGTGCACATGGCCTACCTGGGGTCTCCCGTGGTGGGAGATCCCGTCTACGGGCTCAAGGTGGCGAAGCGCGAAGCCGCCGCCCTGGACCCGCGCGCCGCGGCGCTGGCGGCTGCGCTGGGCGGCCAGGCGCTCCACGCCTGGCGGCTGGCCTTCACCCACCCGCGCACGGGCGAGGCCATGGCGCTCACGGCCGATCCGCCGCCCGAGATGGCGCTCCTGGTCGAGCATCTGCGCAAAAAGACGAAGGGCATCCCGCAGCGAGGATAGAAACGACGGGGACGGGCCGGCGCGTCGGCCCATACCTGCAGCAAGGAGGACCGGCTGGTGTACCCAAGCAATCTCAAGTACTCGAAGACCCATCAATGGGCGCGCGTGGAGGGCAACACGGCCACCATCGGCATCAGCGACTACGCGCAGGACCAGATGGGCGATCTCGTGTACGTCGAACTCCCCGAGACGGGCAACGAGGTCTCGGCGGGCGACGTCGTCGGGAGCATCGAGTCGGTCAAGGCCGTCTCCGACCTCCAGGCGCCTGTGAGCGGCACCATCACCGAGGTCAACGAGGCGCTCCCCGACAACCCCGAGAAGATGAACGAATCCCCCTACGAGGACGGCTGGGTCGCCAAGATCGAGATCAGCGACGCCTCCGAGCTGGACCAACTGCTCGACGCCGACGCCTACCAGGAGTTCGTCGCGACACTCTGACCCCGGCGCCTCAAGGCGCGTGACGGCGACGGCGGGCCGCTGACGGCGCGCCGTCGTTTCTTTGCCATGGGACCTCTCTACGTACTGGCCGCGGTGCTGCTCTGGTCGTTCGTGCCGCTTATACTCAAGCAGGTGCTGGGGGCGTTCAGCCCCCCCTTCATCGCGATGATGCGCCTGCTGCTGGCCGGGCTCTTCATCGGCGTGCTGCAGTTCTTCGAGCCCGGCGTGCGGCTCCCCGTGGGGCCGCGGCTCAGGGTGAGGAGCCAGTGGGCGTGGCTGCTCGTCGCCGGCGTGGGCATCAGCGGCAACTACATCCTCTACAACACCGGACTGCGCCACACCACCGCCAGCGCCGCCAACCTGCTCATCCAGGTTGAGGTCATCGGCCTCGCCGTCCTGGGCCTCGTCGTGCTGCGGGAATCCATCGGCGGCCGCAAACTGGCCGGGACGCTCGCCGCGCTCGTCGGCGTGCTGCTCGTGGCGTGGAACGGCGAGCGGCTCTCCGCGATCTTCCACTCCGCCGAGTTCCTCGGCAGCCTCACGGTGATGGCCGCGGGACTCAGTTGGTCGTTCTACGGGCTGGGCCAGAAGATCGTGCTCCGCAGCCTCACGCCATCGCGGAGCCTGCTCGCCATCCTCTTCATCGGGGCGCTGGTCGCCGCCGTGCCGGCCTTCGCCGGCACGCCCGTCACGGGCACGCCGACCGCGCTGCAGTGGGGCTACCTGCTGGTGCTCGGGGTCGTCTGCACGGGTGCCGGCTACGCGCTCCTGGCGCGGGGGATCGCTCGCGCCGAGGCGTCGTCGGTCGCCGTGCTGGTCAGCACGCTGCCGCTTGTGACCATGGTCGAGGCGCACTTCATCCTGGGCGACCCCATCACGCCCTACCTGCTGCTGGGCGCTGCCTTCACCGTGGGCGGAATCATCCTCATCGTGCTGGCTCCGCCGCCTCGCTGAGCCCCATCGCCTCGGCGACCAGTTCCACCAGGTGCCGGATGCGGACCGATGAGCCCGCGCGCCGCAGGCCGTAGCCCAGTTGCATCTGGCAGGAGGGGCAGGCCGTCGCCAGCACCTGGGCTCCCGTTCGCTCGACACACCCGATCTTGCGCTCGAGGATCTTCATGGACACCTCGTAGTGCGTGAGGCCATAGGTCCCTGCGCCGCCGCAGCAGCGGTCGGCCTCCTCGAGTTCGCGGAAGTCGAGCCCCTCCAGCGACTGCAGCACCGCCCGCGGCTGGGCCCTGATCCCCTGGTAGCGCGACAGGTGGCACGGATCGTGATACGTCACCGCCCCGCGCAGCGGCGTGGTCTGCGGCAGGTCGGCGTCGGCCAGCACCTCGGTCAGGTCGCGCACCCGCGCCGCCGCGCGCTCGGCGCGCTCGCGGTAGGTCTCGTCGTCGGCCAGCAACTGCGGGTACTCCTTGAGGAACGACGAGCAACTGGCGCAGTCGGTCACGATGAAATCGCCCGGCAGCGGGTCGAGCAGGTCGAGGTTCCGCCGCGCCAACCGCCGCGCCGCCTCGACGTCGCCGTAGGCGTAGGGGGGCAGGCCGCAGCAGGCGTTTTCCGGCGCTGCGATCTCCCAGCCCAGCCGCGCCAGCACGCGCAGCGTCGCCTCGCCCACCTCGGGCAGCGTCAGGTTGATGGCGCAGCCTGCGAAGTAGATGAGCTGGCCGCCTCCGGCGCCAACGAGTGGAATGCCGGCGAGCCGGTCGCGCAGAAACCGCCGAGGCGGCTGCGGCAGGAAGTCGGGCGCCGCGGCCAGGCCGGGCGGCACGCCCGGCAGCCGTTTCAGGGCCCGCGCGGCGCCGCCGAGCCCGACGCGCTGGGCCGCGAAGGCGGGCCTGGCGTAGGCGGCCAGTTTGCGCGGGTCGTGCAGCAGGTTGCGGAAGACATAGTCGAGGAGCCGGGGCTGCCCGCGATGCCGCAGCGCGGCCTCCCGCGCCGCCACCACCACCTCGGGTGTGACCACCTGGGCTGGGCACTCATCGGCGCAGGCCCGGCAGAGCATGCACTCGCCCAGCGCCTGCAGCATCTCCGCCGAGGGCTCGGCCTCGCCGTCGGCGAGCAGGCGCATCTGCATCACGTGCGCGCGCGGCGCCGACAGTTCCGAGCGCGTCACCGCATAGGCCGGGCACGCGGCCTGGCAGTAGCCGCACCGGTTGCAGCGCTCGATCTCGCGCTCTGCCTGCGACACCTCAGATGCCTCCCACGTAACGCCCCGGACTCAGCACGCCGTCGGGATCGCACGCGCGCTTCAGCGCCCGCATGATCTCGACGCCAGCGACGTGCTTTCCCCACACGCCCGCGGCCTGCTTCACACCGGGCGCCGCCCGCTCGATCACGACGTGGCCGCCCACGCGCTCGGCCTCGCTGCGCACCCCGTCTATCAGGCCGGCGTGCTCATCCTCACTATCCGATGGAGACAGCAGGTAGGCCACTCGGCTGCCGGCGCGCCACGCCACCCCGGCCACCTCCACCGCCTCGATGATCTCGGTCACCCGACTGATGGGCGCGCAGACCTTGCACACCAAACCCTCCCACACGCCCGGCAGATCGCAGACGCGCCGCCACGCGGCCGCGGCCTCGCATTCCGGGAGTTCGACCGCGCCGGGAGTGCCGGCCTGCACCTCGCGCCTCTGCGCCTCGACCGCCTCGGCGATCCCCTCGATGCTGAGGAGCGCCGCCCATCCCGCCGCATGCTGCGGGACGACGGCTGTGGCCTCGCCGCCCAGGATGTCGAGGCGCGACGGGATCAGATCCGAGTGCAGTACACCCCGCGCCCACTCGGCGGCCTCGCGCGCAGGCCGGAATCCCGCGACCAGCGTGCTCCGGGCCTCGGGCAGCGGATGCGTGCGCAGCGTCGCCTCGGCGATGATCCCCAGCGTCCCCAGCGACCTCACGAACAACTTCGTCAGATCGTAGCCCGCCACGTTCTTGACGGCGTTGCCTCCCATGCGCACGATGCGACCGTCGCCCAGCACGGCCTGCACGCCCAGGGCGAGATCGCGCGGCGTGCCGTAGAGCAGCCGGCCGGGCCCGGAGGCGCACGCGGCGATCACGCCGCCGACGGTGGCGCGCTCCGGCAGCGGCGGGTCGAGGGCGAGCATCTGGCCGCGCTCGGCGAGCGCCGCGTTGAGCGCCGCGAGGGGCACACCCGCCTGGACCGTCACGGTCAGGTTGTCCGCGTCGTGCTCGACGATTCGGTTGAGGCGGCCGGTCGAGAGCGCAGCGTCGTATCGCGCGGGCGTGTGGCCCAGGCCCAACATCGTCGCGCCGCCGACGGATACGACCGCCGCGCCGCTCGCCCGCGCGAGGCCGATCACGTCGCGAACCTGCTCGGCGTTCTCCGGCCGGACGACGACTCCGGGCGCAGTGCCGTCCACAGCATACCGGCGCAGCGCCTCCGGCGACGCGCTGGCGTTGTCCTCGCCCGCAACGGCCGCGAAGTCCTCGGGGCGTGCGGGAACCGGCGGCGCCAGGGCACTGCCTCGTTCAACGTGCGGGGGCAAGACCTTCCCCGGATTGGCGAAGCCGTCGGGATCGAAGACCTCCCTCACGTCGCGCATTAGCGAGAGGTCCTGCGCCGAGAACACGAACTCCATCGCCTCGATCTTCTCCAGGCCGATGCCGTGCTCGCCGCTGATCGTGCCGCCCATCTCGGCGCAGGCGCGCATGATGTCCAGGCCGGCCTGGTGGGCGCGGCGCGCCTGCTCGGGGTCGTCGCGATCGTAGAAGATGTTGGGGTGGAGATTCCCATCGCCCGCGTGGAACACGTTGCCGATAGTCAGCCCATACTCCCGACCGATCTCCACGATCGTGTGCAGGATCTCCGGCAGCCGCGCCCTGGGCACCACGGCGTCGCTCACCAGGTAGGTCGAGCCCACGCGCGCCAGCGCGCCGCCGGAGGCGTGCCGGCCCGCCCAGAGGCGCTCGCGCTCGGCGGCGTCGGCGGCGGTGCGCAGCAGCGAAGCCCCTGCGGCACGGCAGATGCCCTCGATGCGCGCCGCCACGCGGTCCATCCCCTCGGGGCGGCCATCGAGTTCGATGATGAGCACCGCCCCGGCGTCGGCGGGATAGCCGGCGTCCATCGAGGCCTGCACGGCCTCGATGAACACGCGGTCCATAATCTCCAGCGCGGCCGGCACGATGCCCGCCGCGATGATGGCCGAGACGGCCTCGCCCGCCGCCTCCATGCCGGCGAAGGCGGCGAGCGTGGTGCGCACCGCGGGCGGCGTGCGGCTGATGCGGAGCGCGGCGCGCGTCACGATGCCCAGAGTGCCTTCGCTGCCGGTCAGCATGCCCATCAGGTCGTAGCCCGGCGGGTCGGGCGCGCCGCCCACACTCAGCGTGCGGCCGTCGGGCAGCGCCACCTCGAGGCCGAGGACATGGTTGGTCGTCACGCCGTACTTGAGGCAGTGCGGCCCGCCGGCGTTTTCGGCGATATTGCCGCCGATGGTCGAGGCGCGCTGGCTGGCGGGGTCGGGTGCGAAGCGGCAGCCGAGGGGGGCTAGTTCGCGCTGCAGATCGAGGTTCACGACGCCCGGCTCGACGACGGCCGAGAGGTCGTCCGGGTCCACGCCGAGGATCTGGTTGATGCGGGTGAGCGCGATGACGATGCCGCCGCGCTGGGGGACGGACCCGCCGCTCAGGTTGGTGCCGGCGCCGCGGGCCACGAAGGGCACGCCGAAGCGATTCGCCGCGCGCACCACCTCGGCCACCTGGGCGGCTTCCGTGGGGAGCACCACGACGCCGGGCATGGCCCGGCAGGGCGAGGCGTCATAGCCGAAGATGCGCCGGTGCGGCTCGGCCTCGATCACATTGGCCTTGCCCACGATGCGCCGCAGCGCACGCAGCAACGCGGGAGGGAGGGCATGGGGTGACGGCGCCGCCATGATCGGGTATTTCGCGCAGAAGCGACGTGGCGCCTCTCGGCGTCCCGGCCGCTGTCATTCCGAGGCGCACGCGCCGAGGAATCTCGTCACACGAGAGCCCCGGGCTACCTGTCGCCGGGATTCCTGCCGTGCTCAGCGTGTGGCCGCCACGTCCTTCGCCGCCTGGGCCAGGGCGTCGGCGGGCCGCTCGGCCCCGGTGATGGCCGGCGTCACGTCCTTGACCAGCACGCGGTCGAGGCGGTCGGGATCGCTCGGCGTTGGGAGTGCGCCGCGCTGCAGAACGCGCAGCATCATCTGCCACTCGCCGCCCTTCAGTTTCTCGTAATTGCGGCGCAGCGTGGGCAGGTGGAAGGTGCTCTCCGCCAGAGCGCGCTGAAAGGTCTCAGCCAGCAGGTGCTCCCGCACGAAGCGCTGGGCCAGCGCCTGCTGCTCGCAGGCCATGGGCACCACCGCGCCGTAGGCCACGACGGCCGTGCCGCGCGTCTCGCTTCCGGGGAGCGCCGCGCAGCCGACGTCGTCGGCGCCCAGCCGAGCCCGGGCCTCCCGGCGGGCCGAGGCCCTCGTCCACACGATGGCCGCCCGCCCCTCGAGGAACGCCTGGCGCGCGGCCGCCGGCGCGGCGAAGGTGTCCTTCGGGCAAAGCCCGCCTGAGACGAGATCGCTCCAGAAACTGACCGCCTCCAACGCCTCGGGGCTATTGAGGCTCTTCCCCGGCGGGTCGGTGGGGGCGCCGCGCGCCCCAAGCGCCGAAGCGAAGATGAACGCCGCGTTGCCCTCGCCCCACTCCACGGCCATCCC
>Ga0180434_10004969_pt1 | contig 15900 bp, 8 predicted proteins | sample SS_ome_7_FD_132453 | JGI IMG/M metagenome (GOLD analysis project Ga0180434, IMG submission 132453) | Hypersaline lake sediment archaeal communities from the Salton Sea, California, USA - SS_1_D_2 metaG | ecosystem: Environmental > Aquatic > Non-marine Saline and Alkaline > Hypersaline > Sediment...
ACAACCAAGGGCGTTGGTAACTGGTATTGGAGATTCTGGACTGACGCAGAAGCTGGCATGAATGATTTCAACCCCATTGTCATCAACTGGTGGGATATGACATGGGAGATCAAGTATTGGGATGAACTTGCCAGGAAAAATCAGGTTATAGCTCCGACTAGGGGTATTAGAAAGTGTACTACTAAAGAAGAAATCGAGAAATACGGAGCGTTTTGGAGTCCATGGTTAGAGCGTGAGTATCGGAACCTTACGGAAAAAGGTGATGATAGCAAATTCCGTCAGGAGGTAATGGCTGAGTTTATCGGTACTGGCCGCACTGTACTGTCTAGGCAGACCCTGACGATTATTGGGAACTCTGTTGAACAATTCGGTAACGAATATCAGACCGTTGGTGAAGTCAAATATGTCAATCCAGTAACTGGAGAAAGAGAAGACTTAGATTTCCGAAATGAGTTATGGGTGTGGAAAAAACCTATCCTCCCAAAGATGGACATTGCCAAAAATGGCGAAGAGGTGATGACTGAGCCTGGCCATCTATATATAATGGGCTGCGATACGGCTACGGGAGAAGGCCACGATTTTAGCGCTATAGAGGTCTTCGATCTCAACGAAGGCGAACAAGTCGCGGAATTAAAGATTAAGGTTAGGCCCAAGATTTTCGCTAAGATGATCGATTATATTGGTAGATGGTATAACAATGCATCTGCCGTCGTCGAGAATACTGGTATTGGCAAGGCTACTTGCCAAGAATTGCACGAAGATCTATCGTACCCGAACATGTACCGTAGTAGGCGCAAACGCGCCGATCTTAAGTACAAGATGGGGCACCTTGGGTTTGCAACAACTGGGCAGAGCAAACTACTGCTAAATAAATCTCTGGTGGATGGTCTTGGCGAGGGCGGCTATACGATATATTCTGGTCGTTTTCACAAAGAGGCTATGATTTATGTCCAGTTAACAGAAACCAAGACGGGCGCAGAGCCAGGCCCGGGGAACACGGATGACTTGATTATTTCTGCGGCTCTTGCTCTAGTTGGTATTGCGGATGTCATTAAGACATCGAACCAAACATTGCTGCCGTACCATAATATTGAGGTACCTTTAAGAGACCACTCTGGATCACTAGATAAGTTTGATAAGATGATTGAGGGTGGTGGTGCCAGAGATCTAATTGCTCCGATTGGAGTTAGCAGCGAGCAACCCACTGGGAAGGTTAGCGTTGAAGCCGAAGTTAAGAAATTTCAGATGCAGATGGGTGGTATCGCGGTAAGCAATAAGGCCAAAAATAATGTCAAGACGATAAAATTCAAGAGAAATCAGCTGGATTGGCCACAAAAATCTCGGAGGACTAAATGAGCTGGCAATTATTTGATAGATTGTCGGCCTTCACGAAGAGGATAAATGTCTTTCGGTCAGATAACTTGTTTACTGACCAGTCCTCTATCGATAGGCTATTGGCATCCGGTGATTTTCTTAATATCTCATCACAGCATGCGCTGCTCGAACAGACAAACCTACATATCAATAGGCTTGAAAGATATAAAGATTACGACCAGATGGATGAAGTCGGAGAGATTTCGCTAGCCCTAGATCTGTACGCTGATGAAGCATCCCTGATCGATCCAGAAATTAAGCATGCTATTTTGGTAAAGGCTGAATCGAAGAGAGTCAAGGAGGAACTAGAAGAGCTATTTTATGACACATTGCTCCTCGACAATACTGTGCGCCCGCTAATCCGTTATCTGTGCAAATACGGCGATTTCCCAGCCGAAGTAGTCACTACGAAGAATCGCGACGGTGTTGCAAGCCTGCGGTTTATGAACGTCTACAATTTCACTAGAGTCGAAACCAAATTTGGCGATCTGGTCGGTTTCTTCTATCAAGACGAGCTGGCGGCACGACCAGAATTCTTCCACCCATGGCAAGTGGTTCATATGAGACTTACATCATATGAAAACATCTTTCACCCGTATGGCCGATGTGAAAAATTCGGAACTCGTGTCTTAACACCAAATGGATACAAGAATATAGAAGATTTCTCGACGGGGGATGATGTTTGTGTGTTCGATGGTGGTAAGATTGTCAACACCAAGGTAGTTGCTGCGTGCCACAGTGGTGACAAAGAGATTTATAGAATCCGTACGAGGCATTATCAGAATGAGTGTAGCGGCAACCATCCTGTGCTGGTAAGACGATGGGAGAAAAAGCCATTTAAATTTGGCCATAAGTGGTTTGCTGACTTAGCATACAAGAGAGCAGATGAGTTGGCAATTGGTGACGAATTAGTCATACCGAGAACAAATCTGCACAATAATGGCGACAATGTGCTACTAGGAGATATAAACGGCAATGTCGTTGAAGCTGACGAACAATTTGCGGCTCTGTTTGGCTTTTTGCTTGGAGACGGATGGCTGCAGCAGGCTAATGGAAACTTAAAAGGCGTGCAATTTGCCCTCGGTGAACACGAGGACATCAATAAGAAATATGAAGAATTGCTGCGGCACTATAGCCCAAACAAAGTTGTGAGATATCGCCAGTCGAACTCTCATAGCACGTTGGTAGAGACCGCATGCAGAACATACTCCAAAGATCTGGCGGAATTTTTGGATCAGGCCGGATTTGTACAAGGCTGCAAGAACAAACGTTTGCCAGAATGGGTCTATCGCAGCCCAAGAAATGTAAAAATTGCCCTAGTGGATGGTTTTGTGGACGCAGATGGTTCTGTCTTCACCGATAAATGGGGTTGCGACAGATACCAAATAGAAATATCAAATCACGATTTGCTAAAGAGCATTAAGATGCTCATTCATGACATTGGGTGGAAATGCGGGAACATAATAAAACGAAATCGTGAGAGCAGCATAGTTGAATTTCATGGCGAAAAATATCAGCGTGATGATTCTTATTACTTGTATTTCTACAAATCTGATGCCTTTGCTAGAGCTGGTGGTAGCAGCCGATTTCGTGGAACGTCTGGTGCATGTCGAAAGAAAGAGTGCGCAAAGTTTGGCGCGGATATTCTATTTGAGCCCATAACTTCCATCGAGACTGTGGGCAAGCATCCAACGGCAGACATACAGGTTGCGCATCAAGCTTCCAATTTTATAGCCGATGGGGTTGTTGTACACAATTCTATCCTCAATGGCTCTCGTAAGCATTTCAAACAGTTGCGACTCATGGAAGATGCTGCGATCATCTATCGTCTGACCCGTGCTCCGGAAAAGCGTATCTTCACTATCCCGGTTGGCCAGATCCCCACGCATGAGGTTCCAAACTACATCGAGAGGATTGCCAGCCGATTCAAGAAAAAGAGATTCTTTGACCCCGCAACTGGCGATGTTAACGAAAGATGGCATCCATTAATCCAAGAGGATGATTTTTGGCTGCCACAGCGCCCAGATGGCACTGGTCCTAAGGTGGATACTCTTCCAGGCGCTGAGAATCTCGATCAGATCGCAGACATAGAATACTTCAAGAAGAAAATGATCGCCGGGCTGAAGATTCCATATAGTCGCGTTGGCATTGGAGAATCCGGCGAGAGCGACACCAAGTCATTATCGCAGGTAGCTCCAGAATTCGCCAAGGCTGTGCAATGGGTGCAGCGTGAAGTTGTGATGGGTCTAAAGAAGGTTGCAATCATCCACTTGGCTTTAAATGGTTTTTCTGAAAAAGAAATAAAGTCTTTTTCCCTTAATATGACAGCAAGCTCCGCAATCGACGAATTATACAGAATAGAGACTTGGTCATCAAGAGCAGATGTGATTGATGCTCTTAAGAGCACAGAATTGTTCCCTGATGAATGGATTCTGAAACGATTCACCGACATGACAGATGACGAAATCAGGCAGATGCAACAGGAGAAGGAAAAGGCCATGATTGCAGCTGCAGAATTGGAAGGAGCATTGGGTGGTGGCGAGGAAAAAGAAGGTGGCTTGCCCATGGAGGGATATCGGTACGACCTAGAAAGGGTCCTAGCCGATGCTAGTTCGAATGGTAAGGTACTGATTAGGCCTGAACGGTATAATTCTGGATTCAATTATCTGCTGAATAGCAATGAGTTAGATGGGTTATCTAATGGATCACATGATGATAATCTTATCGTAGAGGCAGTAATATCGGTTGGCGAAAGCGAGCCTGCAAAGAAGGCTGTTGAAGCATTATTAATTTCTACACAGCCGGATGCAGACGAATCAATTCCAGCAAACATAGATTAGAATTAAGTCCATTAGAATAGGAGATTTTAATATGGCAGGCACTGATCAGAACACATCTCCTGCATTCTTGACTATGGATGCAAGGAAGTTTCTGCGTGCGATTAACACGTCGGCACAGTCAAAGGTTGTCTTCTTCGAAGACTCGGTTAAAAAGATCGGCCAGAAGACTGGAAGGAATTACCGTCTGACTGCGTTAGACGCCAATTCTCTTATCTTCGAAGACACGGATGAGAGCCAATATTACCATGCTGACCTTGGCAAAAAGGCTCGTGGTAAGATCGAGATCTCGAATATAAGGCCCATCAAAATTGTTGATGAGCAGAAATCCGAATCATTCGACAAGCATTGTCTCGATCTGGTAGAAAGTCTCTCAAGGGACGATTTCAAGAGCGCGGATAAGGCCTTCAGAACTATCGAAGTCCAGAGGTTCCGCCCGATGGTAATACCCAACAACGGGTGGGTCACTACCAAGGATGGTTCCGCGCATCGCATCGTCGTTGAGGATCAGTCTCAACATTTCAATATCCCTGCGATCACCGATGCCTTCTGCGAGGCTGTCTCTGAGTTCGTGGAACTCGACGACGATGGCCGGGCGATCCGTGGGGAATTCCCAGAGACTGGCGAGACATTCTCCATTCCTGTCAACGAAATGACACGCCGCCGGTTGGTCGCACACCACATGAAGACAGTGGCGGAAGGCGCGTGGCATTCTGATTCGTTCAAGAAGCTGATCCAGAATGTGGCTGGGAATGTCACTGGTGGTCAGGTTGGGGATGCTGTCAGGCTGACAGCATCGTTCCTGAAAGAGAATCAGGAATTCAGCCTTCTGACGTCTGACGAGGTTCGCTCGCTAGTTGAGAATGCTCTGGCTGCCGTAGGTCAGTTCAATTCCATACTCGCTGAGGACGTCTCCACTCTCATCCATCGGACCAATCTCAAGGTCAATAAGGACGATATCTGCGAGGCATGGGAGAAGACTGCTCTCAAGGCTGAGAACGCCGAACTCCTACACAGTGCCAAACTCCTGGAATCCGCCGAAGACTTTGCGACTGACTATGACAAGTTCCTTAGCAACGTCCTCAACGAAGGAATGGATGTGCAAGCGGCTCGCGCCAAGGCATATCTGACATCTCTGAAGGTCATCAACAGCATAATCGCAAAGATGGAAGGCAAGGAAGATTTGGCCACCCAGGTTGAGAATATGGTGGCCGAATTGGAAGAGCCAGAACCAAGCACTGACATTATTCTTGAAGCTGAACAGCTGCTATGCAGCATCCCTGATACCCTCGTGGATAGGATCGTCACGCTGGAGAATTACAGCGAGATTCCTGGGTCTGAGGAAGTCATGCAGCCAGGAGAGACGGAAGGTCCGGAAGGACCTGCAGTTAGCTTACCAGCTGGTCCTGGCGGCGGCGGAGGCGGCGGAGGTGGTCCCCTTGGCCTTGGCGGTGAACCTGGGATCGGCGAAGGTCTCGGCGAGGGCGGTGGCCCTGGAGCAGAAGAAGAGGAAGAAGGCGGAGCCCCAGAGGAGGAAGAAGAGGAAGCACCTCCTCTCCCAGAGTCCAAACAGAGGAAAGCCGCGACGATCGAAGAGATGACGGCCCGGCAGCTCCAGAATGAGCTGGATCACTGGAAGACTGATGGGCACATTTATTTGGCCGAGGATGGCTTTGATGACTGCAATAGGCAGTTTGCCAGATATATCAAGCGTTGCGAGCAAATTGACCACGCTATGTTGCGTGAAGAGTTCGAGAAGCTCCGCGACGTAATGGTTGAGACTGGTGATGATGTCGTCAGCGAATCTGACATCGTCGATGACCCCTATGCTGGCCTCGATCTGGGAGATGACGTGCAGATCGATGAGGAATATGGGGCTACCATGGGCAAGCCTAGCGGCAAGGGTGTTCCTACTGGTGGCAAACAGGCATCTTCTCCTTCGAAGGGCAAGCCTGCGGCTGGAGACCCAAAGATGAGTAAGCCTCAGGGCAAGGGAGTCCCTGCTAAGGGAGTTGGTCAGGCCGACTTCTCTGGAAGCGGTACCGGCGAGAAAATGGATCACCAGGGTGGTAAGGGAGTTCAGAAACCTGGCGTTGGTGATGCTGGCCTGCCGCATGAAAACGAACACGATCCCGACGACGGCAAGCCTCCCACAGGCGGTGCCGAAATGGGACGCCCCGATGGCAGAGGGGTGGCAGCCGAGAGCGCTGGCAACCCAGAGAAAGTAAAGCCCGGTACTGGCAAGCAGTATAAGGGCGGCGGCTGGGTTGATAAGCTGGATGAAAAACTCGCTGGCGAGCTGAAGTCCGGCGATCAAGGCGACAAGCTGAGCGGTGTTTCTCCCAAGGTAAAGGGCGGCGTCGGCGGCAAGAAAGGCAAGAAGACTGTGGCGGAGGGCGAGGTTCCTGAAGCCTTCAAGAAGCAGTGGAACAAAAAGAAAGACGATGGCGACGACGAAGAATGCGAAACTCCAGGCGAGAAGAAGCGTTCTGACGGCGAAGGAAAAGGAATGGCAAAGGGTAAGGGCAAAGGCCCTATCGGCATTCCAACCAGTGAAGACATTGCCACCATCTTGAGACCATTCATGGAAGGCAAGGATCTCACGCCGAAGGCGATCGCTGGGGCAATCCTCAAGCTGAAGGAAGAAGCCAAGACCAAACCAGAATTACAGAAATCCATCAAGATCCTTGAAGCCTATGATTTCCCTCGCGGAGGTTCGCAGAGGCTGCAGTGTGATTTCTGCGATGATTACTTCTACGGCGAGGATAGCGACCCCTGCCCAGGATGTGGCCAAGGTAGGTTGGCCCCCATGGGGTCTGCTTCAGTGACTTCTGATGAGATTGATGACCCAATCATCAGCGACGTGCTGCTCGGTATTTCTGACGCGACCGGTGCCGATGTCATGGACCTTGAGATGGACCTAAAGACTAACCCCTACGAATTCGTCGAAGCGCATGCTGAGTTCATCAATCCTGAGGATAGGAGCCTGGTCTTGGCATACGGCGAAGAAGGATTCGCAATGCCGGAGGCTCAGTATAAGGGCGCAGCCAAGGGCATGAGGCCGCTGGGCTTCAAGAAATCTTCCATCAATGAGTGGACGGATGAAGAACTTAGTGTCTTTCTTGAGACCCTTGCGGAAGCCGAAGAGTGGGATCCTTTTGAGGCAGCCAAAAAGAGAGCCGAGATCAAGAAAATGGCTGCTAGGAAGAAGGCAAAGAAAGAAGCTGGCAAGGGTATTGCTGGCCTCTCTCGAAAAGAAGAACTGGCGGATGCTGACAGAGAGCTGGATGCCGCGATGAAGGCTGGAGCTGAAGAAGCCGACGAAGCTGGGCTGTGCACGTGCGCCTATCCCAGAAAGTCTGCTACTTCGTCCAACTGCCGCAAGTGTGGAAAGCCTATGAAGGCGCAAGAATCCTTCTTCAACACCGAGAATGTTGAAATCCTTAGAAGCGCCATCTACGAATCCACTACACCTGATGCTCCTGAGGCTAAGGATCAAAGGCTGAAGATTGCTAGATGCATCGGAGAGGCCCACAAGAAACTGCAGACTAACCTGCAGGAAGCCGCACTGGCGGTTTTCGCAGATGACGAGAGCATCGACAAGGTGATCGATTCGATCGTCGGCGCGATGGCAGACCAGGGCATGGACATGACACCAGCCGGTGCTATCGACACGATGGTTGGCGATATCGACGCTGGCGAAGAAGGCTCGGAAGGCCTTCCGGAGCTTCCGATGCCGGGTACGCCAGATGTGCCAGACGAAGGCCCAGGAGAAGGACCCGAAGAAGGCGAAGGTCCTCCGGAATCGTTCCAATTCGGAGCCGAAGAAGAGGAAGATGAAGAAGGCGGCGAAGAAGAGGAAACCGAAGAAGAGGAAGAAGAAATCACGGAGGACTAATGGGCGATTGCAAACAATGTGAGGGCGGATGCGTCAGCCGATCAATTGCCTCCAAAACGGGCAACATCGGCTGCCATTCCCTCTTCCAGGACACAATGCCCCTTAAGCCGCTGATCAAACCGATCACCGAGGGCAAGGGCAAAACGGGCGTGATCATGCGCCTGGGTGGTCAGTTCCAATATGCTGATCGCCCAAATGCCAATGGCCGCATTTATCCTCATTCCATCCTAGAAAATGCAGTCCAAGAGATTCAGGAAGATCTGAAATCTCGTAGGGTGATGGGTGAGTTCGACCACCCGCCCGATGCCAAAATCCACCTCGACCGGGTTTCACACCTGCTTACCAGACTTTGGATGGAGAATGAGGTCGTCTATGGCGAAATGGAGATCCTGGAGAAGACCCCGATGGGTGCGATTGCAAAAGCGCTCATTGAGAGCAAGGTCCAACTCGGCATCTCATCCCGTGGCGTTGGAGACATGGAAACAACCTTCCACGAAGGGAAGGAATTCTATGAAGTTCTCCCGGGATTTACCTTTGTTACATTCGATATTGTGGCTGAGCCCTCTGTCCAGAACTCTTATTTGTCTATCCGGGAAAATCGAGATAGGCTACTGAAAAAGGTCAAGAATAATACTCCGAAGAGCATCCGCGAGGAGGCTGAACACCAGCTTATTGAGGTTTTCAAAGCGCATCTTTTAGGCGAATTCTATGCCCGCTAAAAGCAAAGCGCAACAGAGATTTATGGGGATGGTTTACGCCGCCAAGAAAGGCGAAAAGCCAGCCTCTAAGGAAGTTGCGAAAGCTGCTAAGGGCATGTCTAAGAAATCAGCCAAAAAGTTTGCAAAAACCAAGCATAAAGGTCTTCCAGAACACGTGAAGAAGAAAAAGGCTAAGAAAAAGAAGACCAAGAAGGAAGATATGGACATCACTAAAATTGCTGACATGATCTCAGAGGACCCGAGTCTGGTGATTGAGCATTGTGGTCAGTGCAACGAAGACGCTACTGGGTCTGGTGGTGTCGCCGCTGGCGGCGAAGCCATCACCGACGATCGCCCGATGACCGAAGAGGGCAAAGAGGGCGGCGGCCATAAATGTAAGATCTGTGGCGAGCCTTGTGGTGATGACAAGGCCTGTGATACCAAAGACTGCCCTAATAACCGCGAAGAAGGACCAAAGGGCAAGAAAGCTCAAATGGAGAATAAGAATATGAAGGGTCTGAAGCTAATCAAGGAATCTGCAAAGGGTAGGCTCACGCGGCGCACGCATCGTATGATGCACGTAGCCTCTGGTGGCCGCATCCTCACAGAGGATGAATGGAAAGCCAAAGTGGGCGACGACAACCTTGCTCTAGCTAAGAGCATGGGCCTGTTGCAGATTGTCGAGGGAAAACTCCTCAACGAGCAGCCTATGGTCGGCGGCGAAGAGGGTCCCCCTGAATTTGAGGGTGACGAGGAAGAAGTCAACATGGGCGACCTCCCCTTCGGCGACGATGAAGCCGACGTAGATGCTGCGGAAGAGGAAGAGGTGGAAGAGGAAGTGGAAGAGGAAATGCCCATTACGAAGGATGAGCTTGCGAAATTCCTTGAAGCACTTATGGATAGGGCCGATGAGGAAGCCCTCGCCATGATCCATCAAGCCATCAGCTCCGAGGAGGAGATGGAGGGCGAGATGGAAGAGGCTGAGGAAGCTGAAGAAACTGCCGAAGCTCTCGAAGATGCCGCAGAGGAGGATGAAGAGGAAGAAGAGCTGGCCGAAGAAGATAAAAAGTGGGGCCAGAAGGCCCTTAAGGACGCCGACAAGCCCCCTTCCGAGGGTGGAACCAAGGGTTCTCTCCGCAAGATGATGGGCAAGAAAAAGGGTGAGAAGATCACTCGCGGCGAGCTGAAGAAGATCATCGACAGTCCATCTGCTTCCAAGGAAAAGAAGCAGAAGGCTCTGGCGATTTATAACCTAGGCGGTGGGGCTAAATAGTGATGCACGATTTAAGACAAATTGCCAAACTCATGCCTAAGCCTGATCGAAGCGAGATTGGGCAGATAGCAGAATCTATTGACGAGGATCCCGATCTGGCACCAGAATCGGAGAAGCATTTCCTCGGCAATGTTATCGTCATGCATGTCTATGGCGATTACACCTATACTGATGTCTTGCCGTCTCAGCCTGGCATTAGTCTTAGGAACAATTTCTCGACGATCAATTTGCCCAATGGAGATATCGTCTATCTGGCCAAAACGTTGGATGACCTAAAGAACAATGTAGACATAGACGACATGAAAGCGGCAGCATTGTTCAACGCAGGTCTCATCGATACCGACGACGATGGTAACTTTTTAATTTAATACAATAAATTTTCGGTAGAATAAGCCTTTCAGGCAAAATTAATTACAGAGGAATAGGAGAATCTGAAAATGGAAAAGATCAGAGAGCTTCTAGGGAAAATTGGCGCATCTGAAGAACTCGCCAATCTTGTATGCGAGGAACTGGAGCGCTATTCCACAGCTCTGAAGGAAGAGAACGAGAAAGAGCTGCAGACAAAGATCGCCAAAGTCAAGGAGATCTGCGTCGAGGAGGTCCAGAAAGAGAAAGTCAATCTTGCGCGGAAGGTGAGCACCTTCCTGGAGAGCAAGTCCGAGGCTATCGAGAGAGCCATGAAGCGCCAAAGGGTAGCAGAGGAATCCGAAGCAACCTCCATCCTAAAGAAGGCTAAGTCGATCCTAGAAGGTATCGAACTTGGTGGGGAGGTGTCTAGTCGGGAACTTCGTGCCCTACAGAAGAAGGCTGAACGTCTCGAAAAGGCTATCGGCACGCTGAAGGAAGAGAGAGACCGTGCGGTCGGCAAGGCCAACAAGGCCAACGAGATCGCTGTCAAGGTGCTCAGACGCAACCAGCTCTACGAGTCCAAGCTCAAGACCGCCGGACTCCTCAAGGAGGAGAAGGGTGGAGCCGCCAAGTGCGAGTGCGGCGCTCCAGTGGCCGAAGGAATGAAAACTTGCAAGGACTGCGGCGAGACCGTCGTCACTGGCAAGGAGAAGAAGGCTGCTGCGAAGGTCGCCAAGGAGAGCAAGGACAAAAAGGGCAAGGCTCTCAAGGAAAGCAAGAATCGCCTCGGCAAGGCCCGGAAGGTGCCAGCCAAGCCCAGATCCACGCGCAGGACTTTGATTCAGTCGGAGATCCCAGGGGCCTACAGCCAGAGCGGATCTCCGGATATTTCTAAAATTGCCAATGAAATGCCGGAGATCTAGAACCGGCTCCATGAAATTAGGAGGGTGCGATGCATCTAGTTGACAAGAACGCCGGACGCGCTGGAGTCCTCACCGAAGAGAGGGAAAAGAGACTCCTGTCTGAGTCCAAGAAGAACAAGATGGTGGCTCGCTGGAGCCCCGTCCTCAAGAAGTGCAAGGAAATCCCGCAGCAGAAATTCGGGATGATGTCGCAGCTGATGGAGAACCAGCTTCAGAGCTGGGATCCCAAGAATCGCAACCTGATTCTTGAAGACGCGACCACAACGGGCGACATTGCGGACTTTACCCGCTTTGCTCTGCCCCTGATCCGCAAGAGCTATCCCAGGCTCATCGCGGACAACCTTGTTGGCGTGCAGCCAATGAGCCAGCCAGCAAGCCTGATTTTCTACATCAGGTACCGCTACGCCATCACCAAGGGCCAGACGGTGGCCGGTACGCAGATCATGCGTCAGAACACCTCCCAGCAGTTCGCTCGTCAGAACGGCTGGGCACTCGATCCTTACTACACCTCTCAGGTGGTCAAGGACGAGGACCTCACGATCGCTGCCGGTGGTGCAGCCATCGCTGGTACTCTGGTCCACAAGCCCATCCTGGCAGGCACGGTGGTGGTCAACGTCTACACGGCAGATGCCCTTACCGAGGACTGCGAGTTCCCGACTCCTATCCTCCAGGTGGGCTTCGACGCTGATGGTCTCCCGGACACCATCCTCGTCGGCGAGACCTCCGACATCGAGGTCGACACCAGCACCTCCGGTGCTACCAGGTTCGATCACTCGGACGGCAGCGTGAGCATCACCCTGTCGAGCGGCACCCTGCCCGCCACGGCGAGCGCCAGGGCTGACTACGAGTATGACCTGGAAAACAACCCATTCCAGCCTGAGGTCACGATGAGCATCGACAGCGACTCGGTCGCTGCGATCACCAGGAAGCTCAAGACCTCCTGGAGTCTCGAGGCCGCCCAGGACCTCAAGGCCGTCCACAATATCGACGCCGAGTCCACTCTCACCGACCTGATGGCCGACGAGATGGTCGCGGAAATCGATCGTGAAATCATCAACGACCTGATCATCGCCTCGGCGATTCGGGCCACGCACAACTTCGCCACGGGCGCGGGTGCGTCGGTGAACTTCACGGACCGCAACATCGCCCTCCTGTACAAGGTACTGGAAGTGGCGAACATCATCCATCGGACCACGCTGCGTGGCCCGGCCAACTGGATGGTGACCTCGGCGGACATCGCCTCGAAGTTCGAGCAGCTGAACGACTTCCGGGGCTCCGATGCTCTGGCCCAGGATGGCATCGACATCGGAATCACGAGCGCGGGCACGATCCAGGGCAAGCTCCGCCTGTACAAGGATCCGCTGTTCCCGAACTGCAAGATCCTGATGGGCTTCAAGGGTGCCTCGGTGCTGGACTCCGGGTACTTCTACGCCCCGTACATCCCGCTTCTCTCGACGCCGACAGTCCTCGATCCCAACAGCTTCACGCCTAACAAGGGCATCATGACACGTTACGGAAAAAAACTTATCGAGGACGGAGGCCTCTACTACGGCACAGTTACTGTGAGTAACCTCTAAGTGTCATAGTAATTCTAGGTTCATAAGAACCCCGGCGAGAGTCGGGGTTCTTTTTTATATATCATATAGACATGATGCGAGATGTATTTGATAAAAGTAAATAGTTTGCGTAGTCATTATAGAGTCAAAAATGCCAAAGCCAATCCGAGTAGAGCAGCAGTTCACAGAAGAGCAGAAAGATAAAGTTATTAAACTTTACTCCAACAATGCAACCCAAAAAGAAATAGCAGAATATCTTGGTGTTCCAAGGCGTACTGCGATGAAGCTATGTCACCGGTTGGGTCTTGAAAGAAATGCGTCTGAAGCTGGTAAGCTTAAAATCAAGTCAGCCTTAGATAATCCTGAGACCTTACAAGTAATTGAGCAGATGCGTAATGACGGCAAGACTCTAGCAGAGATTGTGGAGGTTGTGGGCGGGTCTATTAGCGCAGTTCACAGGCTATGCGATAAATATAAACTCTCATTGAAGAATGTTGACTACGAAGCTGCGGCAAGGGGCTATAATAAGGGATTGACTTTGAAGCAGCTTGCAGAGATGTATGGTGTTAGTTCACAATCGATGCACGCCGGATTAAAGAAACAGAAAGTCAAATTTCGCCCACCTATTATGGAATTTGAGGGCCACAAACCAAGGTCGGAGAAATTGAATAAAGATACACTGGTCAAGGATTATGAACGATTAGGGTCACTATCTAAGGTGGCCGAAAAGAATGTTTGTACGCTACAGTATGTCAAGAATGTATTAGTCGATGCTGGAATTCAAATCAGAACTAGCTCTGAGGTTTTGACAGGATCTGGTAATCCGTTTTTTGGTAAGAAACATCCGAGTGAAATTGCCAGAGCTTGCGCCGAGATTGGGGCTGAGGCTGGCAAGAAATTTTGGGAAAATAATCCTGATTATGCAGTTGTAGTAGCAGCCAAACAGAAAGCCATTTGGGCTGATTTGGAAAAACGTAAGGCGCATTCAGAGCTGATATCTAGGCTGAGAAAAGAAGGTAAATGCAATTCATTTAAAGGGGAGATATCCACAAGATTCGGCTTTATTAAGTTCGATTCTAGCTATGAATTGGCCCTAATAGAGCTTTTGGAGGATGATTGCAGGGTTGTTCATATCGAGCGCGATTTTGATCTGATAGAATATGATTATAATGGAGCTAGATATTATGTGCCAGATTTTCGCATTTGGTTGAACAATGGAGATTTCTTAATAGTAGAAGTCAAATCGGATTGGTATGCTAAGCAACCAAAAGAGATAGAAAAAATAAAGGCTGGATTTGGGCAGTTTGTTGATAAATTTGCAGTTTTAAATAAAGAGAATATTGGAGAAATAACTGCTAGAATTGATTTAGCCATTAATCCACTTGAATTTGATTTTAGTGATATAACAATTTTGGAAGTCTCTTCTGTTGATTACCTACGATTTTATGGGTGTTTCCATTATTTGGGGCGGACTGGGCGCAGAGGATTCACATTGGGCGCATATATCAGTGACCGACTTATAGCTTGTTGTACCATCGCACCAATTAGTAGGAATGATATTGCTAAGAAGCAAGGTGTAACGCCTTCTGAGATTCGCGAGCTGGCCAGATTTTGCGTACATCCTGATTTTCATAAGAAGAACTTAGGTAGTTGGTTTTTGTCTAGAGCCACCAAAACATATAAGAACATGAATCCTAATGTCATTAAACTTGTGTCTTTTGCCGACACAACAGTTGGCCACCAGGGGACAATTTACAAAGCAGCTGGGTGGGAAAAGGATGGCGAAGTTAAGCCCAATTATCATTATGTAAAAGACAATAAGAGGCATCACAAAAAGCGTATCTGGGACCTGGCGAAGGGCGTTGGAGTGTCCGAGAAGGAGTATGCGATAAACGAGGGATTCCAAAAAGTCAAGGAAGCTAAGAAGATTCGGTTTGTGTTAAACATCTGAACTAGAAGCTAAACTGCATCTGGGTCTTTGGACCACGTATTTAATTCTCTGAAGACGGTTTCCGTTGACCGCATAGATTCATCAAAAGGTTATGTTCCGGGCAACGTCCAGCTCGTCTGCAAGTGGGTGAATCTTGCCAAGCAGGATTATTCCAACGAAGACATGTTGGCAGTTTTAAAAGAGGTATGAAACGTGAAGGGCAATATTCAGTTGGTGGATGAATTGAGGAGGAGTTATGTTTACTCTTACTGTTGATGCGACGAAGAAATGTAATTTGAATTGTTCTTACTGCTATAAGGGTGAATCTTGCGATGAGTCTATTGATTTTGATAGATTCGTCGCAGCCTTCGAGAAAGTGTGGCCAACTGTTGTCGAAATGTCTGGCGACCCTAAAGTTTTTTGTCTTGGATTTATGGGTGGAGAGCCTACATGCCAATTCGACATGGTACAGAAGATTGTCGAGTTTGCTGTCGCTAAATGCGAGAGAAATGGTGTTACGTTAAAGTGGGGAATGACTTCAAATTTGACCCTACTTGATGAACAGAAAGTTTTGTTTGTTAAACAAACTGGGGGGCAAATCCACTCTTCTATTGATGGCGATGAATTCTCACAAAATGTCAACCGACCTACTGCCAGCGGTAGCGGGTCTTTTGAAGAAGTGATGAAAGGGATAAACAATCTTAAGAAGTTTGACATGCTTCTTGGTGCTAGAATGACGTTTACCCCTGTGACCCTTCCATACCTTGTCGAAAATCTTAAGTTTGTCAACTCTTTGGGTTATAAATATATCGCGGCTTTTCCGAGTACGGGACACATACCATGGGAACCTTATCTTGACGAAGTTAGAGAAATAGCTAGAAAGATCGGCGTGGAAAGAATGCATGATCTTAAGGGCATTGATAGATTGAGACCATGGGATGATTGCGCTTATCATAACACGCATGGTTTGAAGATCAACAATAGTCATTGCGGCGCTTGTAGATCTGCTATGGCAATTGGGGTTGATGGGTGTTTCTATCCATGCCATCGATTTACAGATATG
>Ga0180434_10004973_pt1 | contig 15894 bp, 16 predicted proteins | sample SS_ome_7_FD_132453 | JGI IMG/M metagenome (GOLD analysis project Ga0180434, IMG submission 132453) | Hypersaline lake sediment archaeal communities from the Salton Sea, California, USA - SS_1_D_2 metaG | ecosystem: Environmental > Aquatic > Non-marine Saline and Alkaline > Hypersaline >...
ATTGATTTTGTTTTTAAAAGAGGTGGCTGGGGAACTTTAAGCCGGCAGCGTTTTGATTCCCATTAATCACCCGGTTAATTAAAGCAGGGACTCTGATGCTTACTTGGAACCCTGCCTATTGGGTTAATTGATCATTTTTATTATAATTAATATATAAAGCCCTATTTGGAGAAATTACCTATGAATGAAAAGCGCGAAGTTATAGTTGTCGGCGCAGGCCCTGCCGGAGCGATTACAGCCACCCTGTTGGCTGAAATGAACCATGATGTGCTTATACTGGACAAATCAGCTTTTCCGCGTGAGAAAATTTGTGGCGATGCAGTTTCAGCCCAGGTTTTCGAACTGCTAAACAATATCGGTCTGGGTGAAAAGATCCGGGAAACTCTAGCCGCTGGTTTATTTTATCCGCTTCGCTCCCTGCGCCTGATATCACCGCGTGGCTATCAGCAAACTTACACTTTAAGCAACAGTAAGCATAATTTCAGTGCTGCTGTAGCGCCCCGGATTCATTTTGATACATTGATTCAAAAACAGGCTATCCAGGCCGGGGCCGAATTTCGGCAAGCCAAGGTTGAAAGCCCACTAATCGAGAATAACCGGGTAACAGGGATCAACATTATCGACGATCGAGGGTTAAAAAAGGTAGTCAAGTCCGCAGTTGTGATCGGAGCCGATGGAGTTGCTTCCAACCTGGCGCGCATCTTGCGCCGTGGCAGGCGGCACAGTAAGAAACACCGGGCGTTAGCCCTGCGTGCATACGCTGCTAACTTTGAAATATACTCCCATGAAGTGGAATTTTATATTTATGAAGAAATCCTCCCCGGATATGCCTGGATCTTTCCCCTGGGTGAGAATAAAGCGAATATCGGGCTTGGCATGCGCCTCGATCACTATCATCGCCAGCCACGTAATTTAAAAAAAATGCTGCACCACTTTTTAGAGCTGCCGCTAATCAAGAAGCGCTTGATGAAAAATTTTGAGCTGACAGAAAGCGCTGCCTGGCCGCTGAGTTTCGGTTCAGAACTAAATTTACCTTATGCCTTCGAGGGAGCGCTGCTGGTTGGCGATGCCGGTGGCTTTACCAGTCCGCTGACCGGAGGCGGGATCCACCGCAGCCTGCTTTCAGGGCAGCTGGCAGCAGAAATTTTACATGAAGCGCTGAATAAGGGAAACCTTACCTTAAATACTCTCGCCCACTACGAGGTGCTTTGCAGGAAGGAGCTGTTAAATAGTTTGCGGCTAACTCATCATTTAGCCAACCTGCTGCTGCAATTCCCTTTCCTGGTAGATTTTTTCGTTAAAAGTTCTCGACAGGATAACCTCCTGACCCGCATCTTTGCCAAAAAACTTTAGTTTCAGAGAGAAACAACACTCCTTTAGAGCAGTTGATCACTGGCAACCATCACTGGCAAGCAAACCTTTTTGCCTTGACAGGGCCATTTAACTTAAATATACTTTAGCTGTTTGGTTAATAATTATCCAGCCATGAAGAAATGAGCCGGTTCAGATGCACAAGTTAGCTGAAATAATCGCTAATTACAATCTACCTTCCTTCTTCCATGATCTGATCCTGATCGGTATCGCCTACGGTTACGTAATAATAACAATCATGATCCCCGTATTCCTAAAGAAAAAAGGAATGATCTCGAAATTTCACGCCCGCAAAATTGTCCATCTTTTTGCCGGGCTTATTGTTTTAATCGTCCCTTTTTTTATTATGCCGCTTTATGCTGTATTTATCTCATTGAGTCTGGCTATCGTTGTTTACTTCAGTTCCAGGGATAGTTCGGTCAAGCATCTGCAGGAGCTCTATGAATCAATTGGTGAAGAGGCCGAAGAAAAAGTAGGACGCCTGGAAGGTCCGTTTTTCTACAGTGTTTCGATTACCGTTTTAATCGCCATATTTGTGCTGTTCGCACCAGATCGCCTCTACTTTCCAATTTGTGGTATTCTGATTATGATTATCAGTGACACTTTTGCTTCGGTGGTCGGTAAAAAGTATGGTAAAATAAAGCTGGCCATCGGCTACACCGGATCAGAGCGAACCCTTGAAGGCTCGCTAACCTTTTTTGTTTCGGCCTTTATGCTCTGTTTTGCCGCTTTCTCTTTTTTTGGCCTCTTAAACCCGATCAATCAGCACGCCCTGACCTTTAAGACTGTAATCAGCTATTCATTTATTACCTCCGGTGCAGCTACGATCATCGAGCTTTTATCACCTTCAACCCTGGATGACTTAACGGTGCCAATCGCCACTACCATGGTCATTTACCTGCTCTCAATGCTGGGTTAAGCTGCTCCCAGGACAACCGCCAAAAACCAGATAAAAAAACTATATTTCATTATAGTACTGTTCCGCTCCAGGATCTTGCCGGAAGCGTCACTCTTGGCATTAATCATAATGTAAATAAATATGGGATACATGGCAAAAAGAATCAGGTAGAGATAGGCAGGCCTGTATTGTTCAGTAAAATAAGTAACCAGCATTAACAATGCTGCCGCTACTAAAAGAATAATCATCAATCCACGGGCAACCCTTTTGCCCCAGCCCGTGGCAATGGTTCTGCATTCCTGGATTAAATCCCCCCGGTAATCAGCCATCGTTTTAAGGATTTCTCGGCCCATCAAGGCAACAAAAACTGTCAGGGCAAGCATCAGGGTTGGTTTGATATCTCCAGCGGCAACTCCGCCGAAGATAAAGCAGAGACCAACAATAGCGGCAACGGTTGCATTGCCCCACAATATAGTGCATTTTAATTTCCAGGAATAAAGATAAAGCAAAATATTTGACCCAAGGGCAATCAAAAATGCTGTCGGATTAATAAAAACAGCAATAATCAGCGAAACTGCACTACCGACAGCTGAAAAAATTAAGGCTCCCCGCGGGCTGATCTTTCCGGAAGGCAGAGGCCTTCCCGGTTTGTTAATGCGGTCTATTTCAATATCAATAAAATCATTCCAGGCATTGGTCGAAACAGTAATCAATAAAACTGTCAGCGCTGCGGCCAGGACCGGCCACCATGAGAGAGGCTTCGTCACATAAGCGCTGACCAAAACGGCAATAACCCCGGCCAGAGCGTTGATTGGACGACCCAGCCGATAATACTCCTTCAGCATTTCATCACCTCTGAACTAGTCTTCAGACTAGCCTAAAATAGTAATAACATCCTGTCAAGATCTTGAATTGCCGGAGATCTCTTTTTCACACCATTATTCCTTCAAACAATACTGCTTTGCCAGGTATGAACTGGCCGCTAATGTTCAGTGTTGATCTTTCGATGCAGATCAGCGTAAACCGACCGTCCGGTTTGAGCTGTGCCTGCATATTTTGAAGTTGACCTGGACTTTGCCGCATCCTGGCAAGCAGCTTAAAATGACGATGTTCTAAAAAACAATTTGAAGGAGGTGAAAATATGGCCGTTACCGCAATCCCTTTAACCGCTCGCCTGCAACTGCGGCTCAACACCGGACTGGATGAAAATTTCAATCCGGTCTACCGCACCCGCTCGTACTCCAATGTCAAGACCAGTGCGGACAACGAAGATTTGTTCGCACTGGCCGGAGAAATTGCCGGACTGCAGGAGCATACCTTAGACGCTGTGCGTCGGGTAGACGAGTATGAACTGGAAGAAGAGTAAAAGGTAAGTTAACCCTGATCTCAAAAGAAAGGTGGTGATCTAATGAGCGCAACCCTGCAGATGATCTTCCGCAACGCGGCCAACCGCAACAGCACTATTTCGGTTGCCGATCCCGATGCGGAGATTACGGCTCTCGATGTAGAAACGGTTATGGATTCAATTCTAAGCCGCAATGTATTCGATACATCCGGCGGTGATCTTCAGAGCAAGGTCAAAGCCCAGGTTGTATCCAGAACCGTGGATGTTTTGACTGAATATTAACAGCTAAGGGCGGGCCCGGCCCGCCCTTTTCTGGAGGTGATATCTACTTGGAAGATATGGTCGTTTTAATCGGTAATTTTGGTTTTCCGGTGGCAGTCAGCATCTACCTGCTGGTACGCCTGGAGGGAAAACTGGAAACCCTGACTGAAAGCATCCATTCCCTCTCCGAAGCAATAGTTAAACATTAAGGAAAAAGATTGATCAAACTAACCTGTCTCCCTCTCCAAACATGGGGAGGGAGAAAATAAGAAAGGAAAAAAGATGGATAAACCGGTAGTAGTCTTAGATCCCGGACACGGTGGGTACGATTCCGGGGCAGCTTACAATGGTCTGCTGGAAAAAGATCTTAACCTGGCCCTGGCGCTTAAAATTGCTTCAAAACTGAGCGGGGTAAAAACCCTGCTGACCAGGGAGCGCGACACTTACGTATCGCTGGCCGATCGGGTCGCCCTGAGCAAAAGAGCAGAAGCTGACCTTTTTCTTTCACTGCATGCAAACGCCGGAGGAGGCAAAGGTTTTGAGTCCTTTGTCTACAGCGGCTTGGGAGCTAAAGATCCGGCGATAGCCATGCAAAAAGCAATTCACCAGGCAGCAGTGGCAGCTCTCGAACGCTGGGAAATTGTTGATCGCGGCCTGAAAAAAGCCGGCTTTTATGTCTTGAAAAGTAACCCTCGTCCGGCAATTTTAATCGAATCGTTATTTCTTGATAACCTTAAGGAAGCCAGAATCTGGCGCGAACCCCTATTTGGAGAAACTCTGGCCGAAGCGCTGGTCAATGGTATTCGAAAAGCGCTTTATTTAACAGGAAAAGCAAAAGAACCTTCATCCCTTCTAGATGCAACAATTAATCATGAAAACCCACAGTCTAGAAAAAGCATTTATACAGTACAGGTAGGAGCTTTTGTTTTACTGGAAAATGCCCGGCAGCGCCTTGCTGAAGCCCAAGAAGCAGGATTCAACGATGCCTACATTTATCAGAAACAATAGCAAAAGGCGGAGGCCGGTTTTAAACATCCAAAGCCTCCGCCTGTTTTTCGGAAATTTATATCAGGCTTTTACTTCGGTCAGCAGCTGGTAAATAAAACTGCTGATTGTGCTGATTTTCTCATATAAATCATAGGCAGGTTCAGCTTTTTCTGCAACCCGCATCTGCTGCGAACCCGTGGCATTGTGCAGATACCGGTAATGATCAAGTGCCAACCTGCCGTTCATCAAACGTTTTTCAACGCAACGGGAGGTTAAGCAGCAGGGAACCGTTAACCCACCGGTTAAGTGAAGCAGACATTTATGCTGATCCGACCTTGAACCTGTATCAAGAGTGCTTACCTTTACAACATCAGTTGCACTGACATAACCGCTGGCCCCATCATTTTCAATCAGAGGCTGCCGCATTTTCAACTGCACCAGGACCAGGTTACGGCTGATTGGCAAAGGAACCCCCTGACCACAACCGAGGTAACCGCCATAATGCTTTCGCAGCTCTTTTAAGTCATAACCATAATTTCTCAAGATTTTTTTCAACAGGGTCAGCACCCTGCGGTTGTCTTCGATCAGCTCACCCTGACTTGTATAGACTCGGCTTGTATTGCCTCCATGCTGCCCATAACAAGGTTCCAGGGCAATAATCGATTGAATGCAGTTTTCAAAAGTATTAATCTGCTTCACCTCCCTGATTTATTATAGGCGAACATACGTTTTTTGTAAAGCACAAATTTACCCTCTCCATCTGCTCTAAATCTTATATTTAAAGGTCTTTTAAGTGGCGATCGCCCGCGGAGTCTTGCTGTGCAGCATAAAATTCTTCCAGAGTTCTTTTTAGCTTGTTAAGCAACGGTGATGGTTTGGCAATCAGGATATTCAGTCCTTTTTGATCAAGTCTTTCCAGCACCATCCGGATAGTAATTGCCTGGATATCGATGGCTGGTTGATATGCTGTTTCTGAAGGTTTTTCGGTCCTGATTTGGCTAATCAGCCTGACCGCTTCCAGTTCGTTTAGGATATTACGAACCAGGTTGTTTGGTATTTCAAGATTCCGAGAAATCTGCCCCGGTGTTTGCGGCTTATTCCCCTGCTGAAAGTTTTGGACCAGGTGATGCAATATATAAAGCGCAAGCACTTTGCGGTTCAAAGGGCTGATATTTCTGGTTTCGGCCTCGAATTCGTATTTGGCAACATTATGCTTGGCATAAGAAAGCTCTGCGCCAAATAAAACGACCAGCCAGCTTACCTGCATCCAGAGCAGGAGCAATGGAAGAGCCGCAAATGAACCGTATAGGGCATTGTAAGTTGAAACACCAATCTGAAACTTGATATAGATCCATTGCACAGCTTGAAAAATTGTCCCGGCAATAATACCGGCATAAAGGGCGGCCGAGAATTTTACACTGGTATTTGGCATAACGATGTAGATCAGGGTAAAAACAATCCAGATTAAGAGGTAAGGAAGGAATCTGACCAGTAAAAGCAGTAGCGGACTAAGAATAGCGCTGCCCGTTTCCTGGATTTGGGCGTTGATGAAAACCGTAGCCGCTCCGGCCATGATAAAAAAGAGCGGCGCAATGAACATAATAGCAAAGTAATCGGTGAATTTGCGTGCCAGGGTCCTGCCCCTGCTGACCTGCCAGATTTCATTAAAAGATCTTTCTATATGGACCAGCAACATCGTAATAGTGTAAAGCAGGAGAACAGTGCCGAATACAGCCAGTAAGCCTTCCCTAAATTCAGTCAGGAAAGTCCTGGTCAACTCCAGTAGCCAATTAAGGACTTCCTCCCGACCGGTTAGTGCAATTTGCAGCTGCCGTTCCACATACATCTCAAGCCCAAAACCACGGGCAATACTGAAAGCCAGCGCCAAAGCCGGAATAATGCTGAACGCTGAAAACAAGGTCAAAGCCGGAGCTCTCAGCTGCAACTGGTCTTCGCGTACTCCCCGCAAAGCCAGAAAGAAGATGCGCAGCTGGGTAATGAAAAAATTCTTGCCCAAGGGCATCTCGCTGAGCGGCATCCGCCAGATATCCGTGGTTACAAAACGGACGGCCTGGTTTATTAACGATTGGATCTCTCTTAATTTTTCATCCATAATATCCTTACCCTGCCTTTGTCTTTTCAGTCTTCCGCTTAGAGCACCGCCGTGACCCGTAGAATCTGCAATCACCATTAGCCAATTTTATTATATATAAAAAAATATTTTAGGGCATCAATAATTGATTAGCTGCCCTGATGACGATCCCTCAAACCGGAAGGATTTCCGGTTAGTAAGTCGAAGCAGTTATTAATAAATACGCCAGAGATGGGAGCAGTGAAAAATGAGTCACAAACCAACCAGGGAAGAAGCGATGACTCTTCTAAAAAAATACAACCAGAGCGATGCCCTGATCAAGCATGCTTTAGCGGTGGAAGCTGTGATGGCTTATTTTGCTGATAAATTCGGAGAAGCAGATCAGGAAAAATGGCGCGTAATCGGACTGGTTCACGATTTAGACTATGAAAAATACCCCGATCAACACTGTCATAAGACCAAGGAAATTTTAACCGAGGAAGGCTGGCCGGAAGATTATATCAGGGCGATCATCAGCCACGGATGGAAAATCTGCACCGACGTTGAACCGGTTGAAAAAATGGAAAAGGTACTCTACACAACTGATGAACTGACCGGTCTGATCGTGGCCACCATCTTGATGCGCCCGAGCAAGAGCATTCTTGACCTTGAAGTAAACTCGGTCAAAAAGAAATATAAGAATAAGAATTTTGCCGCCGGGGTTGATCGCAGGATTATTGAAGAAGGCGCTGCCATGCTGGGGATGAGTGTGGAAGAAGTAATGCAAGAAACTATTAATGCCATGCGTGCCGAAGCTGAAAACTTAGGCCTGCAGGGCAGTTAACGCGACTGGCGTCTGGCCAGGGCCAATAGATCTTCCATCAATAGCCTGAAATAAGGACATTTCTGGTAAACAACATCAGGGTTTAGCTGGGAAAAGAGCCTGTTTCCCTCGGTGACCTTTTTATATGTCCTTTTCAGCTGCTGAATATAGATTTCATTAAGCAGTTTGGCTGGTGTCCGATTAAAGTTGACTGTTTCGGGGTGTTCAGAATATTCCTCGATCAGGGGAGCCAGCTGTTTAGAAAAAATTGCCGGCTCGCTTAATAGCCAGGCTTCCAGTTCATGGACAACAAAGTGATGCTTAAAGCGGCTAGATTTTACCTGCCTTTCAAAATGAACCTTGCCCCACTGGTAACGTTCCTCAATCGATATTTTATTTTCGGGATAGAAATTCGGACCCTGCAGATCAAGCAAGCTGATTACAGCAATAATATCATCTTTACGGGGGCCGTTTAGATGCAGTTTGGCTCTTTGTGAACAATCCTTGTAAAGATTGGCATAACCTTTGAAGTTAATTGTTCTGATCCCCACTGGTTCTGAAAGCCTTGGATTCAACCATCTTTTTAGAAACCCTGCCAAAACCCGCTCCTCGGTGTCTCCTTCAACAAAAATGATAAAATGACGCATTAAATACCCTCCAGCTCTCCCGAGACAAAAAGTGAACCCAGGCTGTAGGAACGAAGCCAATATTCGAGATCTTCACCTTTCAAAACCCGCAACTTGCTTTCACCATTTTGCCAACCGGCAATCGTGGTAACCGGTCTGTTTTCATGAAAGGCATCAAGAAATTGTGATGAATGGGTTGTAAATATTAGCTGCGTTCTCTGGGCCAGGTCAACAGCATGCTCGGTAATGATGGGCAGCATTGAAGGATGTAAACCAGTCTCGGGTTCGTCTATGGCAACCAGTGCCGGCGGATCGGGATTATTGAGAATTGTCATCAATAATAAAAAGAAAAGGGTGCCGTCGGACATATCAGCCGCTGATTGCTCGTGAGTAAGTGAGCTCCAGCGAATGCGCAACTGGATCCGTTGATCGGCAGCCGGGGGAAAGATCAATTCTTCATAATCGTTACCAAATGCTGCTTTCATAGCATTATCTATACTGAATTTGAAATCCCTGCTTCCCGTGTAGAGGGTATGAAGGACAGACACCAGGTTTTGACCATCCGGGGCGACCGCTGTCTCATATCGCGAAACGGCTGGTTGGCGAATTCTTGATTCCTGATGAACATAAAGATCATGATAGATCGCCCAGGAGGCAAGCTGTTTCTGGAAATAACTGATCGGCTTGCAGCGGGCAAAGGGACTGGCCGCAACGGCTAAAAGCAGCTCTTCACCAGCTATTCCTTCTTCCGGCATAGCCAGTTTCTGTTCATCTGCATTGTAGATGTACCCTTCATTTTTCACCCTCTGCAGATAAACATTTTGCTTTTCTTCGCCTTCCCAACTATGACAATTACCGGCATTCAACTGTTCTCTTTCCACCCGATAATCAAATCCGGTGCCAATTTGACGCAGTAAAAAATCGTAGATCAGACCATCACCGCAAATATTTGCTTTGTTTGCATCATATTCTCCGACCGCAACTTCAAGTTTGCAGCTGATGGCTTCAGCTTTTCCATCCCACAGTAGCGGTTTGATCCCTCCGGCAGATTCTATATGCCTGGAAAGCCTTCCCCTGGCGGCAATGCTTAACATCTCCAGGAAGCGAAGCAGGTTGGATTTACCGGTGCCATTTGGCCCGATCACGATATTCAAACTACCCGGCTGCCACTCTACATTTTTAAGAGACCGGTAACCTTCGATCTGGATTGTTTTTATCTTCAATTGTTACCTCTCCCCGAGCAAGAATTTTTATTCACTTAACCTGATTGTAACTTTATCACAGAATATCCCCTGATGTCATTTTTCGGTTTTACAAAGCTGTGAAAGGAGCTGGCCTTTATATTAATTAGATGCCCACTGATTAATCATGATTTTAATTAACTTCTACTCAAATCATACATGATAAATGCTTGCTTAGAAACACCTTCTGCAGTACCAGTAACCAAACGGGGTGAAGAGGTAACTGCTGAAGTGATTGACGGAGAACAATCGATAGTTTACGATCAAGCTGAAAACAGACTCTAGACTGAGCTGGCGCATTGCTTCTGTTTTTTGAATCGGCTTGAAGATCTCGAATGTTTTGCCCGGGACAAACAGGTAGGATCTGATCACCAATTTTTGATTAATCTCTTTCAAAGATTAAAGAGCAAGAGATCGTAAAGTCAATAAATGGAGGAAGATGATGACATCAATAATTAAAAGCATCCCTGCTGCAGATGGTTTCAGGATGCCCGGAGAATTTGAACCCCATGAAGGCTGCTGGATGATCTGGCCTGAACGGACCGACAACTGGCGCATGGGCGCCAAACCTGCTGAAAAAGCTTTTGTTGATGTGGCAAAAGCAATTAGTCGCTTTGAACCGGTTACCATGTGCGCATCCAGTCGACAGTTCGCCAATGCCAGGAACAAGCTGCCTGGGCAGATCAGGGTCGTTGAAATTTCCAACAACGATTCCTGGATGCGTGATGTAGGCCCTACTTTTGTGCTGAACGATCAAGGTGATTTAAGAGCAGTTGACTGGGACTTTAACGCCTGGGGTGGTCTCGAAAGTGGCCTTTACTTTCCCTGGGATCAGGATAATCTGATCGCCCATAAAGTAGCGGAAATAGTCGGGGTTGATCGTTACAAAGCGCCGCTGGTATTAGAAGGAGGCTCAATCCATGTCGATGGAGAGGGTACCCTGCTCACTACCGAAGAATGTTTGCTTAACCCCAATCGCAATCCTCATCTCGACCGTAAAGCGATCGAAAGCTACCTGGGCGACTTCCTGAATGTCCAAAAAGCAATCTGGTTGCCCCGGGGTATTTATAATGATGAGACCGACGGCCATATTGATAATATTTGCTGTTTCGTTAAACCGGGTGTTGTTTTATTGGCCTGGACTGATGACAAAGATGATCCGCAACATGAGATTTCCCAGGAAGCTTTAAAGATGCTCCAGAGCGAAACTGATGCCCGGGGACGTAAACTTGAGGTTCACAAACTGCACCTGCCCGCACCGATTCTGATTACAGCCGAAGAGTGTGAAGGCGTGGATAGGATAGAAGGTTCCATTCCCAGGCAGGAAGGCGACCGGATGGCCGCCTCATATGTTAACTTTTACCTGGCTAATAATGCCGTAATTGCCCCTGTTTTTAATGATCCCGCTGACCAGCCGGCCCTTGAAAGATTAACAGAGCTATTTCCCGACCGCAAGATTATCGGCATCTATGCCCGGGAGATCCTTTTAGGTGGCGGCAACATTCACTGTATCACCCAGCAGCAGCCAAAACGCTAATCACTATTTAGTGATAAGCTCAAGGAAGGCTTCAAGCCTTCCTTTTTATTTCTTGCATTTCACCATTGAAACCTCAATCGGGATTGTCAAAATCAATGATCAAGCATCTCGCACTAATAGCTATTAACCCGGTCAGGCTGCGCACAAAAAAATGGGCGGGATTTAACACCCCGCCTGGCAGCCTGCATCAATTTCCTTTACCATCTAATGCTTAGCAAAGGATTATTTTAGCTCTTCGATCATTTCCTCTACTTCTTCGTAACCTGACTTGTAAAACTCTTCCTCCTCCGGCTCAAGTTCTTTCAAGAGCCTTAAGAATTCACCGGCATGTTCTCTTTCTTCATCGGCAATATCAACTAAGACTTCTTTGGCCAGTTCATGATCAATAGATTCAGCCAGTTGCATGTAAAGCTGGATCGCTTCATATTCGGCCGCAATCATGAATCTGATCGCCCTAACCAGTTCGGCGTGGGTTAATTTCCGATCCGCTGCTAACCCTGAAAAAGCATGTCCAAAATCAGGCATGTGGTCACTCTCCTTTGGCCTTTTCTAAATTATAACCAGCTTGTTCAAAATCGGCAAAAGGGATGTTTCTTTATTCTGACAGGATTAATAAACCATTAGAAGAATTTACCAAGCGGGATAATGATAAAATAATAAAATACAGGAATTAGGATCGCCGGTAATAAATTGGCTGTTCTGATTTTGATTAGATCAAGAAGATTCAAGCCGATGCCAAAGATGAGGATACCGCCGATTATAGAAATTTCACGGATCACATTTACTGTCAGGTAAGGCTCGATCATACCGGCAAACAGCACGATCGCGCCTTGGTAAACAAAAACGGCAACAGCGGAAAATATTACACCGAAGCCCAGAGAAGATGCCAGGATAATCGAGGTAATTCCGTCTAATACCGACTTGGCAAAAAGCATATCATGGTTGCTTCGCAAACCGCTCTCCAAAGATCCGATTATTGCCATGGTTCCAACACAAAAAATCAGGCTTGCCGTGACAAAACCGCTGGATACATTATTTTCCGCAGAACCAAATCGCTTCTGTAAAAACATGCCAAGGCGCTCTAATCCTCTTTCCACACCGATTAATTCTCCGACCAGCCCGCCTACGGCCAGGCTAATGATAAACAAGATCGGCTCACTTTCCGGATCAAGTAATCCCCCAAGAGCTGTGGTTGTGCCGATAAACAGCACTGCCAAACCAATAGCCTGCATAACAATAGTTTTATATTTTTCTTTCAAACCCCGATGAAATAAAAGACCAACTAAACTACCGATAATAATAGCAATGGTATTAACGTAATTACCGAGCATTTGACACCTCTGTCCTTTGTTAAAAACAGTGCCTATTATACCATTATTGATTAGCCTTTTACAGATGAATGATTTGCAGATAGATGATCGGAAAAAGGGAAAGGACCCCGGTAGTGGAGGACCGGAGCCCTTTTTGAGTAAAATGCACCACCAAATAATGAAGGAGGGATGCATTTACATAACGGCATTGCTCCAACTGGCGCTTAAACTGCCTCCGGTGTAAGTAACCTTAATTGACTGGTCGCTGTAGCTCTCCACCAGATGCGAGGTGTGGGGCAATGCCCCAAAATACTGAAAGGTTAAGTCAACCGGCACCCAACCCAATCCGTCAACATAGAATTCAGCCCAGCTGTGCCGACAGCCCTGCAGTGAACCAACAGCCATTGCTCCGCGTTGGGGGCGGGCAAAACCGATTACTTCACGGGCAGTTATCCCCTGCTCGCGACATTTGCTGATAAAAGCCAGGGCCAGATCGCGACAGTTACCCGAACCGGCGTATTGTTCATAAATTATTCGGGCCTGATCAATAGTAGCATTGCTTGAACTGATTGAAAGGGTGCGAATGTTAAGATCAAAATCAACCACGATTGTTTTTGTTTCACCGGAGGCAATATCGCCTAAATTGAAGGTGCTTACCCGGCCGGAAGAACTGACAATCTCATAATTGGCCGACCTTAAAGTAGTGGTTTGATAGGGTGAACTGTTTTCCAGCAAAGGCACTGAAACATTAACATTGCTTGCTTTTTCACTGCCGTTATTAGAAACTTTAACTTCCATCCGGAAAATATAACTGGCAGAGCTTCCCCAATTGTAGGAAACAGGAATCGCGTTAATTTGCGGCTCCTCCACAATCACGGTCACTTCTTCCGCCGCTGCCGGTTGTGCTGCCGGTGATTCGGTAATAGTCTCAACAGGAGCACTTTCTGCTTGGGCCTTATGGTCTATCGGTGCCGATGTGGTGTTAACCACAATCGGCTCAGGTTCAGACTGATCGGTCAAAGCAGCTTCACTTATTTGATCTTCGCTTGCTAAAACGACAGATTGCTGGGGCACTGTCTCCAGTTCTGCTGCTTGCTCTTCAGCTTCTGTCTCCAGATCTTCTTCAGCTGTTTCTACTTTCTCCGTGGCATCTTCGCTCTGTGGCTCTTCAACCTCAATCGGCACAAAAGACGCGGCCTCCACGGTGTTACCCGGAACGGTCCTTTCTTCGCCAGACAATAAAAAAAATCCGGCGGAGGCCATGACGATCAGAACAGCCACGACTACACCAAGACTCTTTACCCATCTTAACTTATTCTCCACTAAAAAGTCCCTCCTTCAGAGGGACCGACAAGTTTGAAACAGTGGAACCTGTTTCGGCAGCCAGGCTGTCTTAGTTCCTTGAAAGAACCTTAGACCCTTTAGCTTTGCGCCCTCGCCTTTCAGCAAGTTAGCCTTTGTCGGTCAGGATTTTTACCCGCTAATCTATTTAGCCGGGGAGTTGCAATTGTTTCCTTTCTTTTTCTCTAAAATAAATTATGCCCCTTTCGGCAGCCAGGCTGTCTTAGTTCCTTGAAAGAACCTTAGACCCTTTAGCTTTGCGCCCTCGCCTTTCAGCGAGTTAGCCATTTCGTACTGGACATATCTTTATGGACAAATTATAGATCGTTTTTGGGGTTCTGTCAACAACAATCAAAATTTAAATTTTTTTCAGCTTTTCAGTCAGTTTAATCCAAATATCGACATTCCGGTCAGGCATATACCCTTCTTTTCATGATCATGATTATAAAGAATAAGCCGACAATAATCGCTCCGGAAACCATTATTTCAAAAAAGACTGTGCCAAGCGTCTGGCCCATTACCGAGACTTCCCAGATCGGCTTGATAATCCAGTATAAAGGGAATAACTTGGCAATCCACTGCGGCCAATCCGGGAAAAGATAAAATATTACCGGAACAAATAAGAATAGCCCAAGGCTCTTGATCAGGGTAAAGAGCATGGTAGCTGTTTTTGATACAATGCCAATTATGAGACCGATCTCCGCTGTCAGGGCAGCAGCAATGGCAATGACTGTCAGCACCTCAAGGGGCAGCGAACCAAAAGCCCGATTTAAAAAGAGGGTAGCAATTGCTAAGAATACAGCAAAGAAAAAACCCATCAGCCATTTAGCGGTTAAAATCTCACTAGCCCTGGCCGATGTAACCAGAACAGCAGTAAGGGTTCCATTTTCTTTTTCTTCAACCAGGCTGGCACTGGGAACCCAGATACCGGCCATCACCAGGGCATAGAAAACAAGCACCGGAACCATCCTGATCGACAGCGGTAGGCCAGGATCACCTAAGTACTCTGTTTTAATAATGACCGGAGCAGCCTCTCCTTCGAGATTGCGCAGCAAATCAATCGCAGTAACCGCAATAATAATGCGGTTAGCTGCCAGGCTTTCTCCGCTCAGATTAAACTGTAACAGGGGTTTTTCTCCTGCTTTAACTGCCTGATCAAAATTAGCAGGAAGCACCAGACCGGCATCAAGATCATGGCTTTCCACCAGGTTCAGCAGCTCATTCGCATCGTCTAAAAGCGTTATGCTAAAACCTTCGAGTTCCTGAGCAGCGCGAGTTAGTTCTGAATTGCCCAAGTCGACGATCCCCAACCTTGGTTGCGGCTCAAAAAGTGAACCGAAAGCGAATTGAAACAACAGGGTTAACGCAAAGGGAATAACCAGGGCCCAGATAAAAAAAGGTTTTCGCGGCCCGACAGAAAAATCTTTACGCAGGATTTTGAAAACACGCTTCAGGTTCATAGTGTTGCCACCTTCCTTTTTAACACAAAGAAACTAACCGCATAAATAACAAGCACCCACAGGGTAGCGTATCCAATCGAAGTAAGAGCATCAGCCCATAGAACTTGATGAACGGTAACATCATAAAGCAGCCTGACAATCGGATAACTGGGCAACACCTTCACCCAGGCAGCAACCGAACCGGGAAAAAGCACGGCAAAGGCCGGGATCATTAACGGAATTAGGAACAGGAGGCTGAACATTAACTGGCCGATAAAGTCCTTACCGGCAGAGCCTACCAGCATAGCAACCGCAGTGAAAAGAAAGGATCCAAGCAGGACAATAAAGAGAAGTAAAAGCCAGTTCTCTGCTGTAAAGGCACCGACCAAGGCCAGCACAATTACAGCCTGTCCCATAGCCAGGATGGTACCAAAGATTGTTTTAGACAAAAGGAAATGACCGACTCGCAACGGGGTAACCAGCAAAGCAGTTACTGTGCGCTGCAGGACTTCATTGGAAATTAGTGAACCAAGGGCAAAAGTTTCCATCATCATGATAAAAAAGGCAATCAGCGGTCTCATTCTAGCCCGCATTGATATCTGCTCACCCAACCGGTCACGTCCTAAAATAATTGTTTCTTCAGC